>Ga0134103_1000007_pt1 | contig 368951 bp, 393 predicted proteins | sample 14_taG_2_FD_94445 | JGI IMG/M metagenome (GOLD analysis project Ga0134103, IMG submission 94445) | Switchgrass degrading microbial communities from high solid loading bioreactors in New Hampshire, USA - 14_58_20_212_A1 metaG | ecosystem: Engineered > Bioreactor > Semi-continuous > Anaerobic >...
AAAGCAGAGCAAAACATGGCAAGGTGGATCAGTCTTAGACGGCCAAGTGGATCACTCTTACGCAAGCGCGAGTGGATCACTTTTAGACGGCCAGTGGATCAGATTTATGTTGACGATCGCATCGGAATCCATCGAGAAAAAAAGGAATTCCTTAGGACGTGCCGAAATCACATGGGTAAGTGTTGACGTGAGATTGGGGGGCGCTTTGTGTTTAGGACAGTTGACGAGCTGCAGCGGGCGCTTACTGCTGCTTCGCAGCGCCATGCTGTGCTCAGCAACAACTTAGCCAATGCGAACACACCGGGTTTCAAGCGCTCGGATGTTGTTATTGCCACATCGTTCGCAGAAGAGTTTGGCGCGCGGGTCAGCCGCCCCAGCGTGCGGCGCACACACCCAAAGCACCTTCAATCCCGCCGCCAAGAGGGGGTATCGTGGCGGGTTGTGCAGGACAACAGTACAACCATGCGCAACGACGGCAACAACGTTGACCCTGATCGGGAGATGGCATTAGTTGCGGAGAATCAGCTCTATTACCAGGCTCTTGTAGAGGCTGTAAGCCGCAAGTTGCGCTCGCTGAGGAGTGCCATTACCGAAGGGAGAGGTTAAGCATGTCTACGTTTCGAGCTTTTCGGATCAGTGCTTCCGGCCTGACCGCAGAGAGGCTGCGGATGGACACTATTGCCAACAACCTAGCCAATGCTGAAACGACGCGCACGCCGGAGGGGGGGCCCTACAGGCGGCAGGTGCCTGTGTTCGCGCCGATCCTCGATCGTGCTATGGGGCCAAGCTTTTCCCGGCAGGGCCACAGGGGCCAGGGGGTACGGGTAGTGGCGATTGTCGAAGACGAATCGGAGCCACGCTTGGTCTACGATCCGCAGCACCCCGATGCAAACGGGGATGGCTACGTCGCTATGCCCAACGTCAACGTGGTGCGGGAGATGGTTGACTTAGTATCAGCGACACGCGCCTATGAGGCAAACATCACAGCGCTGAACACAGCCAAGCAGATGGCTCAGCGTGCCTTGGAAATCGGGCGCTGAGCGTGAAGCTGACTTAAGGAGGAGTATTCATGCGGATTGAGGGTTCCGTTCCCCTGGCCAGGCCTCAAGGCAAGCATGCCGCTGCAGCCTCGGGGGAGGCATCGTTTCGTGAGTTCCTTTCCAGCGCTCTTAGGCAGGTTAATGACCTACAACTGCAGTCAGATCTGGCCTACCAGCAGATGATTGCAGGCGAAATTGAGTTCCACGATGCCATGATCATCGCCGAACAGGCAAACCTGGCTCTGCAGCTTACAATGGCGATTCGCACCAAATTAGTTGAAGCATACCAAGAAATCATGCGGATGCAGGTTTAGCTAGGTGGTGACTATGGGCACAATCCTCACATCGGTCAGAAACACCTGGAGCAAGTTGACTAAGCCCATGCAGATAGGGGCAGTAGCTCTTGTTCTTGGTGTTTTTGCCTTCTTGATCATTATTACATTGTTTTCCAACGCAGACTACCAGGTTCTGTTCTCAAACCTCCAGCCAGAGGATGCCGCGGCGGTGATCGCAGCGCTTCAGGAACGGGGGGTCCCTTACCAGCTGGCCGAAAACGGGACAGCAGTCCTCGTGCCGGCAGAGCAGGTACTTGAAACCCGTATCGCCCTGGCCTCCTCCGGGTTGCCCTCAGGCGGTGTCGTTGGGTTTGAGATTTTCAACACGACCCGTATTGGTGAGACAGAAGCTGACCGGCAACTGCGCTACCAGTGGGCACTGCAGGGTGAGTTGACCCGCACAATTCGGCAGATTTCCGCCGTGCAAGATGCACGCATACATATTGTGCTGCCGCAGCGGTCGCTGTTTATCCGAGAATCGACCCCGGCCAGCGCCTCGGTACTGCTGCACCTCAAGCCAGGCCACACCCTTACCAGCTCTCAAGTGCGGGCCATCGCCAACCTCGTGGCGGCGAGCGTGGACGGGCTCACAAGCGAGAACGTGACCATTGTCGACAGCAGAGGCAACGTCTTGAGCAGCCCCGATCCGCAGCAGCTCAACGGGGAGGCTTTCGTGGCGCGCCTAGAGCTGCAGCGGGCGTATGAGAGGCAGCTCGAAGAGCGCATTGTGGCGATGTTGGAAAGGATTTACGGCTACGGCAATGTGGTGGCCAGAGTCAGCGCCACGCTGGACTTTGACTACGTGCAGCAATACAGCGAGACATACGCACCGGTAACCCGCGACGGCGGGATAGTCCGGAGCCAGGAAACAGTGAGTGAGGAGTATACCGGCACGAGCGGCGCCGGAGGCGTTCCCGGTGTTGACACGAACGTGCCGGGCTATGTGGCTGCCGACACTGGATCCTCGCAGTATTCGCGCCAAGAGTCGGTAGTCAACTACGAACTCAACCGCACCGAAACCCACTTTACCTCGACGCCCGGTAGAGTATCCCAGTTGAGTGTGGCTGTATGGCTGAACGGCCAGTACAGCCCCAATCAGCTTGCCGCAGTAGAGGAATCAGTCAGCCGCGCTGTGGGGCTGCAGGTGGCCCGCGGTGACAGCATCTATGTGGATGCGATCCCGTTTGAAACTACAGCTGTGTGGGCAGATGTGCCTGTAACGCCGCCCGCGGAAACACCTGACTATCTGCGCTACCTGATCATGGGAGCAGTAGCCCTGGTTCTGGTTCTCGCCGCTGCCCTTGTCATAGCGCGCCGCCGCACCAAGCTGGCGCCTGTACCTGCTGCTCCGACCCTGGATCTTGTAGTGGGTGACGAAGATGTCGAGGAGTTGTCACCAGCAGAGCTCCAGATGCGTGATGTCCGCAACAAGGTGGTCAGCATCGCTCAGGAAAAGCCGCGTGACGTTGCACAATTGATCAGGACTTGGCTGGCGGAAGAGTAGGAGGGCTTTCCATGGTAGAGTTGAATGGCAGGCAAAAGGCGGCAGTACTCCTGGTTTCTCTCGGCCCTGAGCTTTCAGCCCAGATCTACCGCCACCTGCGCGATGAAGAGATCGAAGTGCTCACACGGGAGATTGCCAATACCGGCAGTGTTCGTGCTGCAGTGCGGGATGAGGTGTTCAACGAGTTCTACGAAATGTACCTGGCCCGAGAGTATGTGGAGCAAGGTGGCATCGACTATGCTCGCGAGCTCTTAGAAAAAGCCCTGGGCGCGGCGCGTGCCGAAGCGATTCTAGCCCGGCTGGTGTCGACGATGAAAGCCAGGCCGTTCAGCTTTGCGCGCAAGACGGATCCCAATCAGCTGCTGAATTTCATACAGAACGAGCATCCCCAGACAATTGCCCTTATCCTTGCTTATCTTAACCCGGAACAGGCCGGAATGATCTTATCGGCCTTGCCGCCTGAGACGCAGGTGGATGTGGCCAAACGGATTGCTATGCTCGATCGCACGACACCGGAAATCTTGAAAGAGATCGAGGAGACTCTGGAGAAACGCCTGTCCGCCTTCGCCATCGAAGACTACACGATGGCCGGCGGAATCGATGCGGCCGTCGAAATCCTGTCACTGGTGGATCGAGCCACAGAGAAGACCATCCTCGATGCCCTGGAAGAGGAAGATCCGGAGCTGGCAGAAGCCATCCTCAAGCGGATGTTCGTCTTTGAGGACATCATCACCCTTGATGACAGAGCGATTCAGAAAGTGCTGCGGGAGATCGACACTCGCGACCTCGCCCTGGCTCTGAAGACGGCAAGCGAAGAAGTGGCCGCCCGCATCTACAAGAACATGTCAAAGCGCGCTGCCGATATGCTGAAGGAAGATATCGAGTACATGGGGCCGGTGCGCCTGCGGGATATTGAGGAGGCCCAGCAGAAGATTGTAGCCACGATCCGCAGGTTGGAGGAGGCGGGTGAGATCATCATTTCTCGCGGTGGAGAGGATGAGATCGTTGTCTAAGATCATTAAAGCGGCCGAGCTGAAAGTGCTTGTGCCGGACGACTCAACCGAAATCATCCGCCCTGTCATCGACCTCGAAACGGGCGGCGCTGGTGAGACGCTGCAGGCAGCAGCCCATGAAGGGACAATTCTGGAGGCATCCGGCTTGATTGCGCAGGCTAAGGCAAAAGCAGCCGACATCATCCGCATGGCTGAGGAGGAAGCAGAAGCGCTCCGCACCCGGCTGCGCCAAGAAGCAGAGGAGCTCAGCCGCCAGGCAGAGTCCCAGGGCTACGAGGACGGCTTCAAGGCCGGCCTAGCAGAGGGAAAGCAGAGCGCAGATGAGGAAGCTGCTCGCCTCCTGGGTTTGCTCCGCCAGTTGGTCGACCAAGCCGCTGCGGATCGTGCCCGCGCCCTGGCCAAGCTGGAAGAGGATTTCCTAAAGTTGAGCTTGATTCTTGCCGAAAAAATAGTGAGAAAGGCCATCAACGATGACCCTGCGTGGCTCAAGCCACTGATCGAGGAAGTGTGCCAGAAGCTTGGTACAGTCACCGAGTGCGTGGTCCGCCTCAGCCCTGAAGACTATAGGTTCCTCAAGACCGAAGAGCTGCGATTGGCCGCAGGTGGGTTGGATCGGGTGTCGTTTCGCCCCGATCCCAGCCTCGGGCCCGGCGGGTGCATCATCGAGACGGATGGAGGGACCGTCGATGCCAGTCTCGAGAAACGCCTTGGGAAGCTTGCTCAGCACTTGATGGAAGTGATGTACAGTGGCTGAACGTGCCCTCTCACCACGAGTGAGCCACTACGCGCAGCGCCTCCAGAGCTTTGATGACTGCGTCCACTTGGGGCGAATTGCCCAGATCATAGGCCTGACGCTGGAATCTAACGGGCCCACAGCCAATATCGGGGATCTTTGCTGGGTCAGCCCTAGGCAGGGTCAGGCGATTCCCTGTGAGGTCGTGGGGTTTCGAGAAGAACGAGTGCTGCTGATGCCTCTCGGTGAACTGTCGGGTATCGGGCCCGGCAGCCTGGTTACCGGAACCGGCAAGCCGTTGCAGGTAGGAGTGGGCCCCGGCCTCTTGGGACGAATCCTCAACGGCCTTGGTGAGCCCATTGACGGCGGCGGCCCGCCGAACATCGAGGGTTTTTACTCCATCAACGGCCACATTCCATCGCCTCTGGAACGCCAGCGCATCAGTGAGCCTCTAGAACTGGGCGTACGAGCCATCGACGGCCTGCTCAGCTGCGGCAAGGGCCAGCGGATCGGGATCTTTGCCGGCAGTGGAGTGGGGAAGAGTACGCTGCTCGGTATGATGGCCCGGAACACCAAGGCTGACATCAATGTCATTGCTCTGGTGGGAGAACGGGGCCGAGAGGTGCGTGAGTTCTTGGAACGGGATCTGGGGCCAGAGGGCCTGCGCCGTTCGGTAGTCGTAGTAGCCACGTCCGATCAGCCCGCGTTGCTGCGCATCAAGGGGGCAATGGTGGCCTCCACCATTGCCGAGTACTTCCGAGACCAGGGGGCAGATGTCCTGTTCATGATGGACTCAGTGACCCGGTTCGCCATCGCACAGCGAGAAGTGGGCCTGGCCATTGGCGAGCCGCCGGCCACACGAGGTTACACTCCTTCGGTGTTTGCCACCTTGCCGCGGCTCCTTGAGCGCAGCGGGCCGGGGCGTAAAGGCACGATCACTGCTTTCTACACGGTGTTGGTGGAAGGCGATGACATGAACGAACCCATCGCGGACACGGTGAGGGGAATCCTTGATGGCCACATCGTCCTCTCGCGGGAGCTTGCTGAGCAGAATCATTACCCTGCTGTGGACATCCTAGCCAGCGTGAGTCGGTTGATGAGCGAGGTAGTGACGTCCGATCACATGCAGCTGGCGGGCAGGTTTAGATCGCTGTTGGCGGTCTACAAGGATGCTGAGGACCTGATCAACATCGGCGCCTATGCCCGGGGCAGCAATCCCCGCATCGACTTAGCGATTGAGCTGATTGACGGCATGCGCCGATTCCTGCAGCAGGGAGTCAAAGAAAAGGCGGCGTGGGAGGAGACATATCAGTATCTGCAGCAAGTGGTCAAGCCTCCCAGCGAGGATGGTGACTGATGAAGTTCAAGTTTCGCCTTGAGAAAGTGCTGCATGTTCGCAAAATGGAAGAAGACGAAGCCCGCAATAAGGTTCTGCACAGGCAGAAAGAGCTGCGGGAAGAGGAAGAGCGGCTGCAGGTGCTCCGAAGGGAGCGTCAGGATGTGTTGGAGTTCGGCCGCTCCCAAGACGACTTGGTCCTGCGAGCTGCAGCTTATCAGTACTTAGAGCGGCTGGAAAACCGCATCCACAGACAGCAGCAAGTCGTAGCAGACTGTGAAGTGCGGCTCAGACAAGCCCGCAGCGAGTTTTTCACCGCACGCCAGAAAAAGAAGGTTCTGGAGAACCTCCGCGCTAGGCGCTACGAGGAGTTTGTCATCGAACAGCAGCGGGCAGAGCAGAAAGTGCTGGACGATATTGGTGCTAGAGTAAGGGCTTAGGAGGTACAACGTGGGTAAGTGGTTCCTGGTCACAATGCTTCTCATAGTGGCAGTCGTGGCGATGGTCGTAGTTTTTTCTGTGACCGGTGTGATCGACGCTCCCGCCCTGGCACTGCAGGCGGCCCGCTCCATCGGGTGGCTCAAGCCTTATGTCGAAACCTATGACGTCGGCAGAACGGCCGAGGAATGGCAGCAGGCGCAGCTGGAAGAGCTTGAGGCCGTCCGCGGTGAGCTGGCGGAATGGGAGCGTTCGCTTAAACAGCTCGCCGACGAGTTGGAGCAGAGATCCCAGCTCCTCGACCGGCGCCAAAGAGAGCTGGAGGCGCAGTCAGCCGCTCTCGCTGAAGAAAGGTCCAGCCTGCTGAATATCCAGCACCTAGCAGAAATCTACACAGAGATGGATACTGCCGAAGCTGCTAGAATCCTAGGCAAGATGAACGAGGCGGAGGTGTTGGAGATCTTGGCGGTAATGGATGTGCGCACTGCCGCCCGCATCTTGGAGGCTCTGCCCACAGACCGCGCCGCATCGCTCAGCCGCCGTCTGGGCAGCTTCTAGCGGTCTGCATCATCGAGCTCCGGGAAAGGAGGTGATGACGTTAGTGCAACCAGGATCATTACTTGCGGCGCTGTTCATGGCCAGCCCACGAAGCGGAGGAGAACCCCAAGGGGCGTGCCGCTCGGAAGAAGCCGGTGCGTTTGCCGCACTGCTGGAGGTATTCCTTGAAACCGCTCCAGGCGCAGCCGCCACTGAGCAGGATACGCCCGTGAGCCCAACTCCAGAGATGGCTGTTCCCGGACAGCAGTCGAGCCCACAGCCAACGGCCGCAGAGGAACCTGTGATGGATGTGCCACAAGCGGAAATGGTTCCGCCAGAAGAGCGTGCCGAACCGGGAACGCAGGACCGGGAAGAAAGTGGCTCTAACAAGCCTCTGCCCAAGGCAGGAAGAAGCCCGCGCCCACAGCGTACGGCGGTGAGGACGTGGATGCCGCACCCATCTCTAACAGACGTGGGATGTGCGGTGCCACTTGCCCTCTATGAAGAAGGGAAACTGCCCACAGCAAGCGGCTCAACACTGAACCAGGAAACAGAAGGGGATTACTCCAGCATACTGCCGCGAACGATGCTGCAGGCCCTGCAGCCGTCGGTCGTTGCCGGCCCGTGGCGCCAACGCCACAACCCGCTGCAGCCGTTCCAGGCTCCGGACGGAGTGGTTCCCCGGTCGTTTATCATCCCGCAAGAACCCGGGATGAAGGCGCAACTCATTGGCGCTGAGCTTCCCATTAAGGCTGCTACGCAGCCTGAGGAACAGGTGGTGGAGCACACAGAAGCCGCTCTCGGCGAGCCTCTGCCGCAGCCGGAGGTGGGGAAAGCCGATATGGCGCACTGGCCCGATGAGGCACTGCCAGCCCAGCCGACACATATCCCGCAAGGCCATGGTGCTCTGCAGTGGAGAGTGACGTTCCATCCAGAGGGCCTCGAACACTCACCGCTCACTGTAGTGGAGGGTGAGGGCCACAGCGACGGCATGGACGTGTCCGAGGGGGAACCAACGCCAGGGCTCGATCTGCGTCCACAAACATCAACCTCGGCCTCTGCCGGCCGCATTGCGTGGGCCCAGGCACCGGGCACTGAGGATGAACAGGGGCTGCAGGCGCCGCAGCGCTTAGAGGTGGAGGATGACAGCACTGGAGAAAAGGATGTGAGCCAGCCAGAGGAACCGGAAGCCCCAGAGGCCGCTGAGGAAGCGGAGCCAGTGCCGCCGAAGCAGGACAAAACTGAACACGATGAGCCAGTAAAGGATTCAGCTCCCCGATCTCTAGAGCAGCCGGCAGTACCGCCACACCCGCAGGCAACAGCAGTAGCTGCTGCTGAGGGAAGGCCTCGGCCCACCACAGCCCAGCAGGCGCATCAACCGCAACAAGCACCTTTAGCCCAACAGCAGGCCGCCGCCAAACCCGATATCACAAGGCCGGTGGAAGTCGGCACCGAGCTGGTGGAGCGGATGACTGCTTTCCTCGCCAATGAACGAGGCGAAGTCAGGATTCAACTCAAGCCCGAGCATCTCGGCGAGCTCAAGATCAGGGTAACTGTGGACCATGGGGTGCTGGCCGCGGAGTTTGTCACAGAGACACACGCGGTGAAGAGCATCATTGAGGCGCACCTCCCTGAACTCCGGTCCGCACTGCAGAACCTCGGTACCAACGTGGCCGAACTGTCTGTGCACGTCGGTACCCAAGATCAGCCGTGGCACGGCAGGCAGTCAGGGGAAAGGCAGAACTGGACGGCCGGCCGGCATGGGGCCGAAAAGGGAGCTGTGGAAGAGGGTGCAGTGGTGGGAGCGTATACTGGGCATCGATGGAGTCAGATTGATCTGCGTGCATAGAGAGGAGGGTGACGGCTATTTACTACAACACTGTTGGCACCGTGCAGCAGGCATCTGTGCAGGGAAATTACAGCACGGCCGGACGTAATGAGTTAGGCAAAGACCAGTTTCTGAACCTGCTCATCACCCAGCTGAAGTATCAGGACCCGTTCCAGCCGCTTAACGACCATGAGTTCATCGCCCAACTTGCCCAGTTCAGCAGCCTCGAGCAGATGCAGAACCTCAATACCAACATCGTAGCAATGATGGTGTCTCAGCAGAAGCTCAGCGCTCTGGGCGAAGCAACACGGATGATCGGCAAGCATGTGGAGCTCCACACCAGAGACGGAGAGCAGCTGTTCGGAGAAGTGACTGGAGTCCAGTTCAAAGACGGCTGGCCGCAGCTGGTGGTCGGCGGCAAGCTGTACGGATTTGACGAAGTAGTAGCGATTTTGAAAGGGGGGGAATGACCGTGGCAGAGCGCTTTCAGATTCCCAACAGCTTACCTATAACTCCGCCCAGCCGGCCGGGGCAGGCCCAACGCAGCACGTCGGCGGCAAGAGAATCAGGTGCGGATTTTGCTGCCCTTCTCCAACAGGAACTGCAGCGGAGTACCATCAAGTTTTCGGCCCATGCTGAGAAGCGCCTGGCAGCCCGGAGAATCCAGCTAACCCCCAGCCAGCTGACGGCTTTGGAACAGGCCGTGGACCGCCTGCAGGCGAAAGGCGGCAGAGAATCCCTCGTGATTTTGGGAGATGTGGCCTTTGTGGTAAGCGTGAAGAACCGCACCGTGATTACGGCAGTGGATGGAGAATCGATGAAAGAAAACGTGTTTACCAACATTGACAGCGCTGTTGTCAGCTGAAGGCAAGATAAATTACACATAGGGCTGGACCTTCTTGGGAGGCCCTTCGTCCACTGAACGACTGAGGTGGATTAGAAGGAGGAATGAGACTATGATGCGTTCAATGTTTGCCGGCGTCTCGGGGTTGAAGACTCATCAGACCCGGATGGACGTGATCGGCAACAACATTGCTAACGTCAATACCGTGGGCTTTAAGGCAGCCCGAGTTACGTTCAAAGATATGCTGTACCAGCAGCTTGCTGGGGCAACGGCTCCCACAGCCACGAGAGGCGGCACGAACCCGCAGCAGATTGGGTTAGGTGTCAGCCTCGGGTCCATTGATGTCCGCCACACACAAGGCAACACGCAGGCGACGGGGTACATCACTGACCTTGCCATTGAAGGCGATGGTTTCTTCGTCCTGGAATTGGGCAACCAGCGGGTTTACACTCGCGCTGGAGCCTTCGGGCTGGACAATGGTACCGACGGCAACCTTGTCTCCCTGATTAATGGTGCCCGGGTGCTCGGCTACAAGGCTGATGCGAACGGGAACATCGACCTCAACGCCCCCCTGGAGGCACTGCGAATTTCTACCGCGGAGACGATTCGCCCCAGGGCCACGACCGTGGTGGCTTTCGCCGGCAACCTTGATGTCCGCACCATCGAACCGGAGCCGCTACGCCGCTCGGTCCAGGTGTACGACTCCCGAGGCAAGGAGCAGACCATCAACGTGATCCTGGAGCGTGTTCCGGGCCTGAACGAATGGGCCTGGCAGGCAGAGTGGGTCCTGGAGAGCACCACCTTCCGCCGAGGCGATCTGGCCGTGGAGATGAACACCGAGTACGAAGTAGCCACGGATTCGCCCTCGGGGTTCCAGCTGGTTGACAAGAATGACGCGTCCAAAATCATCGCGAAGAGCACTGACGGCCGGGTGTGGGAACTCTGGGACAAAGACGGCAACCCTACCGGAGAACAGATCGAGTTCGAGACCGCACTGCCAGAGGGCTTCACTGTCCGTGCCGCTGGGGATACGGAAGTTAAGCTCGTTGGTAACCTCGCCCTGGACGAGAAAGGAACCATCTACTTCAACCAGGACGGCAGCTTCAACCGGGTCGAGGCGAATACGCCCAACGGCCTGGCCGTCATCAACTTCGGGCCCGAACTGGCGGATCCCCTTAGCATCGAGCTGGATTTCAGCCAGTTCACCCACTTCGCCGATGCCACGACCGCTCGCTTCTTGAGCCAAGATGGATACACCAGCGGCACCCTTGAGAGCTTCTCCATCGATCAGAACGGCCGCATCGTGGGCAGCTTTTCCAACGGCCTTACCCGCAACTTGGGCCAGATCGCCCTGGCGAGGTTTGCCAATGCCGCGGGGCTGGAACGGGTTGGATCAACGATGTTTATCCAGTCCGCCAACTCCGGCACCGCTCAGGTGAACGCACCGGGCCAGCCTGGGTTCGGTACCATCTCGCCCAGTTCCTTGGAGATGTCCAACGTGGACCTGAGCGAAGAGTTCACCGAGCTGATTATCACCCAGCGCGGTTTCCAGGCCAACTCCAGGGTCATTACCTCTTCTGACGAGATGCTGCAAGAACTGGTCAACTTGAAACGGTAACGTTTGGTGGGGCCGTGCCCTGCGGCCCCACTTTATCTATAGCGATGGAGTGAAAAAGCGCATGGATACTTCCTCCGTTCTCGGCATCATAATGGGTGCGGTACTCTTGATCGTCGGCATGATGATCGAAGGCGAGCTCAGGATTTTCTGGAGCTTGTCCAGCGTGCTGATTGTATTTGGCGGCACCTTTGCCTCTGTCATGATCAATTTCACCTTAGACCAAGTGAAAACAGTGTTTTCGTTGGTCAGGATCGCTTTTTCCAGCAACACGGCTGTGAGAAGCGAAGAGATCATCTCGACACTTGTGCACTTTGCTGAGGTGTCCCGCCGGGAAGGGTTGCTGTCCTTGGAGGAAAGGGCGCAGGCGATGGACGAACCCTTCCTGCAGAAAGGTATTCAGCTTGTGGTGGACGGCACCGACCCTGACCTTGTGCGAAGCATCCTCGAAATCGAGCTGGCGTCTGTTGAAGAGCGCCACCAGATCGGCCACCGCATGTTTGACCAGATGGGGGCTTGGGCCCCAGCCTACGGCATGATCGGTACCCTGATTGGCCTGATTGTGATGCTCTCCGAGCTCGACAATCCCGATCTGATCGGCAGCGGTATGGCCGTCGCCCTGATCACCACTTTCTATGGTTCGGTAGCCTCCAACTTGATCTTCCAGCCAATTGCCGGAAAACTGCGGATCAAGACTGATGAAGAAATATTGCTTAAACAGATCATGATTGAGGGGATCCTCTCCATTCAAGCAGGCGAGAACCCGCGCATTGTGGAAGAAAAACTGAGATCCTTCTTTCCCAACCAGCGCCGCGTTGACTCGGGGAGGAGTGAAGTTGAAACCCAGGCAGAGGGAGTGACTACCCGTGCGTAGAAGAAGAGAGAACAGTGCTCCCGGGACTGCCAGTTGGCTCACGACTTATGCAGACATGGTGACTCTGCTCTTGTGTTTCTTTGTGCTCCTGTTTGCCTTCTCAGAGCTGGATGCAGGCCAGTTCGAATCTATCATCCAGTCGCTGCAGAGAGGGTTGGGTATCATGCCGGGTGGTACCACTGTGATCGGCGATGATGCCACAGTGATCTCCCCCATTGATGTGGGCGGCCGGCAGCTGAACAGTATCTATCAAGAACTCCGGGCTTATCTCGAGGAGCAGCATTTCCAAGGCGTCAGCCTAGAAATGGACGAGCGGGGAGTAACGATCCGTTTTGCGGACCAGGTCTTCTTTGACCTGGGTAAGGCTGACCTCAAACCGGAAGCAGTGGAGATCCTGAGCAGCGTGGCACGGCTGCTGCGGGAACTGCCCAATCCGATCCGCGTGGAAGGGCATACTGACAACTGGCCCATCCGCACAGCGCAGTTCCCCTCTAACTGGGAACTGAGTGTGCACCGGGCCACGAACGTCATCCGCTACCTCATTGAGGAGCAGGGTTTTGATCCCCACAAGCTTTCCGCGGTGGGTTACGCGGAATACCGTCCCCTGCGCCCAAATGATACCCCAGAAAACCGGGCACTCAACCGCAGGGTTGACATAGTGATTATGAACATTGAACTCTGGGACGAAGAACCGAACTGAGGATGGTGACCTTATGGCGCGAAAAGTAGAAGTGGATCTCAAGTTTATCATTGGCATCGTTGCGCTTGTGATCATCGCCACCGCAGGCAGTGCTTACTCCACATACCTCATTTTCCAGCGAGGGACGCAGCCCGCAGAAACTTTGAAGATCAGTGACGTGCAGAAGCGAGATATCGGCCCGGTGTTTGAAGCGGGCCAGTTCACGGTGAATCTTATGACCACAGGCCTGCAGCCGCGCTTCATCCGGACTGAGATATCGGTGGAAGTCTCGTCACAGGCGGTCGTAACTGAGATGGAGCGGCGGACGCCGCAGATTCGCGATTTGATCATCAGCCTGCTCAGGCTCTGCACCGCCGAAGAGCTTCGCACGCCCGACGGCATCGACGGCCTGCGGACGCGGATCATCGCCAGCATCAATGATCTGCTGATACAGGGGCATGTGGTGGACGTGTACTTCGTCGATCTGGTGATTCAGTAGCACGTTGGGAAGAAAGGAGTCAGCATGGAACCCATCTTGTCTCAGGCCGAAATTGATGCCCTTCTCAGCAGAGGTGGCTCCAGCGAGCAGAACACCCAGCTGACTGCCGCTTTCCAGGTTGCACTGGAAGCCGTTGATGAGCACTTCCGTGCGCTCTTGGCTCGCTCAGTCCGGGTTGAGGGGCCGTATGTGGAGCAGGTGCAGCAGCCGTTGGACGTGCTGTTCGTTGAGGATGTTGTCACCTTACCTGCTGCCGTGGGGACGGGACAGTTTTTTGCCATCCTGAGTGCGTCCGAAGCAAAGCAGTTTGCCGCGGCGCTGGGAGGCGACGTGAAGTGGGCGGTGCACACTCTCTTTGAAGGGTGGATCAGGCACCTTGCTGACAGCTTGTCCGCCGCTAACGGCATGTATATGCCGGTACGGATGGCCGAACCCATCCTCCTCACGAAAGCTCAGCTCGGCGGGCTTGCAGTGGAGAAAGGCAGCCTCTTGGTGCGCCACGCAGTGTGCTGGAGCCAGAACTGCCTCGAAGCTTGTTTCTTCATCCCTAAGCCGAGCATTGTTAAGCTGATCGAGGGCCCAAGTGTGCCGGTGCGTACTGTGGCGAGGGGGAATCCCAGGTCCTCCTCTCGGGCAAGTAGAGCTGTCATTTCGGAACCGCTCCCTGTTAAGACAGCTGTGTTCACGGAGCTGCGCAGCCCAGCGCAGGCAGCAGGAGACCTCCCCCTCGATTTGGTGGAAGACTTGACTCTGGAGGTAATGGTGGAGCTGGGGCATACGACCATGACCTTGGCGGAGCTCATGGACCTTGAACCCAACGCCACGTTTGCCCTGCAGAAGCCCGCGGGTGATCCGGTGGATGTCCTGGTCAGTGGGCGTCTCATTGCCAGAGCCGAAGTCACAGTGGTAAATGACCACTTCGGTATTCGCATCCTTGACATAGTACCGGAGAAGGAGCGGGTGCTGGAAGCCGGCGAAGCACAGGCGGGTGGCAGCGTTGGACAGTGACTTGCTGTTGGGCCTCGTGCGGGTGGCAGTGATACTGGCGCTGCTCGGCCCCGCTGTGTATTTTGCTACTCGCTGGTACGGAAAACAGCAGATCCGGGGCAAGAGCGTCACAATCCGTGAGGTGGTTCCCCTCGGTACCAACCGTGCCCTGTACGTGGTGGAGTGGGAGGAGCGCCGCTACCTCCTGGCCGTGGCCCCACACGCTGTTCAAGTGATTGATACTGCTGCCGGCGAGGTTGTGAATGGAGAGGAACCAAAGTGACTTTCTTCCTGCAAACTACTATTCCATTCCCACGCATTGACATCGGTATCGGAGCTGCAGAGAGCCCGGGAGATGTTGCAGTCAGCCTGCAGATTCTCCTGGTTCTTACTGTCTTGACCCTGGCACCGGCGATCTTGACCTTGCTCACTTCCTTTACGCGCACCGTCATCGTCTTGTCGCTGCTCCGCAACGCGCTTGCCACAAACCAGGTACCGCCCAATCAGGTCCTGATCGGTCTTGCCCTCTTCTTGACTGCCTTCATAATGGCACCCACCTTCAGCGCCGTGTACAACGACGCTGTAGTGCCGTACCTAAATGGTGAGCTCTCCTTTGAAGGAGCCCTGGCCACCGGCCTTGAGCCTCTGCGGGAGTTCATGTTTGCCCACACCCGAGAAAAGGACCTTGAGATGTTCCTCAACATGCGGGGCCAAGAGCGGCCTGAATCTCGAGATGATGTGGACACCTTGACTCTGATACCTGCATTTGTTATCTCTGAACTCAAAACGGCTTTTCAGTTGGGGTTCGTGTTGTTTATCCCGTTCTTGGTAATCGACATGATCGTGTCCAGCACTCTCATGGCTATGGGCATGCTGATGCTGCCCCCGGTCATGATCTCGCTTCCGTTCAAAATACTGCTGTTTGTACTGGTGGACGGCTGGCATCTCGTGGTGCGGTCGCTGCTGTCAAGTTTTATGTGAGTGGGGATGTGTAGGGAATGACCGACACAACAGTGGTCAGCCTCGCGCGGGAGGCCATCTGGACAGTGCTGCTCGTATCAGCACCCGCTCTTGGCCTCGGGATTATCGTTGGGCTTGTGATCAGCATTTTCCAAGCCACCACCCAGATCCAGGAGCAGACCTTGACTTTTGTCCCGAAGATCTTTGCCGTGCTGTTGGCGCTGGTGGTATTTGGGCCTTGGATGCTGCGGATCCTGGTAGATTTCGGTGAAAGGCTGCTGGGCAATCTGCAGGCCTTTATCTGGTAATTAGGGGATGTTGCGGTGCTCTCACCTGAGTCGCTGATCCGGTTCGCTCTTACCCTGATCCGGTTTACCACGTTTTTCGTGGTCACTCCCATTTTCAGTATGCGAAATGTCCCGGCGGTGACCATCATTGGCCTGGCTGGTGCTGCCGCGCTCGTGGTGATGCCGCCGTTAGATATTCCCGGTGCGGTTCAATCGGTGGGCGCGCTGGTGGCCTTGGCGGCCCATGAAGTGGCGGCGGGCCTTCTCTTGGGGTTCTTGGTTGTCCTGGCCTTTGCTGCGGTGCAGTTTGCCGGCCAGCTTACCGATGTTCCCATCGGTTTCGGCATGGCCACAGTGCTGGACCCCAGTACGGGAATGCAGATGCCTGTGTTCTCACAGTTCTACTTTCTAGTCGCCGCACTGGTGTTCTTCGCACTGGACGGGCACCTGTGGCTGTGCAGCGCCTTGGCCCAGAGTTACGAGGCAATCCCCTTCGCCGGGTTCCTACAGATGGATCTGACGTTCGAGACCGTCATGTCTCTTGCGAAGGACATGTTTGCTGTAGGGCTGCAGCTGGCACTTCCCGTGATCGCGACGATCCTCCTAGTCGACATTGGACTGGGAATCGTGGTGCGGGCAGTACCACAGATCAACGTGTTCGTGCTCGGGTTCCCCATCAAGGTGGCCGTCGGCCTCGCCGTCATCATGACAGCGATGGGGGCTATGGTGGCTGTGGCCAGCCGGATCTTTGCCTACGACGGCCTGTTGATGGCTTATGTGCGCACCCTGCTAACGGCAGGAGGGCAGTGAAAAGTGTTCCTTCGCGTTAATCTGCAGTTATTCGCTGGTGAGAAAACAGAACCGGCAACGCCGCGCCGCCGGGAAGAAGTGCGCAAGAAAGGGCAGGTGGCCAAGAGCAGTGAAGTGAGCACTGCCGTGATCGTGCTGGCCGGATTCCTGTTGACTGACGCCCTGCAGCCGTTCTTCATGCAGCGCAGCCAAGCCCTGATGAGCCGTTTCCTCAACACAGCCCATGAATGGGACGGCAGCCCCTCTGGGTTGCAGGCGTTACTCTTGGCTGCCTTGATGGACGGGGTAATCATTGTCCTGCCTGTGTTGGCGGGGCTCTTGGTCTTCGCCTTTGCCTCCCAGGTGGTGCAGGTTGGGTTCATGGCCAGCGGAGAATCCATCGTGCCCAAACTTTCCCGCATCAACCCCATCGAAGGTTTCAAACGCATTTTCTCTAAGCGTGCCGCCGTGGAGTTCCTGAAATCCTTGGCGAAAATCGGTTTCGTAGCCTTCATAGTCTACCAGCAGCTGCAAAGGGCAGCGTTCTGGGTGCCTGGGTTGGGGCTCGCTGACATCAGGCACGCGTTCCAGCTGGTGGGAGAGACGGCAATCAGTATGGGTACCAGGGTGGGCGTTTTTCTTCTGGTTATAGCCGCTGCGGATTATCTCTACCAGCGCTGGGAGTTCGAACAGAGCATCATGATGTCGAAGGAAGAGATTAGGGAAGAGCTGCGGCAGACTGAAGGGGATCCCCTGGTGCGCTCGAAGATCAGACAGAAGCAGCGGCAGATGGCGGCGAGCCGCATGATGGCCGCCGTCCCCACCGCCGATGTGGTGGTGACAAACCCAACGCATTATGCAGTGGCCCTAAAGTACGAGGCCGACAAAATGCAGGCACCGCGAGTAGTAGCAAAGGGCATGGGACATATAGCCCAGCGCATCAAGGGCCTTGCCGTGGAGCACGATGTGGCCATCGTCGCCAAGCCTGAGCTGGCTAGAGCGCTGTACAAGACAACAGAGGTGGGGCAGGAGATTCCTCCCGACCTCTACCCTGCGGTAGCGGAACTCTTGGCTTTTGTCTACCGTCTGCGCCGCAGAGCAGCCCCGGTGTAGAATAAGGAAGGAATGTTGGAAATGGCGAAGCCCGCGTCCCTGTTTAAGCAGTTCGCACAAGTGAAAGACCTGGCAGTGATTGTGGCGGTGGTGTTGGTGGTCGTGATGATGGTGCTGCCTCTGCCCGCCGCCATTTTGGACCTGATGCTTGCCCTCAACATCAGTTTGTCACTGCTCTTGATCCTGCTGACCATGAACGTAGTGGAGCCGCTTGAGATCTCTGCTTTTCCGTCCATCATCTTGATCATGACGCTTTTCCGGGTGGCTCTGAACATCTCCTCCACTCGCCTGATCCTGCTCACTGGGAATCCGGGTAAGATCATCACCGCCTTTGGACAATTCGTGGTGGGCGGAAACTATGTGGTCGGCTTTGTCATTTTCTTGATCTTAGTAGTTGTGCAGTTCGTGGTCATCACCCGCGGTTCAGAACGTGTGGCAGAAGTAGCGGCCCGCTTCACGCTGGATGCCATGCCGGGTAAGCAGATGAGTATCGATGCCGACCTCAACTCCGGCTTAATCACAGAAGCGGAGGCCCGAGCCCGCCGTCAGGCCATTGAACGCGAGGCGGATTTCTACGGGTCAATGGACGGTGCCTCTAAGTTCGTGAAAGGCGACGCCATCGCGTCCATCATTGTCACGCTCATCAACATGCTGGGTGGGTTTGCCGTAGGCGTGCTGCAGAAAGGCATGGACCTGTCACAGGCGCTGACGCGCTATACGCTGCTCACGGTTGGTGACGGCCTGGTATCCCAGATTCCGGCACTTCTTATCTCCACAGCCACCGGCATCATTATTACCCGGGCCGCGTCCGAGAACAACCTGGGCCAAGAGCTGACTATTCAGATGCTCTCCAACCGCCGCGTCCTCTTTGTCTCAGCGGGTGTGATCGGCGCTTTCGGCTTGGTGCCGGGACTGCCCACGCTGCCGTTCTTGGTCATTGCTGCTCTGTGCGGCACCTTAGGATACTTCTCCGGGCCCACGCCCGTTTCGGAAGAGGAACAGGAAAAGGCAGAACAGCATGCGGTTTCCGAAGAGGCCCGCAGCCCCGAACGCCTGGTATCGCTCCTCCAAGTTGATCCCATCGAGTTGGAAATCGGCTACGGGCTCATCCCGCTGGTGGATGCAGCGCAGGGCGGGGATATGCTCGACCGCATTAGCATGATCAGGCGGCAGTGCGCCCTAGAGCTTGGGCTGATCGTACCAGTGATCCGCATTCGCGACAATCTCCAACTGCCGCCGGGAGCTTATGTGGTCAAGATCAAAGGGATTCAGGTAGCACGGGGCGAATTAATGACTAACCACTACCTGGCAATGGACGCTGGAGGGGTCACGGCAAAGGTAGAGGGAATCCCCACTACCGAGCCTGCTTTCGGGCTGGATGCGCTCTGGATCACCGCCGCTGTGCGGGAACAGGCTGAGTATGCAGGCTACACCGTGGTGGATGCCCCTACGGTCCTGGCCACGCACCTGACGGAGATCATCCGTTCCCATGCGCCGGACCTTCTAGGCCGTCAGGAAACCAAGCAGCTCATCGACGGCCTGCGGGAGCATTATTCAGCTGTGGTAGATGAACTGATCCCCAATCTGATGTCGCTGGGCGAGGTGCAGAAAGTCTTGCAGAACCTGCTTAGAGAAGGCGTCCCTATTCGCAACCTCGTCACGATCCTTGAGACATTGGCTGATACAGCACCGCTCACGAAGGATGTGGATTACCTCACGGAGTATGTCCGAGAGGCGTTGGGCCGTCAGATCACGCAGCTGTACTTGGAAAACGACATTTTGCACGTCCTGACGTTGAGCCCGGAGTGGGAGGATGCCATCCGCTCGTCCATTGAGTATACCGACCACGGAATGACTGTATCGCTCGACCCGCGCTTGCTGCAGTCGCTGTATGTACAGCTGGGACGGGCACTGGAAGAGCACCCACTGCCACATCCAGTGATTCTGGTGGCACCGCAGATTCGAGCCGCCCTCAAGCACCTGACTCAGCGCGCAATTCCTAAGTTGGCCGTCCTATCCTATAACGAGATTGCACCGGACATCGAGGTTCAAGCCCACGGGGTGGTGAAGTGGATCAACAATGAGAGTTAAGCGGTTTGTCGGACAAACCATGCAAGAGGCCGTGGCACAGCTCCGCAGTGAGTTCGGCCGCGATGCTGTCATCCTGCACACCCGGCAGAAACGACGGGGGCCTTTTGGCCTCTTTGGACGGACGGTCTATGAGATTATCGGGGCGGTAGATCCACAGGCAGGTAAACAAGTGCAGAATAGTGTCCAGAAAGCGAAGCCTGGTTCGCAGCACCGGCCGGTAGCAGTAAAGAATAACCACGTTTGGCCGGAGAACATCGACGGCATTTTCCAGAGCTTGCTCTCTAAAGGAATCCCTCGCGATACCGCCTCCGGCCTGATTGCCGAAGTCCTGCGAACCCTGCCCGATGCAGAGTGGGGCAATGATCAGCGTATCTGGAGTGAGCTCGGAAACCAGATTGCTCTTCAGGTATCCACGGTGGAACCGTGGACATTCGATCACAGTCAAGGTGTTGCCGTCTTTATCGGCCCTACAGGCGTCGGTAAAACCACTACCATCGCCAAGCTTGCTGCCAACTTCGCACTGGTGGCGGGTAAGAAAGTGGGTGTTATCACAACCGATACATACCGGATCGCGGCTGTTGATCAACTCAAAACCTATGCCGATATAATTGGTATACCGTTTGAAGTGGTTTTCAGCCCCAAGGAACTGCAGGCTGCCATCACCAAGCTGCAGGACAGAGATCTGGTCTTAATCGACACTGCCGGCCGCAGCCCCGCCAATCAACTGCACATCAACGAGTTGCGGAGTTACTTTCAGAACGTCCCTGTAGAAGTGCATCTGGTAGTCAGCGCTACCACTAAAGAAGCGGACGTTCCAAGGCTCGTGGAGGTATTTGGAGAAATACCGATTGACAGGGTTGTGATCACAAAGCTGGATGAAACCACTACATACGGCATTATCCTGCATGTAAGTAAGCTTGCCAAAGCGCCCATTTCATATGTCACTACTGGACAGGGGGTCCCAGATGACATCGAGGTAGCGGATGGGCAGTATATCGCAAAGCTGATACTGGGGGACTACCTATGATTGATCAGGCTCACGCCCTGCGGAAAATGGCACACCGAGGCGGTGCAGTAGGCCCGCGGATTATGGCCGTGACCAGCGGTAAAGGCGGAGTGGGAAAGACGAATGTCTCAGTCAACCTGTCCCTCGCCCTGATCGAGCAGGGTTTTCGAGTGTTGCTGGTTGACGTGGATCTAGGCATGGCGAATGCCGATATCGTGCTGGGGATTTCGCCGTCTTACAACCTGGGGCATGTTCTAGCGGGAAGCAAGCTTGTGAGTGAGGTCTTGGTTGACGGCCCCAATGGGCTTAAGGTCCTGGCGGGGGGGACGGGGCTCTATGAACTCGCCAATCTGAGCGTGCCTCGCCTCGACGCCTTTGTCAGAGCCCTGGATGAGCTTAATGACTTCGACTTTATCCTGTTGGACACGGGCGCAGGCATTCATCGCAACGTGATCAGTTTTGCCCTCGCCGCCACAGAAGTGCTCGTGGTGACTACGCCCGAGCCAACTGCGATTACAGATGCGTACGGACTCATCAAAGTTGTTCTGCAGCAGAATCCCCAGACACCGATTCACCTGATCGTGAACATGGCTCACAGCCCACAGGAAGCCGAATTAGCTGCCAGTAAGCTGGCCACGGTAGTCCGGCAGTTTCTCGGCCGGGACATCCGCTATGCCGGTTATATCCTGTACGATCAGCATGTAGTAAGCTCTGTGAGCGAACAGCGCCCGGTGCTGCTCGCGTACCCTTCGTCGCTGACCAGCCGCGCCATCAGGCGCATCGGGCAGGGGTTGGCGGGTGCTGCTAAGCAGGAAGGGCCTGCCGAGAACGGCATCCAGCGCTTCTTCAACCGGATCTACCGTTTCTTGCGTGTCTAGGGGGGATGTAGCGTGGCTGTACAGCCCAATCAGAAGATTACCCTATATGCCGAGTCTGCGGCCGATTCCTCGATCTATGTCACCAAGGTTGAGGACGTACGCGAGGATGTAATACTGGTCGCGGCACCCATCGAGCAAAGGAATCTGGTGCCGATGAGCATCGGGACGCGGGTGCAACTGGAGTACAAGGATACAACCCTCACCAGCCAAGGACGCTATATAGCGAGAGGCATAGTCATCGGCCGCGAGCGGGTGCCTATACCCATTTTGACGGTGCGCCTTGTGGAGCCGTGGAAGAAGATCCAGGAACGGATGTTTGTCCGCGTCGATGTCCTGCTGGACGGCACCTATGCCCTGGTCGTGGACGGCCAGTTCCAGGCAGTCCACTCGTGCTCCATCCGCAACCTCAGCGGGGGCGGCTTGCGGATGATAGCTCAAGAGGAGCTGGCGGAGGGCGACATTATCTGGATCTGCCTTCCCCTTGAAAGTGGTTCTATACCGGCATACGCAGAAATTGTCCGCGTGGAGAGCGGCGAAGATGGCTTCGGCTATGGTGTGTCGTTTGTCAACCTGCCTGAACGGGATCGCAAAGCGATCATCCAGTACGTCTATCAGCGCCAGCTTGAGCTGCGCCGCAAGGGGTTGATTCAACCGAAAGCAGGTGGGAGTTGAGAGACTTGGCAAACCAAACCGCACAAGCGGATCGGCTTTGGGAGAGGTTCAAGGCAAAACAGGACAAACAGGCCCGACAGGCTCTGATCGAGCTCTACGCACCACTGGTGAAGTACGTAGCCGGACGTTTGGCGATGCACATGCCCAGCAATGTGGAAGTAGAAGATCTTGAGGGTTACGGCGCTTTCGGCCTGTTGGATGCAATAGATAAGTTCGACCCCGAACGGGATGTCAAGTTTGAGACCTATGCTGTTACGCGCATCCGGGGTGCCATCATCGACGGGCTTCGTTCCGCCGACTGGGTTCCTCGGAGCACGCGGGTTAAGGCGAAAGCGCTGGAAAGGACGATTCAGGAACTCACGAATCAGCTGGGCCGCGCCCCCACTGATGACGAAACGGCCGCCGCTTTGGAGGTATCAAAGGAACGTTATTACCAGATGCTGGATGAGGTCCGGGGTGCCACACTGATCTCTCTGGATGAACTGGTCGGTGGCGATTCACCCGAGGAAGCAGTGCGCATTTCTGACCTTGTGATCAATGACGACAGCCCCATTGACTCGGACCTGATCAGGTCCGAGTCCCTGGCAGAACTGACAGCGGCCATTGAAGAGCTGAGCGAGAGAGAAAGGCTCGTCCTGGCTTTGTACTACCACGACGGGCTGACGTTGAAAGAGATCGGCCACGTCCTAGGCGTGACGGAATCCCGGGTGTCGCAGATCCACACAAAAGCGATCTTGAATCTGAGAGCGAGGTTGCAGTGGTTCTGAGACGCCCAGCAGGAGGGGTCTTATGTCCATCAAGTTTCCAGATTTTCAGGTGCTTGTGACGCGAACCGACCAAGTGGGGCGGCTGCAGCGCGATGGAGATCCGAACGCGGTGGGGCGGCTTGCACCGCAGGTCTCGCAGGAGTTCGTCCGGCGTCAGCAGCGGGTGGAGCACTCCCCGGGTGACATCAAGGTCCGCCCGCGGCGCGAGGGGCAGCGCCAACAGCAACAAGAAGGGCAGCAGAAGCCGAAGAAAAAGGGCTCCACCAAGCGCCACATCGATATCAGGGCCTAGCCGAGCAAGGAGGGCTGCGGATGGAGTTTTTTGCCGTGTTCCTGTTGGGCGTCCTGGTAGCCATCGCTGCGTTGGCCGTTCTTCGACCAGGCCTGTTAGTCAAGCCGAATCTTGATTACAGTGTGATGCAGGACATGGCCGAAGAAATGCTCGCACGCCTTGAGCAGCGGCAGGCGGAGTTGGACCGAAAGTACCAGGAAATCCTGGAGGCGATCGCCCAAGGAGAACAGCGCCTGCTGCGCCTGTCGGAAGAGGCTGCGAAGGCGCTGAAAGCGGGCAACCTAACATCGCCGAAGGTGCAGGCTGTCTTGGCGCTGAGAGGCCAGGGCTTGGACGAACGCAGCATAGCCAAGAAGCTGGGCGTGGGAGTAGGCGAAGTGCAGCTCATTTTAGCCCTAAACGAAAGCAATTCCCCTTGATGTCCCGCCACACATGTGGTATATTATGCATTGGTGTAAAAACACACGCTTCCTGATATCGACGGGCCTGCCCCATGTTGGGGTCCCGCTGATAGGAGAGGGAGGCGGAGGAACTAACAAGGAAAGGAGGTGGACGACTTGGCCGTTGTTACCATGAAACAGTTGCTTGAGGCCGGCGTTCACTTCGGTCATCAAACCCGCCGATGGAACCCGAAAATGGCAGAGTACATTTTCACCGAGCGGAACGGTATCTACATCATCGATCTACAGAAGACCGTGCGCAAGGTGGAAGAAGCCTATCGGTTCGTCCGGGATCTGGTGGCCAGCGGTGAAAGAATGCTCTTCGTGGGAACCAAGAAGCAGGCTCAAGAAACCATCAAAGAAGAAGCGGAACGCTGCGGCATGTTCTATGTGAACCAGCGCTGGCTTGGCGGTACGCTGACCAACTTCAAGACCATTGCTTCCCGCATCGCTCGGCTTGAAGAAATCGAGCGGATGGAGGAAGATGGTTCCTTCGAGGTTCTGCCCAAGAAGGAAGTTATTGAGCTGCGCAAGGAGAAAGAGCGCCTCAATCGATTCCTCGGTGGGATCCGGGGCATGAAGACTCTCCCGGGCGCGGTGTTTATCGTTGACCCACGCAAAGAGCGCATCGCTGTTGCTGAGGCACGGAAACTGGGTATTCCGATCGTGGCCATCGTTGATACTAACTGTGACCCCGATGAAGTTGACTACATCATCCCAGGCAACGACGATGCCATCCGTGCTGTCAAGCTGCTCACAGGCATTATTGCCGATGCAGTGCTTGAGGCTAAGGAAGGCCAGAGCGAAGCTCGCGTGGAAAGAGACGTTGAGACAGCCGCAGAAGAATCCGCACCGGAAGATCTGGTTGAAGATTTCGATGACGACGAACTGGAAGCTGATGAGTAAGCTTTCGCAAGCAGAAGCAGTGGGGGAGTGAGAGGAGTGCTCTCTTCCCCTTTTCTGTACTAAGACCAGAGGAGGGATCTCATGGCAAACATTACACCGGCAATGGTTAAAGAACTCCGGGAAAAGACCGGGGCCGGCATGATGGACTGCAAGAAGGCCCTGACTGAAACCAACGGCGACATGGAGAAAGCCATTGACTACTTGAGGGAAAAAGGTCTGGCAGCCGCCGCCAAGAAAGCCGGCCGCGTTGCCGCCGAAGGTGTCGTCGAGGCATACATCCACATGGGCGGACGCATCGGTGTGCTGGTAGAAGTGAACTGCGAAACCGACTTCGTGGCTAAAACGCCTGAGTTCAAGGAACTGGCCAAAGACATAGCTATGCACATTGCAGCATCACGGCCCGAGTATGTCAAGCGCGAAGACATCCCTGACGACGTGCTGGAGCATGAGCGCAGGCTCTACCGACAGATAGCGCTGAATGAAGGCAAGCCGGAGAAGATCGTCGACAAGATCGTCGAAGGCAAGATCGACCGCTTCGTAAAAGAGGTCTGCCTCTTAGAACAGCCTTTTGTCAAAGACCCAGACATCACAGTGGGCCAGCTCATCCAGTCCAAGATCGCCAAGATTGGAGAGAACATCACTGTGAGGCGCTTCGCTCGCTTTGAGCGCGGTGAAGGCATCGAGAAGCGGCAGGAGGACTTCGCAGCTGAAGTTCAAGCTCAGATGGGGCAATAAGAGGACACCTCGGTGTTCTCTTTTTTTGCCATGAAAAGGGAAACTCAGCTTCAAGAAGAATTAATAGGGAGAGATGTTCATGGCGGCGCCTAAGTACAAGCGCGTGTTGTTGAAACTCAGTGGAGAAGCATTGGGCGGAGGAAAGTTTGGGATCGACCCCGGAGTGGTAGGAACCATTGCCGACGAGATCCGCTCCGTTACTGAGCTGGGAGTCCAGGTGGGCATCGTGGTCGGCGGCGGCAATATCTGGCGGGGTGCAGCCGGGAGCGCCAAAGGGATGGATCGAGTTACGGCTGATCACATCGGCATGCTGGCAACAGTTATGAACTCGCTGGCGCTGCAGGATGCCCTGGAAGAACGAGGAGTACCCACCCGGGTACAGACAGCCATTGAAATGCGCCAAATCGCCGAGCCATACATCCGCCGGCGGGCGATTCGTCATCTGGAAAAGGGGCGGGTGGTGATCTTCGCTGCCGGTACCGGTAATCCTTACTTCTCCACAGACACTACTGCTGCCCTGCGCGCACTGGAAATTGAAGCCGAGGTTATCCTTATGGCCAAGCGCGGCGTGGATGGCGTCTATGACTCGGACCCCAGGACCAACCCAGCGGCCAAGCGCTACGAGCGCCTCAGTTATCTCGAAATGCTGAACCAGAACCTCGGTGTGATGGACTCCACTGCTGCGTCGCTGTGCATGGACAACAACGTTCCCATCATTGTGTTTAACTTCAGCGAACCAGAGAACATCCTCAAAGCCGTGTGTGGAGGAAAACTAGGTACCTACGTAGGAGGCGATAACGATGACGACAAATGAGCTTCTCAAGGAAGGCGAAAGCAGAATGCAGGGAGTCATCGCGGCCACGAAGAAGAGCTTCGCAGTGGTCCGCACTGGCAGGGCAAATCCAGCACTGCTTGACCGCATTGTTGTATCATACTACGGCACTCCCACTCCCTTAACTCAAATGGCCGGGATCAGCACCCCTGAGCCGCGCCTGTTGGTCATCTCTCCCTGGGACAAGAACTCCATCAGGGACATTGAACGGGCAATCCTCGCTTCTGACCTGGGCCTGACACCGACCAACGATGGTTCTGTCATCCGCCTTGCCATTCCGCCGCTGACAGAAGAGCGCCGGCGTGAGCTGGTGAAGGTGGTACGCAAGGATGCCGAAGAGCATCGTGTCGCAATCCGGAACATCCGGCGTGACCTCAACGATACGATCAAGAAGATGGAGAAGAATGGAGAAGTCTCTGAGGACGAGGCGCGTCGCCTGCAGGATGAGGTCCAGGAGCTGACAAATAAGTACATTTCTGAGATCGACAATCTGCTTGCGCAGAAAGAAAAGGAGATCATGGAAGTTTGAGCAAGAAGCCATTAGATGCTGCAGTAGATTGGGCCCTCCTAATCGGGTATTCCCGCGAGGAAGCAGAAGAGATCTTGCAAGAGGAAAATGTGGGCCACGAAGTGGTCGTCACCAGCCCACCCCGGAAGGCAGCTGATGAAGATGACCTGCGAGTGATTGCGGTGCAGACAGGCGACAAGCTGCGGGTGATTGTCAGTACTCCCGATTGGTCGGTGAACTAGGAGGTAACCCAATTGGTGGAAATACAGCAAGCACCAACTCCAGCCCACGTGGCGATTATCATGGATGGCAACGGGCGGTGGGCGCAGCGGAGAGGATTGCCCCGCGTTATGGGCCACCGTAAAGGTGTGGCGGCGCTGAAGAACGCTGTGAGGTTTACCAAAAAGCGGGGCATCTCTACCCTGACTGTCTATGCTTTCAGTACTGAGAACTGGGCCAGGCCAGCGGAAGAAGTCCAGTTTCTAATGGACCTAATGCATAAGGTGTTCTTTGAGGAGATCGGGGAACTGGAGCGGGAGGGCGTACGGGTCCACATGATCGGCGACCGAACCTCTCTTTCTCCATCAGTACAGGCCCTTTGGAACGAAGCTGAAACCCGGACCAAGGGCAACAGCTCTCTCCATCTAAACGTAGCGTTCAACTATGGCGGCCGGCGCGAAATCGTGGCGGCAGCGCGGGCATTGGCTGCAAAGGCCGCTGCGGGAGAAATCGACCCGGATGCCATTGATGACCAGCTGTTCGCTCAGCACCTGTACACCAGTCATTCCCCGGATCCCGACCTTTTGATCAGAACAGGAGGAGATCTGCGCCTCAGCAACTTCCTCCTCTGGCAGTCCGCCTACACAGAGCTTTACATCACCGAGACCCTGTGGCCGGATTTCGACGACAACGAATTCGAAGCCGCTCTCCAAGCATACGGCAGGAGGGACCGGCGGTTCGGTCGCGTCCCGCAGAAAGGATCGATAACCTAGCATGCTGCGAGTTAGAGTAATCACTGCCGCAGTCAGCATTCCCCTTGTGGGGATTTGCCTGTACTATGGTGGCCTCGTATTTCAAGCGTTAATCCTCGCCGCCGTCGTGATCGGGCTCGTGGAGTTCGCCCGGCTGCTTGGGCCCCAAGTCCAATTTGAGTACCTGTTTGGCGCAGGATTATCTTTTCTTTTGCTCTCATATGGTGAACTGAGCGATACCAAGATCGCCATCTGGTTGTTCGTGCAGCTTTTCTACTTTATGGTGCGTAATACTCTGACCACACACAAGCCGTTCGCAGCAGCTGAGAACATTTTGGGAGTGCTGTATGTGGCCGTGCCGTTCAGTTTTGTGTGGCTGGTGCGGGACCACTATGGCCTGTGGTGGACGCTGTACGGGTTGCTCGTGACCTGGATGACAGACACATTTGCTTATTTTGGTGGCATGCTGTTCGGCCGGACTAAGCTGGCTCCCACAATCAGTCCGAAGAAGTCGGTGGAAGGGGCGATCTCGGGGTCTCTCGCAGGAACCGTGGCCGGAAGCGGATTGGCGGTGTGGCTGGGGCAGCCCCTCGGCTGGGCCCTGGGAGTGTCCTTTCTCCTCACCATCGCCGGCCAGCTGGGCGATTTGAGTGAGTCGGCCCTGAAGCGGGAAAGGTCCGTCAAAGACTCCGGTTCCATACTCCCGGGCCATGGGGGAATCTTGGATCGCTGTGACTCACTGGCTTTTGTGATGCCGCTCTTGTACATTACGCTCACCGTGCTGCAGCATCCCCCCGGCCCCTAAGGGGATGGTACGCTGTGCAGCGGCAGTTGATTGGGACAGCAGCAGTGTTTGTGGCAACGCTGTTTGCCGCGAAACTGGTTTTGCCCTACGCCGCGCCCTTCGTCATCGCCGTGATGGCTGTGGTCCTCCTGGATCCACTCATTGCGCGCCTGGAGCAGCACAGGATCAGCCGAACGCTGGCCTCTTTTGCTCTTGTCCTTGCTTTTTTCGCAGGAACCATTGGTATCATATCTATACTCCTGACAGCCCTGTGGGCTGAAGTGAACCGTCTGCAGCAGTGGTCACAGTGGCTGCAGGCTTCTTCAGATTTGTTTCTGCGCTGGCAGCAGCTGATCGCGGCGCTTCCGTATCCTCTTTCCGAAGCCGGCCCCATTTTGGCTGAGCGGATCAGGGCTGTGTTGGCCGACGTCAGCGAAGGGCTGGTGCGCTTGCTGACGGCTATACCAGAAGGCCTGTTTGTTTGGCTGATCGCCGCCATGAGCGCTTTTTTTGTCTGTAAGGACAAGGCCCTTCTGGGCCAGTGGGCAGCCAGGCATCTGCCCGCGGGTTGGAACCGCCGGTTTCGCCAGCTGAAACGGGGAGTCCTCCAGAGCGTGCTCGCCTATCTTCGCATCCAGCTGATGCTGGTGGGCATTTCCACCGGTTTCACTATTGCCGTGCTCAGCCTGATGGGCATCCGCTTTGCCGTGGCTCTGGGCCTCACTGCCGGCCTGTTGGACCTCATGCCCGGTGTGGGGCCGGGTGGTGTCTATATCCCCATAGTAGTTGTACAGCTCGTGCAGGGGAGGTACGATCTCGCAGCAGCCGCTGCTGTCGCTGGCTTGATTCTGTTCTTGGCCAGGCAGTTATGTGAACCGCATCTGATCCGCTCCACTTTGGGGCTGCATCCTCTGGCAACCATCGCTGCTCTGTACATCGGCTATCGGTTGTTGGGTGTGGTGGGGCTGTTTCTGGGGCCTCTGGCGGCGGTTACTGCCCAGGCGCTGTATCGAACTGTGAACTTAGAAAGGAAATAGTCATGCCCAATGTAGTCATCCTCGGCTCCACCGGGTCGATTGGGACGCAAACTCTGCAGGTGCTGGAGCACCTGCCGGGCTACCGCGTCTTGGCCCTGGCAGCGGGGAAGAACGGTGCACTGCTGAAGTCACAAATCCAGAAATTCAAGCCGCTCCGGGCTGCTGTGATGGACGAAGACGCAGCCGTCCAACTCAGACAGGACTGCGGCATTCCTGTGGACTGCGGCGAGGACGCTCTCTGCGAGCTGGCCTGCCTGCCCGAAGCTGATCTGGTAGTGGTGGCGGTGGTGGGCGCAGCAGGAGTCCGGCCGACCATCTCCGCCCTGAAGGCAGGGAAGAAGGTTGCGCTGGCCAATAAGGAAACACTGGTTATCGCCGGGCACCTCGTGCAGGAGTACCTCTCGCAGGTAGTTCCCATCGATTCTGAGCACAGCGCTCTCTGGCAGTGTTTTCACGGGCGTGAACGCAGCCATGTGGACCGCATCGTGCTCACTGCTTCGGGAGGGCCGTTCCGTACCTGGCAGGGCTCCCTCGAAGAAGTGACTATCGCCCAGGCACTGAACCACCCTCGCTGGAAGATGGGGGGCAAGATCACAATTGACTCCGCCACTCTAATGAACAAGGGCCTGGAAGTAATCGAGGCACACTGGCTCTTCAACTTCCCATACGATAGAATCGACGTGGTAGTCCACCCCGAGAGCATAGTCCACTCCATGATCCGCCTCCAGGACGGATCGCTTATTGCCCAGCTCGGGCCGACGGACATGCGCATTCCCATCCAGTATGCGCTCACCTCTCCGCAGGTCCTGCCGGCCCCGGTACCACCCCTTGATCTCACACAAGTCGGCAGGTTGACATTTGAGCCGGTAGACCGCAGGCGCTTTCCCTGCCTAGATCTGGCCTATGCGGCGGGTAAGGCCGGCGGCGAGCTTCCGGTGGCGTTGAACGCCGCCAACGAGGTGGCAGTGGAAGCGTTCCTGGCGGGGAAGATAGGGTTCATGGACATTCCCCGGCTTGTGGAGGCTGTGCTGCCGTCCTTCGCCGGCCAATCATTTTTGCCCCTCACGCAAATACTAGAAGTTGACAGTCGCGCCCGCCAGCTTGCCCACGAATGGGTATTGCGCGGGAAGCCCCACACAGAGAGGTGATGTTCGTGCTGACTCTGGTAGCGTTTGTTGTGGTGTTTGGCACCATTGTGTTGTTCCATGAGCTGGGGCACTTTCTCATGGCCAAACTGGCGGGGATTCGCGTATTTGAGTTCTCAATCGGTTTCGGCCCAAGAATCGCCGTGATGCGCCGAGGGGAAACCGCCTACTCCATCCGCATCTTTCCCTTGGGCGGATTTGTGAAGATGGCGGGAATGGATGAGGCGGAGGATCTCAGAGACGACGTGGATGAAGACGATCCGGCCAGCTTCGCCAACAAACCCCTGCCCTGGAAGCTGGGCACCATCGCTGCCGGCCCGCTGATGAACTTGGTGCTGGCAGTAGTCCTGTTCACCGCCTATTTCTCCCTGGCCGTAGTACCGCCCACGATCACCTACGTGGAACCGAATTCCCCGGCCTACGCTGCCGGCCTGCAGCCCGGTGATGAGTTCGTTGCCATCAACGGCCGGCCCATGAAGACATCTGCGGAGGTTGTCGATCAGATCAAGGCTAATCCCGGGCAAGGGCTGGACGTGACCGTCAAGCGCGGCGGCAGGCTCACATCTTTATCTGTTACTCCCAGGGAAGAAGATGGGGTGGGAGTGGCAGGCATCGTCATCGACTACAAGCCCCGCTACCCTCTGGGTATGTCCCTTAAGGCGGGAGTTACCCAGACATGGCACATGGCCGGCCAGCTGGTCAGCGGCCTGGTGCAGATGATCACCTGCAAGATCGAGCCCAACCTGTCAGGCCCCATAGGCATCGCCCAGATCGTGGGGCAGTCTGCCCGTCAGGGGCTGCCGAGCCTACTGCTGTTGGCGGTGGTCCTCAACGTCAATCTGGGCCTTCTGAACCTGCTTCCCGTGCCCATCCTGGACGGCGGCTGGTTGTTGATCCTGATCGTAGAGGCTCTGCGCGGTAAGCCCCTGGCACCGGAATCGAGAGGCATCGCCCAGTTTGTGGGGCTTGCCGTCCTCATCCTGCTCATGCTGTTTGCCACATTCCAAGATATCTCCCGGCTAAACTGGTTCTCACAGTGAGGTTCAGGCCATGCATCGCCAAGCAACACGCCCTGTTCGGGTGGGAAGCATTACTATCGGGGGCGGAGCGCCCATCGTTGTCCAGTCCATGACCAATACAGATACTCGCGACGCCGGCGCAACGCTGAGGCAGATCGAGGCGTTGGCGGCAGCAGGATGTGAAATGGTGCGGGTGGCAGTGCCCGACGGAGAAGCGGCCGCCGCTCTTTCTGAAATCGTGAGCCACAGCCCCATTCCCGTGGCTGCCGACATCCACTTCGACCACCGCCTGGCACTGGCTGCTCTGGAGGCAGGCGTGCACAAGCTGCGCCTGAACCCAGGCAACATCGGGTCCGAGCAGAAAGTGCGAGAGGTAGTGCAGGCGGCGAAAGACAGACAGGTGCCCATCCGCATCGGTGTCAACTCTGGTTCCATTGCCAAACACATCCTGGCCCGTCTGGGACGTACGCCGGAAGCGATGGTAGAAAGTGCACTGGAACACATCGCCATCCTGGAAAAGCTCGGTTTTGAGGACATCGTAGTGTCCCTCAAGGCAACAGACATCGACACGACTGTGGCTGCCTATCAGATGATCAGTGACAAAGTCGACTACCCACTGCACCTCGGGATCACTGAGGCGGGCACCACCTGGTTTGGCACAATTAAGTCCGCCTGCGGCCTCGGAGCTCTGCTCAGCCGCGGGTTGGGCGATACGCTGCGCGTTTCCCTCACGGCTGATCCCGTGGAAGAGGTACGAGTGGCCTGGGCTATCCTGTCTGCCATGGATCTGCGCCGCCGCGGCCCCGTCTTTATTTCATGCCCAACGTGCGGCAGGACTGAGATAGACCTGGAGCGAATAACAGCAGAAGTGGAAGCGCGCCTAAAAGACTACCCGCTGCCCATCACCATCGCCGTCATGGGCTGTGTGGTCAATGGGCCCGGCGAAGCAAGCCACGCCGACATCGGCATCGCCGGCGGCAAAGGTGTAGGGCTGGTTTTCCGCGGCGGCAAGATTATCAGGCGCGTTGCCGAAAGCGAGCTGGTGGACGCCGTTGTCCACGAAGCGCTGCTCTATATGCAAGAACATAGCGATGGAGGCGGAGACCAATGCTGATGTCACAGTTATATGCACCCACACTGAGGGAAACACCTGCTGAGGCAGAACTGGCGAGCCACCGCTACATGCTGCGTGCCGGCCTGATCCGCAAGTCGGCCGCGGGCATCTACTCATTCCTTCCCCTCGGCCTGCGGGTGATCCGCAAAGTAGAAGCTATCATCCGTGAAGAGATGAACAGCATCGGAGGCCAGGAGGTGCTGATGCCCATCATTCAGCCCGCCGAACTCTGGCATGCTACTGGCCGTTGGAATACATACGGAGAGGAAATGTTCCGCCTCGTCGACCGGCACAACCGTGAGTTCTGCCTGGGGCCCACCCACGAAGAACTGATTACTGATCTGATCCGCTCGGAGGTGCGGTCATACCGCCAGCTCCCTCTCAGGCTCTATCAGATTCAGAACAAGTACCGGGATGAAATCCGTCCTCGGTTCGGCTTGATCCGCGGGCGCGAGTTTATCATGAAGGACATGTACTCCTTTGACCGCGATGAAGCGGGGCTCGATGAGAGTTACTGGGCATGTTATCATGCCTATGAACGCATCTTCTCCCGCTGCGGCTTGGTGGCCCGGCCCGTCGAGGCAGACTCCGGCGCCATCGGCGGCGACGTCACGCACGAGTTTATGGTCCTCGCCGACGTGGGAGAAGCTCTTGTGCTTTACTGCACTGAATGTACCTACGCAGCGAACGTGGAACGGGCGGAATCAGGGCCGGTGAACCAATGCTGTGGTGATGCAGAGCAGCTGCCGCTGGAAGAAGTGGCAACTCCCGGCAGGGCCACAATCACAGAGGTGACTGCGTTCTTGGGCATTAAGCCCCAAGACTGCATCAAGACGCTGATATACCTCGCAGACGGCAGGCCGGTAGCAGCTTTGGTGCGTGGTGATCACGAGCTGAATGAGATCAAGCTCCAGCATGTACTCGGCTGTTCCCACCTGGAACTGGCTGACCCGGACACCATCACTGCGGTGACCGGTGCTCCTGTCGGATTCGCCGGGCCGGTAGGGCTGAATGTTCCCATCATCGCTGACCACGCTGTCATGCATGTGGCTAATGCAGTTGCCGGCGCTAATAAGGCGGACTACCACGTCAAGAACGTGAACGTGGGCCGAGACTTCCAGGTGTCTCAGACAGCGGACATCCGCGTCGCTGCGGCCGGCGACCCCTGCCCCAAATGTGGAGCGCCGCTCACTAGTGCCTGGGGCATTGAAGTTGGCCAGGTCTTCAAACTGGGAACCAAGTACTCCTCGGTGTTGAGGGCCACCTTCCTGGACGAGAACGGCGTAGAAAAACCCATGATCATGGGCTGCTACGGTATCGGCGTTGGACGCACCGTTGCTGCCATTATCGAACAGAATCACGATGAGCACGGCATTATCTGGCCCATCAGTGTGGCGCCTTACCACGTAATCGTGGTACCGGTGAGCGTCAAAGACGAGCAGCAGTGGCAGACAGCGCAGCAGGTGTACAAAGAACTGCTGGACGCCAACGTCGAGGCCGTGTTGGATGACCGAGATGAGCGGCCTGGTGTCAAGTTCAAGGACGCCGACCTGATCGGTTTCCCCATCCGTATCACCGTTGGGCCCAAGTCCTTGAGCCAAGGAAATGTAGAGATTACCCTGCGCCGCACGGGTGAACGCACGGAAGTCCCCCTGGAGGAAGTCACCAAAAGAGTGGTGGATATCGTCAACAAAGGTTAGGGGATCAAAATGGGAGTCACTGCAGTCGTACCCGCGTACAACGAAGAAGCCACAGTCGCGAGCGTCATTGAGACGCTGCTCGACTGCCCAGACGTCGATGAAATAATCGTAGTCAGCGACGGATCCAGTGACAGAACCGCGGATGTTGCGCGGCGTTATCCCATTCGCGTCATCGAGCTGCACGAGAACATAGGTAAGGGCGGGGCTATGAAAGCGGGCGTAGAAGAGGCACGGCACGACATTATCGTGTTTGTGGATGCCGACTTAGTCGGCCTAAGGCGTGAACACGTGGCCGCTCTCATTGCCCCGATCCAGGCCGGACGTGCAGAGATGACAGTGGGAGTATTTGAAGAGGGCAGGCTGGCGACGGATCTCGCCCAGAGAATCACTCCGTTTCTCTCCGGCCAGCGTGCCTTGCGCCGCCACGTGTTTGAGAGAGTGCCCCGCGTGGAGGACGCGCGCTACGGCATTGAAGTTGCTCTCTCGCGTTACGCAGACAAGCACAACGTCCCCGTCGAAATTGTCCAGCTCAAACACCTGTCACAGGTGATGAAGGAGGAAAAGCGGGGAGTCGTGCAGGGCTTCCGTGACCGCATGCGCATGTATTGGGAGATTGTCAAGACAGTCCGCAGCTAAACTCCTGGCTCAGGCCCGGAGTTCTTTTTTGGAGGTGGTGTTTTGGCCGAAATGTACGTCATAGAACCAGAGAGCACTGCGTTTCTCCAGTCTCTCTCTTCGGATCCCATCCTCAAACAGGTTCAGATCAAACAGATCGCCGTCGAGCCTGCCCTCCGGAAATGGACCTTCCGCATGCTGGGCCAAAGGCCAGGTACACAGGCTTTTTGGGATGATCTAGCCCGTCAAATTGCGGCTGCGATCCCGGAAGTAGAAGCCGTGGAGTTCACCTGGGAGGCGGCAGGTGATGAGCAGTCATACATGCAGCAAGTTATCAAGGGGTTCACTCCCAAGCCGGTGCAGTACTCACCGCCCAGCCCACCCCCGGAGGCAAGGCAGAGGCGGGCAGGCCGCAGGCGGAGGGTGATGCAGGAGAGCCTCAACGGCACCCCACGGCCGATCAAGGACATCCAAGAAGAGGAACGGAACGTGATGATCGCTGGGGAAGTGATCGCGGTGGAATCACGCATCACCCGGTCCGGCAGTATCGTCTGCACCTTCAGCGTCTATGACGGCACCGATACCATCAACTGCGTGGTGTTCGTCGATGAGGGAGACGATCTGGAGATCAAGAAGGGCACGTGGTACCGAGTGCAGGGAGGGGTCCAGTACCAATCCTATGACAACCAGCTGGTTGTGAAGGTTTCTTCCATGGCGCCCATCGATCCCCCGCCGCCACTGCAGGATAACGCTCCGCACAAGCGGGTGGAACTGCATCTCCACACCAAGATGAGCGGCCTGGACGGTGTGATTGACGTATCGGAAGCAGTCGCGCTCGCGGCCTCGCTGGGGCACCCAGCGGTAGCCATCACCGACCACGGGGTGGTACAGGCCTTCCCTGAGGCATATGCAGCAGGAAAGAAGCACAAGATCAAAATCCTTTACGGTGTCGAAGGCTACCTCGTGGATGACGGGAAAAAGAGAAGCTACCACGTCATCCTGATCGCCAGAAACCAGGCGGGGCTGAAGAACCTGTATCGGCTGGTCTCTCTTGCCCACATGGAGCATTTCTACCGGAACCCCAGGATTCCCCGGCAGGAACTGATCAAGTACCGCGAAGGCCTCCTGGTTGGTTCCGCCTGCGAAGCGGGAGAGGTCTTCCAAGCGGTCCTGCGCAAGGACCCGCGAGCGCGGGAAATCGCGTCATTCTACGACTTCCTGGAGATTCAGCCCTTGGGCAACAACGAGTTCCTCATCGGAACGGAGCATGTAAGGACCAGGGATGACCTCATCGCCCTCAACAAGCAGATCATCCAGCTCGGTAAGGAGCTCAACAGACCTGTAGTGGCCACCGGAGACGTGCATTTTCTCCGGCCCGAAGACAACCTGTACAGGAGCATCCTACTGGCAGGGCACGGCTTCGAGGACGCAGAGAGGCAGGCTCCTCTTTATTTCCGCACTACCGAAGAGATGCTGGCCGAGTTCAGCTATCTCCCGCCGGAAGAGCGGCAGCAAGTGGTGGTGGACAATCCGCAGTGGGTGGCAGACCAGTGCGAAGAGCTGGTGCCGGTGCCCCAGGGTCTCCATCCGCCAAAGATTGAACAAGCCGAAGAGATGCTTCGAGCAATGGCCTATGAGAATGCGCACCGCATCTACGGCGATCCACTGCCGGAGATTGTCGCTGCTCGGCTGGAACGAGAGCTGAACTCCATCATCGGCAATGGCTATGCGTCTTTGTACTGGATCGCGCACAAGCTGGTGAAGAAGTCACTCGACGACGGGTTCTTGGTTGGTTCCAGAGGTTCGGTGGGTTCATCGCTGGTGGCCACGATGTGTGCTATCACGGAAGTGAACCCGCTGCCGCCTCACTACGTGTGCCCCGACTGCCAGTGGAGCGAGTTTCACACCAGCGGTGAATATGCCACCGGCCCAGACCTTCCTGACCGTACCTGCCCTCGCTGCGGCACCAAAACCCGCAAGCTTGGGTTTGATATCCCGTTCGAGGTGTTCATGGGCTTTCACGGCGACAAGGTGCCTGATATCGACCTCAACTTCAGCGGCGAGTACCAGGCCACTGTCCATCGTTACACGGAGGAGCTGTTCGGGCGGGAACATGTCTTCCGGGCCGGGACCATCGGCACTCTGGCCGAGAAGACAGCCTACGGCTATGTGATGAAGTACTTGGAGCAGATCGGCGAAGCCCGCCGGCCGCCGGAGATTAACCGGCTGGTGAGCAAGATCACCGGCGTGCGGCGGACCACCGGCCAACATCCGGGTGGGATGATGGTGGTTCCCGAAGACATGGAAGTCTATGACTTCACTCCGATCCAGTACCCGGCCAACGACAGCTCCAGCGGCATCATTACTACCCATTTTGACTACCACGCCATCCACGACAGCCTCGTGAAGCTGGACATCCTGGGGCACGACGACCCGACTATGCTGCGCATGCTGGGGGACCTTACCGGCGTAGATGTGAAAGAAATCCCCTTGGATGATCCGGCAACGATGAGCCTGTTCAGCGGCCTTGAGGCCCTGGGAGTCACAGAAGAGCAGATCGGGACTCCCGTGGGGACCTTGGGTATCCCTGAGTTCGGCACACCATTCGTGCGGCAGATGCTCGTGGAAACCAGGCCCAAGACTTTCGGCGATCTGGTGCGCATCAGCGGACTCTCCCACGGCACAAACGTCTGGAACAACAACGCCCAGGATCTGATCCGGGAGGGCATCACCGATATCAGTAATGTGATCGCCTGCCGTGACGACATTATGGTCTACCTGATCCAGCAGGGCATGGAGGCCGGCGACGCCTTCCGCATCATGGAACAGGTGCGAAAGGGCAAGGGCCTCAAAGAGACAGACGTAGTATTGATGAAGGAACACGGTGTACCGGACTGGTACATCGAGTCCTGCAACAAGATCAGTTACATGTTCCCGAAGGCTCACGCAGTCGCTTACGTGACCATGGCGTTCCGTATCGCCTACTTCAAGGTCCACTATCCCTTGGCCTACTACGCCACCCTCTTCTCGATCCGGGCAGCCGATTTTGACGCTCAGATCGTCGCCGGCGGCGAGCGCAGCGTGAGAGGGGAAATTGCCGCCATCAGAGCAAAGGGCAGCGAAGCCACTGCCAAAGATGGCGACGTGCTCACCACTCTGGAAATAGTGCTGGAGGCTATGGCTCGCGGCGTGAAATTTGAACGGGTGGATCTCTGCCGGTCTGCGGACAAGCGGTTCCTGATCGAAGGCAACAGCCTGCGGCCGCCTTTCGTCTCCCTGCAGGGAGTGGGCGAGAGTGCCGCCGCCGGGATCGTGGCGGCGAGGGCAGAAGGTGAGTTCAAGTCCATCGAAGATCTGCGCCAGCGCGCCGGTATCACCAAGGCGGTGGTCGAGGCTCTTAGGCTGCATGGATGTTTGGAAGGGCTTCCTGAGACGAATCAATTGACACTTTTCTAGTTCCTGTGCTATAATGTAGGTCGACGAAAGGAAAGGTTCGATGGGCGAAGAGTGGGTGTGACCCACTCTTTTGCCGTATGTAATGCAGAAACGGGCATGATCATAGTGGAAAGGGGATCAACCCATGAATAAGACGGCGCTCGAAGCCCAGGTGGCGCAGTGGGTGGAAGAAATCGTCGCCGCAGGCCCGATTGAGCTTGTGGATGTGGAATATGTAAAGGAACCTCACGGCTGGGTGCTCCGGGTCTTTCTGGACAAACCTGGAGGTGTAGATGTTGAAGACTGCCGGGCTGTCAGCGAAGTGCTCAGCGATGTGCTGGACCGTGAGGATCCCATCCCCGGCCCCTATTCGCTTGAGGTCTCCTCACCCGGCTTAGAAAGGCCTTTGAGGAAAGAATCAGACTATGTGCGCTTTGCCGGCAGGCTTGTCAACGTGCGTACATACAAGGCCATCGACGGCCAGAAAACGTTCCAAGGTGTTCTGGTCGGCCTGAAGGACGGCAGCGTGACTGTGGACATTGACGGCGAGCTTGTCACCATACCTTTGGAGCTGATCTCCAAAGCGCGTTTGGCTGTGGAGTTCTAATTAACGGGAGGAATTGGGAGAAATGAACTCAGAACTGTTCAAGGCCCTGGCGGAGCTGGAGAAGGAGAGGGGGATATCCAAGGAGATCCTGCTGGATGCCATCGAAACCGCGATCATCTCCGCCTACAAAAAGAACTACGGCGCTAGTTCTGCCGCGAACGTCAGGGTGGAGCTGAACGAGCAGACAGGAGGAATCCGCGTCTATGCTCGGAAGGTAGTGGTGGAGGAAGTGAACGACGAGGCCACCGAAATCTCTCTGGCCGAGGCGCGAAACCTAGATCCGAACTACTCCGTGGGAGACATTGTGGAACAAGAGGTCACTCCGAAGGATTTCGGGCGCATCGCCGCTCAAAACGCCAAACAAGTCGTCATCCAGAAGATTCGGGAAGCGGAGCGCTCTATCATCTACAACGAGTATGCCAACCGAGAAGGCGACGTGGTCACTGGTATCATCCAGCGGTACGAGTATAAGAATGTCATCGTCGATCTGGGCAATGTGGAAGCGGTACTTCCTGTGAGCGAGCAGATCCCGCGGGAGGAGTACCCCCAGCATGCCCGGATGAAGTTCTACATTAGTGAAGTGAAGCAGAGCACAAAGGGCCCGCAGGTGTTTCTGTCGCGGACACACCCTGGGCTGTTGCGCAGCCTGTTCGAACTGGAAGTGCCAGAGATTCAGAGCGGAGAAGTGGAGATCAAGGCCGTAGCCCGGGAAGCAGGCAATCGCTCTAAAGTGGCCGTGTACAGCCGCGATCCGAACATTGACCCGGTGGGTGCATGCGTAGGTGCCAGGGGCTCACGGGTCCAGGCCGTGGTGGCGGAACTGAACAATGAGAAAATCGACATTGTGGAATGGGTGAGCGACCCCGAGGAGTTCATCAAAAATGCCCTCAGCCCGGCCAAAGTCTTCTATGTGAGAATTGACCCAGAAAACAAGGTGGCGCATACAGTGGTCCCTGACGACCAGCTGTCGTTGGCCATCGGCAAGGAAGGCCAGAATGCGCGGCTGGCAGCACGCCTGACAGGTTGGAAGATCGACATCAAGAGCATCTCCCAGGCCGAAGACTTCTTTGCACAGCTGAAGGCTGAGGAAGAAGCACGGAGGCGGGCGGCGCTGGAGGCGCAGCTCGCGGAAGAAAAAGTTGAAGCCGAGGAACCAGAGGTTGAGGCCGAAGTGCAGGCAGAAAGGGAAGTGGAAGAGGAAGAGCGGCCGGCAGCGGCTGCTGCGGCTCCTGTTTCCACGGAACCAGCCGCGAAAGCCGAGGAACCGCGGGCAGCGGAGCCGCCTAAGCCTGCGGAACCGGTGGAGATTGACCTGGAGGAGTTGGCCAACCTCACGAACATCAAGAGGCGTAAGAGCTGGGAGGAGCGCTTCGGAGCAGTCAGCCTCGCCAAGGCGGCTGAACAGGCAGAGCTTTCCACCCAGCCGAAAGAAAAGCAGGAGACTACTAAGTCTGAGCGAAAGAAGAAAGAGAGAGTTATTACTGACTTGAGTCAGCTGGACCTGAGCGATTTTGGTTTTGGCAAAGAGGAATAGGTGATTACCGTGCGCCAGAAACATGTTCCCATCCGCACCTGTATTGGATGCCGGACGGCTCAGCCCAAGAAAGCCATGCTGCGCATCGTCAGGACGCCGGAGGGTGAAGTCCTGCCCGACCCCACTGGGAAAAAGTCGGGGCGCGGCGCATACATCTGCTGCTCACAGCAGTGTCTGGAAGCGGCACTCTCAGGGAAAAAGCTGGAGCGCGCCTTAGGCTGCCCCATCGATCCAGCAGCAGTTAAGGAAGTGGAGAAGGTTATCAGTGGCCAGATTCTATAGTTATCTGGGCCTGGCTCAGCGAGCAGGCAAGCTTGCTTCGGGAGAAGATGCGGTGGAAGCCGCAGTTCGCCGCGGCAAGGTTCACCTTGTGATTGTCGCTTGTGATGCGTCTGCTAATACCAAGGACAGGTTTGAACACATGGCCAAGTACCGCCGCATTGATATTCTCTTGGCCGGCAGCAAAGCCCAGCTGGGAGCAGCTGTGGGCAAGGCCCAGCGGGCCGTGATCGGTGTGCTGGATCGGGGTTTTGCCTCCCTCTTGAAGAGCGCGGTGGAGGAGAAAGACTAGGAGTGATGCTGATGAGTAAAGTAAGAGTGTATGAACTGGCACGTGAACTTGATTTGGAAAGTAAGATCTTGGTCGACTTTCTCATAGAACTGGGTGCGGACGTCCGCAATCACATGAGCACCATCGATGAAGACATTGCGGCGCTTGTCCGCGAGCACTACAGCCCAGACGAGGACGTGGATATCCCGGTTAAGAAGATTGACGACGAAGAAACCGTCCGCCAGCGCCGGGTCAAGCGCCGCCCTGCTGCCGATGAGGAGGTTGAGAAGACCTTCCGAGTCAAGAAAGGTAAGAAAGACCGGAAGCCGCGGCTCCACGGACGAGAACACACCGGCCAGCAACAGGCATCACCGGCGAAACCGGTGATCACACTCCCGGCCACCATCTCTGTCAAGGAACTTGCCGAGAAACTGTCCATTGGCGGCACTGACCTGGTCCGGCGGCTGATGAAGCTGGGCGTGATGGCGTCGCTTACCCAGAGCATCGACTTCGAAGTCGCTGAGCTGGTCTGTGCGGAGCTGAACATCGAGGTGCAGCCAGAGAGAGACCTTGCCGAGCAGGTCTTCGCAGAAGTGGTGGACGATCCGGAAAACCTGGTTCCGCGTCCTCCGGTAGTGACGATCATGGGCCATGTTGACCACGGCAAGACCACGCTCTTGGACTCGATTCGGAAGACCAAAGTAGTTGCCACGGAAGCGGGCGGCATCACTCAGCATATTGGTGCTTACCAGGTGACATATAAAGGCAAGAAGATCACTTTCCTCGACACTCCTGGCCATGAAGCCTTCACCGCCATGCGTTCGCGCGGGGCAAAGGTCACAGACATTGCAGTCCTCGTCGTCGCGGCCAACGACGGCGTGATGCCGCAGACAGTGGAGGCTATCAACCACGCCAAAGCTGCCGGAGTCCCGATCATCGTTGCTATCAACAAGATCGATCTGCCTGCGGCCAATCCTGATCGTGTGAAACAGGAGCTGACAGAGCACGGGCTGATCGTAGAGGAATGGGGCGGCAGCACGATTGCCGTGCCTGTGTCGGCGCTCAAGGGCCAAGGTATCGATGACCTGCTGGAGATGATTCTCCTCGTAGCCGAGATGGAAGATCTGAAGGCCAACCCCAACCGGCCGGCCCGCGGCACGGTTATCGAAGCGAAGCTGGACAAAGGCCGCGGCCCTGTGGCAACAGTCCTCATCTCCAACGGCACACTGCGCGTTGGTGATTCCTTCGTGGTAGGCTGCGTCTCCGGTAAAGTGCGGGCCATGGTCAGCGATACCGGCGAAAGCCTTAAGGAGGCGGGCCCGTCCACACCTGTGGAAGTGCTGGGTATCAGCGATGTACCCGCCGCCGGCGATCCTTTGGTCGTAGTGGAAAACGACCAGGTTGCGCGCGAAGTAGCCGCTATCCGCCAGGAAAAACTGAGAGAGCAGAAGATGAGCAGGACCAGCCGGGTGAGCTTGGAGGACCTCTACCAGCGCATCCGCGAAGGCGATGTGAAGGAACTCAACCTGATCATCAAAGCCGATGTGCACGGTTCCGCAGAAGCGATCCGCGCTTCGCTGGAAAAGCTATCCACTGATGAGGTGCGGGTGAGAGTGATTCACCAGGCAGTCGGTGCCATCTCTGAATCTGACGTCCATTTGGCGGCTACTACCGACGCCATTATCATTGGTTTCAACGTCCGCCCGGAACCAAACGCCCGCAAAGAGGCGGAACGGACTGGTGTGGATATCCGCCTCTACCGCGTGATCTACGACCTGATCGACGATGTGCGGGCGGCTATGTCCGGCCTGCTTGAGCCGGAGTACAAAGAGGTCGTCCTGGGCCGCGCTGAAGTGCGCCAGACGTTCCGCGTTCCCAACGTGGGCACGGTGGCGGGATGTTACGTGCAGGAAGGCAAGATTACCCGCACTGCTGACGTGCGCGTGCTGCGGGACAATGTGGTAGTTCACGAAGGCAAGATCTCTTCTCTCAAACGGTTCAAGGATGACGTGCGCGAGGTCTCGCACGGCTACGAGTGCGGCATCGGCCTCGAGAGGTTCAACGATATCAAGGAAGGGGATGTCATCGAGGCGTTCTACATGGAGAAGATCGAGCGCAAGCTGTAGAACGCTGGTGTTTGCTTCCCCGGAGGTGAGTGGTTATGTCGAACAGGCACAGCCGTATTACTGAAGATATCAAGCGTGCCGTCAGTGATATAGTCAGCAGGCAGGTTAAGGATCCCCGTCTGGGGATGGTCAGTATTACAGACGTCGAGTTGAGCCGAGATTACTCTGTGGCTAAAGTCTTCTTCAGCGTACTGGGTGACGACAAAGCCGTGCAGGACAGCCTGACCGGCTTGAACAACGCGAAGGGCTTTATCCGCACAGAGCTGGCCCGCCGCGTGCGCATGCGGCACACACCCGAGATCGCATTTGTCTATGACGAGTCCATCGAGCGGGGAGCGCGCATCAATGCCATCCTGCGCGGGCTCAACCTTTCGCCGCCGCCAGAGGGTGAAGGCAGCGAAAGCTGCGGCGAAGACAGCGGAGGAGATAGTCTGTGAAAGCTGTGATCCAGGCCCTGCGAGACCAGCAGAAGTTCATTATCATGTCTCATGAGCATCCCGACCCCGACAGTATCGGTTCCATGCTGGGCCTGTATCTCGGCCTTCAGCAGCTCGGCAAATCGTGCCGGATGGTCAGTGCCGATCCACCGCCTGCGGCCCTGGACTGGCACGGCTTGGCAGAGCTGGAAGTGATGCCAGGCCCTCTCGACATCACCGATGCCTGGGTCGTGGTTTTGGACTGCGAACCCTCCCGTACCAGGTTGTTGTCGGAGGAACTCACGGCCAGCGGCAGAATCATCAACATTGACCATCATCAGGGCAGCAGGTTTGCATCTGGGATCACTTGGGTAGATCCCGACGAACCCGCTACCAGCGTGATGGTGTACCGCATCCTCAAGGCGCTGGGCGTTTCCCTTAACCCGTGGATCGCCACGGCGCTGTACGGGGGCATTGTGGGCGATACTGGTGGGTTTCGCTATGCCAACACCACCGCGGAGGTTTTCACCATTGCCGCGGAACTTGTAGCCCAGGGGATCGACCATCCCAAGATCGCGAGGCAGATCTTCAGCTGCAAGCCCATGGAGTTCATGAAGCTCTTGGGCCATGCGCTGAGCACCATGGAGTCGGATCTGGACGGCCGCTTGGTGTGGCTGAAAGTGAGCTATGCGGATTTCCTGCGCTGGGGGGCCGATCCAGCCGAGACAGACCAGCTGATTCAGTACGCGCGCATGGTGGACACGGCACGCATCGCGCTCCTCTTCCGGGAAGTTAAGCCGGGAGAGATTCGGGTAGGGTTCCGTTCTGACGCGATCGATGTGGCCAAGCTCGCGGCGCAGTTTGGCGGTGGCGGCCACAAGCTGGCAGCTGGGGCCAAGTTCACGGGAACACTGGATGCGGCAGTGGAACAGGTAACCGCCGCAGCCCGTGCATACATCTATGAGGAAGATAGACAGTGGACGGCATCATCAATGTAATCAAGCCAATGGGAATGAGTTCCCATCAGGTTGTGAGCTTCCTGAGGCGCCTGCTGAAAACCCGCCGTGTGGGCCATGCGGGCACGCTCGACCCTGGCGCAGGGGGGCTGCTCACCGTCTGCGTGGGACAGGCTACTAAGTTGGTACAGTTCATGGCCGAATACGATAAAGCCTACGTGGCCGAGATGACACTGGGCATCTCCACCTCCACTCAGGATGCAGCGGGTGCCACAGAACAAGTGGCCGAGGGCTTTCAGATTACGCCCAAACAGCTTGCCGATGCCCTTGCTGCGTTTCGCGGCGACATCTTGCAGGTACCGCCTATGGATTCGGCGGTGCGGGCAGGCGGCAGAAGGCTTTATGAGCTCAGCCGTGAGGGCGTCACGGTGGCACGCAAGCCCAGGCAGGTGAGAATCAGCACCATTCATGTCAACAAGGTCTGGAATGAGTTTGAAGATGTCCTCACTTTAGGCAGCCGGGTGCTCCTGTACGTTGAGTGCTCCAAAGGTACCTACATACGCACTCTCTGCCATGATGTGGGCGCGAAGCTCGGGGTGGGAGCACACCTGTCGTTCTTATCCCGGGTGCGTTCGGGGCCGTTTACTTTCCAGGACGCCTTCACGCTGGAGGCCATCGCTGATCTGGCAGCTCGGGGAGATATGCGGTTCCTTCTGCCCATGACGTCGGCCCTGCCCCATTGGGCACAGGTGAAGGTCAGCCCCACAGCGGAGCGGCGAGTGCGCAACGGCAATGCCATCACCCCTGATGACTTTGTCGATGTACCCCGTGACCTTCAAGTAGGAGACTACGTGTTTTTGCTGGAGCTGTCAGGGAACGTACTGGCCGCGGGACAGATCCGCTACACCGGCAAGCTCATCTGCCAGCCTATTCGTGTATTCGTGGAGGGATAAGCACTGGAACTATTCTGGAATAACCCTCACTGCAGTGTTCCTCGCAGCGTCGCCTTGGGCACGTTTGATGGAGTTCATCTGGGCCATCAAAAGCTTCTGCAGGCAGCAATGGAGCACCGGCCGGCATCCGGCTGCACTTCCGTGTTCACCTTTGACATTCCCCCGCAGCAGTTTTTCAAACAGGACTACCGCATGCTCTGTTCATTTGACCACAAAGCGAAGCTGATCAGAGAGTTCGGCATTGACGAAGTGGTGTGGGCCCATTTCAGCTATGAGGTGGCACAGATTGAAGCAGAAGACTTCGTGCGCGATCTTCTGGTGGGCAGGCTGCGGGCGGTGCACGTAGTGTGCGGCTTCAACTTCCGTTTTGGGCATCGGGGCAGGGGCAGTGTGGACGTGCTGCAGTCCCTGGGAGAGCAGTTGGGATTCTCAGTCACCGTGGTCCCGGAAGTGGTGAACGGCGGACAGGCTGTCAGCAGCACTCGCATTCGCGCCTTGATTGCCGAAGGCCGGGTGGAAGAGGCAGCGCAGCTGCTCGGCCGCTATCCCAGTTACTATGGGACAGTTGTCAGGGGCATGGGCCGAGGGAAGCTGCTGGGATTCCCCACAGCCAATCTGGACATTGATCCGAGGATCGTCCTCCCCGGCGAGGGTGTGTACCTGACCTGGGCTGTCCTCACCGGGGGCAGAGGCTACCTTTCTGTGACGTCGGTAGGCCGGAACCCCACGTTTGCCGGAGCTAAGCAAACCGTGGAAACGTACATTCTCGACTACGATGGAGATCTGTACAACCAGAGCATTGAGCTGCAGTTCTTGGCAAAGACGCGGCCTATTGAGCACTTTCAGTCTGCAGAGGCGCTGAAACAGCAGATTTCCGCCGACGTAGCCAGCGCCAGGGAGCAGATTGGCAGATTTCGTTTACAGGGTAACAGAATTGTGTTACAATGACCTATGGAAAACCCTTCACTGGGAACAGCGTCGGCTCCAGCGCAGTTCTCGGTACGCGGTGTTTCAAGAGATATTTGGAGGTGTGAAATCAGATGATTTCCAAAGAGAAGAAAGCAGCAATCATCGAAGAGTTCAAGCGCCACGAGGGCGATACTGGTTCGCCTGAAGTCCAGATCGCAATCCTCAGTGCGCGCATCAACGAACTCACCGAACACCTTAAGGTCCACAAGAAAGACCACCACTCGCGGCGTGGACTGTATAAGATGATCGGCCAGCGCAGAGGCCTGCTGAATTACCTGGCGAAGAAGGACATCGAGCGCTACCGCAGGCTGATCGAAGCTTTAGGTTTGCGCAGATAGCATGAGCGGGAGAACCCGCTCTTTTTTGAATATCCTATTGATGGAACGCAAGCTGGTCCGGACTAGCAGAGGCCTGAACAAGGGACACTATTACGGCCCAGAAGAATTGCATAGGTGGAGGTTATAGTATGGCAGTAGAGTACCGTCGAGAGCTGGGGGGGCGGCCCCTCGTTCTGGAGTTCGGCGAGCTGGCCAAGCAGGCCAACGGCTCTGTGCTGGTGCGCTACGGTGACACCGTAGTACTAGTCACAGCGTGTATGAGCAAGGAGCCGCGGCAGGGCATTGACTTTTTTCCCTTGCTTGTGGACTACGAAGAGCGCCTCTATGCGGTGGGAAGAATTCCTGGTGGCTGGGGCAGGCGGGAAGGCAAGCCCAGTGAAGAGGCAATCCTGTCGGCACGCATGATCGACCGCCCGCTGCGCCCGTTGTTCCCCGACGGTTTTCGCAACGATGTGCAGGTCGTAGTCACCGTCCTTTCCGTCGACAACAACAACTCTCCCACCATCGCCGGGCTCATCGGAGCCAGTGCTGCCCTGCACATCTCGGACATTCCTTTTGCCGGGCCGGTAGCAGGGATAAAGGTGGGGCTGGTTAACGGCGAGTATGTGGTCAACCCGACTCTCGCCCAGTGTGAGCAATCCATCCTGGACCTGACAGTGGCGGGAACAAAAGATGCCATCATGATGGTGGAAGCGGGGGCTCAAGAAGTCACAGAAGAACAGGCTCTCGGTGCTATCATGTTTGCTCACGACTACATAAAGGAATTGTGTGCGCTGCAGGAAGAGATCAGAGCTGAGATCGGCAAGCCCAAAGTCGCGGTGACCCTCTTTGAGCCTGAGCCAGAAATGGAGCAGTGGGTCCGTGAGTTTGCCATGGAAAGGCTGAAGCTCGCCCTGAGGGCTCAGGACAAGCAGGAGCGGGAGCAGGCCATTGACGCCGTGCGTGAGCAGCTCAACGAGGCTTATGTGGAGGCTTTCGGCGAGGAGATCTTTGCTGAGAAAGCGAAAGACGTAGGCGTGGTCTTCGATGCCCTGATGAAGAACGAGGTGCGGCGGGCGATCATCGAGGAAGGCATTCGGCCTGATGGCCGCAAGCTGGACGAGATTCGGCCCATCACCTGTAAAGTGGGCATTCTTCCTCGCACTCATGGTTCCGGCCTGTTCACCCGCGGCCAAACACAGGTCCTGACCGTCTGCACTCTGGGGCTTAAATCTGATGAACAGCTGTTGGATAACCTCAGTGCAGAAGACAGCAAGCGCTACATCCACCATTACAACTTCCCTGCCTACAGCGTAGGCGAGGTGAAACCGATGCGCGGGCCGGGGCGGCGCGAAATCGGCCACGGAGCGCTGGCCGAACGAGCTCTGCTGCCTGTGGTACCCAAAGAAGATGAGTTCCCATACACGATCCGCTTAGTCTCGGAAGTGTTGGAATCCAACGGGTCCACTTCACAGGCCAGCGTGTGCGGCAGCACTTTGGCGCTGATGGATGCTGGTGTGCCAATTCGCAAACCTGTTGCCGGCATCGCCATGGGCCTGGTGAAGTGGGGCGACCAGTTTGCTGTCCTCACAGACATCCAAGGACTTGAGGACGCCCTGGGAGACATGGACTTCAAAGTTGCCGGAACCCGCGACGGCATCACCGCCCTGCAGATGGACATCAAGATCAAGGGCGTGACTCGCGATATCCTGCAAAAAGCGCTGGAACAGGCGCGCCGGGGCAGGCTCTTCATCCTTGACAAGATGGCAGAGGCCATCAACGAACCAAGAGCCGAACTGTCGCCGTACGCTCCACGCATCATCACCATGGAGATCCCTGTGGACAAGATCAGAGATGTGATCGGCCCTGGTGGAAAGACCATCAGGAAGATCATCGAACAGACGGGAGTCGCGATCGACATCGAAGATGACGGGCGCGTGTACATCGCTTCTACGGACGGCTCCGGCGGCGAGAAGGCCAAGATGCTGATTGAGAGCTACGTCAAAGACGTGGAAGTGGGTGCGACCTATCTGGGTACTGTCAAGCGGATCATGAACTTTGGCGCTTTTGTGGAGATTCTCCCGGGAAAAGAAGGCCTGGTGCACATTTCCCAGCTCGCGCATGGGCGCGTGAAGAAAGTGGAAGATGTGGTCAACATCGGCGATGAGATCATGGTGAAGGTCATCGAAATTGACCGGCAGGGACGCATCAATCTTTCCCGGAAAGAGCTCCTGCCAAAAGAGGAACGAACGCCGAACGTGTCGAAGTAAAATTTAATGAACGATGCTTGAAAAGGAAGCAGGTACTGGTGATACCTGCTTTTTGCGTCTTTGGGAGAGTCGAGGTGGTCGCCCATGTCCATTCTGGCTGTTGTCCCCCAGGCCGCTACTGTCACGTTGGCCTTCGGATCACAGCGAGCCTTCCAATCGAGTGAGCTGCCGCCATCCAGTACACCGCTCCGGGTCTTGGAGCATGCCAGCAAACATCGTCCCCACGCTGTCGCCCTTGGCAGCGACCTTCCCACCTTTACGGGTTTCTTGTCTGAACTGGCCCAGCTGCTGCAGGCGCGGTTGGGCCTGCCCACAGCCGTCATCTCTGAAGAACACGTCGCCTCCATTCCAGCCGAAGCTCGCCTCACCGGAACGGCCCTTTTTCAGCGCACCGCGGCCGGACCCAAGCTCGCAGTGTGGTATGCTGCGCGCCTTGCTGGGGCAGAGTTGGGGCTGTCTGAGTCGGAGAGCCACTTTGTGGTGGCGTACGTGGGGGAAACGGTGGTCGCGGCTGCCGTCCAGAACGGCATGATCGTAGATATGAGCTGCCCCTATGATGAAGGGCCGTTCTCGGCCTCTGCCAGCGGTGGGCTGCCGTTTGCACAGCTGCTCAACAGGTGCCGCGAGCTGGGCAGCCGGGAGGAAGCCCTGCTGGAAGTGACACAAAGGGGCGGGTTCAAGGGGTACCTCAACGTTCAGAGCCTGGCCGACGCCGAAACCTTGGCCTGGGCAAGGCACGACGCCGACTGGATCTACTCTGCGTTTATCTACCAGCTTGCCAAGGAGATCGGAGCTTATGCTGCGGTGTTGAAAGGGCGGCACAGAGCGATCGTCCTCACCGGGCCGCACCTGCCTACCAACGGGCTGCGGGGCCTACAGAGCTACTTCGGCAGCACTGTGGTCCTCAACTACCCCGGTGACTACAGTATCCACGCCGTACTTGCGCTGGGAGAACAACTCATCACCTCAAGAAAGGGGATGGAAGAAGATGGGATTTGCTGAACTGCGTGCACAAGCAAGAAGCGGCGCGCCTAAGGGGCTGGCCGTGGCGTGGGCGGCGGATCCGGTGGTGATCCACGCCTGCAGGCGGGCTCTCGAAGAAGGCCTTGTGGGCCACATTGTGGCCACCGGCCCCGAAGCGGCCATCAAAGCTGCTGCCGAAACAGCAGGAGTGGATATCACTGGGTGGAACATAGTGTCCGCGGAACACCCGGCCGCCGGAGCACAGCGGGCAGTGGAAGCAGTCAAGAGCGGAGAGTGCGCCATTCTCATGAAAGGCAAGCTCAACACCGCGGATCTTCTCCGCGCCGTGCTCCACAAAGAACTGGGCCTGAGGGGAAGCGGGCTGCTCAGCCACATTGCCGTCATCGAGCTGCCCAGCGGGCGCTTGGCCGCCTTGACTGACGGAGCCATGAACATCCGGCCTGACTTAGAGCAGAAAGTGGCCATCGTGGAAAACGCGATCAACTTCTGTTGGTCCATCGGCATCACCAAACCTAAGGTGGCTCTGCTGGCGGCTGTGGAGACGGTCAACCCAAAAATGCCGGAGACCGTCGACGCCGCTGCCATCACCCAGATGGCAGCGCGCGGCCAGTTCAGCCGCGAGGCAGTAGTGGACGGCCCGCTGGCCTTTGACAACGCCTATTCCAAAGAAGCAGCTGAGCGTAAGGGTATCTCTTCGCCTGTAGCGGGAGAAGCAGATGTGTTCGTGGTTCCGGAAATCACCGCGGGCAACATCCTGTACAAGGCCTTCACCTACGCTGCCGGGTTCAGGACAGCCGGCATCGTGGTCGGAGCCCAGTGCCCAATCGTCCTCACTTCCCGAGCAGATGGGGAAGAAAGCAAGCTGAACTCCATCGCTTTGGCGGCCTCAGCTGCCCAAATGAAGGCCTAACCGGAGGGGAAGCGTTTGGAGCGGCTGTTGGTGATCAATCCTGGTTCCACAAGTACCAAGCTGGCAGTCTACGACGGTGAAGTGGAGCACTGCTCAACAACGATCAATCATCCGGCGCAAGTGCTCGCCCAATTTCCCGAGATAGTGGACCAGCTGGATTTCCGTCAGAACGCGCTGTTGACATGGCTGGAGGAAGTGGGTGTCGATCTGAACACGATTACGGCCATCGTCTGTCGCGGAGGCCTTTTGCGGCCCATTCCCAGCGGAGTGTATGTAGTCAATGAAGCCATGACGGCCGACCTGTACAGCGGGCGCTACGGCAAGCACGCCAGCAACTTGGGTGGGCTGATGGGGTTCCGCTTGGCGCAGCGCCTTAACGTACCGTGCTACATTGTCGATCCGGTGGTTGTGGACGAACTGCAGCCGATGGCCAGAGTGAGCGGCCATCCGAAGATCAACCGGATTAGTATCTTCCACGCTCTCAACCACAAAGCTACCGCCAGGCGGGCCGCGGACATCCTGGGCAGGCCGTACGCTGCCCTGAAGCTGGTGGTCGTCCACCTGGGAGGCGGAATTTCCGTGGGTGCCCACCGCTACGGGCAGGTGGTGGATGTCAACAACGCCCTGAACGGGGAGGGCCCTTTTTCACCGGAGAGAGCCGGTACCCTGCCTACCACCGCTCTCATCGATTACTATTTCCGAAGCGGCGTCACACCGGAGGAGCTGCTGAAGCAATTTGTGGGACGGGGCGGCCTGGTGGCCCACCTCGGCACGAATGACTTGCGAGAGGTAGAGCGGATGGCGGCGGCTGGGCGCGCCGATGCGGAAGTTGTTTTCCGGGCCATGGTGCTCCAAATCTGCAAGGAGATCGGTCGCGCGGGTGCGGTGCTCCACAACGATGTGGATGCCATCGTGCTCACTGGCGGAATGGCCTTTTCACAGCAGCTGACAAGCATGATCGAAGAACATGTGCGGTATATTGCACCGGTGATTGTACTCCCCGGAGAAAATGAGATGGAGGCTCTGGCTCAAGGTGCTCTTCGCGTGATCAGAGGCTTAGAAAAACCTCGCTGTTACGAGCCGGCGTGAGGAGGTGGTTTCATGCCCAAAGGCCGAGTGATTATCGATGGGGAACGCTGTAAGGAATGCGGGTTGTGTGTGAATGCTTGCCCTTTCGGTGTCCTGCGCATATCGCAGCGGATCAACTCCCGCGGGTTTCATCCCGTGGAAGACGTGTTCCCGGACAAGTGTACAGGCTGCCGCCTGTGCGCGACAATGTGCCCAAATGTTGTGATCACCGTGGAACGAGCACCTTGAGGCCACGGAGGGAGGAGATGAGCGCTTGGCGAAGGTTCTGATGAAAGGCAATGAGGCATTGGCAGAGGCGGCCATTCGCGCTGGATGCCGGGCCTTTTTCGGCTATCCCATCACACCGCAGAATGAAATCCCCGGCTACATGGCGCAGCACCTGCCGGAGCAGGGCGGTGTCTACCTACAAGCAGAAAGCGAAGTTGCGGCCATCAACATGGTCTACGGTGCCGCTGGCTGCGGCGTGCGCGTCATGACATCCTCATCGAGCCCAGGAATCAGCCTCAAGGCGGAAGGTATATCTTATATCGCCGCGGCCGAACTGCCCTGCGTGATCGTGAATGTTATGCGCTGCGGGCCTGGGCTGGGAGGCATTCATCCGAGCCAGGGTGATTACTTCCAGGCGGTGAAGGGGGGAGGGCACGGTGACTACAGGTTGATCGTGCTGGCACCGTCTTCAGTGCAGGAGATGGCGGACTTGACATTCTCGGCCTTTGATCTGGCAGATCAGTGGCGCAATCCCGTGATGATTCTGGCCGACGGCCTGTTGGGCCAGATGATGGAACCCGTGGAGTTCGGCGATCGAGAGCCGGTGCGGGTAGAAAAGCCGTGGGCGACCACAGGGGCACAGGGAAGAAGGCCCAATGTCATCAACACTCTGGACATCGTCCCCGAGTCCCTGGAACGGCGCAATCGCGCTCTCGCTGCGAAGTACGCACGGATTGCGCAGACAGAAATGCGGTGGCACGAATACAAGACCACCGATGCAAGCCTCATTCTCGCTGCCTACGGCACAGCGGCGCGGGTAGCTCGTTCCGCCGTGGATCTGGCCCGTCGGGAAGGCTTGCGCGTCGGGTTGATCCGTCCTATCACCCTCTGGCCATTCCCTGTGCAGCCTTTCCGCGAGTTGGCTGACGGAAGCAGGCAGTTTCTGGTAGTGGAGATGAGCATGGGCCAGTTTGTGGAGGACGTCCGGTTGGCGGTGGAAGGCCGGGGCAGAGTGCACTTCTACAACCGGCTGGGTGGCATGGTACCGACCCCCAGAGAAGTGTTAGCTGAGATCACGGCGATTCTGGCAGGAGGTGAGAGCCGGTGAAGCGTGTGTTTGACCGACCGCAAAGCCTGGCTGATGTGCCCATGCACTACTGTCCAGGCTGTACACACGGCATCATCCACCGCTTGGTGGCTGAAGCCCTTGACGATCTGGCTGTAAGAGAAAAAACCATCGGTGTAGCCAGTGTCGGCTGCTCTGTCTTCGCCTATGATTACTTCAACTGTGACATGCAGCAGGCAGCCCACGGCAGAGCGCCGGCGGTGGCCACGGGCATCAAGCGCGTCCTGCCCGACAGAGTAGTGTTCACGTACCAGGGCGATGGCGACTTAGCTTCCATCGGAATGGGGGAAATTGTCCATGCCGCGGCCCGGGGCGAGAACATTACCGTCATCTTCGTTAACAACGCCATATACGGTATGACCAGCGGGCAGATGGCTCCTACGACCTTGCTGGGGCAGAAGACGGCGACCACGCCAAGAGGCCGGACAGCCACCGATAACGGCTACCCCATACGTGTCAGTGAGCTTCTAGCCACTTTGGACGGGGCCGCATACATCGAGCGCGTCTCCACCCACGATCCCCGCCACGTGATGCAGGCGGGGAGGGCGATCAAGAAAGCATTCACAGCACAGCTGGAAAGGCGGGGCTTTGCACTGGTGGAAGTGCTGTCGACGTGTTCTGTAAATTGGGGCATGAGCCCGCAGGAGGCGCTGGATTGGGTCCGAGACCACATGATCCCTCATTACCCGCTGGGTGTGTTCAAAAACACTGCTGGGGAGGAGGGCGCCAGCCATGACTGAGATCATCATCGCAGGGTTCGGTGGACAGGGAGTACTTGTCATGGGGCAGCTTCTGGCCTACGCAGGCATGTTGGAAGGCAAGGAAGTATCGTGGTATCCATCTTATGGGCCGGAACAGCGAGGTGGCACGTGCAACTGCTCGGTGGTGATCAGCGAGGAAGAGATCGGGTCCCCCATCGTCAGCGAACCGGATGCCGCGATAGTCATGAACAGGCCTTCCCTTGACCGTTTTGAACCGCTGATCAGGCCTGGGGGCCTCCTGGTCTGCAACTCCACCCTTATTGACCGGGAACCACAGCGTAAGGACATCCGCGTCATCAACGTTCCGGCCACCGCCATTGCGGACGAGCTCGGGAACGCACGCACCGCCAATATGGTGGCTTTGGGAGTATTTCTCCGAGCCCACAGCGTTGTCTCGCTGGACAGCATCGCCCGTTCGCTGGAGAAGGTCCTGTCTCGCCGGCATCATCACCTCATTCCGCTCAACATGCAAGCTTTGGAAAGGGGAAGGGCATACCAATAGTAGTAACTGAGATGGAGCTGTGGTATGCATGGAACTGTCCTTTCAGCCGGCCGTAGTTGTGGAAGTCACCAAGGTACGGCCGGGGTATCAAGAGCTGCGCGTCGACTGCAGCGGCAAAACGGCCCAGGCCATCAACTTTCCGAGCCTCACCGGGCTGTGCGAACCCGGCGACCGCATCACCATCAACACGACGGCAGTGGACCTCAACCTCGGCACCGGCGGCTGGCACTTCGTTATGGCTGTCTATGAGAAAAGCGCCCGCCTCAACGGCCTCGAAGGCCGAGGGCACATCATGAAGCTGCGTTACACGCCGGCGCAGGGTAGAGTGCTCAGCGTAGAGGAAGAGGCCAGCGCGTATCATCACATCTTCCAAGGCGGCTTTGACCTGGAGGAGACTCCAGTCATGGTGGGAAGCCTGCACAGTATGCTGGCCCCGTGCGCATTCGCCTTCAAGCACGCCGCACCGCGTAAGAGGCTGGCCTACCTTATGAGCGACGGCGCCGGCCTGCCTCTGCATCTCAGCCGCGCCGTCCCGCAGCTGAAGGAGGCGGGCCTGATCGATGCAACAGTCACGTTTGGCCACGCATTCGGCGGCGATCTTGAGGCCGTCAACGTCTACAGCGCCCTGCTCGCCGCCAGGCACGTCTGCCGCGCCGATGCAATCGTGATCCTTATGGGGCCGGGAGTAGTGGGTACGGGTACGAAGTGGGGCACTACCGCCCTTGAGCAGGGGATCTTCCTCAACGCTGTCAAACAGCTGAAAGGCCGCCCCATCGCCCTGGTGCGGATGAGTGAAGCGGATCCTCGCAGCAGGCACCGCGGGGTGAGCCATCATACCCTAACCGTTCTCCGTCACATTGCTCCGCGAGGCTGCACGGTGCCGCTGCCGCAGATCTGCCGCGACGACACCGAGATCGTTTCTGCCCTGGATGGTATGGAACACACTCTTTCCTGGTGGGATACAGAGGCGGTTTTCGCTGCTCTAGTGTCCTCCGGGCTCGATCTCGCCACTATGGGGCGCGGCCCGGCGGAAGATGCTCTGTTTTTCCACGCGGCCCTGGCCGCAGGGCTGGAAGGGGCCGTGCTTAGTGCTGCCGGCCACAAGGAGGAAAACATCAGGATGTGACGAAATGGCACGAGAAGGGGTGTAGTGGATGGACCTGTTGCTGATCCGTCACGGAGAGACCAGTTGGAATCAGGAGCAGCGCTACCAAGGGCAGCAGGACAGCCCCCTCTCGGAACAGGGAATTCTGCAGGCTGAGAAGACAGCTGCCTTTCTTGCTGACATGCACATCGACGCTGTGTATACAAGTGACCTTCTCCGGGCCAAACGTACAGCAGAGGTGATCGCCCGGCCGCACGGGTTGACACCAATTGCCGATCCCCGTCTGCGAGAGATCAACTTCGGGGAGTGGGAGGGGCTCACCCGGCACGAGGTTCAGGCCAACTATCCTGAACTGTTTGCTGCTCGGTTCCGCGACCATCTCAATGTGCGTGTCCCAGGGGGAGAGCTCCCCGGTGAAGTGGCAGAGCGGCTCCTGGATTTTGTGCGTGAGCTCGAGAGCCGCCACGCCCACCAGACGGTGGTCGCCGTCTCCCACGGCGGCGCTCTGAGGTTGCTCATCGCTTCGCTGATGGGCATCCCGCTTGACAGATCATACTGCCTGCACATGGACAACTTGGGCATCTCACACCTCAGCGCCCGCACCGGCCGAGGCCGATGTGTGTGGCAGGCACACTATATCAACAGCACCGCTCACCTTCTGGTATAACGCCCCTTGTCCCTTCATAGGATTTTCTAGGGAGGGGGCTGCTCCATGTATGCCGTCGGCCAGCTGGGTGAGATAATGAAAGCATTCTTCCTGCGCCACTTGGCTTTATACGCCGCACTGTTAGTGCTGTTTGCTGTGGGTATTGGGTTTGGAGCTCTGGCTACCCAGAGCCTGTCCTATGCGCAGCGAGCTGACCTGTCTGACTACGTCAACAGCGTGTTTTCGGCCCTCACCGCCGGGCGCGGTGCACTGGCCTGGCAGGGGTTTGCGGACAACATTCTCAAAACGTCAGGCCTGATCTGGCTCTTGGGGTTGACGGTAATCGGCGCTCCGTTGGTCTTGGGTGTTGTGTTCTTGCGGGGTTTTATCTTGGGTTTTACCATCGGGTTCATTGTCGATGAGCTGCATGCCAAAGGCCTGCTTTTGTCCCTAGTATCCGTCCTGCCGCACAACCTGATTGCCGCCCCAGCAGTCATTCTCGCGGCAGGAGGAGCGTTGAGCTTCGCAGGAGCTGCACTGAAGACGCTCCTGGGGCTGAGCAGAGAGAGCATATACGGCCAGTTCGCCGCCAATACCGGCCTGGCAGCGGCAAGCGCCTGCTTGCTTGCCGCCGCTGCCCTAGTAGAGGCCTACGTTACTCCTGTTCTTGTGCAGCTCAGCAGGGAGCTGTTGATCTAGGAGAAGACAGATGAGAGTACCCGAGCGTGTTCTACTGGACTATCTCACATACCTGCAGGTAGAGCGGGGCCTGTCTGAGAACACTATCGCAGCCTACCGCAGAGATCTGGAGCAGTTCGCCAAGTATCGCCAGCAGATAGGGCTCTCCCTTGAAGAGGTGGCCCACCACCACATTCTCGACTTCCTGGCGCATATCGGCGGCAGCGAGCTGAGCCCCCGGACCAGAGCCCGCAAACTGGCGGCACTGCGGGGTTTTTTTCAGTATCTCGTAGATGAGGATTTCATCAGCTCTGACGCCTGTGCCCAGCTGGAATCGCCGAAGCTGGCATTGACACTGCCTGATGTCCTCACTGTTGCAGAAGTGGACAAGCTGTTGTCGGCCCCACGCCTGAGCGCGCCCACTGGTTATCGAGACCGGGCCATGCTGGAAGTACTGTATGGCGCAGGGCTGCGGGTGTCTGAGCTCATCCAGCTTGACGTGGGCGATGTGGATCCCATGGGGTATGTGCGCTGCCTGGGCAAGGGCAGTAAAGAGCGCATCGTCCCGCTGGGACGGGCTGCCCTGCAGGCGGTCGCCCGTTATGTCAATACCGCCCGGCCACAGCTGGTGCGAAACAGGCGCGAAACAGCCCTGTTCGTCAACGCCCGTGGGGGTCGGCTGACTCGCCAGGCGGTGTGGAAGATCATGAAGAAGTACGCCCAACAGTGCGGTATCAGGAAGCCTATCTCACCCCACACACTCCGGCACTCCTTTGCCACACATCTGCTCCAGAACGGCGCTGATCTCAGAGCCGTGCAGGAAATGCTCGGCCATGTGGATATATCGACGACCCAGATCTATACACACTTGACAAAGAGCCACCTTCGGGACGTTTACCTGAAAACACATCCGCGGGCTCTCAAGGAGGAACCTTCAGCATGAGAAGAATGATCATAGTTGTACTGGACAGCGTGGGCGTAGGCGAGCTGCCCGACGCCGCTCTTTACGGCGATGTGGGCAGCAACACCCTGGGCAACACCGCCAGAGCAATGGGTGGGTTGAACCTCCCCAACTTGGGAAAGCTCGGCTTGGGGAACATCATTGCCGTCGAAGGCGTACCCCCTACAGACAACCCTGCTGCCGCCTGGGGCAAGATGGCAGAGCAATCAGCCGGGAAGGATACCACAACCGGGCACTGGGAAATCGCCGGTTTGATCCTGGACAAGCCGTTCCCCACGTATCCCAACGGATTTCCACTGGAAGTCATGGACGCCTTTGAGCAGGCCATCGGCCGCAAGACCCTGGGCAACTATCCTGCCTCCGGGACCGAAATTATCGCCGAGCTGGGCCAACAACATATGGAGACGGGTTTCCCCATCGTCTATACCTCGGCGGACAGTGTATTTCAAATTGCTGCCCATGAGGAAATCGTGCCTCTGGAGCTGCTGTACGAATGGTGCCGCACGGCCCGTGCACTGCTCCAGGGCGAGCACGCAGTGGGACGGGTGATCGCCAGGCCATTTATCGGCGAACCGGGGAGCTTCGTCCGCACCCCCAACCGCAAAGACTTCAGCCTGGCACCCCCAGCGCCAACCATCCTTGATGTACTGGCCCAGAACGGCATCCCCGTTTACAGTGTGGGCAAGATCAAGGACATCTTTGCCGGCAGAGGCATCACTGAAGGCATGCCCACAAAGAGCAACGAAGCCACTGTGGACGGAACCATCGAGTTTATGCGCACCAAGGAGGTGCCCTGCCTGATCTTCGCTAACTGCGTTGATTTTGACATGATATGGGGGCACCGCAACAACGTTCAAGGGTACGCCGAGGGCCTGGAGGCCCTTGATCGGCGCGTACCCGATCTGCTTGCCGCCCTGCGGCCCGATGACGTCTTGATGATCTTGGCCGATCACGGGTGCGACCCAACGACCCCCAGCACAGACCATTCGCGAGAGTACGTGCCGCTGCTTGTCATCGGTGACAAGGTGCAGCCGCAGAATCTGGGAATCCGTGAGACATATGCCGACACCGCCCAGACCATCGCCGAGTTCTTCAACGTGCCCTTCTCGTCGGCGGGCCGCAGCTTTGCTCACATCATCAAAGGCTGAAAGGCACAAGAGAAGAGCTTCCCGCAACGTATAATGGGGCCTCTGGCCCCATATGCATTGTAAGGGAAGGGGGAATCTGCTGTGACCGCCAATGGCCGCCTGGTCCTCATCCTCTTGCTGAGCGCCGCCGCCCTCAGCCTGGGGCTGATGCCGCTGCCGGCACACGCCCTCGATCTGAAGGCAAAGGCTGCGGTGCTCATGGATGCCAGTTCTGGCCGCATTCTCTATGAACACAACGCTGACACGCCACTGCCTGTGGCGAGCCTGACGAAAATGATGACCCTGACCGTGGCCCTGGAAGCAGTCGCCCGCGGCGAGGCCTCGCTGGATGATGTGGTCACCGCCAGTGAGTTTGCTGCTGCAAAGCGGGGCACCAGGATCTGGCTGGAGGCAGGCGAGCAGATGGCGCTCCACGAGCTGCTCTACGCCGTCGCCGTGGGTTCTGCCAATGATGCTGCTGTGGCCGTGGCTGAGCATATAGCCGGCTCGGAGCAAGAATTCGTGGCCCTGATGAACAGGCGGGCAGAAGAACTGGGCCTGGAACACACTCACTTCCTCAACTCTACCGGCCTTCCTCCCGATACGGGGCCCGAGCATACCATGACTGCCCGTGATGCAACAGTCCTCGCCCGTCACTGCCTGACTGTCCCGAGGCTCATGGATTACGTCTCTACCTATGAGTACACGATGCGGGCAGCCACCACGAAGATTCCGGTGCTGTGGAACAGCAACAAGCTGCTGAAGAGGTACAACGGTGTCGACGGGATCAAGACGGGCTTCACCACGGCTGCAGGTTACTGCATGGCCGCAACCGCCACCAGGGACGGGTTACGGCTGATTGCGGTGGTGTTGGGATGCCCGAGCGAGTCCGCTCGTGAAGAAGATGTTCGCACTCTGTTGGACAGCGGTTTTCAGCGTTACCAAAGTCACAAAGCGGCGGCGCAGGGGCAGGCATTCGGCAGGATTGCCGTATGGAACGGCAGCCCGAACTGGGTGGATGCGGTGCTCGCCCAGGACTTCTTCGTCACAGTAGAACGGGGCAGGGAAGGAGACGTTGAGCTCGATACCGAGTTAACCACGTCCCTGCGGGCCCCATGTGCAGCTGGTGCGAAGGTGGGCGTCATCTGCGCCCGCCTGGACGGCCAGGTGCTGGCCACAGCAGAGTTGGTGGCTGCGAGCGAGGTAGCGCAGGCCGGGTTCCTCAGCCTGATCGGACGCATGCTGCGGGCACTGGCATCCGCGTTGTTTTTGTAGAGCTTTTCTCGCCAACCGGCAGGTAAAACCGCCGTTCTGCCCGAAATTTTCTTTAAACTGTGGTTAATTGGGAGGGGGAGAATGGTGCGTTTCAGCGTCAAAGTGGTTGGACAAGCCCTTGTCGCCACACTCGACGGCGATCTGGACCTTCATACCTGTCCGCAGCTTAAGGATGCACTGACTGAGGCTTTTGAGCAGAACTCCCAAGCGAAGCACCTAGTCTTCGACGTACGCCACCTTACTTTCATCGACAGCTCTGGCCTGGGCGTGATTCTGGGACGCTACCGTGCGGCACAGGAGCGGGGCGGAAAACTGTTTTTTGTCAAAGCAGATCCGCGCATTCAGCGGGTCCTGCGCCTCTCCGGCATGCACCGTATCGCTGAGTTTGTGGATTCCACGGCGGAAGCCCTAGACCGAGTTTAGGAGGGAGCGGCTATGAAGAATTGGATCAAGCTGGAGTTTCCCGGTACGTCTGTTAATGTGGGTTTTGCCCGAGCAGCGATCGCCCATTTCGCGGCGCAGTTGGAGATCACCCTTGATGAGCTGGAAGATATCAAAGTGGCTGTTTCGGAAGCGGTATCCAACTGCGTGGTCCACGGCTATCGGGAGAAATCGGGGAACGTTGTAATTGAGGCATCTTACGAAGGACAGCGGTTGGAAATCGTCGTGGAAGACTTCGGCCACGGCATCCCCGACATCGATGCCGCACAGGAAACAGGGTATACCACCCTCCCAGAAGAGCGCATGGGATTGGGGCTGACCTTCATGCGCGAGTGTATGGATGAACTCTACCTCTACTCCCGGGTGGACGAAGGCACAAAAGTAGTCATGGTAAAAAACATCCCTCCCCGGTAAGTGGGGTGAAGTGCATGGCGCGCCATGAGACCAACTCTGTTGCAATTAGAGAACTGATCCGTTTGGCTCAAGCCGGTGATATGAACGCACGGACGAAGCTCGTGGAAGACAACCTGCCGCTGGTGGCCAGTGTGGTCAGACGTTTCCTCAACAGGGGTTATGATTACGACGACTTGTTCCAGGCCGGAGCTCTAGGGCTGCTGAAGGCTATTCTTGGATTCGACCTCAGCTTCGATGTGCAGTTTTCCACGTACGCGGTGCCCATGATCATAGGGGAAATCAAACGATGGATGCGAGAGGACACTCCTCTGCATATCAGCCGTTCTCTGCGCGAGCTGGCGGCTAGAGCCACCGCTGCCCAGGATGAACTGAGTCAGTCCCGAGGCAGGAAACCCACAGTTCAAGAGCTGGCAGAGTATCTCGAGGTATCCGTGGAAGAACTGGTGAGCGCTATGGAGGCACTATCACCGGTCCGTTCACTCTCCGAGCATATCGGGGAAGATGACGACGAGGCCAGGCTCGAGAACATCATCCCTGCTCCGGCCAATGAAGAGGGGTTGGCTCTGCGCCGTGCGTTGAAGAGCCTTGAGCCCGCAGAGCGGGCTATCATCATCCTGCGCTATTTCGCAGAAAAGAGCCAGGCCGAGGTGGCAGAACTGCTGGGCGTCTCCCAAGCGCAAGTTTCCCGCCTGGAAAAACGTATCGTAGCCGAACTTCGGCATCATTTGTAGGGACTGATTCCATGAAAGCAGACTTACACGTGCATACAACCGAGTCGGACGGCACCTGGGATCCCGCATCTTTGGGCAGAGCAGCCCAAGAACGGGGGATCAGTGTAGTCGCAGTAACAGACCATGACACCACTGCGGGAGTCGTGCCGGCCCTGGCCGGCGCACCTCCGGGTGTGGAAATCGTGCCGGGGATTGAGATCAGCACCACGGTGGGAAACAGCGATGAGGTCCATATCTTGGGATATTGGATCGATCCAGAACACCCCAGGCTCAAGGAGTACATCGATAACATGCGGGAATTCCGCATCCACAGGGCACAGTGCATCGTCTCCCGCCTTAATGAACAGGGGATCAATATCTCCTTTGACGATGTGCTCCAGTACGCCCCCCGTCAGGTTGTCAGCCGCAGCCACATCGCTGCGGTGATGCAGAAAGCCGGGTACGTCAAGACAAAGCACCAAGCTTTCGAGGAGTGGATTGGTGTTGGCAGGCCGGCGTACGTCCCCCGTCAGAAGATGAGCCCCGAAGAGGCGATCGCGCTCGTCGTGGAGTGCGGCGGAGTACCGGTTCTGGCCCATCCTGGGCTGTTGAGCGATCTCGGCATCGTCCACCGCCTGGCCCGTTCGCCGCTGGTGGGTATGGAAGTGGTGCATTCCGCTCACACCCCAGAACAGACGGCTTACTTCCAAGAGCTGGCGCGCGGCTTAGGGCTGCTGCCGAGCGGTGGGTCGGACTGTCACGGCCCCGGTGGCAAGGACTCTCTCTTTCTCGGCCAGTACACCATTCCCACCAGCTGGGTGGAAGCTCTCCGCGAGCGCAGGCCGCAGTAGAGCAGGAAGGAATTCCTTGCAGGTTACAGCCTGCAGGCAGCGAAATAGGCTAAGGAACCACCAACCTGTCGCACCACTGATCGAACACCCTTGGAGGAGCTGTAGCACATGTCGAACCTGCGTGGCCAGATGGTGTACCTGCGGCCTATTCAAAGCACCGACCTGCCTTATATCATCGCCTGGAGCCGAGATGCCGAAATCGCCCGGCTGGCTGATGGTGATTATCCCCAAACGCTCGTCGAGGCGGAGGGATGGCTAAAGGAGATAAACAGTGATCGCTATCGTAAGTATTTCGGTATCGTTTTTGAGAACGAGGTTATTGGCGATGTTGAGCTGGACCATATTGCCTGGCGGAGTGGTGATGCGGAGCTGCGCATCCGGATAGGGCGCAAGGAGCTGTGGAACCGCGGCATCGGCACGGATGCCGTACGGGCCGTGCTTCGGTATGGGTTTCTGGATTTAAACCTGCGCCGGATCTATCTGCGGGTCTATGCCCACAATCAGCGCGCGATCAGCTGCTACACCAAGTCCGGCTTTGTGAAAGAAGGGAAAATCACCAGCCGCTTTGGAAATGTGCTGCTGATGCGCATCACGCGGGCAGAATACCTGGCCATCTCTGCTCCCGAGTCCACTGCTGTGTGAGCTGCCGCCTTGAGCGGCATTTTTTTATGCTCCCCCAAAATCGTCCAGCAGTGAAGCGAATCTGTGTTATATAATTCCTAGGACTGGCTGGTTGTGGCAAGGATTACGCACGGATGTGTCGAACTTAACAGAGGCTGTACGTCAAGTTATTGGAGGGGTATGAATGCTGAAGGTTATCGTTCTTGGTGGTCCCGTCATGATTCCGCTGTTGCTGTGCTCGATCTTGGCAGTGGCAATTTCCATCGACCGGTTGTGGTACCTGCTCCGATCGCGAGTGGACAGCGAAGATTTGATGGAAGACATCCGGCTCGCCCTGGAGCAGGGCAAGATTCTGGAGGCCATGCAGATCGCAAAGCGGACCCGGGGCCCCGTTGCCGCAGTGCTGGCAGCAGGAATCGCCTATTACGACCGCCCGCGTGATGAGATCGAGACTCACATGGAAGTCGTGGGCAGGGAAGAGATCGCCAAGATGGAACGGCGGCTCAATGCCCTTGATACCATAGTTACTATTTCACCGCTCCTGGGCATTCTGGGCACCGTAACTGGAATCATAGATAGCTTTAACGTGCTGGCGGGCTTAGAAGGAGTAGTCAACCATCAGCTCCTCAGCCTGGGTATCGCTGAGGCCCTGATCACTACAGCCGCAGGCCTGATCATCGCCATCCCAGCATCGGCAGTTTATTCATACGTCAACACTCTCATTGAGCGCAATATGGTTGACATGAGCAGCTGCTCCGCTGAGCTGTTGGAACTGCTCAAGGGACGGAGTGATCAGCAATGAAGTTTGAACGGACCACGAGGAAGAAGAGCACGCCCAACATCGTGCCGTTGATTGACGTGATGTTCTTTTTGCTTGTGTTCTTCTTGGTATTCTGGAACATCTCTTCAACGCCGCTGGGCATGGATGTAGAACTCCCCAAGGCTGTGACGGGGAGAGTTACCGAGGAGTCGCAGCTGGAGGTAAGTGTGCGGTCTGATGGGTCCTTTTACATAAACGGCCGGATGGTCACCGGCCCGGAACTGCGCGCTCAAGTCCAGCAGAGCCTGCATACGAATCCCAACGTCTTCATTATTGTCAAAGCTGATAGGCGCGTTCGCTATGAGCATGTAGTAGATGCCCTTGATCATATCCGTGCAGTAGGGGGCCTAAAAGTGGGGCTGGCAGTTGAGAAGAGCTCCTAATGGAAGGGAGGTTCGGATGTGATAAACCCCTATGGTGAAGAGCAAAACTTCAACCGATTCGTTCTGATATCGGTTGTCCTCCATGCCATCGTCTTCCTGACCTATCCCCATTGGAGCTCGCTGTTTGCCACCGATAATCCAGGACTGGGAGATGGCGGTGTTATCCAGATAGTGGATCTGTCTAATGGTGTCAGTTCGCTTTTGAGCCCTGTGACATCGCCAGTATCTCAGAGTGCGCGCCCGCGCGTGTCAGAGCCGAGGCGGGTTGAGGAGGCGCCTCCTGCCGAGCAGCCGGTAGTTCAGCCGCGGGCTCCGGAGGTGCAGCAGGTTTCGGCCCCGCAGCCCAGTCCAATTCCAAACCCAGTGCCGGAACAACCTAATGTACCCGCAGTGGCTTCGGCGCCGGAGGTTCCCACCCCGCAGCCAACCACTCCCGAACAGACGCCGCAGCCGCCGACAACCTCCGAGTCTATCGCAGGTGCCGGCGAACTGCTCACCAGTGAAAGTGGGCAAGAAGTGGTAGTGCGCGAGGAAGAACTGGGCACTGAAGCGGTAACACCTCCAGCGCAGCCGCGGCCCGAACCCCAAGAGCTTCCTGCCGGGCGGGAAAGCGTAGGGGCCAGCGGTTCGGGTACTGGTGTTCAAGGAGAGGACGATAGCACTGGTGTTTCCCAGGGCGGCGGCACTGGTGAAGCAGAGTCTGCGCCACCCGCACCACCACCACCGCCTTCCGGACGTGCCTTGGGGCAGTCACTGGGCAACCGCAGGATCGGGTACCCGAAGGATGCTGAACACCGCGGCCTTGAGGGGACAGTCCATCTGGCCTTCACCGTAACCCCGGAAGGCAAAGTGGATGTGCAGATTGTGGAGTCATCCGGCCACTTAGAGCTTGACATGCAGGCTCTTTATGAAGTGAGGCAGTGGCCCCTGCCGGGGCAGGCGTACGGTGGGTACCGCAACGACGTGTGGATTGAGTTCCGTTACGTGAATGGCGAGTTCACCACGAGCTTTAGAATCGGTGAAGTGTCGCAGTGGATCAGTGCACCGTAAGGAGGACAGGGCCTAATGGGACTTAGGAAGCTGATGGGATGGTTGGCTGTCTTGATGCTGCTGCTCTGGCCTGTATCCGCCTTCGGGCAGGAACAGAAGATCATCGAGATTGCCAATGAGTACATCCGAATTGTGGTGAACAATTCAGAGTACAACACAGGCCGGTTTTCCGTGGGCACGACCGGTGGAGACCCAGATCGGCCGGAGGACAACAACCAGCACCTGATCTACGGCGGCGATGATCCGTGGACGTCATATACAACGGTGCGCATCGGCAACCAGAACTGGGTGTTCGGCAACCCCACCAACCGGAAAGCAGGACGTGACGGCCTCTACGGTGAGATGCTGATGCCGCCGACATTGGAAGATGGTGCCATCAAAGCTGCCTGGCTCTTGGGCCCCATCGAAGTAACCCAGATCTTGAGCTTTGCCCGCAGCTCTACCACGGGACTGATGGATACCGCCCGCATCGAGTATCAGGTGCACAACCTTGATACCGTATCCCACATGGTGGGCCTAAGGATTATGGTCGATACCATGTTGGGCTCCAACGATGGTGCGCCGTTCCGAGTGAATGAGCAGGCTCTGCTCAGCGATACTGTCTTCTATGCCAACGCCATGCCGGAGTTTTGGCAGGCTTTTGACTCGCTGTCGGACCCGCGTGTAATGTCCCAGGGTACGCTTCGGGGCAGAGGAGTAACCACCCCTGACCGTGTGTACTTCACCAACTGGGGCAGCCTGGCTGATGAGCTGTGGAACTTTGATTTCACTCCCGGCAGGGATTTCACCCGCAAAGGTGAGTACGGGTTAGACAGCGCCATAGCTCTGTTCTGGGATTCTGCACCGCTGGCGCCAGGGGAAACGCGCAGTTATGTGACCCAGTACGGCCTGGGCGGCGTCACCATTGCCCCCGGCGACCTCATTTTGGGAGTCACCTCGCCGGCACAAGTTACTGCCGATGCCGACCGCACCGAGACCTTCTCGGTAATCGCCTACATCCAGAATGCGGGCAGCGGAGAAGCGCGCGATGTAGTTGCTCAGATTGAGCTTCCGCCTGGGCTTGAGCTGGTCAGCGGCACCAGTGCTCGGAACTTGGGCACCATTGCCGTAGGAGAAACGCAGCAGACAGGCTGGCAGGTGGCAGCCACCGGCAGTGTCAGCGGTGATCTCACTTACAAAGTCTCGGTGCGAGCGATCAACGCTGAACCTAACAGCGTCAGCCGCGGGATTACCGTGGTCAGCCCGGCTCGCCTGCGGATCTTCCGCCTCAGTGGGCCGCCCGCCCTGACCATCACCGAAGAACGCTACAACCCGTCGCCCTTTACCATCGAAGCTGTACTGCGCAACGAGGGCGGGACAGCAGCCCAGAATGTGAAGGCAAGCGTTCTCAATCCCTTCGGGCTGGCGTTGGCCTCCGGCGACCGCAAGGATAAGTTCATCAGCCAGATCCAACCGGGTGAAGAGGTGGTGCTCAACTGGTCGCTGGCTCCTACCGGCATTTCGGGACAGCTGCCGTATTCCGTCACCATTGTCTACAGCGGCGAACCGGCACTGCAGAACAACTTCGTGTTTGTACCTGAACTGCGCCCGAAGGTTTGGATTGGGGAACCACAGACATACGGCCGGGCTGAGATCAGGCCGGGAGACTACTTCTCGATCTCTGTCTGGGCTACTAATGTGCGCAACTTCGCCCGTGCCGAAATAGATCTGTCTTTCAACCCGAATGTGGTGGAGATTGTGGGCAAGACCTTGGATATCACCCAGGGAACACTGTTTGTCGATGAGACGGCTGCACCTCCCGTCAAGCTCAACTGGACGATGCCGGTGATCGACAACCAAGTTGGTAAGGTCACCGGCGCAGTGGGAGACCGGGGGCCGCGCGGCCAATTGGACAGTGCTTACGGTACCCTGATCACCATCCACTTCCGGGCTAAGGGGCTGGGAGATGCCGGGGTAACAGTAGACCGGGTGCAGATTTTTGACAGTCAGGGCCAGCCCCAGCAGTTTGAACTCACCGGGCAGAAGAGCGTTGTTGTGAGGTAGGCGGAAGAACGAAGGAGGCGGAATGGATGAAGAAGAAAGCTTTAGTCACTCTGGTCTTGGTCTCATTGCTCATGAGTAGTCTGGGCGTACAGCCCGCTCTGGCACAAATCAGCGATGTCCCTCGTGACCACTGGGCCTATCATGCAGTCGTTACCCTGGTGAACAAAGGGTACTTGGCGGTCTATGAGGACGGCACATTCCAAGGTAACCGGCCGGTTGATCGTTATACCTTAGCGGTCACCGTGGCCCGAATCCTCGACGACATTGAGGCCGGCCGAGTCCAAGGCACAGTGGATGATCTCGCCCTGATTGAGGAACTCACAAATGAGCTCCGGAATGAACTGGTGGCCTGGTACGCGCAGCGTGATGCGCTCACAGAGAAGCTGTCCAGTACGGAACAGATGCTGGTGGTCACTGACGACCGCTTGAACCGGGTGGTCGCTTCCCACACCGAACTGCAGGCTGAGGTGGCTGCCATCAAGGCAGAACTTCTGGAGCAGCTCCGCCAGGAGGCCCAGCAGCTGGGAATGGCCACAGCTGAGCAGGAAGCCACGATCGGTGCCCAGCAGGCGCTTATCTCTCGCCACGGCGAACTGCTCAACGAGCAGTCGCAGACGCTCACTGCTCACGAGCTCCAGCTCAATGAACACGCCGCTCAACTCAAGGAGTACCAAGCTCGGCTGGACGAGCTGGTAAATGCATTGGTGGAGATCGAAAACGCCCTCCTCACCCAGGATGCTGATATCGCTTCGCTGCAGAACTGGGCCGGCGAGAAGAGTGCGGTGTTGGCAGCCCTCCAGCAGCAAGACAGCAGGTTGAGCGAGACGACCCAGGCACTGAGCAGCCGTTTGGATGAGTTGAACCAGGCGACGGACAGCCGGATCAGCGAGCTGCAGAGTTCTGTTGCAGCCATGGACCAGTCTGCTGCCAGCACTCTGGCTCAACTGCAGGAGACCCAGGCTAAGGTTGCGGCCCTGTCCGAGCGCGCGGTAGAGTTGGAAAAGGATCTCCAGAACTTGGCGGTTTTGATCCAGAGGGAAACTCAGCGCCGCAATGAGCTCAGTGCTGAACTAGAAGCAGTTAGAGCTGAGATGTCCTCGCTGGAAACCCAGATCGGGATCTCGGAAGAACAGTTGGCCGGGCTGCGCAGCCAGCTCAGCGAAGAAGTGCGTCTGGAGATGAACGCCGCCCTCATTCGCGAGCAGCGTCTCGAGCGCCAGATCGCCGAACTGCAGGAGGAGTTCGCTACCTACAAACAGACTTCCGAAGCGCAAGTCAAGTCCAGCAAGACCATGGCCATGGTTGCCATTGCCGTGGGCGCTATCGGCGTTGTGGTCGGCCTCATATCCCGCGGCGTGAACTAGAGGCGTCACAATAGAAACTACAATGACAGGCTTTCCAGAGACAGCATCACCGCTGTCTCTCTTTTTTTGCTCAGCATAATCCCAGATCTGTGAAGTCATACTATGACCAGCAGGGAGGGAGTCCAATGAAACCCCAGGAATATCAGCAGCTGGTCAGGGAGAACCAACCACCCCGGGCAGTGGCAAAGAACACCCTCATGGCCTTCCTGGTGGGAGGTTTGATCTCGCTGGTTGGACAGTTTGTCCTGGAATTTGTCAGCGGTGTGGAGCGGACCACCAACGAGGCGGCGGCCGTAACCCTAGCCATTATGATCCTCTTAGGTTCTGTCCTCACTGGGTTAGGTGTGTACGACAAGATTGCGGAAAAAGGCGGGGCCGGCGCCGCTGTTCCCATTACCGGCTTCTCCAACACCATTACCGCCGCGGCAATGGAATTCCGCCGCGAAGGCTTTATCCTGGGCATGGGAGCGAAGATGTTTGTCATTGCCGGCCCCGTGTTGGTGTTCGGCATCCTTTCCGGTTTTGTGGTGGCACTGATCAAAGCAGTGGTGCTGGGCTACTTCTGAAAGGAGTACTGCGATTGGCAGCCAATCTGATCGGACGGCAAACCATCGCCTTCAACGGCCTGCCGCGCCTAGTCTCTGCGTACACCATCGTGGGAAGACTGGAAGGGCAGGGGCCTTATCGTGATTTTTTTCATGAGATCCTAGACGATGACCTTGTAGGTCAAAAGACACCTGAAAAAGCAGAGCGTCACATCCTCGAAAAAGCTGTGAACGAAGCTCTGCGCCACAAGGGCTTGGCCCCTCAGGACATCCAGTTCTACATCAGCGGCGATCTGCTCAACCAAGTGATCTCAGCAGTGTTCAGCGCACGGAGCCTGGGCATTCCGTTCTTAGGCATCTTCAGCGCCTGTGCCACATTCGCCCAGGGCTTAGGCCTGGGCAGTGCTCTCCTGCAGGGGGGATTCGCTGACAGAGTCGTGGTGGCCACATCCAGCCACTATCAGACAGCGGAACGGCAGTACCGATACCCTGTTGAGCTCAACATTCAGCATCGTCCCACCAACCAGCACACCGTGACTGGCGCAGGGGCGTGCGTCCTCAGCCTGGAAGGAGAAGGGCCCAAGATCACCCATGCCACTTTCGGGAAAGTGGTGGACATGGGGCTAAAAGACCCGAACGATATGGGCAGCGCCATGGCTCCCGCTGTCTTTGCGGCATTGGAGCAGCACCTCCAGGACACAGGCCGCGGTCCCGACTACTACGACCTAATCCTCACCGGTGACCTTGGGCGCCAGGGCCTGAAGATGCTGAGAATCCTTGCCGAACGGACCGGGCTCTCCCTGGACAGCCGCCTTCAGGATGGTGGTGCCCTGATCTACGGCGGCAATCCCAAGACCGGCGCCGGGGCAAGTGGAGCCGCCTGTTCGGCTGTGATGGCCCTGGGCTTTGTCAACGCCCAGCTGCAGGCAGGCAAGCTGCACAAAGTCCTGCTGGTAGGCAGCGGCGCCCTGCTCAACCAGCTCACGGTACAGCAGGGCGACTCCATCCCCACCGTCGCCCATGCGGTGGCCATAGAAGCGTAAGATGCGGAGAAGGAGAGTGTCAGCGCTTGTCGTACGTAATCGCCTTTCTGACTGGAGGCCTGATCTGCGCCGCAGCTCAGCTGATACTGGAGTACACGAAGCTCACGCCCGCCCACGTTCTGGTAGGCCTAACCATTGCCGGTGCTGTACTAGGTGGGATCGGATGGTACGAGCCGTTTCTCAAGTTCGCCGGGGCCGGCGCCTTGGTTCCAGTAAGCGGATTCGGAAGCTCCATCGCCAGAGGCATGCTGTCTGAGATCAAGCGGTTGGGCTGGGAGGGCCTGTTCACAGGTGCCTTTGAGATTACAGGGTTGGGGTTGGCAGCAGCGGTAGTGTTCGGCAGCTTGATGGCCGTTGCATCCCGGCCGCGGGACTGAAAAAGTTGACCAGAAGTCGAACTCCAGGCATCCGCCTGGAGTTTTCGCGCGCCTGCTTTCCGGCAGGAGAACAGGGGGGGAAGTCGAAATAGCTAATACAGTATGTTATTTCTTGCCACAGCATTGGAGGCGATACACATGGCAGAACGGCAACTGGTCGTATTTCGCTTGGCCAATGAAGAATTTGGGGTAGAAATCACAAAGGTAAGGGAGATCATCAAACCGCGCCACATCACCCGCCTGCCCCACGTCAGTGACTACATTGAGGGCGTGACCAACCTGCGCGGCATTATCATCCCTGTGATTTCGCTGCGCAAGCGTTTCGGCGTAGAGGAACAGGAGAACACACAGGACACGCGCATCATCATTCTAGAAGTGAACGACCAACAGGTTGGGTTTATTGTCGACGCGGTGACGGAGACGCTCCGCCTGCCTGAGTCGCAGATCGATCCTCCTCCCACCATGATCGCAGGCCTCAAGGCCCAGTACTTGGCAGGGGTGGGCAAGTACGGTGATCGGTTGATTATCCTCCTGGAAGTGGACAAGATCTTGACCAGTGATGAAAAGATCGAGCTCCAGGCCATTGCTGCGGATTCAGAAGGGGCACAACAGTTCTTAAGCTGATGGCGCAGGATGCCGATAATACCACAGAGAGACTGCTTTTTCTGTGATCTGGGAGGGAGGTGAGCAGCGTGCACGACATTCTCTCGCAAGAAGAGATCGACCTTTTGATTCAAGCAGCAACCGCACCCAAGCACGAACAAGATGTGGGCCTGGCACTGGACGCAGCGCAGACCCAAGCTTACGATTTCAGCAAGCCCAACAAGTTCGCTAAAGAGCATGTCCGGGGCCTGCAGCGCATTCACGAACAGTTCTGTCGCACGTATGCCGGCTTGATGTCAGCCAAGCTGCGTTCCAGGCTTGACCTTAATGTGAGTTCTATCACGCAGCTGACATTCGGCGATTATGTGCGCTCGCTGCCGAACCCCTCGGTACTGAGCATCTTTGAAGTATCGCCGCTGGACGGGACGATCGTCATCCAGTTTACACCGGAAATTGCCTTTGTGCTGCACGATCGCCTTTGCGGCGGGCCCGGCCGCCTGCCTGAACGGACGCGCGGCCTGACAGATATCGAGGTCGCAGTATTCCGCAAGCAAGTGCTTTATTCTATCAATGCTTTGTTGGCGGACGCGTGGACAGATGTGCAGCCGCTCCAGTTTGATCTGGCTGGCATCGAGAGCAACCCGCAGTTCTTACAGATCGCCTCCGATCGTGATGTTGTTGCGGTGGTGACGCTGAACTTCAAACTCAATGAACTGCAGGACATGATCACCATCTGCCTGCCCTTTAGGACCCTGGAACCGGTGATGAGCAAACTCACCCAGGCGAGAATGTTTGAGTCACTGCGTCCGCCTGATCCTGCGCAGATTGAGCGGCTTAAAGCCAAGGTGCGTTCTGCAGTGGTACCCGTGGAAGTGGAGCTGGGTTCGGCAGTAGTCACAGTTCAAGACCTGCTTGACCTCGATGTGGGAGATGTCATTCTCCTCGACCGTACCCGAAATGAGATGATCGATGTCAAGATTGGGACTCTCACTAAGTTCAAGGCTACGCCGGGGCGGATTGGCAACAAGTTCGGCGTGGTGATCACTGCGGTCTGCCACGGCCAGGGAGGAGATGGAGAATGACTGATTTTTCCAGTGAAGCAAAAGAACTTACGGCGATAGAGAAGGATACTCTGGCAGAAATCGGCAATATTTCCATGGGGTCTGCAGCAACCGCGCTGAGTGCGCTGGTCAACCGCAAAGTCCAGATCACAGTTCCTGAAGTCAAACTCGGCGATCTTGCCTCGGTGAGGTCATCCTATCCGGTGCCGTGCCTGTTGGTGAATGTTCACTATCTGTCGGGGCTGCAGGGTGAGAATATCCTGGTCATCCGGGAAAAGGATGCGTTAGTGATCGGGAGCCTGATGATGGGAGAAGATGGGCGCAACCCTCCCGAAGTACTTGATGAGATTTATCTGAGCGCGGTCTCCGAAGCCATGAACATGATGATGGGGTCCGCTGCCACCGCTATGAGTGAGTTGTTCAAAGGCTCCATCGAGATTTCTCCCCCGTCCGTCGATCGCAAAGACCTCGGCCACGAACTACTGCTGGATGAGGCACCAGAGCAGCAGCCGGTGGTGGTGGTATCGTTCCGCATTGAGATCGACGATCTGGTGGACAGCACCATGCTGCAGATTATCGACGTGGATTTCGCCAAAGGGCTGGTGGCGAAGTTAATGTCTGGTGAAGAGCCAGCAGAAGCGGCCGCGGCAGTAGTGGAGGATATACGGGCGGCAGAGGCTCATTCCTGGGCCGATCTGAGTGTCGCTCCTGCAGCCCCGCAGGCCGGAGCGGCCCCTGAACCCGCTCCCCAGCTGGGCAACGTGAAAGTGGATCTGATCAAAGATATCCCGGTCACAGTCCGGGCCGTATTAGGCAGGACCCGCATGACCATCGATCACGTTCTCCGCCTGGGCCCAGGGCACATTGTGGAACTGGATTCGATGCACGGCGAACCCATCGACATCTATGCCAACGATACCTTTATCGCTCGCGGCGAAGTGGTTGTAGTCGGCGAACAGTTCGGGATTCGCGTCACAGAGATCGCTTCTCCTCAAGATCGCATTACCAGTGTGCGCTAGTTAGAAATGAGGTGGGCTTGTGGATACCAGTCAATTCAAGGAAATCTTCGCAGCCGAGGCCCGCGACTATCTCCAATCACTCAACCAGGACCTGCTGCGGCTGGAGCAGTCGCCCAGCAACCGCATGATTCTTGATGATATGTTTCGCGCCGCCCACAGCCTGAAGGGCATGGCGGCAACCATGGGGTTTCAGGGATTGGCCTCATTTACGCATGAAATGGAGAGTGTGCTCGACCTGCTGCGCTCCGGCCAGCTCGCTGCGGAGCAGCATGTCGTCGATCTTCTGTTCCAGGCCGTGGATACATTGGAAGTACAGCTGGAGGCAACTCTGGCAGGTGAGGCCGCTCCCAACCCCGAGCAACTGGTCGAGCGACTGCGAGAACTCGCCGGTACAGGAACGGCAGGCACCTCTGCGGCAGCGAGCGAAACAAAGCTCGGGGTCCAGGTCGACGCCTACGATCGCGAAACGATCAAACAGGCCAGTGCCCAGGGATACAAGGTCTATGCCGTGCACGTGACACTAAGGCCGAACACTTTGTTGAAGTCGGTGAGGGTCTTCACAGTCTTCCAAGCCCTGGAGACAGTGGGAACCATCGTCAAGAGCAACCCGCCCGCCCACGACTTGGAGGATGAGCGCTTTGACCTTGACTTTACCCTGTTGTTCCTGACCAAGGAAAGCGCCGAAGCTGTGAGGAATCTCGTAGAGGGCATCTCGGAAATAGACGCTGTCGACGTGGAAGAGATCCACTTCCATGAGCGCGAGGCTCGGGGGCAGGATGGGCGCGGGCAAGCTGCGGCAGCATTGGAGCGGGAAGGAGCTCAAGAGGAAGTTCAACCCGATTTTCTCAAGACGGCCACAATCCAGCAGCGCGGCAGTGACAAGTACGTCAGGATCGAGACAGAACGCCTGGACAAGCTTGTCAACCTTGTGGGAGAGCTGGTGATCAGTCGCACACAAGTCCTGGAACTGGTCAAAGACCTCAAGGACGCTGAGCAGAAGGGTGTTGTCAGTCAGCTCGATCGTGTTACCACGGAACTGCAGCATGCGGCCATGAGCCTGCGAATGGTCCCGATCAAACATGTTTTCCATCGCTTCCCGCGCATGGTGCGCGATCTGGCTCGGGCCAGCGGCAAGGAAATCAACCTCGAGATCTATGGTGAGGAGACCGAACTTGACCGCTCGCTGGTGAACCAAATCGGCGATCCCCTTGTGCATCTGATTCGCAACGCGGTCGACCACGGGATTGAGGAACGCAGCGTTCGCGTCGCGCGCGGCAAACCTGAGGTGGGAACCATTCGCTTAGGTGCGCGTCACGAAGGGAGCCACATCTTGATCGAAGTCTCTGATGATGGGGGAGGCCTTAATGTGGACAAGGTCCGGGCCAAAGCCATTGAGCGTGGGCTCCTGCCGCGAGAAACAGAAAGCATCTCTATGGAGGACGCAGTAAAGCTTCTATTCCAACCCGGGTTCAGCACTGCGGATACAGTCACAGACATTTCGGGGCGCGGTGTGGGATTGGATGCAGTAAAAGCTGTGGTCGAGTCACTGAGCGGCAGCATTGACGTGGAGTCGGTGCCTGAGAAGTTCCTTCGGATCATCATCAAACTGCCCTTGACTCTGGCCATCATCAAGGCTCTGCTGGTGGTCGCCGACGGAGAAACCTATGCCATACCGATCCAAGCTGTCCGGGAAAACCTGCAGATTGCCAAGAGCCAGATCAAGACTGTCCAGCAGCACAACGTGATTGTCCTCCGCAATGAAGTGCTTCCTCTTTATGACCTCGCTGAGTGCCTGGGCTTCAAGCCTTTGACTGTCAGCAGCGAAGACGAGAATCTGTCTGTGATCGTGATGGAAACCCGAGGCCAGAAAGCAGCGTTTATCGTGCAGGATCTAATCGGCCAGCAGGAGATCGTGATCAAGAGCTTTGGCGACTTGATCGGCGAGGTCAAGGGCGTAGCCGGAGCAGCCGTGCTGGGCAACGGCAGGGTAGCCCTCATATTGGATAACAGCACCTTAATAAGATAGGAGTTGATGTTCGCATGCCAAAGACGGTACTCATTACAGACGATACGGCATTCATGCGCATGACCCTCAAGAATGTTATCCAGAAAAATGGATACGTCGTTGTTGGGGAGGCCGCGGATGGGGAGGAGGCTGTTGCCCAATACCTGGAGCTGCGCCCTGACCTAGTCACCATGGACATCACTATGCCGAAGATGGACGGGATCACGGCTATCAAAGAGATCATGAAGCACGATCCCAATGCCCGAATTATAGTCTGCAGCGCGATGGGCCAGAAGCCTATGGTGATTGAAGCCCTCAATGCCGGGGCCAAGGATTTCTTGGTAAAGCCGTTCGATGCTGACCGTGTTATTGAGGCGCTGCGGAAGGCAGCTCCCTAAAGGTGAACTCTATGATCAGCCGCAAAGTAGACTTCTTGCGCGAACTGGGTACCATCGGCATGGGCCATGCCACCACAGCCCTCTCCGAAATGCTGCAAGGCAAGCTGCTGCGGCTCGAAGTGCCTGATGTACGGATCTTGTATTTCGAGGAGTTAGCGGAGTACGTCGGCGGCTTGGACCAAGTTGTAGCTGGGGTGTTCATCCAGATTTCTGGCGATGTTTCAGGCCATATGGCATTTATCCTACCGGTGGAAAGCGCGGCCGTCCTGATAAGGCTCCTGGTCGGGGATGGCCAAGAGCACGGTGTGTTTGATGAGCTTGGCCGTTCAGCCATAGCGGAGCTTGGTAATATTATGGTTACTTCATATCTGAACGCGCTTGCAGCCCTAACCAACTTGGTGATGAAACCGAGCATTCCCGGCCTTGCTGTCGACATGGCGGGGGCGGTGTGGGAGAGCATTCTCGCCGGCGCCCAAGTTGACGATGAAGTCACTTTGATTCGCACCGAGTTTTTCGCCGAAGGGGTCGCGATCCACGGTAATATCATCTTCCTCCCTGGCGAAGACGAGTTCAGGAAAATCGCCGATGTCCTTGGGCTGGGGGCAGTATGATGCAAGAAGTCTTTGTAAATATGGGACAGATTCGTGGGCTCGCAGGTGCCGGCATTCTGACCACCGTCGGCCTCGGCTCGTGCGTCGGCATCGCACTGTATGACAGCTCGGCTCGCGTGGGGATCATGGGGCACATTTTCCTACCGCGGTCGCGCCCTGACCGCTCGGCAGCAGAACTGCCGGGCAAATACGCTGACACCGCAATCCCCGCCTTGGTGGCGGAGGCGGAGAAGCTGGGTGCTCAGAGGCACCGGCTGTGGGCAAAACTTGCCGGCGGGGCCAATCTGTTTTCGAACCTGGCAGGCGCCAATGGGAATATCGGCCAGCAGAACGTCCAGGCTGTGCTGGAACACCTGAAGCTGTACAACATCCCTGTCGTTGGCAAAGACGTGGCCGGGAACCACGGCCGAAAAATGCGCTTCTACGTAGATTCTGGGCGCGTTACTGTCATTGCCATCGGTAAAGAACCCATCGACATCTGAGGTGGTCCCATGTCCATCAGAGTCCTTATCGTGGACGACAGCGCCTTCATGCGGAAGATGATCGGGCAGATACTGTCGGCAGACCCGGAACTGGAAGTGGCGGCCACAGCCCGCAATGGTGCCGACGCCTTGCGCAAATTGAGTGCCCTTGAGATAGATGTGATCACTCTGGACGTAGAAATGCCTGTAATGAACGGGCTGGAAACCCTGCGCCGGATCATGGCCGATAACCCCAAGCCCGTTATTATGCTGAGCAGCCGTACGAAGCAGGGCTCAGACATCACCCTGCAGGCGTTGGCTCTGGGCGCAGTTGATTTCGTACCGAAGCCGTCAGGAGAGATATCGCTGGATATCGACCTGATAGCCCAGGAACTGGTAGCAAAGGTGAAGGCGGCCGTCGGCGCTAAGCTGACACCACTGCCTGCAGCGCCGGTGTTGAGACTCCCTCTGCCTACCGTCCGCCCGCCTGCTGCCAGAACAGAGACGGTTCCCGGAGCCGCAGATCTGGTTGTGGCGATTGGGTCGTCTACCGGAGGCCCCAAAGCCTTAGAGCAAGTTCTCGTCAGTATTCCACGTCATGTTCCTGCTGGGTTTCTCCTCATTCAGCACATGCCCCAACCGTTCACCAAGAGCTTTGCCGACAGGCTGAACAGCCTTGGTGGATTGACCGTCAAAGAGGCCGAGGAGGGGGACTTGGTGCAAAATGGTGTCGCCCTGCTTGCCCCCGGCTCTTTCCACATGGTTGTGGATGAGGAGAAGCGTGTCCGCCTCAATCAAGACCCACCGGTGCAGTTTGTGCGCCCTTCCATTGACGTGACCATGTCTTCCCTCCCAAGAGTATTCGGTTCGCAGATACTGGGAGTGATCTTGACGGGCATGGGGCGTGACGGGGCTTACGGTATGGCCCGCATCAAGGCGGCCGGTGGCCGGACCATTGCTCAAGACCAGCAGACCTCCACGATCTACAGCATGCCCCGGGCCGTGGCAGAAGAGGGCAATGCAGATTACATCCTTCCCGTGGATCGTATTGGTGAAGCCATCGTCAAGCTCGTACAGGCGATGCGAGGCCCATCTCAACCACAGTCCTCGTGAATGGAGTAGCAGTCGTGCAGAATGATTACGAACTCTTCAAGCGCCAGCTCTTCCAGGTGCTGGGGATCGACTTAAACTCGTACAAAGAACAGCAGATGCGCCGCAGGATTAACCAGTGGCTGGCCAGGCACAGCCTGGAGGATTACGCGGCCCTGATCGAGCGCGTTAGAGTCGATGCTGAGCACCGTTCCAAGTTCGCGAAGTATCTCACCATCAATACTTCGCAGTTTTTCCGTGATCAAGGTGTCTTTGAACACATTTCCTCCGAGGTGCTGCCGGCAGTCACTGCTGGCGGCAGCCTTCCGCGCATTTGGAGTGCAGGTTGCTCCATCGGTGCAGAGATCTACTCCATTGCCATCCTCCTAGACACGATGGGCAGACGGCCGAAGGAGCTTCTCGCTACTGATATCGACGAAGTGGTACTCGCGCGCGCTGAGCATGGTTGGTTCAGCGAGAGTGAAATCAGCAATGTTCCTCCTGAGCTCCGCAGCGCATATTTCAGTAAGAGTGGTAATGTCTGGGTCGTCTCAGACCGCATACGGCGGATGGTCAGGTTCGCACGTCACGATCTGCTCCAGGATCCTTACCCACATCCGTTCGACCTCATCCTCTGCCGGAACGTCTTCATCTATTTCACGGCGGACACGCAGCAGCGTCTCATCCGCAGCTTTGTCGAAGCGCTGAGGCCGGGGGGCTACTTCGTAGTGGGCTCTGCAGAGCACATCATGGAGCCCCATGCGTACGGCCTGCAGCGAGTGAGCTACTGCATCTACGCCAAAACGGTGTAAAAGGAGCCGTTATCCACATGAAAGAATGGGTAGGTACCGGAGCAACCGTTGAGGAAGCCGTTGCACTGGGTTTGAAAGAACTGGGCGCGAGCCGTGAGGAAGTAGAAGTAGAGATCCTGGAAATGCCCAAGAGGCGCTTCCTTGGCTTGGCGCGCACACAGGCACGTGTACGCCTGCGGCGCCGCGAGCCCGCCTCCTCAGGCCAAGCAGAAAGAGAGCGCGGCCGCGACGGCCGGCTTTGGATTGAGGACGGCAAGCTGTGCTATGAACCGCCAGCTGACGGCGGCTCTGCCCCGCGCCTGGTTATTGACAACCGCATCACCGTGCGCTACAACGGCCAGCTCGTGCAGAAGAGCCTTCACCTCACTGAGGGCCTGGAAGGCCTAGAAATCATCCTACCTGACAGCATCGAGCCCGGTGTGCATACCGAGGTCTCAGTGGACAAAGACGGTCTTACCGCGCATTTCTACTGGCAGTACATCCAAGGCGTGCACTACCGACTGGCAGACCACCCTGCAGCCAACGTGATCCAGCTGCGGTTGGAGTCTCAGGTAATCGCGCCCAAGCCCCTTAACGTGGAAGACGTCGCCCTGGCGGTCCAGGCGGAAGGAATATGCTACGGCGTAGACTTGGCTGCGGCCACTCCGGAAGCCCTGGCTCAACCCAAGGGTTCTTTGGTGGTTGCGGTGGGGCAGGCGCCCAAGCCTCCGCAGAACGCACAGATTGACTATGTGTTCCAGAACCGCAAGAAGGTGGACATGGATGCCGTCCGCATCGACCATTACGAAGTGTACGGCATCTCCAGCGTAGATGCAGGGACGGTCCTCGCCGTTAAGTCTCCTCCCGAGCCGGGTGTGCCCGGCGTCGATGTCTACGGCAGAATGATTCCTGTAGGCCAGCCCAAGGATCAGCAGCTAAAAGTGGGCAGGGGCGTAGAGCTGAGCCGCGACGGCACCACAGCTAAAGCGGCCATTGCTGGGCTGCCCATCATCAAGGGAAACACGCTGGAAGTACTGCCTGTGCTGGAGCTGAAGTCTGATGCAGATATCTCCACCGGAAATATCAACTTCGACGGGGCCATCCTGATCAGAGGCAATGTCCTGGAAAACGTTAAAGTGGAGTCCCGCTCCGGTGCGGTCCACGTGGGCGGTTTGGTGAGCGGTGCAGTGATCCGCAGTTATGGGTCTATTGTGGTGCAGAAGAACGTCGTGGCTTCAGAACTGCAGGCAGGCGGCCTCAGCATTGTCCGGATGAAGCTGGCTGCCGTTCTGCACAACATCCGCGACTATCTGGATAGGCTAGAACGCGCCTTTCATGCAGTGGCCAAGCACAGTGATACTGTCTCCGAGCCGCTGCTCATCAGCCATCTGCTGGAACTGAAGTTCTCAGGCCTTCTCGCTGAAATCGAGACTCTGGGCGAGGTCTTCAGCCAGTCAGCCGCCGAGCTGGGGCCCGAACTGCACGAAGTGGTGGCCCGTCTGATGGTCAACTTCACCCAGCAGAGTACGCGGTCCAATCTCACCATCGATGCCATCAGCCGCCTCTCCCAATCCCTGGCCGAGCATGAAGCAATTCTCTCCGCCGAGGCGGCCAACGATGCCGACATTCGCGCCAGGTACCTGCAAAACAGTCGCCTGGAGGCTGCAGGATCTGTTATAATTGAAGGCAAGGGTGCCTACTACTCAACCGTAACAGCGGGAAAGGGGTTCCAGATGGTCAATGGGCCATTTCGGGGCGGTTCCATTGAGGTTAACAGCGGCAACGTGATCGTGAAGGAGCTGGGCGGCCCCACAGGCGTGGCCACAAGTGTTACCATCGTCGGCAGCGGGCGCATCAAGTGTCAGACGGTGCATTCCAATGTCACGATCTCCATTGCCCAACAGCGCTACCGCTTTGACGAGCGGGCCCTTGACGTACAAGCCTATCTGGTAGACGGCTCGCTGGTTGTTCACGGCAACGGCATCAAGCTGGTAGGAAACTGATCAAAAACTTACGGAAAATGAGGTTGTGTCGTGCGTCATTCTAGAACACAGCGAGTCGTATATCTCGGCCTGATGACTGGGCTGGCCATTGGGCTGCATATCTTTGAAAGCTTCATCCCCATGCCGGTCCCAGTTCCCGGTGCCAAGCTGGGCCTGGCTAATATCATCAGCTTGTTCGTCATCCTCAACTTCGGGCTGCGCGATGCGTTGGCAGTCACTGTCCTGCGTACGGTTCTGGGGTCACTTCTTTCTGGTACGTTTATGACCATCGTTTTCTACTTCAGTTTCGCAGGCGGCCTCGCCAGCACATTGGTGATGGGGCTGGCCGTGCGCTTGTTTGCTCAGCACTTCAGTGTCGTGGGAATCAGCGTGTTGGGAGCTTTTACCCACAACTTGGCACAGATCGCAGTGGCTGCCCTGATGGTGCAGACCATCTACATTACGCTCTATCTGCCGTACATGTTGTTCTTCGCCCTGCCCACGGGCGTTTTCGTCGGCCTTACCGTTCACCAGCTGAACAAGCACTACCGCCCTGCCTAGAGAATATTCTTCAGCAGCAGGCGCTCTTGAGCTTTGACTTGGGCCAGACGTGCCCGCAGATGAGAGAGCTCAACTGACAGCTGCGTTAAGTAGCGCACTTCAGCACAGCTGGCCACACGGGCTAAGGCCACCTCTATCTCTTCCAGGCTTGTGTTGTAGACAAAGGGGTTCCACTTGCCTTGAGCCTGACGCCACTGGGCCAGTGCCTGTTGAAAAACCGCTTCCGCCTGCGCATAGTCTGCGTGATTCACCAACTGCTCCCCGCGCTCGAGGACAGCCAGGACGCGGTCCACCTCTTGAGCGATTCCCCATTCCACATACCAGCCGAGCCCGATCACGCTGGCCATTAAGACGGCCAGTACCACCAACAGGCGCATCAGCTGGCACCCCCCGAGCGAGCCTGTACCCGCAGTTTTCCTACGCTGTCCACCATGGCGAAGAAGACCTCTGAAGGGCTGCGCAGGCCCAGAGCAGCCAGCTCAGCCTGGAGAGCGTCGTACGTTAAGCCTGCTTCCACAAGGTTATTCTCCATCAGCCGGCCGTCCATGATCAGAGGAATGGGCAGCCGCTCGTGCTGCGTATCGAGCCCCAGGTCAGCCGGGGTAACTGGCCGGTGCTGGGACGTGGGGATCACACTCAGGTCACCGCTGGTTTCGAGGACAGCGATTTCAACCGCGGCCGGATCAGCGTAGCCCTTCAGGCGCAGCTGCTCCAAGAGTTCGCTGAGGTTGTAGCGAGCTCGGCGCATCTCGTCTTCCATGATCTGCCCACTCCGTATCACAATACTGGGGCTCCCATCCAAGATGTTCCGCACCCAATGGGATTTCAGGCTGAGCATGGAGAGGCAGACTTGGATAAAAGAAAGTGTTATAATGGAGACGAACCCATTCACTAACGGGATCTGTCTGTCCTGCATGGGTACTGCCGCAAGCTCGGCGATCATAATTGTGATCGCCAACTCGTAGGGTTCCAACTCGCCGATCTGGCGCTTGCCCATCACGCGCATTGTGGCAACCACTAAGATGTAGAGCAGTACGGTGCGGGCCAACGTAATCAGCATCTGCGATCCCCCCATTACAATCCGTTCATCAGCAAGGAGAGAATAGATGAAGCGCTACTATCTCAAGACCATGGGCTGTCAGATGAATGAACATGATTCGGAAGTCATCGCCGGCATTCTGGCTTCTTTGGGGTATCAACCCACGGACGAGTTGGAAGATGCGGACTTCATCTTATACAACACGTGCTCGGTACGGGAGAACCCGGAGCGCAAGGTCTACGGGCACATCGGTGCTTTTCGAAAGTTGAAAGAAGCCAGGCCGCAGCTGGTCATCGGCATCTGCGGCTGTATGCCCCAACAGAAGGATGAACTGCAGAACATTCTGGAGAAACTGCCCCACGTGGATCTGATCTTCGGCACACACAACATTCACCGTCTTCCCGAACTGCTCGAGCGCGCGCAGAGTGGGGAGCGGGTGGTAGAAGTATGGGACGACGGCCAAGCGGGCCCCGGTGAAGATCATCGCGACGGCCTGCCGGTTATCCGCAGGCACAACGTGAAGGCGTTCGTCAACGTGATCTACGGCTGCACGAATTTCTGCAGTTACTGTATTGTTCCCTATACCCGCGGCAAAGAGCACAGCCGCCTCCCGGAAATGGTAGTCCGAGAAGTGCGAGAGCTGGCTGAGCAGGGGTTCAAAGAAGTTACTTTGCTGGGCCAGAACGTCAATGCTTACGGCAAAGACCTGGGGGCAGGCATCACTTTCGCCGGCCTACTGCGGGAACTCCACGACATTGATGGGGTGGAGCGCATCCGCTTTACCACCAGCCATCCTCGGGATATGGGTGACGACCTGATCGATGCTATAGCTCAACTCCCGAAAGTTTGCGAACACCTCCACCTGCCCGTGCAGGCCGGAAGTAATCGTATTCTTCGCCGTATGAACCGGGGTTATACCAGGGAATACTACCTGCAGCTTGTGGATAAGGTCCGCCGCGCAGTCCCGAACATCAGCCTTACGACCGATTTGATCGTAGGTTTCCCCGGCGAAACAGAGGAGGACTTTGTCCAGACCCTATCCCTGGTAGAAGACGTGCGATTTGATTCCGCCTTCACATTTATCTTCTCACCGCGCAAAGGTACTCCCGCCGCTAAAATGTCGGAGCAGGTGCCGGAGGAAGTGAAGAAGGAACGGATCTACCGCCTGATCGAGCTTCAGAATGAGATCAGTGCGAAGCACATGCACAAGTTGTTGGGCCACGAGCTGGAGGTATTGGTAGAAGAGGCTTCCAGTGAAGGGCTTGTGGGCCGGACCCGTTCTAACCGTCAAGTTCATTTTGCCGGCGACAGCAGTTTACTCGGCCAGCTGGCCACGGTGCGCATCACCGAAGCGACGGCCTTCTGTCTGAAAGGGGAGCTGGCCTAGACCGGAGGGTGTCTCCATGTGGATCGATGAGCAGCAGAAGCTGTGGCAGGAGCGCAATAGGGACATCTGGCAGCTGCCCATCATCAGCGGTGATGGGGAATACTGCGGCCATGTCATCGCTCAGATCGTGGAGCCGCAAGAATACCTCGTGCGCTATTTGGTCGTTTTCCTGAAGGGAGAACACAAGCACTATTTGCTGCCCAGCGACACTGTGGAACACATTGACCAGGTGGTACAGTGCCAAGTTGAGGCCGCCCACCTCAAGCGGCTGCCGCCGTTTCAAAGCCCCCTGTCGCGCCAGCTGGAGGAGCAGATCTACCAGGTGGTGCAGCGCAGGCCGTACTGGGAGTGAGAGCAGGATTTTACCACTTAGAAGCGGAATCAAAGGGTGTGCAGGCAGCACACCCTTTGTCGCGCGGAGGCTGATCGACCTGTGACGCATACACCCATGATGAAACAGTACCTTGAGATAAAGAAGCGATATCAGGATGCGCTCCTTTTTTTCCGCTTGGGAGACTTCTACGAGATGTTCGGGGACGACGCTAAGATCGCTGCCAAGGAGTTGGAGATTGCCCTCACCAGCCGTGATGCGGGCAGTGCCGGGCGGATACCCATGTGTGGAGTGCCCTACCATGCCGTCACGGGATACCTGCAAAAGCTGGTAAGCAAGGGCTACCGCGTAGCCATCTGCGAACAGCTCGAAGATCCCAAGTTGGCGAAGGGCGTTGTCAAACGCGATGTAGTGAGAGTCGTTACGCCCGGGACGTTTATCGAGGGATCGCTGGAGGAGAAGCGTTCCCAGTACCTCACAGCCGTTGCTCAGGTGGACGATACCTTCGGCATTGCCTCCCTTGACCTTTCCACCGGCCAGTTCTTGGTGACGGAACTCAAGGCTTTCGACCGGATGGAAGATGAGCTCTTCCGCCTCAATCCGGCGGAACTAGTGCTGGCGGCAGGCTCTCCCCTAGTGCAGCAGCTGGACGGAACCGCCAGCCAGCTTCAGGCAGCCATCTCTCAGCTTGATCAGCGCCTGGCCAATCCAGAGGCGGCAGCCGATACCATGCTGCGTCATTTTCAGGTAGCTACTCTGCATCCTTTCGGGCTCGATTCACCCGCCAAGGTCTGTGCGGCAGGGATGGCCCTCGCCTACGTGCAGGATACCCAAAAAAGCTTGTTGGAACATATCTTGCGAGTGCAACCCTACACACTGGATCAGTTCCTGCAGATCGATGCGCACAGCCGCCTCAACCTTGAGCTGGTACGAACAATTCGGGAAGGGCGGAAGACAGGCTCGCTGCTGGGCGTGTTGGATCACACGCGTACCAGCATGGGCGGCAGGCTGCTGCGGTGGAACCTGGAACAGCCACTAGTAGATAGGGATGAGATCAGCCGCCGTCAGGATGCGGTGGCCGCATTTGTGGATGATGCCGGATTCAGGCAGGAGGTTCAGGAACTCCTGGACCAGGTCTATGACCTGGAGCGGCTGATGGGGCGCCTGGCGGTGGGGACAGGCAGTGCCCGCGACTTGCGGGCATTGTGTTCGTCGCTGGCCGTCATTCCTCGGCTGAAACAGCTTCTCGCCCAGCGCCCTGAGGCAATACTCCAGCGCATTGAGTCACAGCTCGATCCCCTGACGGGATTGACTGACCTCATCGACAGGGCCATCGTCGATAGCCCGCCGATCTCGGTGCGGGAAGGAGGCCTGATCAAGGCCGGTTTCAGCCATGAGCTGGACGAGCTGCGTACCGCCAGCCGCGATGGGAAGAAATGGATCAAGAATCTTGAGGCCCAGGAGCGACAGCGCACTGGGATCAAATCGCTGAAAGTGGGATTCAACAAGGTGTTCGGCTACTACATCGAGGTCACAAACCCCAACCTGGCACTTGTGCCTGATGACTACCAGCGCAAACAGACGCTGAGCAATGCAGAACGCTTTATCACGCCTGAACTCAAGGAAAAGGAAGCGCTTATCTTGGGCGCTGATGAACGGATCGTGGAGATGGAGTATGAGCTGTTCTGTCAGGTGAGGGACGAAGCGAAGCGGCATATGGAGAAGATTCAGGCTGATGCGGCGGCACTGGCTTTCCTCGACATGCTGCAGAGCCTGGCGGAAGCAGCGGCCCGCCACAACTATGTCCGCCCCGAGATTACCACAGACACCACACTGAGAATCTCTCAGGGGCGCCACCCTGTGATCGAAACACTGCAGAGCGGGTTCGTACCCAACGATGTCAACCTCACCGCGGAGGAACGGATCATTCTCCTCACGGGGCCCAACATGGCGGGAAAGAGCACCTACCTGCGCCAGACGGCCCTGATTGTGATCATGGCACAGATGGGCAGCTTTGTCCCAGCAAAAGCAGCCGTGATCGGCCTGGTAGACAAGATCTTCACTCGAATCGGGGCCGCAGACGATCTGAGCACCGGCCAGAGTACGTTTATGGTCGAATGCGCCGAGACCGCACACATGCTCCTAAACGCTACGGAGCGTTCGCTGATCATCCTCGACGAGTTGGGGAGGGGCACCAGCACGTTCGACGGCATGGCGATCGCGCAGGCGGTCATTGAGCACATCCACGACCACATTGGGGCCCGGACGCTGTTCTCCACTCATTTCCATGAGCTCACCAAACTGGAGCGGACGCTGCCGAAACTGGCCGCCTACCGCGTCGAAGTGCAGGAGAAGCAGGGGACAGTCTACTTCCTCCACCAAGTCTCCCGGGGCAGCACAGACAAGAGTTACGGGGTGAACGTAGCTCGCATGGCCGGCATCCCCAAGCCTGTACTGCGGCGGGCCCTCTCGCTGCTGCAGGAGCTGGAAGCAGACCGAGACAGGCCGGTACAGCTTGACCTTTTTGCCAGCCTTCAGTACGACGCAGCTGTGCTGGAAGATAATGCACCCGGGCCCGAGGAGCATCCGATCATCGCAGAACTGCGGCAGCTGGATATAAACAGGATCACGCCGTTAGACGCCCTCCAGCTCCTGGCGAAGTGGCAGCAAGCGGCGAGGGGGGACGAATGATGGGCAGGATCAGGCTGCTTCCAGACGAAGTTGCCCACAAAATAGCGGCCGGCGAGGTCATTGAACGGCCGGCATCGGTTGTAAAAGAGCTGGTGGAGAATGCAATTGACGCGCAAGCCAGCCGCATCGAGATTGAGATCAGCGCGGGCGGCATCGAGTACATCCGCGTTCAAGATGATGGGGCGGGCATTGAGCCAGATGATGTGCCTCTTGCTTTTCAGCCCCACGCGACGAGCAAGATTACGACCACTGAAGACCTGTTCAACCTGCATACCTTGGGTTTTCGCGGCGAAGCACTGCCGAGCATAGCCAGTGTTGCCAAGGTAACGCTGACGACCAGGGCTGCCGATGCCGATGTGGGGGTCAAGGCGACAGTTGTAGGTGAAGAGGTCAGGATAGAACCGTGCGGCGCCCCCAAAGGCACCACTGTTGAGGTGCGGCAGTTGTTCTATAACGTGCCCGCGCGCTACAAGTTCCTCAAATCTGAAGCCGCCGAGTGGAGGAAGGTACTGGAAGTGGTGGCCGGGATTGCCGTCGCCCATCCTCACATCGCCTTTACCTGCGTGCGCGATGGCAAGATGGTGCTCATGACACAGGGAAGCGGCAATCTTAAGGACACCTTGCTCCTCGTCCACGGCAGCGGTGTCCGGGGCGAACTGCTGCCCATCAACAAGGCGTACCAGTGGGGCACCGTGCAGGGGTATGCCGGCACCCCTAAGTTGGCAAAGGGAAACCGCAGCGGCCAACTGGTCATCATGAACGGCCGCGTGATTCAAAATGCCTCAATCCGCGCGGCCGTGGAGAAGGCGTATCACTCCCTTCTACCGGTCCGCACCTATCCTTTCTACGTGCTTGTCCTGGATGTTGATCCGAGGTTTGTGGACTGCAATGTCCATCCCGCCAAGACAGAAGTACGTTTTGCGGACGAAAAAACTGTCTTCCGGGATGTACTCGAAGCTGTGCGGTCCGCTGTGCTGGCGCAGAATATCGCCCCGCAGCTTACCCGCGCGCCGCAGCCTGTGCGGCAGCAGGTTCCACTGCCTAATAAAGGGCGCCCCCAGTCTTATCAGCGGGAACTCACCTGGGAACCCCAGACATGGGAACCTCTGGACGAAGTCTTGCGCAGATACAGGCCCGAACGGCCGGAGCGGGGCGAGGAGCAGCGGCCTCCTCTGGGCGTAGCTGAGCAGGCATCTTTGCTGGAGGCAAGGGACCAGGAATCACCGCCTGGACACCCAGTACCGACAGACAATACCAGACAACAGCTGCTGAACGGCCGCATCATCGGCCAGCTGCACCAGATGTACATTCTGCTGGAAGCTCCCGATGGGGGCCTGTGGATCCTCGATCAGCACATTGTCCACGAACGGATCCTTTATGAGCGCTTCATGCGCGAGCTGGCCCAGCGAAAGGTGCAGGTCCAGCAGATTCTCCCCGAGATGCTGGAATTCAGCCCCACAGAATACGCTCTGGTAAGGGAGTATGAGCGCGACATAGCTGGCTTGGGCATCGAACTGGAACCATTTGGGGTGAGTACATTTCTGCTTCGAGGTGTGCCCACGTTCCTGAGCGGATCAGGAAGCTGGAAAGAATCTATTCTGGAGATTGCCCAGAAAGCCGAGAGCTCCGGCCGCTTTCAGGAAGAAGCCGCCATTACGCTGGCGTGCCGGGGAGCAGTCAAGGCAGGAGACCGTCTCGATCCGCGTGTCATGCAGAACCTGGTATCAGAACTGGCCCGCACGGAGAACCCCTTCACGTGCCCGCACGGACGGCCCATCATCGTCCGCCTGGAGGCACATGAGCTTCTGCGCCGATTTGGGAGGGCTTGAGAATGGAACGAGCGCAGGAACGCATACCGCTGCTGGTCATCGCCGGGCCCACTGCCGTAGGCAAGACCGCTCTTTCACTGCGTCTGGCCGAAACGCTTTCCGGCGAGATCATCTCGGCTGACTCAATGCAGATCTACCAAGGGATGGATGTGGGCACAGCCAAGCCTTCGGAGACGGAAAGAAGGCGGGTGCGCCATCATCTTATCGATGTTGTCAGCCCAGCTGAACGGTTCAACGTGCAGGACTGGGTGCGGCTCGCCGAGCAGGCTGTCGAGGATATCACTCGGCGCGCGAAGACACCCATCGTGGCGGGAGGTACCGGCCTGTATATCAATGCTCTCTTGGATGGGTTTCTCTTCCCTGATACCAGCGCAGACCCGGAACTCCGGCGCCAGCTCGAAGCACGGGGGGCTGAGGACCCCGCCGCCCTTCATGCGGAACTGGCCGCAGTGGACCCTGCTGCCGCGGCCAAGCTGCACCCCAATGACCTGCGCCGCATAGTTAGGGCTCTGGAAGTGTACTACCGCACCGGCGTTCCCATCAGTGCACTGCAGAAGAAGGTTCAGCGCAGCACTCGGCCCTACAAATTGCTTTACATAGGGCTCACACGAGACAGGGCTGAGCTTTACGAGCGCGTTAACGCGCGCGTTGACCAGATGCTGCAAGAAGGCCTGGTGGAGGAGGTCAAGGGCCTAAAGGAGCGCTTCCTTGATCCCGTGGGACAAGGGAGCCAGGAACTCACATCGCTCCAAGCCTTAGGCTATAAAGAAATCCTCTGGGCTTTGAACGGGACAATGAGCCTGGAAGAAGCGGTGGAAATCCTCAAGCGAGATACGCGCCGCTATGCCAAGCGCCAGCTGTCTTGGTTCCGCCGGGACCCTCGGGTCAAATGGTTCAACCTCACACATCTCTCCGAAGATGAGGTTTACAGACAGGTTACAGCCCTCTGGTACGAGCTTCTCCAGTCGCAGCAGTAGGGTGCGAATCACCTTCACCCCTTACAGGCGTATATATAGGAGGTGAAGGTGGTGTTTGCATTCGTGCTGGCTAACCGGCATCTGTCCCACGGTGATGTGGCTCCTCCCGCCGAGCAGCGCCTTGCGGCCCTGCAAAAAGAGCTGGACAGCCTAATCGGGCTCCACTCAGTGAAGGCCACCATCAGAGAAATCCAGGCCTACGCGTACATCCAGAAAAAACGCTCCGCGCACCAACTCGCATCGGATCCCGTCGTGCTCCACACGATCTTTGTCGGCAATCCTGGAACGGGCAAGACTACCGTGGCGCGCCTCCTCAGCAGGATGCTGGCGGAAATGGGAGTCTTGGAGAAAGGGCACACGGTGGAAGTGGAAAGGGCTGATCTGGTGGCCGAGTACATCGGCCAGACAGCCCACCGTACCCGAGAGGTGATCCGGAAGGCGATGGGAGGCCTGCTGTTTGTCGATGAAGCCTATTCCCTAGCTCGCGGTGGGGAACGGGATTTTGGCAAAGAAGCCATCGACACCCTGGTGAAGGCTATGGAAGACTACCGGGGCACATTTGTCGTGGTGCTGGCGGGCTATCCCGAGCCAATGCGGGCCTTCCTGCGCACAAACCCAGGGCTCTATTCCCGGTTTCCTCTCATGGTTGAGTTCCCGGATTACAGTGATATCGAACTGTTCAAGATCGCCGAATCTATGTTTGCCCAGCGCCAGTACACCCTCACGAAAGGTGCCCGCCGCAAGCTTGCAGACCTGATTCGGAGGATGCGCCACCGCGATCCGATAAGCTTCGGCAACGCCCGTACTGTGCGCAACATCGTCGAAAAGACTATTCGCGTGCAGGCGGTGCGCCTGATGGCCAAGCAAAATGTTACCGTGCAGGAGTTGATGACGATCTTGGAGGAGGACATCACAGGTACTCCAGTGCGCGGAACCAACTATTGGTGAGAGTGTGCATGATATCACAAACCCCGGTGGTGAAGGACTTCCACGCTGTTGTAACGAATTACTGTTAGAGATACGCAACAGGAGGAACGAACTAGTGCAGTCAGTCGGATTCGAATTTGAAAGTGAAGAAGAAATGCTCAAGGCAGCGAAGAAGCTCTGGAACAAACACGGCATCTCTGGTGAACTGGAGATGGCAGCTGCAGGGAACAACAAGTACCGCCTGAACATCCATTCCGAGAAACCGCTGCGGGACAGCTTGCTCAATCAGATCCCGGGCAAGCGTACACAGGCCAAAGCCACCTTTGGCGCACCAGTTTCCATTGAGTCTGATGATGATGACGATGCGGATAATTGAGGCGGCTCGGCAGCGCATAGCTGAGCATTACAAGGCCATTGAAGAGACGGTCCTGTTCAACCAGAGCAAGGTCCTGGAAGCCTTTCATAAAGCACGGGTAAGCAGCGACTGTTTCGGAGAGTCCACAGGGTACGCCTACCACGATTTAGGCCGTGAAGCACTGGAGTCGGTCTATGCGCACGTGTTCCGCGGCGAGGCAGCGCTGGTCAGGCCGCAGATCGCCTCTGGAACCCATGCTATCTCCCTGTGCCTCTCGATACTTGAGCCCGACGACGAGCTGGTGTCCATCAGTGGCGCGCCCTATGACACGCTGCAGATGGTGATCGGTGTCAAGGGGAGCTCCAGGCGCAGCCTCGTGGCCCGTGGGATCAGGTACAAAGAAGTACCGCTCAGGGCGGACGGGAGCCTTGATTACGACGCCATCGCCGCCGCGGTCACCAAGTCCACGAAAATGATAGCGCTCCAGCGCTCACGCGGGTACAGCTGGCGGCCGTCCATCTCCATCGACCAGATCAGAGAAGCTGCCCGGGTAGTGAAGGAGAAGAACCCGGACTGCGTGTTTTTTGTGGACAACTGTTACGGCGAGTTTGTGGAGCGCTGGGAGCCGCTGGAAGCCGGTGCTGACTTGGCCGCAGGGTCCCTCATAAAGAACCCCGGCGGGACTCTTGCAGTCAGCGGCGGATACATTGTGGGCCGCGGCGATCTGGTTGAACTCTGCGCGGAAATCCTTACCGCACCTCACATAGGGGGTAAAGTCGGCTCCACATTCGGCCTGACCAGACAGCTCCTTCACGGCCTGTTTCTGGCGCCCCATGTTGTGGGTGAGGCACTGTACGGTGCAATGCTGGCTGCGGAGGTCTTTGCGCAGCTGGGCTATGAAGTCTCACCTGGTGCCCTCGAGAAGCGCACAGACATAGTGCAGGCGATCAGATTTGACAGCAAGGAGGAACTCCTTGCCTTCTGCAGAGGCATCCAGAGGGCGGCCCCCGTAGATGCCCATTATCTTCCCGTTCCCAGCGACATGCCCGGGTACGATGTCGAGGTAGTGATGGCTGGGGGAACGTTCATACAAGGATCCTCGATCGAACTGAGTGCCGACGCCCCCATGCGCGAACCGTACATTGGCTATCTCCAAGGCGGCATGTCGCGGCAGCACGCTCAGATCGGGATCGCTTACGCCCTGCAGGCTTTGGCAGAGGTAAATGAGGAGATAAAATCGTTGATTGGGGAGGCATAACGCGTTTGCAGATCACCAATGTGGAACTTGCTCTAAGACTTATTCTGTCCCTTGTCCTGGCGGGAGTCATCGGCCTGGAAAGAGAACATACTGGCAGGCCTGCTGGGTTCCGCACGCACATCCTTGTAGGCATGGGCTCGACCTTAATCATGGTTGTGTCCATTTATGCCTTTCCCCGCATGGGATACACGTCCAATGATCCCGGGCGTATTGCCGCGCAGGTGGTAAGCGGCATAGGCTTCTTAGGAGCGGGCACAATTATGCGGGAGGGAGCCGCAATCCGCGGCCTGACAACCGCTGCCAGCTTGTGGACGGTAGCCGGTATCGGCCTCACTGTTGGGGCAGGCATGTATTTTCCCGCAATCGTCGCTACCGTACTGGTAGTGGCTACCCTGGTACTTCTCAATAAGCTTGAGTGGTCTTATCTGATGAGTAAGAACGAGATTCTGACCGTGATTGTGCAGGACACACCGGGTCAGCTGGCCAAAGTTTTTGCCGTTTTGGCCAAACACGACGTCAACGTCCACAACGTGCAGCTCACGACTGAGGTAGAAGGTGAGGCCCGCGTGGAAATGGAGATTGAACTTGCTCCTCGCACGCGGCGCGTGCAGGTGATCGATGACTTAGTCACAACCACGGGCGTACTGAGGGCCAGCTACAAGTAACGCGGTCCAGCAGCAGAAGGGAATGGATGGTCTGCCATGAGAATTGTAGTAACCAATGACGACGGCATCTTCGCACCGGGTATTCGCGCGCTGGCAGAGGCGTTAGTTCCGTTTGGGGACATTTCCATCATCGCACCCAGCCGTGAGCAAAGTGGGATGAGCCATGCCATTACCGTAGATCGTCCGCTGCGCATGGATCAGATCAACGCCATTCCGGGATTTGAGAACCGCTGCTTCATGGTGGATGGGACTCCAGCGGATTGTGTGAAGATGGCGGTGTTTGGGTTAGGCCTGCGGCCGGATATGGTCGTCTCAGGCATCAACATTGGAGAAAACCTGGGCACAGATGTCCTTTACTCCGGAACCGTGTCGGCGGCCATTGAAGCGGTCCTGTTGGGTATCCCGGCGGTGGCCATCTCGCAGGTGGGCGGGGAACTGAGGCATCTTGAGACGTCAGCGAGGGTAACGGCGGACCTCCTGCGCACGCACCTGCACTTGTTTGAACAAGGACTTATTCCCAGGGATGGACTGCTGAACATCAACGTCCCAGCCTGCGACTCCAGTGACTTGAAAGGGGTTAAGGTCACGCGCTTGGGAAACCAAGAATTCCGCAATCGCGTCGAGGTCCGGCGCGACCCGCGGGGCAAGGTCTATTATTGGATGACAGGAGGCAGGGAGTTGGAAGAACCCAGCGACGTGGACATAGACTATTATGCAGTCCGCGCTGGGTACATTTCCATCACGCCGATTCACTTTGACCTGACCTACCACCGCCTGATTCAGGAGCTGAAACCCCGTCTGGAAACCACGTTCCAGCCTGATGACAGCACAACTAAGGACCATGCGTGAGCCACTTCAGAGTGGCTCTTTTTTTGCATTCGCATAGCTTCTGTTCATATATACAATACTAAGGACAAACACCCGGCTGTACGGCCAGGAATAGGATGAACCGACGGCAGAAAGGAGCTGGTAGGCGTGCTCAACGGTGCAGCACCTTCAACAGTGCCGCCCTTTGCTGGGGAAGCCCACTACTTGGGCACGTTCCCCAGAGACGGCGAGCTGTACGACTATTATGAGGTCGTCTGCGATGGCAAGACTACCTTCGTTTATGTGAAAGCAGAGGAGGAGAACGAGCCTTCTATGCCCAAGTAAAAGCAGGGAACCTACTTGGGCAGAAAGGAAGATGGGAGGATGGCATTCTTAGCAGGCCTCTGGCGCAAGTTAGCAGGGAGAGGCGGGGAAGAGCAGCCAAGGCCACAAACGGAACTGGCCACAGACGAAGGGCGCGCGCTGTGGATATACGTCGAATGCGCCAACTGCGGGGCGAAAACCAAGGTGAGACTGAGCAAGACAAGCGAAATCCAGCGCCGAGACGGGCTGGACAAGAATGAGGGCCCGGGAGAGTTTTTCATCCGCAAGACAGTGATCGATTCTCGCTGTTTCAGGCCTGTGGAGGTGGAACTGGAGTTCGACCAACGGTACCGCATCATCCAGAGCCGTGTCAAGAACGGCCGGTTGATTCCATACTCAGAGTACAAAGAAGAGCAAGCGCAGTGACCCGCTGCGGGCATTGCCCTTGCTCTTCTCGCTTCTACGCGCCTACCGCAGACGGCGGAAGACCCCAATAACGCGGCCGATGACAGCCACATCTGTAGTCAGGATAGGTTCCATGCTGTCGTTCTCCGGTTGAAGCCGGATGTAATCCCCTTCGTGGTAGAACCGCTTCACCGTGGCTTCCATCCCGTCAACCAAGGCCACGACAATATCGCCGTTGTCGGCCGTTGAACGCTTTTCCACCAAGACGAAGTCTTGGTCTAGAATACCCGCGTTGATCATGCTGTCGCCCTGCACCCGCAGCAAAAACACATCCTCGTGTTCTACAAAGTCACTGGGAATGGGGTAGTACTCTTCGATGTTCTCCACGGCCAAAATAGGAGTGCCGGCAGTAACCCGCCCAACCAGCGGTACGTGGACAGCACGCACACGCATCGCACCCGCATCATCGTCCAAGACCTCAATCGCCCGCGGTTTTGCCGGATCCCGCCTGATGTACCCCAACTCCTCCAAGCGCTGCAGGTGCCCGTGAACCGTCGAGCTCGACTGCAGGCCGACGGCTTCACCAATTTCACGCACAGACGGGGGATACCCGCGGCGGGCAACCTCTGTGCGTATGAATTCCAGGATTTGCTGCTGCCTGTTTGAAAGCTTGCTCATAATACCCCTCCGCAGCCGACAGCACGCCTGTCTTTTAGTCTAATTATAACATCCACAATCCTCCAGGTCAAACTAATGTTCGATTTCCTGTTGACAAAACATATGTTCTGGGTTATCTTTATGTCAGAGGGAACATATGTTTGGAGGGCGGGCTATGAAGAGATCAGTCAGCGTGAGTCGCATCGTCAACCGCATCTGTGCGGTCGTCCTGTTGGTGGTCCTGGCAGTATCCACGGCGGTTCTGGCCGCGGCGATCATGCAAACGGAGAGAACCGCAGCTCCGCGTACAGTAGAGGCTCCCGTTGCTGATCGATATCGATATCTGCGGGTAACCGTTGCCCCTGGTGATACAATCTGGGGCCTAGCTCGCAAGTACTATCCCAATGTGGACCCGCGCCTCGCTGTCGCCGCTATCCAGGCTCTCAATGAGCTGGCTGACGCCATAATCTATCCCGGACAAGTGCTGGCAATCCCGGTACTGCACACGCGGCTGTCGGTGCGCCTGGCTTCAACAGGAGATCTGCAGCACGAACTCATTACCAATCACTAACATGCGTTAATTGTCTGACTTGGAAAGGGTTCCCACGGCGGCTGTCGAATCTTCTTGAGTGGGCTGTTAAAGTCAAACAGTAAGGAGGGATGCCCTGCGTGACGGAACAGCCGCATACTCAAGAACGACGCAAAAAACGTTCCAAAGGGAGTGAAACGCTGATGGCCATGTGGGAGCCGCTGAAAGAGACTCTCGTCAGCGTACTGCCGGTGGTTGCTTTCTTGCTTCTCTTCAACGTTGTTATCCTTCGAAAACCCCTCCCAAATCCTCGTGAGATGTTTTCTGGCCTCATTTTGACGGTTGTCGGCCTGACCATTTTCATCCAAGGGCTGAACAAAGGGCTGTTGCCGCTGGGCTCGGCGGTGGGTGAAAACGTTACCGCCACCGGCAGTGCCTGGCTGATCCTGTTGTTCAGCTTCATCCTCGGCTACGGCATGACCTTGGCGGAGCCTTCGCTCCAGGCCTTGGGGACGCAGGTGGAGGAGTTCTCCGCCGGACAGATCACCAAGACGCTGGTAGTGCAGCTCGTTGCTCTGGGGGTAGGAATAGGCCTCGTGATCGGCATGCTGAAGGTGATGATGGGTTGGCCCTTTACCCGTGTGATTATTCCGTTGTACGCACTAGCGATTCTCTTAGTGCCATTTGCATCCAAAACCCTGGCCGGTATGGCCTTCGATTCCGGCGCAGTTACGACTGGCCCTATTACCGTTCCCATTGTGCTCGCACTGGGCACTGCCATGGCTTCAGCAATTGGAGGCCGCGATCCGCTCATTGATGGGCTGGGCTTGGTTGCTCTCGTGACAATCAGCCCCATCCTGTGCATGCTCATCTTAGGTGCAGCCGTCCGCTGACCGCGCTGCTGGTCGGGCAGGCGTCCTCCTGACCGTGCACAATGACCTCAGTGGACTGTGACCCACAAGTGACCCAACAAGGGAGTGAAGCTCTGTGAAATATGAGTGCATCATAGCTATCTTGCCTCGTGGTGAAGCTGACCGTGTAATGGAGGCTGCGAAGCAGGCGGGTGCTCAAGGTGGGACAATCTTCTTTGCCCGCGGCACCGGCGCACACGAAGCAAAGACGTTCTTTGGGCTGACACTGGAGAGCGGACGAGAGATCTTGATGATCGTGACCGAGTCCCAGCAGACAGACACGGTCCTTGATGCCATCGTGGATGCAGCCAAACTCAAACAGCCGGGTGCCGGCATCGCATTTGTGTTAGACGTAAACCGTCTGATCGGGCTGCAGCACCGCAAGTTTATTGAGGCCTCAGACAAGCAGTAACAGCTTAAGCTGAACACTGCAGGCAAGCTGCGCGGTGTGGCTGCGGAATGGCAAGTGATTGCTCAGGCGTCCAACCGCTGCGACTTATTCCTGATTTTTCGGGGAGTACGGATTTCGCGCTGCGAGGTTGGGCGCGTTTTTTTGTGCGTTGGCGACCGCCGCAAGCCCGCCGCCTAGCGGCCTTGCCGCGTCCCCTCCCGAGACCGTATTCTAACTTCGCATAAGTGATATTATGTAAACTAACGAGCGAAAACAAGCGGGCGGGCCCGTCCCGGGAACCGCCCTCTCTTTCAATGTCCGCAGTCTTGCATGTCTGCGATCATGTGCCCCTCGTGCCTGCAGCTGTCACAGAGCCATGTTCATGACTTCTCGGACTTCGTTGAGTGTCTTGATGGCTTCTTCGCGAGCAGCGGTCACACCCTGATGCAGCACATCGCGCACGTAGTCCAGGTTTTGCTCGAGCTCCTTGCGGCGCTGGCGCAGCGGCCGCAGATACTCATTCAAGGATTCCGTGACATACTGCTTCAGCTTGCCGGCACCGCCGTCGCCGATCTCTTCTGCGATCTCTTCCGGCTGCCGTCCTGTGGACAGAGCCGCCAAGAGCAGCAGGTTGGAAACTTCGGGACGATTCACAGGATCGTAGGTGATCCGGCGGTCAGAATCGGTCTTGGCCTTCTTGATCAGGCGGGCCGTCTCATCTTCATCGGCACTGAGCATGATGGCATTGTTCCTGCTCTTGCTCATCTTCTGCGAGCCGTCAAGGCCCAAAATCACGGGAGCTTCGCTCAGCAGCGGCTGGGGCTCAGGAAAGACAGGCCTATCCTTGGCGTAGCGGTTGTTAAACCGCCGGGCAATCGTCCTGGTCAACTCTAGATGCGGCAGCTGATCCTTCCCCACGGGAACAACTGTTCCCTTGCAGAAGAGGATGTCTGCTGCCTGGTGTACCGGATATGTGTACATGCAGGCGTTGATCCGTTTCAGCCCCGCAGCCGCAATCTCTTCTTTGACAGTGGGATTGCGGTCCAGCTCGGCCATGGTGACCAACGTCAAGAACGGCAGCAGCAGCTGGTTCAGCTCAGGAATTTGGCTGTGGGGAAAGATGTGTGTCTTCCCGTCATGCGGATCGATCCCCGCTGCTATGTAATCGATGGTCAACTGCAGGACATTCTCAGAGATGTGCTCGAACATCTCGCGATCCGTGAGCACCTGATAATCCGCGATCACGATGAATGTCTCGACGCCGAGTCTGTGCAGGCGCACCCTGTTCTGCAGCGAGCCAAAAAGATGGCCTACATGCAGCCTACCCGTAGGCCTGTCTCCAGTCAACATCCTGTGCTTGTGGGGATTCTCCAGGATATCCTTCTCCAGCAGGCGGCTCCGCTCTAGGCTGGCCTCAAATGTCCCTTGCGATCCATACTCCAGCTGTTCATGCAGCTCCATAGTCTGCGTTCCCCCTTCGGTATTAGTGGCTGGGGACTTGGCTTCTTCCCTATTATAGCTGTGAAATCACGCTCTAGTCAAGGCAGCGGGCTGGTACAGGCGCCTCGGGCGTGGTATGATCAGTGCGAGGAGGTTGTGCCGTGGAACGCACTGCATACATCGCATTCATGTTTCTAGGAGCCGCCGCTACAGTTAATGGAGTTGCTCTACCCTTTCTCATTGACCGCTTCTCTCTGCCCCTCTCTACAGCAGGGGCCCTATTCATGATCCACTCTCTGGGGTACCTGCTCTCTTCCACGTTTTTCCCTTCGATCGCCCGCTTGACAGGAACCAGGCTGTTGATTCTCGCGGGCAGTACAGCCACCGCTGCCGCCCTTGTGGGCCTGCCCCTTATGCCTTGCTGGTGGGCAGTACTCGCCGCCGCCCTCGTGAGCGGTGCCGCCTACAGCGCTATCGACGTCGGGCTCAACGCCGTTATCTCAAGCCTGCCCGGAGAACGAGGCACCGCTGCCCTCAACTGGCTGCACTTCTCTTTCGGATTAGGAGCTCTGGCCGGCCCTTCCCTTCTGGCTCAGGTAATGGCACTCTCGAACAGCTGGCAGTGGGCATATTGGGCCTGCGCGCTGCCCTTCCTCCCCTTGTCCGGGGCGCTGGCGAAGAACCCGCTGCTCAAGCTGGAGAGCGCAGCTTCCGATTCTCCCGATGCCAGTGAGGAACGCCGCAGCAGTATCTACGGCGAAAGCGTGTTCTGGCTGTTGATGATTCTGATGGCGGTCTACTGCGGGGTTGAGAACTCACTGATGGGCTGGATTCCCACCTATCTCTCCGCTGAGCTCGGCCAGTCAGTGGGTGCAGCGTCTCTGGGAGTATCACTGCTGTGGGCTGGCCTGGCTCTCGGCAGGGGCATGGCCGGCAGGTTCAGCCGCTCCCTATCCCCACGAACCACAGTGTTGGCCTTGTTTCCCGCCACGGCAGTTGTGCTGTTGGCAGCAGCAGGCCTAGATAGTGCCCACATTGTCCTGGCCGGCTTTTTCTTGGCCGGCTTGGGATTATCGGCGATCTTCCCTATGCTCATGCTCACCGGGACCCGCATGTATCCTCACGCCCGCGTTCAGGTCTCCGGCGGGCTGGTGACCGCAGCAGGGATCGGGTCACTGGTGTTCCCCTGGATCCTCGGCTACGTGGGGGAATACGCCAGCTTGCGCTTGGGAATCCTCCTACTCGCCGCCCTCTCGTTCGCAGCTGGCATCTTGGTAACAAGGCTTCCCAAGGCCTCAGCGGCTGAAGCAAAGGTTCCGCCAGGCAAAAGAGAAGCCTCCCAGGCTGCGAATCGAAATTAGTACCAGATCATAAGACCAGTCCGAAGGATTGTCTGGTTCACTCCCGAATTCTAGCGTGGATAACCCATACAGAGGAGTGAACTGCTGTGGAGCCAAAGCTGAAGCTCTTCACTGACAGTGCGGCGGACCTCCCCCATCCCATCCGCGAGAGGTACGACGTAGGTGTAGTTCCGCTCAGCGTAGTGTTCGGCAATCGCGAGTACAAAGATGGGGCCACCATCACTGCAGAAGAGTTCTACCGCCTGCTGGCATCGGAGCCTGATCTCCCCTCAACCAATCAAGTCAACCCCCACGAGTTCGTGGAAGTCTTTGCACCGTACGTTTCAGCCGGATACCACATCTTGTACATCGGGTTGTCGCATCGGCTCAGCGGCACACTGCAGAGTGCGGTGATAGCTAAGGAACTGCTGAAAACCGACAGGATCCACGTCTTTGACAGCTACTCCGCTTCGCTGGGCGAAGCGCTGTACGTGCTCCACGCCGCCGAGATGGCGGAATCCGGCCTTGCCGCGCCCGAGATCGTGGCCGAGTTGGAAAGACACCGCCAGGATGCTTTCGGCTTTTTCATGCTCGATGCCTTAGATCATATAGTCCGCGGCGGCCGCCTGTCCAAGGCCCAGGGATTTGTTGGTTCCCTACTTCAGATTAAGCCCATCCTTCATTTCACGCCCGAAGGAACCATCGAAGTCCGTGAAAAGGCCAGGACAACAAAAAAGGCCCTGCAGGCCCTGATTGATCGGGCCTTGGCAGAACCTGTTGATTTCGCCAACGCTACTGTCGCCGTCGCCCACACCAATGCGGGAGCCGTGTTCGACGAGTTCGTTGCCATGGTAAAGGAACAGCTGCGGCCGAAGCGCGTGATTACCGGCCTAGTGGGGCCCACTGTTGCTGCCCACGCCGGCCCGGGCGGCATCGGCATCTTCTATTAGGCTCAAGGCAATGGGCACATTGGCACTGGCCAAATCGTAGTCGATCAGCCGCTGTGGCTCGACCCAAGCGTAATCCTGGTGCACCATCAAAGTAATCTCGCCCGAGACGTACCTAGTCAAATAGCTGAGAAGCAGGAAATCACCGTGGTTGTAATGCATGTTCACCGCCTTGTAAATGCGTTCGACCGCGATTTCCACGCCCAGCTCCTCTCGGACCTCGCGAACTAAGCACTCTTCTGGGGATTCTCCGTTCTCCAGCTTTCCGCCGGGAAACTCCCACTTACCGGCAAGGGCGCCCGTCTTGCGCTGACAGAGTAGGATCCTGCCGTTGTGCTGGATGATGGCGGCCATGACTGGTATTGGCATCTGATTCCCCTCCAAAAAAAAAAGACCGGTCTGGGCCGGTCTTAATCTACATATGGTTGCGGGGGCCGGATTTGAACCGACAACCTTCGGGTTATGAGCCCGACGAGCTACCAGACTGCTCCACCCCGCGTCGCCACATCTATTTTACAACCTCGCAGACGTCCTGTCAAGGGGCAGGGCTGTCCTGTAAAGTATAGCTAACTCAACCACGGTTCAATGTGAGCTGCGATCGTCTGCTTGGGCATAGCACCAACCAAGCGGTCCACTTCTTTGCCGTCCTTGAAGATCACCATCGTGGGAATGCTCATAACCCCGAAGTTCATGGCGCTTCTCTGATTGTCATCCACGTTAAGCTTGCCGAACTTGACCTTCCCACTGTACTCCTCGGCGAGCTGGTCGATGATGGGCCCCACCATCCGGCATGGGCCGCACCACGGTGCCCAGAAGTCAACGAAAGCTACACCCTTGTGTTCGAGTATTTCCTCACGGAAATTGCTGTCTGTCAGAGTTGTCAGCATTACACTTTCACCTCCACCGATTTTCATTCTCATTATATACCCCCAGGGGGTATATGTCAACACCTACACGACCAGCTTCTCTCTGCATGCTGACTCGTTGGTGCACGTTAGAATCTGCCTGCCGGCAGCTACTTCCAGGCGCATAACCGAGCCGCACACCGGGCAGCCGTTGATTACAGCATCAGGATATGCCACTCTGCTGCGTCCCAGGGCATAGTCCTGCAGGTGGCGGTACACTTCTACCAACAGCATGACATCGTCCCGGGCTCTGTGTGAGTTGCTGTAAAGCCGGTCCAACCCGAAGTGGTACATCAGGTTGCGCAGTCTGTGGCTTCCGCCACCCCCGGGATAGATGCACAGCTTGGGGAACAGCGATCTGCTGAGAGCCAGTGTGTCAATGCCGCCCTTGGCAAGCGAGGGCTGCTTGGTGCGCCGGAACATACTGTTAAGGAATCCCTGGTCGAAGGGAAGGTTATGTGCCACAAGCGTCCCGGTGCCAATGAACTCTCGGATGACAGGGGCCACCTCTTCCTCGGTGGGGCTGTCTCTGAGGTCAGCGTCGGTCAGGCCCGTCAGCTGGATGATCTCCGCCGGTAGTGGACGTCCGGGGTTGATGAGTGTACCATACTCTTGCACCTCGCCAGTGGGCAGCAGCTTGATCATGAAAATCTCAATGATGCGGTCAGCAGCGGTGTTCAGGCCTGTTGTCTCCACATCCACAAACACCAGGAACTCTACGTTAGATATAGCGATCAGCCCTTCCTAGCCTTCATCTGCAGTACCTCTTCTACTCTCGCCTCTCATTCCCTTCCTGCCGCGCCATCGTTTAGGAAGCCCGGCTCCTGGGGAAAGTAAGGCTTGGAGGGGGAAACATGTGGACTGGCTCAACAGGCTGACCTTGCTCACGGCTTACTTGAGGCTGCTTCCGGCTGTCCGCCGAGAGCTCAGACACTGGGCAGAGACAGCGGCGGGCCTGCCCCCACCGCTGCGGGAGCTAGCAGAGGCAAGCCTGCGCAAAAAGGAATTTCACTGTCTCGGCGGTGCGGTCTACGCACTCTACCCAGGTGCGAAGAAGCCAGCCGTCCTGCGGGCGGTGACAGCACTACAGACCATCAGTGATTATCTGGACAATCTCTGTGACCGCGCCCATGTCAGTGACGAACGCGCCTTTCGTACGCTCCACCTCAGTCTTATGGACGCTGTGGCCCTGCGCGGCCCGCTCCACGACTACTATGCCGACTATCCCTGGCGAGAAAAGGCCTACCTGCCTGGGCTGGTCAAGGCCTGCCGGGCTGCGCTGCAGGCACTGCCTTACTATGAGCATTATTACGAAACCGTCCGCCTGCTGGCGGAGTGGTACTGTGAACTGCAGGTGCTCAAACATGCCCCGCAGCGCGAGCAGCTGCTCAGGCAGTGGACAGTACGGTCCTTTCCTGACACGCTCCCGTGGCAAGAATGGGCGGCAGCCTCCGGGTCTACCTTAGGCATTTTCTTCTGCTTTGCCCTGTCCAGCTGCCCACCGCAACTGCCCGGGCAGGCTGTCCTCAGAGTCTATTTCCCCTGGCTTCAGGGCCTGCACATCCTCTTGGACTATCTCATCGACCAAAGCGAAGACCGGCAGCACGGTGATCTCAATTTCACGTTCTTCTACCCCACGCGGGAGGCCCTCGCTGCCTCTCTTGCGCGGCTCGCTCTGGAGAGCCGCCGGCGAGCCCAGTCCCTGCCCCATGCCTACTTCCATTTGACAGTAATCGACGGACTGGTGGCTCTATACGGATCAGATCCCAAAGCCGCGCAGCAGGGGCAGCACGACATTTTTCGCACCCTCAGCCGCCGCTCACCCGCCTGCGTCCTCCTTCCTGCCTGCAGAGCGCTGCGGGGCACAGGCGCGATACCGCCATCCTGAAGCCTTAGACGTCCCGGACCGCAAGCTCCCTCAACACCGCCTCCAGCTGTGATGTGCTCCTTCCGGCAGGAAAAGCAGCCAACAGTTCCCTGGTCCGCGCCAGCCATTCTTGGGCCAACTGCCACACCTCCTGGAGCACTCCGTGTTCAGTCAATAGGGCTTGGACAGTGGTGAACCCGAGCTGCGGCCAGTCATCTCCCAGAATGCCGCGGCGGTGGGCTACAATTATGGGGTACGTCCACACTTGAGCGGCATAGTCTTTCCCGACCAGCTTCCCCAGCCGCCCAGTGCTCCCCCGATAATCCAGGACGTCGTCGGTGAGCTGAAAGGCGATCCCCACAGCCTCGCCGAACTGCCGCAGCCGCTCGCACCAGTGGGACGGCTGGCCGGCAAGCACTGCACCCGCCTCACAGCAAGCCCCCAGCAAACTCGCCGTCTTGCGGTACATGTAACACCAGTACTCCTCCAGGGTACGCCCTGGCTGTATAAGCTGGTGAATCTCACCGGCACTCATTTCCCCCACCGCCCGCCCCATAACTGCGATAACGCGGGCGTCCGCTGCGGCGAAAAGCCGAAAGGCCGCAGCAAAGAGGTAGTCGCCCAGCAGAAGGGCCGCTCTGGGCCCGAAGGCACGGTGGACGGCAGTACAGCCGCGGCGAACCTCACCGTCGTCAACGATATCGTCGTGGATGAGGGAAGCCAGATGAATGAGCTCCACGCCTGCAGCGACGTCCAAGACTTGTGGAAGAGGCGCACTCTCCCAGAGAAAGCTTGTAAGCACAACCAGATAAGCCCGGAGCATTTTTCCCCTGCTCGCTAAGGCGTAGTCCAAAAGCGCCTGCACCGGGCCTGGGAAGGCGGCACTTACGCGCATGCGCCGTTCTACCAGTTCAACCACTTCTTCTCTTGCCAGGCAGCCTGCAGCCAGCGGCACGCAAAACTCTCCTCCCTCGACCGACGTCCACTTTCTTTAGTATCAGTCAAGGTTGGAGAGTTTATCCAGCCGCGCCAGCACGGACTTAACGGCCGTTACTTATCCTCGTCATAGATACGCTTTTCCCCTTCCAGGCTGCGCACCCATGCAGCGTTCTGCGTTACTTCCAAGACACCCTTGTAGTTCCCTTGGCGATCGCGCACTGCAAAATACTGGATCAAGATGAACTTACCCTGAGACTGGATCCAGAAATCAGCGCGATCCCGCTTGCCGCTCTTGAAGTCGCTGACGATCTGCTCCACCACGTGCACACTTGTGGGCGGATGGCAGTTCTGCACTTTGCGCCCGATCACGGCAGGAGTGCGCTGGAAGATGCGCTCTTTGCCGAGGGAGAAGTACTTCACCTCATCGTTCTCATCTACGTATGTAACGTCGACAGGTAGATGAGTCAACACCAGGTTGATCTGTTCGGGAGTCAGCGCTCCCACTTCCAGGTTCACGAGCCCCGCCGGCGCACCCGCCTCTGACTTGGACGCCTGCGGTGCCTTGTAGGTAGCCATCTCCGGGTCCCGCAGCTGCTTGCCGATCTCCTTCCATTCATCGGCTGTCAGGGTCTCCATGCACATGGGGAACAAGATGTTCTCCTCTTTATAGATCATCTCTGTGATCTGGTTCAGCGTGGGAATCACCTGGTCAGCTATGGCCCGGTTCAAGCGGGGATTGGCCGTCTTCTCCGCGCCCATGATCAGCTGGCCGATTTCCTTCAGTGCCGCTCGAATCTGATCGTGAATACCCCACATCACCGAGGGCGGACCCGCAATCCCGTTCTTTTCCAGATACGGGAACAAAATGTTCTCCTTACGAGCGTAATGGGCATCAACGATACCGAGTTCAGTGTGCCGCTTTCGCCACTCGGCAAGATCGGCGGTAATGTCAGTGCCGGCAGGCAGCTCGGAGATCTTAGTTACCAAGTCCTTGAGCCCCTGAACGATGCCGCTGATCATCTGGTTCTCATCCTTGAACCAAGTCACCGGGTGAGATTCCTCCGTTGGGATCCCGGACGCAACCTGCTGCTTGTCCAGCGACTCACGAAAAACGCGCACATGAACGTCGCACAGAGACTGCACCTCCTCAATGGGCAGCCCTTCATCGATCAGCGCCTGTTCGATCGCAGAGATCTCAGACGGGCCCACTTGGTCCAGAAGCTCGGCAAACCGCCGCTTGATATCATCAGGATCCGCGCCAGCGTGAATGTCGCGGATAATGCCTTTTAGTGTCTCCTGGCGATGCTTGCGGTTGTCAATCAACTCACTCATGACATCTACCTCCTCAGCGATTCCGATTTCCTGCACGTTATAGCTTGTTCCCTGCAACGGCAGGATCAATCCTTAGTGGTCGACTTAGTATTTATTACTCCGGCCAGCCTGAGAATCCTTCCCACAATGTGTAAGTTTTTTGTTTCCGGGCAAAATATCGGTGCAATCCACTGTCGAAGGAGGTTCCGCATGTACCACAACCAATACACGTTTACGCAGCCGCCGGAGCTGCTTTCAACCAAGGACACGCTCTACATCAGCGATGCCCTAAGTTGGGAACTGCTCGCTGCCAAGAAGGCCCACAGCATGGCACAGGACTGCCAAGATCCTCAGATCCAGCAGAAGCTCGAGCAGCTCTGTCAGATGCACCAGCAGCACTATCAGGTACTGCTCAGCCATCTCCAGCCACACCAGCAGCAGCAGGTAACGCAATCCTTCACCACAAGATACCAGTAGCAAAACCGAAAGGAGGCCGACGATGCAGTTTTATCAGAACTACCCAGGGGCGCAGGCACCGTCCATCAAGAACCCACAGCCAACGGCTGCCCAGCAGCCAAAGACCCCAGCTCTTAACGATCGCGATCGGCTGAATGACATGCTTCTCACCGAAAAGTATCTCACAGATGGGTTCAATGTGTTTGCCAGGGAGGCGAGCCACCAGTCACTGCATCGGGATGTGATGCATGTTCTGAACCAGACCCACCAGGCCGCCCGGGACCTGTTCAACTTGATGTTCGAAAAGGGCTGGTACACACTGGACGCGGAACAGCCGTCACATATTGCGCAACAGCAGCAGAAGTTCACCGGCTATCAGAGTCAGTTCCCTCACCAGCCCCAGTACCAGCCTTAAACGAGAAAAGCTGCCTCTTTCGGGCAGCTTACTCTTTGATATCCCAGGCCCCAGGCTCGGGGCCGGCTTTGCCGCAGTCTGTGTTATCAGACGGGTAGTACCAGTGTGAAGCTATCTCGCGTTGACGAAAGCCAAGGCTCGGTCAGCCACAGCCTGCGGAGTCAAGCCGAGGTGTGCAGCCACCTGTTCACCGGGGCCGCTCATGCCGAAACGGTCAATTCCATACACGGCAATCTCTGCCCCCGGTTTGAGGCTGTACCAGCCGCGCGTCACACCGGCCTCGATCACCATAATCGGTACGCCATCCGGCAGCACACTCTGACGGTACTCGTCGTCTTGAGCATAGAACGTCTCTGCGCATGGAATGGATACGATACGAGTACCTACTCCCTGGCTTTCCAGGATGCGCGCCGCCTCGACAGCCAGTGATACCTCACTGCCTGTGGCCGCCAGTACCAGCTTGAGCTCTCCTTGGGCATCGGCCAGGACATAACCGCCCCTGCTGAAATCCCATCCCGCCGGCTTCTCCAGCACGGGAAGCGCCTGCCGTGTCAGGACTAGGCATGAAGGGCCGTCTTGACGCTTGAGAGCCTCCACCCAAGCCCATGCAGTTTCCTCAGCGTCCGCCGGCCGATACACGCGCAAGTTGGGGATCAACCGCAGCGACTCTGTCTGCTCAATGGGCTGGTGCGTTGGCCCGTCTTCGCCCACGTAGATAGAATCGTGAGTGAGAATGTAGACCACGGGCAGCTTCATCAGGGCCGACAGACGGATCGCCGGGCGCATGTAATCGCTGAAGACCAAGAATGTGGCACCGAACGCCCGGAAACCTCCGTAGAGTTGGATGCCGTTGATGATGGCACCCATGGCATGCTCCCGCACACCAAAGTTGAAGTTGCGCCCGCTGAAATCGTGCGCCCGTACATCGCCCACACCCTCCATGTAGGAGTTGTTGGATGGAGCCAAATCGGCGGAACCTCCCACCAAGTTCGGGATCTTGGCTGCCAGTGCGTTCAGGACCTTTCCGCTCGCCGCCCTTGTGGCCACCTTTTGGCCGGGTGCGAACATGTGCAGCACTTCATCAATGTCTTCCGGCAGCCGGCCTGCCATCCAGCTCTCCCACTGTTGGGCCAGTTCAGGATACTCCTGCGCCCACTTGGCAAAGAGCTGGTTCCACTCATCTTCTTTGGCGCGGCCCTGGCTTCTCATGTAGTCAGCCAGGCCGTCCAGCTCGGCAGGAACATAGAACTCCTGGTCTTCAGGCAGCCCAATATTGCGCTTCAGCCCTTTAACCTCCTCTGCACCCAGGGGAGCGCCGTGAGCAGCTGAGCTGCCCGCCTTGGTGGGAGCCCCCTTGGCGATGCTGGTGCGCGCCACAATCAAGCTGGGCTTGTCGGTGACGCCCTTCGCTTCGGCGATTGCCGCCTTGAGCTGGGCAATGTCGTGCCCGTCTACTTCCTGGACGTGCCAACCGTAGGCCAAATACCGGTCTTTAACCGACTCTGTAAAGGCAATATCAGTGGAACCCTCAATAGTAACCTTGTTGGAATCGTAGATCACGATCAATTTGCCCAGCTTGAGATGGCCGGCCAGTGACGAGGCTTCAGCGCTGACGCCTTCCATCAGACAGCCATCACCGGCGATGACATAGGTGTAGTTGTCCACAATCTCATAGCCAGGCCGGTTGAAGCGCGCCGCTGCCATCCGTTCAGCGATGGCCATCCCCACTGCGTTGGCAATCCCCTGTCCCAAGGGCCCAGTAGTGGTCTCCACACCCTCGGTATCGCCGTATTCGGGATGGCCGGGTGTCTTGGAGCCGATTTGGCGAAATGCCCGCAGGTCATCGAGGGAGAGGCCATATCCGCTCAGATGCAGGAGCGAATAGAGCAGCATGGAACCGTGCCCTGCCGAGAGTACAAACCGGTCCCGCTGAGGCCACTTGGGATTGGCAGGATTGTGCTTCATCACGTCAAAGAACAGCACACTGCCGATTTCGGCGCACCCCAGAGGCATGCCGGGATGACCGGACTTAGCCCGCTCTACCCCATCGGCAGAAAGCCCGCGGATAACGTGGGCAATGGTTTGAAGATCGTACTTGCTCATGAACACAGGCTGCCGTGTGGGTCGGTGACAGGCGGCAGCCCCTCCACCTCCTTCAGCATCGTTGTGGCTAGTCACGGTAAACCTTGACGATATCACCGTTGGCAAGCCCGGCTGCATTGGCTTCATCAGTATCGATGTGCATGTCGAGCACAAAATCACTGCGCACCCGCACCAGCACATTCCGGAACACCAATGCGCGAGGGCCATCTACGACCACCGACACAATGTCTTTATCCTTGACGCCGAAGCGCTCGGCGGCCGCTTCATCCATATGAATATGCCTCTGGGCAATGATCACACCCTCATCGATGGTGATGCTGCCCTTAGGGCCGATGATCTTGATACCAGGTGTGCCCTCCAGCGAGCCAGAATCACGGACAGGGGCATCAATGCCCAGCGCAAACGCATCGGTACGAGAAATCTCCACCTGAGTCTGACCGCGCACGGGGCCGAGAATGCGGACATTGGCGATCGACCGCTTCGGGCCTTCGATCGTGACAGTTTCCTCGGCGGCGAACTGCCCTGTCTGCGACAGCATTTTCTTTGGTGTCAGCTCTGCACCCTCACCGAAGAGAATCGCGAGATGTTCTTTGGAAAGATGTACGTGGCGATTGGAAACCCCGACTGGGACTTCCCCCAAAAACTCCTTCAGCAATTGCTCCACTCCTTGTACAGTTGAACTTTGCACATGCAACCAATCCTAGTACTTTGACAAATACCGCCAAACTCCTTCTCTTCCGCCTGGGCGGGAAACCCCGTCTATAGAGTGTCCAGATGACGATTTTTCGTCGCACAAGAGTTGACCAGCCCAAATGGTTATGGTAAGATTAGAAATGTCGCAGGGGAGTAGCTCAATTGGTAGAGCGCCGGTCTCCAAAACCGGGTGTTGCGGGTTCAAGTCCTGTCTCCCCTGCCATTTATATTGATTCTCAGTCGGCACGAAGCGAGTTCGTGCCGTTCTTTTTGTAAAGCACCGTGGCCCACCTCATCTCCTGAGGTGGGCCACCCCGTCATCCAAGCCAGTAACACCCTTCACTCACCTGCTTAGGCCGCCTGCCATGCCGCCCACCATGCCCAGCAGCATGGTCTGCAGCACGCTCTTCAGTTTCGCCAACCAAGCCGTCTGTGGGGCAAACCCGCCCGTCAGCCACCCTAAGACAGCCATCAATCCTATCGCAGCTGTGATTCCATTCAGCCATGCCCTGCATGCGCACTTGCGGCCCGCAAACCAGGCGGCGCACAGCACAGATATGAGCGCACCGCCCCGGAGGGCCGCACGGTTTGGTTCCCAATCGGCGGCAACAGCTACCGCGGTCAGGATGAGCGCACATCCCGCCAGCAGAACACCGGCGGCAATCCACCCCGCAAGTAAGGCGCTCAGATCCACGGGCAACCCGCTTCCGCTGTTCCCCTTAACCGGCCTCACAGTGTTCACCTCCCAGAAAACCATATGTGCGGAGCACAAAAATATGCAGCCCCGTGGGGCTGCATACGGCACTAGGGAGTGCACTCCCGTTATTCTTCTTTCTTCTTGCTGTTGGCGATGATCTGCTCAGCGATCTGAGCCGGGACTTCCTCGTAATGACTGAACTCCATGGTGAAGGAACCGCGTCCCTGTGTCATGGACCTGAGGTCAATGGCATACCGGAACATCTCTGCCAAGGGCGCCTGGGCCTTGATAATCTGCATCTTGCCGGCAGGTTCCATACCCAAGATGCGGCCGCGTTTCTTGTTCATGTCGCCCATCACGTCACCCATGAACGCTTCCGGGACTCTGACCTCGACGTTCATAATCGGTTCCAGAAGAACCGGGTTGGCTTCCATGAAGCCCTTCTTGAACGCCATGTGCGTGGCGATCTTAAACGCCATTTCCGAGGAGTCCACAGCATGGTACGAACCGTCGAGCAGTGTCACCTTAATCTTCTCGACAGGGTATCCAGCCAGGACACCTTCATCGATGATCTCCAGCAGGCCCTTCTCAACAGCAGGAATGTACTGCTTCGGAACAGCACCACCGAAGATGGCATCCACAAAGCGCAGCCGCTCCTCCTGGTCAGGATCCGGAGGTGCCAGCTCCAACCACACGTGGCCGTACTGGCCGCGTCCGCCGGTCTGTTTCTTGTGCTTGCCTTCTACTTTGGCCTTGCCGCGGATCGCCTCCCGATACGGGACCATCGGGTTCGTCAGTTCGACTTCAACTCCGAACTTGCTCTTCAGCCTGCTGCACATCACTTCGAGATGCAGGTCGCCAATACCGCTGATCAGTGTTTGGCCGGTTTCGGTGTTCTTCTCCACCTTGAAGGTAGGATCTTCTTCAGCTAGGCGGGAGAGGCCGGAACCGATCTTGTCCTCATCGCCCTTGGATTTGGGTGCAACAGCCATTGTCATGGCCGGTGTTGGGAACTGAATTGGCTGCAGCTGCACCGGGCGGTCCTTTGTGGCTAAGGTGTCGTTGGTATTTGTATCCTGCAGCTTGGCCACTGCACCAATGTCGCCAGCGCCGATCTCGCTGACAGGAATCTGCTCCTTGCCCTTGATCAAGAACAGCTGCCCGATTCGCTCGTCCTTGCCGCTCCGCGTGTTGAACACCGAAGAATCGGAGCTGATCTTACCAGAGAAGACGCGGAAGAGGGTCAGTTTGCCCACGTATGGGTCAGCCATGGTTTTGAACACTTGTGCGCAGAGAGCCCCATCGTCAGTGTTGATCGTGATGGGCTCACCCTTGAGGGTACCGGCCACTTTTCGGTGCACAGGCGACGGGGCGCAGCTCACGATGTGGTCCAGCAGCAAGTTGATGCCCACATTCTGCCCCGCCGAACCACAGAACACCGGAACCACATCGCCGGCCTTGGTCCCTTTCCGCAGTGCCTCTGCAATTTCTTCGTCACTGAGAGTTTCACCTTCCAGGTACTTCATCATCAGCTCGTCGTCAGCTACAGAAACGGCTTCCATCAGAACCTCATGAGCAGCATTGACCGCATCCTGCATGTCAGCGGGAACAGGAATCTCCTTGCCGTCCTTCCCGAACGCTTTGCCTTTGATCAGATCGATGATGCCAGAAAAATCCTGCGCGTTGCCGATGGGGATCTGCACCGGCACCACTTGAGGCCCGAAGAAATCCCGGAGCTGCTGTACTACACGATCAAAGTTGGCATTCTCCCTGTCCATCTTGTTGATGAACACCATACGGGGAAGCTCAGCTTGCTCCGCATACTCCCATGCCTTCTCGGTGCCCACTTCGACGCCCGAGGACGCACAGACAACAATCAACGCCGAGTCGGCAACGTGAGTTGCTGCAATAACGTCGCCCACGAAATCGAAATAACCTGGTGTGTCCAGGATGTTGACCTTAGTGTTGTTCCACTCCACCGGAGCCAGAGCGGTGTTGATAGAGATCTGACGGCGTACCTCTTCCGGATCGTAGTCCAAAATGGAAGTCCCGTCGTCCACGCGGCCCAGCCGTGTCGTGGCCTTAGCCGCAAACAGCATTGCTTCGGCCAACGAGGTCTTTCCAGCCCCTCCATGGGCCATGAGAGCAACATTCCGCAAAAACTGTGCACCGTAGTTCTTCACTAATTTTCCTCCTCTTGTCCTACACACTAGATATTTATTGTCTAATGCTTCTTGTAACGACCAGGTTAGAAAAGAAATCCCCTACCAAACATTCCACGCAGAAGTGCTTCTCTCCTGCCGCACCAGACATGAAAGATGGAATTAGCTAATACCACCAGCCCCAGCGTTCAAAGAACCTCACTTGTTGACGGGCACGGTCTACTTCGACGTCCAGGCCGGCCAAACTGAACACATCAAGGGGGACATAGGTTGCCTCTCCCGTGCTGAAGGGAGCAGCTGCCAGAGGAAAGACCAGGCCGTCCCGTTCCGCACCGGTTTCCCCCAAAGAAACCTTTACAAACCCACGGCGTCCGATAATATACAGCGGATTGGTGCCGAATAAGGACAATCCCAGGCAGTCGGCAGCTTGGCGCACATCCACGAACATAACGCCGTCCTCGACCACGAGTTCCATCTCGGCGGTGACGTCCTCCTGATTGCAGTAGATGCGCCACCTTCCATCACTGGGTGCAAGCAAGAAGTAGGTGAAGTCACTATCCCGCACGAGAAAGCTGTCGTCGTTGACAGGATACACCTGTTCCCCCCACACATCGGGGACATTCCATACCTCCTGCACGCCGTTAGCTCGAAGTTGAAAAAGCGAAGCGCCTCGGGACTTCGCAAAGCTGAGAATACCGGTTCCCGGCACGTAAGTAAGCAGTTCTCCCAACAGCGGTGCATGCAAGTGCCTGGTACTCACCACCTGGCCGTTCTGCCACCGCCACCCGTACAGCATCTTCTGGCTGGTTACCACGATCCACTCCGGAATCGACGCGTCCTCCACCACAAAGAAACTCTCAATCGTTCCCCACGGGTAGTTTTCCCACAGTGTCTCCAGCTGCTGGTCTCTCCACTTCAGAATTCCAATATGCCCGGCGGATCTGGTAAAGATGATCTCATCAACCCCGTCTTGGTCAATATCTGCGGCTCGGAAGTGTTTTACTCCACTGGCTCGCCAGAAGCTGTACAGTTCTCCCTGCCACGAAAGAAACACCTCAGCCTGGCCCTCACGATTAAGTGCCAGCACATCTCCCCATCCGTCGTTGTTGATGTCGTGAACCGCCAGATAACTTACGGGCTCCCACATGTAGCGGGCCAGCCCGGAGCGCTCCCATCGGCCGGACCGCAGTTCGTAAACGTAAAAGGCGCCCGCGTTATCTGTACCCACCAGCAGTTCTGGACGGAAATCTCCCGTCAAGTCTCCTGCCGCCAGGGCGGTGACACTGCCCGGCAGATCTTTGACAATCTGTTGTTCCTCGCCATCGCGCACCACGGAGACGCCGTTCCTCCGCCCCAAGACAACGATAGGCTCTTGGGTATCAAACAGATCCGCTACCAAGAGCACCGTTCCTTCCAGTTCAGGCCTGTCAACTCTGTAATACATATCTGCTCCCTGGGCCACGCTGCCACCCAGGCAGCCAAGGATGACTAGGACGGCAATACAGGTTTTGAGCAACGCTGCGACCCCTCTCAGACTGTTTCCCGAACTATAAGATTATTTGCCACAAATAGTGCCCTTTCCTTCCAACAAAAAAACCCACAGTTTTACCTGTAGGTTTCTCTGCATTAAAATGGTCGGGGCGACCTGATTTGAACAGGCGACCTCTACCACCCCAAGGTAGCGCGCTAGCCAAACTGCGCCACGCCCCGATTGCAAGAATAAGGATACCACGATTCTGCAGAAAATGCAAGCTCTATCTGATGCTAAATTGCCCCGTTCAGGCAGAACCGTGTGTGGCAGGCAGCGACAGCCTCGTGCAGGCGGTGGCGAGGCACCAGGCAGGAAACCTTAATCTCTGAAGTGGTGACTAACTCCACGGGGATCCCTGCTGCCGCCAGGACCTGAAACATAGCTGCCGCCACGCCTGGATTCGTCATCATGCCTGCGCCGACGATGGACACCTTGGCCACGTTCTCGTTGGATGAGATGTCCCATTCATCTGCTCCCGGCAGCCGGCGGATGGCTTCCAGTGCTCCGGGCAAGTCACTGCGCTGGACAGTAAACGACAGCGTCGTGGTGGAATCCTGGCCACCCGCCTTCACGATCATGTCCACGTTTATGTTCTCCTCAGCCAAGCTGCCGAACACCAACTGGAGGATGTTCACAGACAGCGGCACACCGACGATGGTGATCTGGGCGCAGTTGTCATCATGGGCGACGCCGGTAACTGCTGCAGTCTTTTCCATGTCTGCCACCTCTCTTACAATTGTACCATGGTCTTCTGTGAAGCTCGAGCGCACGTGCAGCGGAACGCCATAGATCGCCGCAACTTCCACCGCCCGCGGCTGCAGGATGAGCGCCCCCAGCGAAGCAAGCTCAAGCATCTCGTCGTAGTCTACCACGGGCAGAAGCCGTGCTTCGGGTACGATGCGCGGATCGGCACTGTATACTCCTCTTACATCGGTGTAGATCTCACACATTTCTGCATTGAGGGCGGCAGCAACCGCTACAGCCGTCGTATCAGAACCTCCCCGGCCCAGGGTAGTAATGTCGTTGTCGGGGCTCACCCCCTGGAAACCAGCGACGATAACAATCGCTCCCCGTTCCAGCTCAGCGGTGATGCGGCCAGGGTTCACCTTCCTGATCTTAGCTTTTGTGTGCCGCTCGTCAGTCATGATACCGCCCTGAGCACCAGTTAAGCTGATCGCTCTGTGCCCCAAGGCGTTGATGGCCATCGCCAAGAGCGCAATTGAGACCTGTTCTCCTGTAGCCAAGAGCATGTCCAACTCTCGTCTAGGAGGCCGCGCTGATACAGCGCGAGCCATATCGAGCAGCCTGTCCGTGGTATCACCCTGGGCAGAAACCACAACCACCACCTGGTGCCCTTCATCAGCTGCCCTGCATACCCGTTCTGCCACACGCTTGATTCTCTCGGGGCCGTCAACAGATGTTCCGCCGTACTTTTGCACAATGATGCTCATATCTAGTCTGCTCCTCTGCATCTACCTATCTGTAAACATACCACAAGGCCCCAGTGCCCCTCAAGCAAGAATGGAACAGGTGAGCTGTTCCATTCCTACAGGATAATGCAGATCAGGCCGCCGCTGCCCTCGTTTATGATCTTGCTTAACGCCTCCTGAAGCTTCTCTTGGGCGTTCTCCGGCATGCGGTACAACTTGCTGCTGATCCCCTCCCGCACCAGATCCTGGAGCGAACGCCCGAGGAAATCGCGGCTCCACAGCGCATTCGGATCCTGCTGGAACTCTTCCGTCAGCGAGCGCAGCAGCTCTTCTCCCTGCTTCTCCGTTCCCACAAACGGAGTCACTTCTGTCTGGATGTTTGCCTGCACCATATGGATGGAGGGGGCGCTGGCCGTGAGCCTGACACCGAAGTTGCGGCCCTGCTTGATCAGTTCAGGCTGCTCGAACGTGATGTCTTCCAGGCTGGGTATCACGATGCCGTACCCATGTTCCCGCACCTGCTGAAGAGCGGCTGCCAGCTTGTCGTATTCTTTCTTGGCCACCGACAGGTCCTGCATCAGCCGCATAAGATGATGGTCCCCGCTCACTTCAAAACCAGTCAACTCAGAAAGAACCTGGAAAAACAGGCCCTGATTGGCTTCGAGGTTCACCAAGGCCTTACCTGTCTCCAGGTCGAGATGGCTCAGGCTGACGTTTTCCACATACTCGCACCGGCCCAGCGAAGGCACGGCAACAGCGTCTATGTCCCGCACAGTGCGGATCTGGGCTACCGCCTCGTAAACCGCCTCATCGTAGCTCCGCCGCAGCCGGTGGCTGGCAGGAAGCTCATCTACCCACCTCGGCAGCCGCACGCTGAACTCCCTAATTGGGAACTCAAACAGTACCTCATGGAACAGGCCGACAATGTCGGCGCGAGTCATGCGCAGGCAGTCGATGGGGACCACGGTCACGCCGTACTTGGCACTGAGGGCCCCAGCCAGCTCTACCGTCTCCGCACTCTCTGGGTGAACCGAGTTGAGCGCCACGATGAAAGGTTTGCCCAGTTCCCGAAGTTCCTGAATCACCCTTTCTTCAGGCGCTTCGTAATCAGCGCGGGGAATATCGGTGATGGAACCGTCTGTGGTAAGTACAAGGCCGATGGTACTGTGCTCAGAGATAACCTTAGCGGTGCCCAGCTCCGCCGCTTCCTGGAACGGTATGGGCTGTTCATACCACGGGGTTCGCACCATGCGGGGGCTGCCCTCGTCCGCGTATCCTTTGGCAGAGGTGACGGTATATCCCACACAGTCCACCAAGCGCACCCGGGCCTTAACATTGTCCTGAAAGGCGATCTCCACCGGCTCGTCTGGGACGAACTTCGGTTCCGTGGTGGTGATTGTCCGTCCTGCGCCGCTCTGAGGGAGTTCATCTTTGGTGCGCTCCCTGACATACGGGTCTGTGATGTTCGGCATGACCATCAAATCCATGAAGCGCTTGATAAACGTCGATTTTCCAGTACGCACAGGCCCAACCACACCCACATAGATGCTCCCGCCAGTGCGTTCGGCAATATCGGAGAAAACGCTGAATCTTTCCATCAAGGCTTCCCTCCTCCAAATCGGGCCTCTCCCGCTCCCTGCGCTGCCCGTGCATACACCTGTTGGACACTATAACTATATTAGAAGCCCGATGGAAATATAACAGATCGGCAAAAAAGATACCCAGCAGTCATACACTGCTGGGATGGCACTTCAGCGGCTTTTCTGGCCAAAGCGGTATTCGGTTCCCGCCAGCAACCGCCCGATGTTGGAGCGGTGGCGGACAATCGTGATCACAGTGATCAGCGTGCCCAGAGCCAGCCCCTGCCACGGAAAACCGAACAGGAACAGCCACAGGGGCAGGGTCACAGCCGCGATGATGGAACCAAGGGAAACATAGCGTGTTGATATCACGACGATCATAAAGACGCAGAAGAGAGCCAGGGCGACCTTCGGAGCTGCGCTGAAGAACACCCCGGCCGTGGTAGCGACACCCTTGCCGCCTCGGAACTTGAGAAAAACAGGCCAATTGTGCCCAACAATGGCACAGAAGCCGCAGGCCAGCCAGACCATGGGATCATTGGAAACGCGGCGGGCCAACATGACCGCAGCCGCGCCTTTACCCGCGTCCAACAGCAGTGTGGCCAGGCCCGGCATGTACCCCAGTGTCCGCATCACGTTGGTCATCCCGATATTGCCGCTGCCGTGCTTGCGGATGTCTATCTTGGCCCACAAGTGGCTTACAATCAGGCCAAAAGGAATAGACCCCATGAGATAAGCAACGAAACAGACGAGTACCAGCATCATGGATTGCGCTCCTTCACCGCCAAGACGATGGGCGTGCCCACAAAGCCGTATTCCTGCCGGAGCCTGTTTTCGAGGTACCGCTGGTACGACCAATGCATCAAGTCCCTGCGGTTAACGTAGATGGCGAATACAGGTGGGTTCACCTGGACTTGGGTTGCATAGTAGATCTTGAGCTGTACGCCTTTATCGCTGGGTACCTGCGCCACCTGAACCGCATCTTGGATGATCTCGTTGAGGCGGCCAGTGGGAATGCGCATGCCTCTCGCTTCGTTCACTTGGATGATGGTATCGAGCAAGACTCTGACTCGCTGGCCGGTAAGGGCGGAAATAAACACAATAGGCGCGTAGTCGGCAAAGCGCAGCTTCTTACGGATTTCCAGTTCGTAGTTCCGCAGGGTATTGGCATCCTTCTCCACCAAATCCCACTTGTTGACCGCAATGACCAATCCGCGGCCGCTTTCATGCGCATAACCGATAATCTTCGTGTCCTGCTCAGTCAGCCCTTCGGTGGCGTCCAGCACCGCAACGGTGACATTACTGCGGTCAACTGCGCGCAACGTCCTCATTACACTATAGTATTCAAGGCTTTCTTCTACCTTGCTCCTTCTCCGCAGGCCCGCCGTATCGATCAGCACCATTTCCTGTTCGCCGTAGGTAAACCAGCTGTCCACAGCATCGCGGGTGGTGCCGGCAATGTCCGTAACGATACAGCGATCATCGCCAAGAATCTTGTTCACCAGCGAAGACTTGCCCACATTGGGGCGGCCCACGATTGCGACGTGAAGAGCGTCTGGGCTGGGTTCCGGGGTATCCTCCGGCAGGTACTCGATCACCTTGTCCAAGAGATCTCCTACGTTCTTTCCGTGCTCCGCCGAAACCAACAGTGGATCCCCAAGGCCCAGCGCGTAAAACTCGCCCATCAGCTCCCAGGCTTGTTCTTGATCATCCACCTTATTCACACAGAGCACGATGGGCTTCCCGCTGCGGCGAAGGTGTTCAGCCAGCTCTTCATCCAGTGCGGTGATGCCGGTGCGGCCGTCGACCACGAAGATTATGACATCTGCCTGCTCCACGGCAATCATGGCCTGCCGGCGCACCTGCTTGGTGATCTCGTCAGTTTCGTAGTCGATTCCACCCGTATCAACCAGTGTAAAGTGCCTGTTCAGCCATTCGGCATCGCTGTAAATGCGATCTCTGGTGACACCCGGGGTGCCCTCCACAATCGCGATGCGACTGCGGCTGATGCGGTTAAAGAGCGTACTCTTGCCCACATTCGGCCTGCCTACAATCGCTACGATCGGTTTGCTCATTCTCCTACCTCAACTTCCCAAGTTCTTCCTCACTTACCGAGGTTTTCTGATTCGGTTCAATTCGATATATACCGAAGTTTTCCCTTCTCACCGCGGTGGAGCGCTCCCCGTAAATTGGTTGAGCTTGTCCCTCACCTGCTGCACGATCTGCCGCAGCCGAGGAACCGCGAGCTGGGCCCCTAGGGCAGCCAAGGGACGGCCCACTGCCACAAGCCCGAGCCTCCGCGACAGGTATCCGCCCAACCGCATAATCCAGTTGACCGCGGGCATGGTGTCAACAAACAGCAGTTCTTCCGGCCTTTCTCCACACAGTACAAAACCGCTGATAATCGCCTGTTTGATCGCCTGCTTCTCCCTGCCCCGGCCGCAGATGTAGATAAAATGGCCTGCCTCGTCTCTGCCCACAAAAAACAGCCGGCCCCGTTCCGCCGCGGTAACCCGGTCGAACCAGGGCAGCTCCAGTATTTCCTCTTTGGTGGGCGTGCGGCCGTTGGGCAGCAGCCCGGTATGGATGGCAGCGGCCACGGGTGAGGAATGAGTTCCACCATAGCAGTAGTAGATGATGTGCAAGGCCGGTCAGCCCCTATCAGTGGCGCACGATGACGACACAGTCGTTATCCAGATCGTGAACGGCAGCAGCCAGTACCCGCGCCAAGAGACGGGCCGTGCGTTCCAGTTCGGCGCTGTTCTCGGCATAGAACACCACAGCGCCGGGACTCACTTTCTCCTTGTTCGTGGTCACAACTGCCAGAATCTGGTTCTTGGCATCGTCCATGGCTCAACCCCCATTCAGTCCACCATCCTGCCGGCGCGCGATTGCAGGGGCCTGCGCACAGCCCCTTCCAGCACAGGCACGCGACGCACAGCATCGAGGAGCGCATCCGCATCTTGCTCGGAGGGCACAATGGCAAGCACCAGGCTTCCGCTCTCTCGCTCCCGCCTCACTATCGGCACGAACTCTTGTTCCCCTACGTCCATGTAGAGGCCGATCATGGCCGTGACATCGTGGGCAATGGCCTGCATCTGCCCGATGTTGGCCAGTGTGGCCTTGGCATCTGGCCCCTTCGGCTTAATCTGAACACCGAGGCCCCGATCCAGCCACGTCTTCCGAGCCTCGGCCATACCAACGTTCATCACCTGCACTCCTCCCACCTGCAGTACCGGGCCGTCAAAGGCCAAGGGTGCCAGCTCCACGTGGGCAATATCCCCCACTACTTGTCCGTGCATGAGATGGTTTAGGAGCCAAGCGGACAACATGCCCACCACCACAGAGCCTGTGATTTGCAGAGCCAAGTTCGGGCTGCAGGCCTGCACCGTCACCGCCACCGCCAGAGCCACCCAGATCGCGAGGTAATTGCGGGCCTCGAAGACACGGGCAATACCTTCGATGTACCCGCTGCCGCGCCCAACCAGCTCGGTGGCCTCCATTGCAGTCAGAGTCTGGCGCTCCATGTTGCGTACCTCCCGAAACTGAGTGGCCGCCAACAGGAGGAAGGAAACGGCAGAAAAATCACCATCCATAAGCGCGGGTACAATAACGGCACCAATCAGGCCGCCGATGAAACCAAGGAACAGGTGGATCGCCCACCCTTGGGGATAGCTGGGATACTGACGGTAGTCCCGCCTGAGCATGTACAAACGGGCTAGAAAGCCTGCAAGCGTGCCTAAACCCAGAGTAGAGAGGTATTTCATTCCTCGCTCTCCTGACTGCCGTCGGTATCAGAAGTATTGCCTAACCCCGCTTCGCGGCGGAAGAAGCCGGCGAGTGAACCCAAACCCTGTTTATTGAGCGCCAGATAACCCACCACCGCTGCGGCCGCCGCCCCAATGATCCACAGTACAGACTTCGCGGCGGGCTGCCCGATCTGCTTCTCAGCCTCCTGCTCCTGCCCAGGCGCAATGCCCGCCGCGGCCGGGATTACCTTGGCAAAGAACTCTGCGGCCTGCTGTGCATGCTCCATGTAGTTGGTGTGCGCGCCAAATTCCAGCAGAATCATGTGCGGGCCCAAGTCTTGGTTGTAGTTGCCCCGCGCATCGAAGATGCCCTCAATGATGCCCGGAAACTCCTGGTCAGCTACGGCCTTGATGCGCTTGGCATACTCGAGGTTGGCTTCCCGGTTCTGGTTCTGCCGCCCGACCACGATCCGCACCTTGGTGACAGGCTGCCCTTCCACCTCTGCCTCGTAGACTTCGGGCGGAGTCGCGTCGCGGTGCACATCAATCAGCGTCACTGGGCCCTTCTCCAGCATCGCCATGGCGGTGCGGCGCGATCGGATGTAGGCTTCTCCGTCGTGGGGCAGGTGACTGGCATCGGACCAGATCACGGTGAAGCCCAGCCGCTCCATGGCATCTGCCAGTGCTTTCCCCACCTGCAGGATGTCGCCGCTGCCGTCGGCCTTCGACTCGGTGCCGCTGGTCGGCACATACGACTCGTCGTTGTGCGTATGGTAGATCCCTACCACGCGCTCGCCGCCGGCGGCAGATCCGACCACTTGAGCACGCCAGCCTTCCAGGTCAACTCGGGGAAGGGTGATCGTCTCGGTGTAGCGTACCCGCACCTCGTCGCCGCTGATCGAGGCCACCTCATAGCGCCGGTTGTCCGCTGCAATGTAGGCATCGCCCACGTCGAGGTGGCGGGCGGTCATGGTAATCACCCGGCCGTCTTCGTCCACTAAGGTGTAGAATCCTCCATCGGTGCGTTCTGCCAGTGCAGAACCCTGGATGATGAGAAGTACTGCCGCAAGTACGGCCCCCAACTTCCTATTGCTCTTCATTCGCTCTCCTCCTCTTCCGGTTCATGCGGCGCGGCCGGCACGCCCGGCCCGCCGGAGAGCCGCTCTCTGGTTTCCCCCACAACCTCCGCCAGTACCACTGCGATGATACCGGCGACAACCATGGCATCGAACACTCCCGCCCCTCCCAGGACGGTGTTCGTATTGAGGTTGACAAGCCAAGCCCGCACGGCGTGCACCAAATCGGCGAACAGCATCCCCAACACGCCTGCAATGAACGCTCCCCGTCGCGACCGGCCGAGAAGGTACCCCACGATGCCGGCAATCAGGCTGAACAGCCACAGAGGATCGATGATCGCGCCGCTGCTCGGATCGAAGTCAGTGTACTGCGCGATACCGAAGATGATCGCGGCGGTGACAGCAGACCCGATCAGTGCCCGCACCCGTTCGTGGGCGGAGTCTGCGGTCACCAGAAGGTACACGGCTATACCTAAGGGAACCAAGGTTCCCCCGACGTTCAAACTGATATTAGTCCGGCCGGTGAGGAGGGGAATGTTGATGAAGCTGCCCGCGACCATCAGGCCGATGAAAAGGAGAGCTTGCGTATCAGTGAGGCGCATCTTGTCCAGCATGCGCTGGGCCACCCCGAAGTAGACCAGGGCTGCCGCGACAACCAGAATCGTCATTCCCGCAGGCACAGGCATCCCTCCAGTGACGTTTTTGTTAGTTTTCCCCGGAGGTGAGCCAATATGTAGAAGCAAAAGCCCCGTCCAGGACTGCTGCCTGGACGGGGCTGGCATTCACTTGCTTACTTGTTCTGCTTGAACAGGTCGCCGAACATGTCGCCGAGATTGGTGGTAAGATCGTCGTTTTGCTCCTGCACAGGTTCAGGCTGAGCCTGTTTGGCCTTGGGAGCAGGCTTGGGTTCCGGCTTCGGTTCCAGTTCTTTGATGCTGAGGCCGATCCGGCGGGCCTCAGGATCAACGCTGATAACCTTCACTTTTACTTCATCGCCGGGATGGACAACGTCTTCCGTCTTCGCGACATGCTTGTGGGACAGCTGGCTGATGTGCACCAAGCCTTCTACGCCATCCTCCAGCTTCACGAAAGCACCAAAGTCAACGGTTCGGGTGACTACGCCGGTGACCACGTCGCCCACTGCGTACTTCGTGCTGATGGAATCCCACGGATCCGGGAAGGTCTGTTTGAGGCCGAGGGAGATACGCTCGTGTTCTTTGTCAATACCCAAGACCATAACCTTGATCTCATCGCCCTCAGACAGCACATCCGAAGGATGGTTCACACGGCTGTACGCCATTTCAGAGACGTGGAGGAGGCCTTCCACACCGTTACCGATGTCAACGAAGGCACCAAAATCGGTGAGCCGGCGCACGACGCCTTTAACGATGGAACCTTCTTTCAGGTTGTTGAAAGCTTCTTCCTTGGCCCGCTGATACTTCTCTTCTAATACTTCCTTGTGCGAGAACACCACATTGTTCTTGGAGCGGTCCAGTTCGATGATCTTCAGTTCCAGGACCTGGCCCACATACTTCTCCAGGTTGTCTTCGAAGGTGCGGGACACATGGCTGGCAGGGATAAAGCCCCGCACGCCCACGTCCACAAGCAGGCCGCCCTTCACGGTCTGCATAACCTTGGCCTTCAGCGTGCCGCCGCTCTGCTGCAGCTGCGTCAGACGCTGCCAGCTCTGCTCCGCGTCGGCCCGCTTCTTGGAAAGCAGGACTGTACCTTCAGAGTCTTCAACCTTCAGAACCTTGACTGCAATCTCATCGCCTTCGGAAACCACATCTGACGGCTGAACGTTCGGCAAGAAGCTCAGCTCGTTCAGGGGTATACGCCCTTCGGATTTATAATCAATGTCGACTAAGACCTCATCCGGCGCAACTCTGACCACCCGGCCCTTGATAATGGCCCCAGGCGTCGGCATCTTCACCTCAAAGTCTGCCATCTGAGTGTCCTCAGTCTGACCAGTCTGGGTCTTGGCCGGTGCAGCTTGGGCCTCAGGCTGTTCCACTGACACTTCAGGCGCTACCTGGTTCTGCGCTTCTTCAGCTCCTCCTGTTACTTGTGCTACTTTCTCCTCTGTGAATTCCATCATTCTTCTTAGTACCCCCTCAATTAACCAATCTGGAGTAGAGGCTCCAGCCGTGACTCCGGCTCTACGAACTCCCGTGAACCACTTGCTTTGTAACTCATCAGGTGTCTCAACGTGAATCGTACGAGTCCCCTGCTCCTGACATACTTCCGCCAATCTCCTTGTGTTGGCGCTGTTGCGGCCTCCGATCACTACCATAACGTCCACTTGGGCGGCTAGTTGTCTTGCAGAAGCTTGCCGCTGTTCGGTCGCGGTACAGATGGTATCAAAGGCCTTGAGTTCCTCAACTCTCCCAATCAACGCATTGATGCATGCTCTGAAGTTCTCCGTTGATTGGGTTGTCTGCGCTATAACACCTATGCGTTTTGCTGCCGGAAGTCCATCGATGGCTTGAGGTGAGTCCACAACGAACGCAGTCCCATTGGTATAGCCCTTAATAGCTTGGACCTCTGGGTGGGATTCATCTCCCACGATAACAACCTGATACCCTTCCTCCGTCAACTGTCTAGCCCAACGCATAGCTCGCTGCACAAACGGACAGGTCGCATCGAGAACTGTTACGTCTCGCTGATTCAGCGCATCCATTACCGTTGGTGATACTCCGTGACAACGAACAATGACTACTCCTGAATTGACATCCGCTGGTGCCTCACAAACTGTCACGCCCTTGGCCTGCAGTTCCTGCACCACTTGAGGATTATGGATAAGTGGACCTAGTGTCTGTATCGGAGTGCCGCTGCCGCTCTCTTGCACTTCGGAAATGACCTTTCGAGTCAGATCCAAAGCCCGCTTCACGCCGAAGCAGAAGCCAGCGGCATCTGCCAATACTATTTCCACCTGTTCCCCTCCCTTATTCTGTAGGCTTCCACAAGGATCCGCCCTGTTTGTATTTCTGCGCCTCAATCAATATTCCTTCTAAGCAGTTGAGCAAATTGGTCAGCTATCGCGCTGCTCGCCGCTTCCATCTCTGGCTTGGTGATCCGGCGCGGCCCTCCCAAGTCAAGAGGCATGCCGGCACGTACTACGATCTTACGCCGCAGGCGCAGAGGTGACACGCCAGAAACAGCCACAGGGATGATTGGCACACCCGCCTTGGCCGCAATGAACACAGCACCGCTCTGGAGAGGCAGCAGAGTCCCATCCTGGCTCCTGGTCCCCTCGGGGAAAATGCCCAGGACACCGCCACTTCTGGCCACTTCCACCGCTGTACGGATAGCATCGCGGTCGGCTTCCCCGCGGCGGACAGGGAAGGCATACAACCGGCGCAGCACTTTCGCTACGAGCGGATTCCGGAACAGTTCCGCCTTGGCCATGAAATGCACCGGCCTGTCGAGGGCACAGGCAATGGCGATGGGATCAAACCAAGTAGTGTGATTGGCTGCCACTACGGCTCCACCGCTCTTCGGGATGTGTTCCAATCCGCTCACTTCCAGCCCAAACAGCAGGCTGAGGATCCAGCGGACAAAAATCCTGCCCCACCTATACATGGGCACCCCTCCCTCTGCAGTAAGCCAGGATAAGGTCTACCACCTCGTTCACCGACAGGCTGGTGGTATCAACAACCACGGCATCTTCTGCCTTGCGCAGAGGCGATGCCGCCCGGGTGGAGTCGAACTCATCCCGCTGGCGGATTCTCTCTATGAGCTCCTCGTGCTGCACGGGAAACCCTTTCCGCTCCAGTTCAAGGCCGCGCCGCCGCGCTCTTTCTTCTACTGAGGCGTCGAGGTATACTTTCAGCTCTGCATCTGGCATAACCACGGTACCGATGTCTCTTCCGTCCATCACGACGTTGTCCTGCTGAGCCATCTCCTTCTGGATGCGTACTACAGCGTCGCGCACCTTAGGATAGCTGGACACGAGGGAAACATGCTCCGTAACCTGTGGGCTGCGGATATCTTTCGTTACATCCCGCCCATGGATAAAAACCTGGTTTCCTGCGGAACCAGGCTCTATGGTAAGGTTCATCTTCTGCAAGGCTTCTACTAATGCATCTTCATCATTGAGGTCCAGGCCCTGCTCCAAGGCATCCAGGGTCAGTGCCCGGTACATGGCGCCTGTATCAATGTATGTATAACCCAACCTCTGCGCCACCAAGCGCGCCACCGTGCTCTTGCCTGCGCCGGCTGGGCCGTCAATGGCAATTCTCAACCACAATCACCCTCTAGGTCAGAACGCGTGCGCCGCGGTGTAGGCAGTGGAAAAGGCCGCCTGCAGGTTAAACCCGCCTGTCAAACCGTGTACATCCAGCACTTCACCGGCAAAATAGAGGCCTTTCACCAGCCGTGACTCCATTGTGCGGGGGTTCACTTCGCGCACATCCACCCCGCCCGCGGTCACAATCGCGGCAGATATGGGAAGAGTGCCTGAAACCGTCAGCGGAACCCGCTTCAGAAGGCAGCGCAGCCTCAGGCGCTCTTCCCTGCTCAGCTGGTTGACAGGTTTTTCAGGCGAAATCCCACTCAACTCTATAATAACGGGAATCAAGCGCTTCGGCAACAACTTGTCTAGGCTGTTCTTGAGCTGCCTGCGGGACAACTGAGTGAACTCAGCCACGAGCACACCCTCCAGCTGGTTTTCGGTCAGGGCAGGGGCCAGGTCCAGTGCCCCCTGTACGGCAACAGCTCCCGCCTGAAACCACTGCGACACTCTGTCGCTGGCGGTGAGGACAGCTGGGCCCGTGAGCCCGAAATGGGCAAACATCATCTCCCCACGCTGGCTTACCGACTGCGCACGATGCCAAAACCTCAATTCCACGTCCTGCAGAGCCAGCCCTGCCAGGCGCCTGGGCCATTCCTCCACCACACGCAGCGGGACGAGAGCAGGCCGGGGCGGCACGATCCGATGTCCGGCTTGCTGGGCAAGGGCATAACCGTCGCCTGTTGAACCGGTTCCCGGGTAACTCATACCGCCTGTGGCAATCAGTACTGCTTCTCCGTGGTATTTCTCCCGCCCGGAGGGACCCATACAAGCCACGCCCCTGACTGCACCATCTTCCACCACAAGCTCCGTTACCCGTCGGCCGAACAAAAAGCGGGCTCCGCCGCTGCGCGCAAATGCCTCCAGCGCATCGGCAACATCGTCGGCCCGATCCGATCGAGGGAAGACTCGCTGGCCCTCTTCCACTTTCAGGCCCACACCGAGGCTGCGGAAGAAATCCATCACATCATAATTGGAAAACCGGTGCAGCGAACTGTATAGAAAACGGCCGTTTGCGCCATAAAAGGCGGGCAGTTCTTCCAGTGGGCGAGCGTTGGTGAGGTTGCAGCGCCCCTTGCCGGAAATCCGCACCTTGAGCCCAGTCCGCTCTGTTTTCTCCAGCACCTTGACTTGCAGTCCCCGACGAGAAGCAAACCCCGCTGCCAACAGCCCAGCTGCGCCGGCACCGACCACTATGACCTCCGCTGCCAAGCCCTGTTCACCGCCTGCTTAAGCTTGCCGACCTCTGCAGCTGTCAGCTCTCGCATCTGCCCCGGCTTCAGCTCGCCGAGTTTTACCGGCCCAATCGCGATTCTGATCAAACGCTGGACGGGAAACCCCACAGCGCTGCACATGCGCCGGATCTGGCGGTTGCGCCCCTCCCGAATGGCCATGCGCAGCAGCGACTTCTTGTTATCTTGTTCCAACACTTCCACCTCTGCGGGCTGCGTGAGGCCGTCCTCTAAGAGGACACCTCGCCGCAGCTGCTTGACCGCATCGTGCGAGATGGAGCCTTCCACCGTCACTAGATAGACCTTAGCCAGGCCGTGGCTGGGGTGCATGATGCGGTTCGCAAGCAGGCCGTCATTGGTGAGGAGCACCAGTCCTTCTGAATCATAGTCCAGGCGGCCCACCGGGTAGACTCGTTCCTTCACACCGACAACCAAGTCCAACACCGTCCGGCGCGCATACTGGTCCCTCACTGTAGTAACGTACCCTCTTGGTTTGTAGACGATCAAATAGCGCTTCCGTTCCGGCCTGCCGATGGGCCGGCCATCTACCAAGACTCTGTCTTTCTCCGGATCAAGAACCATCCCCAGCACCGCCGGCCGCCCGTTCACGGTGACACGGCCGGCACGGATCATCTCCTCGCACACCCGCCGTGAGGCCAGCCCGGTGTGGGCCATGTACTTCTGCAAGCGTTCCTTCACCTTGTCGCCCCCCGTCGTCACGATCATACAGGAGTTGGCTGCGTATGGCAAGAAAAAAGAGGCCCATCCGCGGCGGGACGGCCTCACTGCTAACCGCACGTCTACACGTTGTAGGGTGTCTTCATAGCCCCTCTTGTCCGGTCTCCCTGAACCATGCCCTGGATCTGCGACACCACCTGAGGAACCAAATCTACCAGTCGGTCATAGATGGCAGTGTTGTCCACGGGCAGAAGGCGGACCGTGCCCTGCCCCACTACCAAGAATGCGACGGGATTCAGCGCCACCCCGGCACCGCTGCCGCCTCCGAACGGAAACTCTGCCTGATTGTCGGCAGCCTTGCCGTCCTTCGCCTGAAACTCACTGCCTCCGGCGGCGAATCCAAATGACACCCGGCTGACCGGTACGATCACGCTTCCGTCGGGAGTTTCCACAGGATCGCCCAGAATGGTATTCACATCCACCATCATCTTCATGCTTTCCATGGCGGTTTGCATCAAGCCCTGAATCGGATGATTGCCTTCCACTGGTTCACCACTCCTTCATCTGCATGTGCTGAGCCACGGCGCCAGCAAGGCTGCGGATTACGTCTCTTATAATTTGACCCAATCGAAATCTGAATATGCAGGCAAGGTTCACCGCGATGCCCGGCTGCCCGTGCTGCGGTGTCACTGCGATGCGGGGGGCTGAAAGAAGCCGGACGCGCGCCTGCAGGCCGGCCAAGAGCAGGCCCAAGGCAGCCCAGGCACTGCCGCAGGCGGCTGCAGTTAAGAACGGGTCCGCCAACCCCACTTTGAGGTCCAGATGCAGGCTCACGATTTCCTGCACTAACAGCACGGCTGCTCGCCCCATCTGCTGCCCCCGGCCCCACAGTTCTTTCTTGCCGCTGCGCAGCTCAGCCGTCTTCGGCTCCGGCAATAGGTTCTTCATCTGCGACAGGGTGGCCCTGGCCATCATGCGGACAAACGGCATCAGGGATATCCTTACTCCGAATACCTTCCAGGAGACAGCCAGTGTGTGCTCCTCTGCAGCGCGAGTGTACCTGACCTCAAAGGTAAACGGAGCCCAGAGCAGGACACCCACTGCGCAGGCAGCCAAGGCAGAGAAAAAAAGACTGAGCGGCATGACAATCACCCCAACTCAGTCTTACTTTTCCGCTTTCCCCTCACGTTATGCCAAGAGGCGGCAGATCATCCAAGCTTTTCAGCCCAAAATGCACCAGGAACTTCTCTGTTACACCGTACAGGATGGGCCGGCCTGGGCCGTCTTTGCGCCCCAACTCACAGATCAGGCCCCGCTCAAGCAAATTGCTGATTGCACTGTCAGACCGCACTCCCCGAATGTCTTCGATTTCGGCCTTGGTTATCGGCTGGCGGTATGCGATGATCGCCAGTGTCTCGGTACTGGCTTGGCTGAGCGGCGCGTGCACTACCGGCCGGCCCAACTTCTCTATCCAGGATGCCAGCTCGGGCTTGGTGACAATCTGATAGCCACCGCCAACCTCCCGGATCATCAAGCCGCCCTCCTGGTAGCGGCGCTGAATCCGTTCCACCAGAGCTGGAATGCTCTTCGGATCAAGCTCCAAAAGCTCGCCCAGCCGTGCTGCGCTGAGCGGCCCTTCTGCAGCGAAAAGGAGCGCCTCGATAATCTGTTCAGCTTCCTGCAGAGTCAACTTCTATCCCTCCCAGCGGTGCTGCGGCATGATTTCGATGAAGCCGAAGGTTTTGTCCTGCCGAACCCGAATCTCACGCAGGCGGACCAGCTCCAGAACAGCCAAGAACGTGACGACAACATCTGCCCTGCTCTTGTTGTGGAGCAACTCATCGAAGGATAAGCGGTCCCTGCCCACAAGGCGGATGCGGATCTCTGCCAGGCGCTGCACCACAGAAATGCGCTGGACGATGGTCTGGCTGGGCGGTTCCGCATACAGGTCTTTCAGAATCTGGCCGTACACGGCAGCCAGATCCCTCACCGTCAACCCGCCGATCAAATTGGTGAACACAGGGGCTGTTACTCGTTGAGGGGGAGTGGTTCCCCGAGTATAACAACCAGTAGAGCTGCTGTACCGCTCATTCAGCCAGGCTGCAGCCTGCTTGAACGCCTTGTAGCGCAGGAGCTGCTCTACCAGGGCCTCCCGCGGATCCTTTTCCTCAGGTTCCTCTTCTTCTTCTTTCTCCTCCGCGGGCAGAAGCATCTTTGCCTTGATCCGGATCAACGTGGCGGCCATCACCAAGAACTCGCCGCCGATAGCCAAGTCCTGCTCCTGCATGGAATGCAGGTAGTCTAGATACTGCTCCGTGATGACCGCTATGGGTATGTTGAAAATATCCACTTCGTTCTTCTCAATCAGGTCGAGAAGGAGATCAAACGGCCCTTCATAGGCCTCCAACTTCACCACATAACCCATCGGTTTCACCTAGATCGAAAGCCGGGAGATGAGCCACAGAAGCGTGTTCAGAACAGGGTTCAGGAGACGCTGTGTCATACCTGTCACGAGCAGAACCATCAAGACAAACGGGCCATAAGTCGAAAAAACCGCAAAAGAATACTCCCACTTGGGTGGAAGCAAGCTGACGGCCACCTTCGACCCATCCAGGGGAGGGATCGGCAGCAAGTTAAAGGCAGCCAAGCCCAGGTTGTACAGCACGTTGATGCGCAGGAACAAATCCGCTGTCACCCTCAGAGCCGGAGTGGGAAGAGCACCGGGGACCAGCCGCCAGAGATTGTAGAACAGCCAAGCCATCACGATGTTCGCCAGGGGGCCCGCAAGAGCGACGATGAGCGTTCCCCGCTTACGGTTCCTGAAGTATGCCGGGTTGATCTGAACCGGCTTGGCCCATCCAAAGCGAAAGAGCAAAAGCATGAGTCCGCCGATGGGATCAAGATGCGCTAGTGGGTTTAGTGTAAGCCGCCCCTGGTATCTTGGGGTCGGGTCACCCAGGCGGTGGGCAGCATAGCCGTGAGCAAACTCGTGAACCGATATGGCCATGAGCAGTGCCGGGATCCCCAGCAGCAGAGACTGGAGATTGAGCATCAGGGCATCTCCCTTCGCAGCATGGTTCTAATCAATCATACCACATGCAAATAACTGGCACAATAAAAAGACCCTGCATCAGCGCAGAGTCTCTCAACCGGTTGCCGACTGGTGCCTGCCGCAGCGAGAACCCCAGCAGGCGATAGGCCGTCCGTCCCGCGTAATCTTCACTACCTCACAGTGGTTGGGGCACTGGGTGCACTCCCAACTGTCAGCAGCAAAATCGCTGCGGCCTACTGCAAAGCCTGCAAATCGAGTCGCATACCTGCAGCGGATCCACTGCTCCTTGGCCAAGGCTGCAGCTCCCAATGCGCCCATGACATCAAAGTGAGGAGGCACCTCTACCTCCAGGCCGAGGGCTTCTTCCAGAGCTCGCCGGATGCCGCTGTTGGCAGCCACTCCTCCCTGAAACAACACCACCGGCTCGATGCGCTTACCCTTGGCGACATTACTCAAGTAGTTACGGACCATCGCCTGGCATAGCCCGGCCAAAATGTCGGCCACGGAGTGTCCAAGCTGCTGCTTGTGGATCATGTCTGACTCGGCGAACACAGTGCAGCGCCCGGCGATCCGTACAGGATGTCTGCTTTTCAGCGCCAGGCTGCCGAAGTCATTGATGTCTATCCCCAACCGCGCCGCCTGCTGATCCAGAAAAGCGCCTGTTCCGGCGGCACAGATTGTGTTCATGGCGAAGTCGTGCACGACTCCATTTCTGATCAGAATGATCTTGGAGTCCTGCCCACCGATCTCAATGACGGTGGAAGTGCGCGGGTCGTGCTTCAGGGCCGCTACTGCGTGGGCGGTAATCTCGTTTTTCACAACATCGGCACCTACTATCGCCGCTGCGAGTTGACGCCCACTGCCGGTGGCCCCTACCCCCACAACCTGCCATTCTCCTGCTTCGGACAGCAGGCGCATGCCCCGAACCAGTGTCTCAATGGGGGTGCCGTTGGTCCTCAAGTACTGCTTCTCCAGCATGGTGTCGGTGCAGGCGTCCACCAACACCAGGTTGGTACTGACAGACCCTACATCAATGCCGAGAAATACTTCTCTTCCACTCATCCACAGCCCCCCGCCTCTCACTGCGTCTGATCAGATCAACAAACGCCTCCAATCGGGTCTGAAAGCCCCCCTCGCCTGTATGCTCATCCACTACTAGGCTGATCACAGGAATGTCCCAGTCGCGGGCGGCTCTCTCCAGGATCGCCTGCGCCATCACTTCCGGCATGCAGGTGAAAGGGAGAATGTGGACGACTCCGTGTACTCCCGCGCGAGCCAAGTCCCTGGTACGGGCAACCGATTCTAACCCGTGGCCTCCGATCCATCCCCGCAGATACCCAGCGGCAGAACGCTTCAGCTGGGACGCGCGGTACAGCCCGATGCTCGCCTTAACCACATGATCCTCAATCCACTGTGCCACGCTGATGGTTCTCACAGTCTCCACTCCTAACCGGCCCAGGCGTTCTTCCAACTGCAAATTGACAAACGGTTCCAGCACTGTGTAGATCTCTCCCACGATGCCGATGCGCAGATCAGGGCGCTTTTCGGGGGAACAGGCCTCAGCGAGAGCGGCTCTTCCTTCTTTGAAGGCACTGCGGATCGAGCCCACACTGGCAGCCCGGCGGATGCGCCGCTGAAATTCCGCCACCATGGTTGAGGCCTGGCCCGGCGTTTTCTCTCGGGGGCGCACCGCGAGCGCAAGCTGCTCCAGGCCCTCGCAGGCCTTGAGCTTCTCCCAGGCGATCCTCAGCGCCCGGGGCAGCGACCCTGGCCTTCGTCCCAGCAGCAAGCGCATGTCCCGCCAAAAACGAGCGGGATTAGCAAGAGGCGGCTCCACAACCAACACGTCCATCGCTGTTCCGAGCTCTGCGAGGATCTGGCGCTGAACTTCCGCGTAATAGCCCAAACGGCAGGGCCCCGTTCCCCCAAGCATGAGCACCGTATCCGCCCCCAGTTCCTTTGCTTCCAGAAAGCTGCCGATCATCACTTTCAGGGGCAGACACGCCACTTCGGGCGCGTGGGCGGTTCCCAACTCCAGCGTCCTCTTCGTCATCGGCGGCGCCACGACCACATCATGGCCCAGCTCTTGCAGAAACGCTTCCACCGGGATGTACAGGAAGCCCATGTGAGGAAATGTGATTCTCATTGGCTCCTTCTCCTTGCCAGCATGTCCAGGAAGGCTTCCAGACGTGTCTCAGCTCCGGCCGCTCCGGTGTGTTCATCCACATTCAACAGCAGGCTCGGCAGCCCCATCTGCCGTGCCCGGCGGTGGATGATATCACTGAACAGTGAGTCAGGCCCACAAGCAAAAGCCGCGAGGGTGATGACACCAGAGGCCTTGTCAGCGCAGGCATTCAGCGCCCCCAGCGACTGCCGGGCGGAAGTCCAGAACATGCGCTTGGGCAGCGTTCGGGCTCCTTCCCTGAGGACACGCTCTGGCAGTTGATAGGGCGTAAGCACACAGAAATTGGCTTCCTGCAGCCGGTGGATCACCCCGTGGTTGAGGAAACTGTCCGCCAGCACGTAGCGATGCCCCAACACCAAGACGGTGGGGGCGGTGCTGTCAGCAGCTGCGATCTGGCCGCACCGCCACCTGCAAAAAGCTGCCCTCGCCTGCCAGAAAGCTCGAGCAGCGCGGCGGCCTCCCCACTGGGCTCCGAAGGCAATCACGTTCTTGGCGACGGCAGCGGCTCCCCGCCTCATGTCGATCACTGGTGATAGAATCTTGACGCCAGTTCGGGGCAGGTAGCGAGCTACCAGGTCCGGAAGGCCGAGGAAGTATGGGCAGATGTACTCACGCCGGCAGATGCTGATGAGATGCGGGACAAAGAAGGTCGACACCCCCTGCTCTGCGAGAGCCAGGACATGTCCCACGTGCACTTTCAGGGGCAGGCAGCATCCGTCTACACTGCGTGCGGCCCCCAGATCCACGATCCCCCTGTTTGTCGGCGGCGACACCACGGTCCGCACGCCCAAGCAGGCAAAGAAGGCCTGCCAGAACGGGTAATGTAGGTAGTAGTCCAGGCCTCTCGGAATGCCGAGAACGTCGTTCATTGTGTTCCCCCCATTCCTAGCGGCGTTTGTGGCGCGGAGTGGCCCGTATGTCGCCGGGTTTGGTCATCCTCGGCCTCACAGACACATTGGGGATAGGATATCGGAAAATAACCCGCAGTAGAGCAGGCCAGTCGAGGGGAATCAGCGGCCACAGGTACGGAACCCCAAATGATCGAGTCAAGCCCATGATCAGGACCGAGACGAGCAGCGCACCAGCGAGGCCCCACCATCGGAACAGAACGCTGGCCACGAACAAGAAGTACCGGAAGAGCCGAAGTGCAAGGGACAACTCCAGGCTGGGTGTAGCAAATGTGCCTACAGCAACCAGTGCTGTGTAGAGAATTGCCTCCGCCGTGAACAGGCCTGTCTCAATAGCCAGCTCGCCCAAGAGAATCGCTCCCACCAAGCCCAAAGAAGTGGCAAGAGCATTTGGCGTATGAACCAGCGCCATGCGCAGTAGGTCCAGGCCGATTTCCAGCATGAGGAACTGCAGCCATAGGGGTACACGCCCCGGCTCCTTTGGCCCGATGAAGCTGATCCATTCCGGAAGCTGTTCTGTAGTGGCCAGCAGGTACCAGGCCGGGATCAGCAGGAGTGACAGCGCGATCCCGGCAGTACGCACCCAGCGGAGGTATGTACCCACAGGCGGATTCTGAAAGTACTCTTCGGCATGCTGCGTAAAGTGCCAGATGGTACAGGGCACGATCAAGGCAAAAGGCGTGGTGTCAACGATGATCACGACGTGTCCTTCGTACAGGTGGGCTGCGGCCACATCAGGGCGTTCCGTGTAGCGAGTCACCGGCAGTGGGTTGATCTTCGTCCCCAGGATGTACTCCTCTAAGTTCTTGCCGCCCATGGGAAGGGCATCGCGATCGATGTGGTTGATGCGTTCTTTGACCTCTGCCACAATCTGCGGATTGGCAATGTCGGCGATGTAGCCCACCATGATATCCGTCCGGGAGCGCGTACCCACGGTCAGTACCTCGAAGCGCAAGTTGGGGTCGCGCACCCGACGGCGGATGAGGTTGACGTTGAAAAGAGCGGTCTCCACAAAGCCTTCCCGGGCACCCCGGGTTACACGCTCAAGATCAGGTTCTTCCATACTCCGCACCTGGTACTGGCGGACGTCGATCACGAACACCTTCGCCAATCCATCGATGAACAGCAGCATGGGGCCCGCCAGGACCTCGCCGCACGCCTCCATCAGATCATCTACACAGCTTACCTCGAAGTATGGAAGATAATCGTGGAGGACATGCTCGGCCGGATTGACCGCCAACCCTCCCCGAGGAACCATGAGCAGGCGTTTCATGATCTCAATCACTGCATTGTCGTTGACAAAGCCGTCGTAGAAAACGAGGGCCGCTCGCTTTTCCGCCACCGTGATTTCGCGGATGATAAGGTCAAAGGTGACCCCATAGCCAAGCTTGGCTTTAATGAAGTCCAGGTTGTCCTCAAGCTTCTTTGCGGCCGGCTGCAGCTGCTTCATGGACAAGACTCCTACCTAACGTTCAAAGTGCACAAAATAAGCGCCCTCCGGCAAAAAGAGCGCTTGTTTTGCCCGGCCTGCTGCTAGCGGATGGCAGTAGGCACAAACATGTCGATGATCCCAATCGCGAAAGCGGCTATCAGCGCCCCGATCAAGGAAACAGACATCTCGGGCACGAAGAACTGAGCAGCCCAGATCACCGCGGCTGAAACCAAGAAACCCACTATCCCCCTGCCGTATGGGGAGATGTTCCGGCCAAAAACACTCTCCACTACCCACCCCATGGCTGCGATCACCACAGCGGCCAAGAGCGCCTGCCAGAATCCCAGAGTGCCGAATCCTGGGACTATCAGCCCCACCAGCATGAGAACAAGTGCTGAAACGACAAACCGCACTACGGCACCAAGCCAATCCATTCCTGACACCCCATTTCGCTGGTTTTACGGGTAGTATAGCCAAAAGGCGGCTCTCTTATCCGAGCCGCCTATCTTCTAAGTCCCCTCCACACGGAAGGCGATCTGCACATCTGCTTTGTACTTCACAATCTCCCCGTGTTCGTTCACATCGCCGGTCCAGTTCAGCACTTCGACACCGCTGATATGCCGAATGGTCTTGGAAGCTTCTTTCACCGCCTCCGACACCGCCTGCTCCCATCCTTCTTCTGACTGGCCGACAAGCTCAACAACCTTGATGACGCTCACTCACGAACCCCCTTCCTGCGGTTGCAGTGTCAGGGATAGTTTATCCCAGGACAGCTTCGAAGATGCGCAGGAAGTTCTCGCCCATCACTTTGGCAACAGTGCCGGCTGGCCATCCACGAGCTGCCAGGCGGTCTCCGATTGCCGGCAGCAGGCTGCAGTCGCTCACGCCGGCAGGGGTGATATCTATCCCGTCAAAGTCCGAACCGAGGCCGACACAGTCTTCCCCACCCACTGCGATCATGTGTTCAACATGGTTGATGACATCGTCGATGTCGGCTTCGCCTCTGTCGGTGAGAAAACCGGGGTAGAAGTTAACCCCAATGACACCGCCCTTCGCGGCGACAGCTCTAATTTGGTCGTCCGTGAGGTTGCGAGGATGGTCCCTTAGTGCCCGTGCACACGAATGGGAAGCAATCACGGGTGCCTCGCTGATGTTCAGCACGTCCCAGAATCCTGGCTCATTCAGGTGCGATACATCAATCAGCATGCCCAGCCGGTTCATCTCCTTAACCACTGCGCGACCGAAGGGGCTGAGGCCTCCGCATCCAGTTCCTTCGCTCTGCCCATTGGCCAGGGCGTTGCGATAGTTCCAGGTGAGAGTCAGGATGCGCACCCCTAGGCGGTACAGGTTACGCAGATTGGCCAGGCTTCCCTGCAGTACTTCGCCCCCTTCCACTGCCAAGATGCAGGCCAACTTGCCCTCCTGAAGGTGCCTGCGCACGTCAGTGCCGCTCCCCGCGAACGCCAGGACATCAGGATAAGCCGCCAGTGTCTCCCAGAAAAGATCGATCATCTCCAACCCTCTATGGAGGGACAGGCCGGGGTAGAATGCTGGTTCCACAAACACGGCGAAGATCTGAGCCGATACCCGCCCTTTTAGAAGCTTATCGAGGCTGACGTGGCCTTCCGCTTCCGCCAGGCTCTTTCCGGTGTGCAGCATCTGCAGCAGTGTATCAACGTGTGCGTCGACAATCAACAACTATACCCCTCCAGGTCTCCATTTACTGTAGGATAACGAAAACCTGCCCGGCATTGCCGGGCAGGCCACTGAATGACTCACCTTGGCTCCACAATCAGTTTGATGGCAGTCCGTTCTTCATTGTCGATAATAATATCAGTAAACGCGGGAATACAGACCAGATCAATTCCGCTGGGAGCCACAAATCCGCGTGCGATGGCTACCGCTTTCACTGCTTGATTCAGTGCGCCTGCACCGATCGCCTGGATTTCCGCCCGTCCCTTCTCTCGCAGCACCCCTGCCAGAGCCCCCGCTACTGCATTAGGAACAGACTTTGCCGAAACCTTTAATACATCCATGTTAGAACCTCCTTTGGTAAAGGCACTACGCTGTTCGGTTGAGCCATTGCTTGATATATATTTAGAGGTTTTCTCGTAAATTCCTCTTTTCAGATGTTAAAATTGTACTTTTCCACACGCTTTACCTTAACAGCTCGCCCCTGTTCATCGAGGTCGACGAGCACTCCCCACAGTTGAGCTGGGCCTTTGGCAACGGCAAAGCGCGTGGGCATCTGTGTGAGGAACTTACGAAGCACCGGCTCCCGATCGACTCCCAGCACCCCATCCAGCGGACCGCACATCCCCAAATCTGTGACGTAGGCTGTTCCGCCCGGCAGAATCCGCAGGTCGGCAGTGGCGACGTGCGTATGGGTACCCACCACGGCGCTGACCCGGCCGTCCAGGTAGTACCCCATGGTAATCTTCTCCGAAGTCGCTTCAGCGTGAAAGTCCACAATAATGCACTTCACTGATGCAGGGAGGTTCTCGAGAATCAGGTCGACAGTCCGAAATGGGCAGTCAAAGTCGCCCATGTAGACCCGTCCGCTCAAGTTGATCACGGCCAAGCCCCGGCGTTCGTCGACAAACACCCCCCGGCCTGGAACTCCTGGAGGGTAGTTGGACGGCCTGATCACCCGTGGTTCAGCAGCAATGTAGGTAAGCATCTCTTTGTGATCCCAGATGTGATTGCCGCTGGTGAGGACGTCAATGCCCAGAGCAAACAGCTCATCGGCGACCGCTCTGGTCAGCCCAAACCCGCCGGCGGCATTCTCCCCATTGGCGATGATCACATCGGGCTGGTACTGCTCTTGGAGTTCGGGTAGAAACTCCGCTGTAATCTGTCGCCCTGGACGGCCGAAGATATCTCCCAGCATCAGAACCCGCATGGCTCCATCTCAACTCTTCACCTGATTGCTGAAGACCAGCACTCTGCCCTTTTCCCTATAGCCAGAAAGCTTCTCATCACCAAAACCACCCCCGGAGGAGAGCAGTGTATCGATGGCCATGTCCTCCTCAAAGAACTCATCATCCACGGTCTCCTCCACGGTCTCGCAGACCACGGCCTTCCCCAAGTACTCCTGCACCAGTTCATTGATCAAGTTGACCTCTTCATAGGTAAGGCTGTCCACGTCCCGGCGCATCTGCAGCACCCACACGTCTTCTGCCTGTTCATAGTGGACAGCCGCCACTCGAGGTTCAGGAGCGGTGAGCGGTGCGATGCTGTGGAAAGCCTGAAGATACACTTTCGCCTTCTCAGCAAAGCCGCGCAGATCTTCGCACTGGACGCCTTTTAAGAGATAGACAAAACGCAGTGATCGGTCTCTGGGCTCATAGTGCACCGCACTCATCTGTGGAAACCTAATGAGCAGCGAAACAAGTAGGTTGACTTGTTCGGAGTTCATATCAGTGATACGGCGTTCGCCCTCAATGCGTTCCACGTTTCATTCCTCCTGACTTATGGGAAAACCAGGCATGAATGCCTGGTTCCTGGTTTCACTTTGCATATTCTACAGCTCTGGTTTCTCTGATCACGGTGACTTTGATCTGGCCTGGATACTCCAGTTCGGACTCGATCTTCTTGACAATATCGCGGCTGAGCTGTATCGAGCCTGCATCATCGATCTTATCGGGCTTAACCATGATCCTCACTTCGCGGCCCGCTTGGATCGCATAGGACTTCTCTACCCCCTCAAAGGAGTTAGAAATCTCTTCAAGCTTCTGCAGGCGCTTGATGTAAGTCTCGAGAGTCTCGCGGCGGGCGCCGGGCCTTGCAGCGGAGATAGAATCTGCCGCGGCCACCAGCACCGCTTCGACGCTTTCTGGCTCGTAGTCGCCGTGATGGCAAGCAACGGCGTGGATCACCGCCGGACTCTCCTTGTACTTCCGCAGCAGCTCGATGCCGATCTCAATGTGTGTGCCTTCATACTCGTGGTCTACCGCCTTGCCGATATCGTGCAGCAGACCGGCCCGGCGGGCCAAACGAGCATCAACACCAAGTTCTGCAGCCATGATCCCAGCCAAATGAGCCACTTCAATCGAGTGCTTCAACACGTTCTGGCCGTAGCTCGTCCGGAAATTCAGACGACCAAGCAGCTTCACCAACTCTGGATGGAGCCCGTGCACGTCCGCTTCCAGGCAGGCCTGCTCGCCTGCCTCGCGGATGGCGGCATCCACCTCTTTACGTGCCTTCTCCACCATTTCTTCGATTCGAGCCGGATGAATGCGCCCATCCGCGATCAGCTTCTCCAAAGCGATCCGGGCAATCTCACGGCGGATCGGGTCGAATCCTGACAGAATCACAGCCTCCGGCGTATCGTCAATTATCAAATCAATGCCCGTGAGAGTCTCGAGAGCTCGGATGTTCCTGCCCTCGCGGCCGATGATCCGGCCTTTCATATCATCGTTGGGCAGGCTGACGACCGAAACAGTCGTTTCCGCCACGTGATCGGCTGCGGTCCGCTGGATGGCCAGAGCGATGATGTTGCGTGCCCGTTTTTCCGCTTCTTCCTTGGCTTCCGCTTCGATCTCACGGATCATCATCGCCGTCTCATGCCTGACTTCTGCCTCCACCGTCTTCAGGATCAGCTCACGGGCCTCCTCTGAAGAAAGGCCTGAAAGCCGCTCCAGCTCCTGCCTTTGGGCGTTCAACGTTACTTCGATCTCCTGGCGCAGCTGCTCCGTTTCTCTCTCCCTCTGGTGGAGAGTGTGTTCCTTTCTCTCTAAGGCTTCGCTCTTGCGGTCCAGAGCTTCTTCTTTTTGCAACAAACGTCTTTCAAGTTGCTGCAGCTCACTGCGGCGTTCCCGTGCCTCCCGTTCGGCATCGGTTCGCATCTTGTGGATTTCTTCCTTGGCTTCTACCAACGCTTCTCGCTTCAGGGCTTCCGCATCTTTGCCGGCCTCCTGCAAAATCCGCTGTGCTTCCTCTTCGGCCGACCCGATCACCGCTTCAGCGAAGCGTTTGCGTACGAGGTAGCCCACTCCACCTGCGAGTGCAGCAACGATCGCATACTTCAGCAGTGCAATAAAAAGCTCGATATCCTTCACCTCCTACTTGTGCACGTTTGAAAAAGAAAGCCGAGTCAAGACTCGGCCTTGCTCCGTTTTCATAGACCTTTTTCAGCCTGTTATTCTGTTTCGATCAGGGTTGTCGTCAATGCGGCACTCACTACGGCCTTTCTTAATTTTAGTCCTTTTGCAGATCACTGTCAAGTACTTGGGCCACAGCGGCGCGGGCCGCCGGCCAGGTGAATCCCCGCCTTTCCAGCAGGCCGTAGGCGCGCCTGAGCAACCGTTCTCGGTCAAGGCCGCGGTAAGAGGGCAGCCGCTGCTCCAACACTCGTTTTGCCAACTCCTGCTCCAACTCAGGTGGGTTGAGCGCCTGGGCTATGATGTGCTCTGGTATGCCCTTGGCCTGCAGTTCCATGGCAAGCCCGGTGTTCCCGGTGGGGCGCAGGCGATTGCGGTGGTCCACGAAGTTGCGTGCATAGCGCAGGTCATCCACATAGCCGCGCTCCTGCAGATACGTTAAGGCCTCTTCGACAGACTCAGAGTCATACTCTCCGCCCAGGCGAACGCGCAGCTCGTGGACCGTACGGTCTTTCGCTGTCAACAGCTTCAGAGCTCGGTTTTTCACCTGTTGGCTATTTTGACTCATCGGCGGTCTGACTCTCCTGCGCTGCCGACTGGTTCTTCACCGTCAAACCTGTCAGTTCCCGGACTTTCTGCTCGATTTCCGCAAGCAACTCAGGGTTATCCTGCAGATAGGCCTTGGCATTCTCCCGGCCCTGGCCAAGGCGCAGATCCCCGTAAGAGTACCATGCCCCGCTCTTGGTGATCAGATCAAGCGAGGAGGCCACATCGAGGACATCCCCTGCGCGCGAAATACCCTTGCCGTACATGATGTCGAACTCTGCTTCCTTAAAGGGCGGGGCAACCTTGTTCTTCAGAACCTTGACTTTGGTGCGGTTGCCGATGATCTCTGTGCCCTGCCTGAGAGAATCAACGCGGCGAATATCCAACCGGATCGACGCGTAGAACTTCAGCGCCCGGCCTCCCGGCGTTGTCTCTGGGTTGCCGAACATCACGCCTACTTTCTCCCGCAGTTGGTTGGTGAAGATCACGACACAGCTGGACTTGCTGATGGCACCCGTCAGCTTCCGCAGTGCCTGCGACATCAGCCTTGCCTGCAGGCCTACATGGGCGTCTCCCATTTCACCCTCGATCTCCGCACGCGGCACCAGCGCAGCCACTGAGTCGATCACGACCACATCTACCGCACCGCTCCGTACCAGGTGCTCTGCGATTTCCAGGGCCTGCTCGGCATGGTCCGGTTGTGAGATCAGTAGGTTATCGATATCCACGCCGAGGTTCCGCGCGTAGACGGGATCGAGCGCGTGCTCGGCGTCGATCATCGCCGCAATGCCGCCCGCTTTCTGAGCCTCCGCAATGATGTGCAGCGTGAGCGTCGTTTTGCCCGACGACTCAGGCCCGTAGATCTCAACGATGCGCCCGCGCGGAATTCCTCCCACACCCAGGGCTATGTCCAAAGCCAGCGAACCGGTGGGGATAACCTCTATGCCTTGCGCTGCAGCAGCTTCGCCCAGCCTCATAATCGAGCCTTTGCCAAACTGCTTCTCAATCTGCAGGAGGGCCGTATCCAATGCTTTCAATCGGTCGGACATACTTCAGACTCCTTTCTCGAGAGAAACATGTGTTCGATGACTGACTACATAAAAAGGAGAAAGCCGCTGACCACCATCTACCAGCGATTTTCCCCTGGAGCGAACACCACAAGGCGGCCTTTCCCCTCAAATGGTGGCTGCCATACCTAACTCCTCGTTTCGACATTGGTTCGGCGAATCCTTCCTGCGGCAGTAAATGTTCGCTGCAGCGAAAAGCCCGACCCCAACCCAGCCACGTACACAGCGTCTACAGCCAACAGCTCCAGTTCTCCCTGCTCAGACCTGCCGTAGTGCAGCAGAGCAAGGCTGTACGGAAGCGGTTCCAACGACTGAAATCCACGAATTCCCGCAGCTCCAGTGGTCCCCGCGTTAATGTAGACCGTTCCCTGCTGCTCAGCAACGCCCAGCGTATGGCTGTGGCCACACAACACCACCGGGAACAACCCCGGCTGGATCTGCTGCGCAATGCGGTGGTTGTGGACGAGGAACAAGTGGGGGCGCTCCTCTGCCGCAGCCCACCTCTCATTGACCGTCTGCGCGATGGCTGCCAGCTCATCCAAGCCAGCTGGCTCCGGCGAATAACGGCCCGCCGCCGGATCGCCCACAGCAGCAATGCGCAGGCCAAGCACCTCTTTCATCCCGTCTTCAATCAAGACCACGTTGGCCGTTTCTCTCAGCCGGGCCACCACATCAGGGGAATCGTGGTTGCCGGTGGTGAAGACATAGGGCACGTCCAGTTCGCTGATGCGCCTGGTGATCTCCGCTTCCAGTTCTGTACCCCAATCTGTAAGATCTCCGGTATCGATCACCAGGCCCACGGGAAAGCTGCCCACAACTTGGCGCACGAAATCGTAAGCTACAGGGTTGTTGTGCACATCGGAAATATGCAGAACCAGGAGATCGACCTGGCCGAGGCTCACCAGGCCAACATTCTCCAGGTTGGCAAACACGGCATAGAGGTTGCCCGCCACAGCCTGTATCTGCTCGCCCAGCTCTTCCACGCGGGCGAGGCCTGATTGGACCAGCTCCAGCATCCAGGGGGCCGCTTCCAGAATCCCGTGATACTCAGGCTCTGCAAAAGCAGCCACGTCAAAGGAGGCGTAGACGGCTGCCGCAATCAGCGCCAACAGTACCGCACCGCCCAAAGCAGAAAGAGCCAGGGCCCTCACTGATCTCCTGCCGGCAAGATAAGCCCCCAGGCCTGCTCCCAGCGCGCCCAGCGTAACCAGCCGGGCCACGTAGCAAAGCAAAATGCGGGCCGCCCATTCGTTCACGAGACCGATGGCGGCTTGCAGAGCGTCTTCGGTGGAGAAGACGATGGTTCGCAGCACACCCAGATCGATACTCTTAAGGGTAAGCGTCAGCTTGAGGGGAAGGGGATGGGTGGCGGCGCTGATGGCTCCCACTGGCGGCAAGACAAGAGCAGTAACGCCTGTGGAGTGTGCTGCCGCGTCCAATCCAATGACAAAGGCGAGCACTTCGTAGTCGGCCTGCGAAAACAGGCTGGCACAGGCCAGTGCCCCCACCAAAGCACCGAAAGCCGGGAGATATCTCCTTCGGCACGCAAACCGTGCTTCCTTCGCCATCTCCACCCCCCTCTGAGAAACTCAACGCAGCTGGCGCCAGAGCATCGTCAGAGCCGCCTGCGCCGAACGTTCTTTGATCTGACGCCGGGCGCCCGAGAATTGATGCCTCTCCACGATAGTATCCCCTTGGTGAGCGAGAGCGATGTAGACCAGGCCCACTGGCTTCTCCGGAGTCCCGCCATCCGGCCCAGCGATACCTGTGATGGCAAGGCCGAAATCGGTGCCGGCTTTTCTCCGTACACCTTCCGCCATTTCGCGTGCTGTTTCCGCACTCACAGCACCGTGCTGTGACAGCGTTTCCTCTTTCACCCCTAAGTCGCTCACCTTCGCCGCGTTGCTGTAGACAACGTAGCCGCGGAGGAAGTAGCGGGAACTGCCGGGGACATTGGTGATTCGGTTCCCCACCAGTCCCCCTGTACAAGACTCTGCCAGCGCCAAAGTAAGGCCTCGGGCTGTCAGCTGCTCACCAATAACCTCTTCCAGCGCCTGTCCGGATGTACTGTACAAATAGGGCTGTGTACGCGCAGCGATCTGATTAACCACGGCCTCCACCAACGCCAGGCCCTCTTCTTCCGAGGCCGCACGGGCGGTAATACGGATCCGGACCATACCCTGTGAGGCATAGGGTGCCACGGTGGGATTTGCTTGTGAGAGGATGATATCCTTTACCAGCTCCTCCAGCGCAGCCTCGCCGATGCCGGTAAAGCTCAGGTTCTTGGTGACAAGCACCTCGCCCCTAAACTTGAGCCGGCAGTAGGGAAGCACAGTCTGTTCAAACATGGGCTCCAGTTCTGCCGGCACACCAGGGAGGGCCGCAATAGCTTTCGGCCCGGGAAGCTCCAGAATGAACCCGGGTGCCGTACCCCAGTGGTTGGGAACCATGATTGCGCCTTGGGGCAGGTATGCCTGCTTGCGGTTGTTGGCAGGCATCGGCGCATCACCGTAGCGGCGCTGGAAGTAGGATTCAATGGCTGCCAGCGCCTCCTGGTTGAGCTCCAGGGGCCGATTCGCTACAGCGGCCACTGCCGCCCTGGTCAGATCATCCTCCGTGGGGCCCAAACCACCGCTGATAATCACCAGATCAGAGCGAGCCAGTGCACGGGACACGGCCTCCACAATCCGCACCCAGTTGTCGCCCACGGTTGATTTGTAGTATAAGTTGATGCCGCAGTCGGCTAGGCTGCGCGCCAAGTACTGGGCGTTCGTGTCCACAATCTCCCCCAACAGCAGTTCAGTACCGATCATAACCAGTTCCGCTTGCATAGGTTTCACTCACCATTCCTTATTTCCTGTACTGCATCCGAATCCAGCCGCATCACAATCCCTTCCAGCAGCTTGACCAGGTTGTCGTAGTCGTCCAGGTGCATCAAACCAGTATGCGTGTGTACATACCGCACCGGAACCCCCAGGGTGAGGCTGGGGACGCCCGCGCCGAAAAGATGCATCTCCCCGGCATCGGTTCCGCCTCCCAAGAGCGCCGCGAACTGCAGAGGGATGTTCATCTCCTCCGCCGTGCGGATTACAAACCGGCGCAGGCCCGAGTGAGCGATGCTGTCACCATCGGCCACGTATAACACAGGCCCCGCTCCAAGCTTGAGGGGGCTCTCTTCTGGCTGAACCCCCGGCATGTCTCCGGCGATACCCACGTCCAGGGCAATCCCCACGTCCGGTGCCACCATCGTTGTCGAAGTCCTGGCGCCCCGCAGGCCCACTTCCTCCTGAACCGTCGCTACGGCGTACACTGTGTTGGGATGGCTCTTGCCCTGCAGCCGGTCGATCAGCTCCACCAAGGCCGCGCAGCCAGCTCGGTCATCCCACGCCTTGCCCGCGACCACACTTCCATTGGCCAGAACCTCAAACTCGCTGACCGGGAAGATGGGATCGCCGGGCCGAATACCCATTTCTTCCAAGGCCTGAGCCCGGCTTGTCGCGCCCACGTCGATAAACATGGCATCTTTCTTCGTGACTTTGCTTCTGTCGTCCTCTTTCAAGATGTGGGGCGGCTTGGAACCAATCACACCCGTAACAAGGCCGCGGCTGGTTTTGATGCGCACTTTCTTCCCCAGAAGCACCTGGTCCCACCAACCACCCAGCGGGATGAACCGGATAAACCCCTCCTCCGTGATCACATGCACCATGAAGCCGATTTCATCCATATGGGCGGGAATCATGATCTTAGGGCCGTCGGTTCCCACCTTGCGGCAGATCAGGCTGCCCAGGTTATCTGTGCTCAGATCACATTTTCCGTCCACGCAGCTGGCCAGCAACTTGCGTACTTCGCCCTCAAAGCCCGGAATGCCGTTTACTTCCGACAGTGTTTTTAGAAGATTTAGACGATCCATCTTTGACCCCTTTCTGCTGCATGATATAATAGAACTGCCCAAGGGAGGCCGCTGAGGAGGTCTGACCTTGAACAAAAAGCTGTGCTGTCTGTATGTTCTCGCTTCTCTCGTCCTCACCCTGCTTTCGGGATGCGTTTCCCCTGCGGGCGACGGCTTTCCCGCCACAACAGAGGGCCAGGTGGCAGTGACGGCCACCATTGCCGGCGTAGAGCATCAAGATGTGACTGATGCACGCATCATCCTCTCCCGCGGCAAGCACGTATTCCAATGGGACGTTCCTGTGGATGGGCTCGACATCAGTGCCGAACTTCAAGTCCCCATCGGCATCTGGGATCTCACCATTCTCCTCCTTGACTCCGAAGGAACAGTCCAATACCAAAGCGCTCCCCAGCCCGTAGAAGTCCTGCCGAACGGAGCACAGCTGGTGGAAGTAGTGCTGCGCCCCGGTGACGGCTTCGTCAACCTGTGGATCGAACTGGGCGACTCCCCTTTCTGGCAGAACGTGAGCAGGGCAAGAGTCTATTTCAACGACGAGCGCACTGAGCTGATCTGGGAGGGTGAGGAAGGGCCGATCAACCACACCTTCAGCCTGCCGCCTGGCACCTACGATCTTCTGATCGAGCTCTACACCGAATCATTCCACGCGGTGAACCGCATTGCCCCGGGGCTCTGGCAGGCCATCGAAGTCAAGCCCACAGAGGAACTGGTGATTCGCTGGCAGCCGGCAGAGCAGACTCTGGTGGTCAACGCAGTCATCCACCTGATCCCCGAGGCCCCTCAGAACGTCACTGCCCACTGTGCGGACGGGCTTGTCCGTCTCTCCTGGGACCCCCACCCCAACCCGTTTGTCACTGGATACTTCGTCTACGTGCAGACTGATCCTCTGGAGCGCCCCTATCTTCTGACGCCGGAACCCATCACTGGCCACGAGTATGTACACGATCTGGCGGAGCTGGGTGCCCTGAGTGCCGCGTATGCATCCTACAGTGTCTCTGCCGCAGGCCACACCGGGCCAGCCGGTTACCGTTCAGCTCCAGTGTTTGTGGAGCTCTCGCCCTAAAAAACACGAAAGGTGAAGCGCAGGAACACACTCCTGTGCTTCACCTCATACGCCAAATCGCAACCAGACTTCCTAGCAGAGCACCCATCAGCACCTCGAAGGGCGTGTGCCCCAGCAGTTCGCGCAGGCGTTCGGGATGGAGCTCCCTCCGGTTGAGGTCCTCCAGAATGGCGTTCAGGACCTTCGCCTGCTTCCCCGCTGCCCGCCTCACTCCCGAAGCGTCGTACATAACCACCAAAGCAAAGGCAGCCGACAGGGCAAACAGTACCGAATCGAAGCCAACCTGCATTCCCACAGCTGCTGCCAAGGCAGTGACAAAGGCACTGTGCGAACTAGGCATGCCACCCGGTTCCACCAGCCGCTTGAAGTTCCACTCGCGCGCTGACACGGCCCAGGTGACCAGCTTCAAGACCTGGGCAATGGCCCACGCAGTCAGAGATGTCATCAGGACGCGGTTTGCTTGGATCTGCTGAAGAAAAGACGCTCCTTGTATGGTTACACAACACCTTTCATACACAGTGTCTGCAGGAATAGAATTAAGGGGGAGGGTGGCACATGGCCCAGTCTCTGCTTCTTATCATTATATTCCTGATCGCTGTATTAACCAAGAACAATTTGCTGGCGGCGGCATCTGCCATCGTGATGGCGATGGGGCTGTTGGGGCTGGACAGATTCATGCCGCTCTTGGAACAGCGCGGCGTGGAGGCCGGGCTGCTTTTCCTCACCATGTCTATCCTCGCCCCCTTTTCCTCCGGCCGCATCACGCTCAAGTCCGTCAGCAGCTCTCTCCTCACGCCAGTGGGGCTCTTGGCAGTTCTGGGAGGCATGCTCGGTTCGTACCTCAACGGGCAGGGACTGGACATGGTCAGCGTCAAGCCTGAGGTTATCCCCGGAATCCTGCTCGGAGTGATGCTGGGTATATGGTTCTGCGGCGGAATCCCGGTGGGCCCGATTATGGCTGCAGGGATCACCGCCGTTCTTGTCAGCCTCTTCCAGTGATGGGCCTACGAGGCTCGTTTGGCAAGCACGCTGCGGAACTGATCGCCGGCGATGCTGTCGCAGCGCAGCAGCTGTTCGGCAACTGCCTGCACCTCTGCCCTATACTCTTCCAGCAGTAACCGGACGGCCTGCTCCTGCGCCCGGATGATTTCCGTGACTGCCTCGTGCAGCACTGCTTGAGGCAGTTCGGCGCCCACAATCCCCAAGGGAGACAGCCCTGCATACACCATCTGCTTGGCCAGGTCCGTTGCCTGCCTGATGTCACCAACGGCACCCGTAGACCGCTGGCCCATGAAGAGTTCTTCACTGACCGCTCCCGCTACGCACACCTGGACAGCGGACAGCAGCTCGTCACGAGTCTGCAGGTATCGATCCCCTGCAGGGCTCTGCCTGATGTATCCCAGGGCGTTCCCGCGCGACATTATCGTGATTGAGGATACCGCTCCAGGCCGGCTGAGTTCCGCAATCACAGCGTGGCCCGCCTCGTGGTAGGCTATACGCTGCCGCTCGGCTGCACTCGGTCTCCGGTCGAGCCTCTCGCCCAGCATCACTTTCTCGATGGCTTCCCTGATGTCATCCCTTGAGATGACATCGCTCGACCGGCGCAGGGCATTGATGGCTGCCTCGTTAAGCAAGTTTTCGAGATGGGCGCCAGAAAACCCGTATGTCTCCTGGGCCACGGCCTCCAGATCTACATCATCCGCCAGCGGCTTCCCGCGGGCATGGATTTGGAGGATGCGCAGGCGCCCCGCCTGATCGGGCAGTTCGACCCGGACGATCCGGTCAAACCGTCCCGGCCGTAAGAGCGCTGGATCGAGTATATCTGCCCGGTTGGTGGCCGCCACTACCAGCAAGCGGATCTCCCGCTCGCTGTCGATGCCGTCCATCTGGGTCAGGAGTTCATTCAGCGTCTGATCATACTCCATATGTCCTTGGTGGTTCCCCCGCTTGGCCCCCAGTACATCCACCTCATCGATAAAGATCACGCAGCTGCGTTTCCCCTGCTGCTTGGCGACGGCCGCCGCCTGGCGAAACAACTTGCGGATACGCTGAGCGCCCACGCCGGCATACATTTCCACGAATTGTGAGCCGGAGGCGGAAAGGAACGCGGACTCCGTGTAGTTAGCGGCTGCCTTCGCCATGAGCGTCTTGCCGGTTCCGGGAGGCCCTACCAAGAGAACGCCCTTCAGCGGACGGACTCCCAGTCTCTTGCCGAGGGCATCCTGCTTTAAGAAGGCAACGGCTTCCATCAACTCCCGCTTTGCCGCCTCCTGTCCACCGACATCAGCAAAGGTTACCTGCGGTACTGTCCCACCGCTGTGTGCAGATCCGCCGATCGTTTCGAAACGCCGGCCCACCGGGGCTCGACCGTCCAGGGCAAAGTAGGCCGCCACTGCGAGGGCTGCCCCCAACATCAGAGGCGCAGCGTCCAGGCCCGCCCACAGCCAAAGCGTGAGCCCTGCCAGGGCAGCACCGACTGCCACCTCACGAATATACCGTTTCACCGGCTCACCCCCGTCACTGGAATCGTGGGCACCGCGGCAGCCCCGCCGCGGCTGATCACCCTGTTGACGTATCCTTGTTCATCACTGAGCTGAATGTACACGTAGTTGCGGTCCACAGCAAGCACCAGGCGCTGCCCGAAGTCTGCTGCTATCTGCTGGAGCTTCGGCTCCAGTTCCTCAAACGTCCCCAGCGCCACCGCCTGTTCCACCGCAAACATCATCTTGCCCAGGGCTTCCAGGTTCCGAACACCTGGTTCCTCCAAGATCTCGAGGGCAAACCCCTCCCCCTGGGAACGCAGAACATCCTGCACTGTGGGAACGATTTGCGAGAGCTGGACGCTGCGGCCGGCAGCTAGCTGCACGACACGGCGGGCCGGTGCGACCATGATCTCCACAGCCCCCGGAACCTCGTCTAGACGGCGCTGTAACGGATCAAGGACGCGCGTGTTGTACAGGTAACCGCGGGCAGCTGTGCCCAGGCCCAAGACGACTAAAAAACTGATGATTATGACATGGATCTTAAGGCGCCTTATCTCCATGACTGGCGAATCCCCTCTACATACTTATGTGTGTTATACAATGTGGGAAATGTAACTGGCCCGCTGCGTACAGCGCGGCCAGCATGAATATTATAGCACACTACTTCATGGAACTGCGCAGAACATCCTGGGCTTTGATGAAGTAATCCACACCCGAGATTACTGTTGCCACTACTGTAAACCACAGGAACCAGTTGGCCCAACCCGCCTCCAGGAGCAGGGCAAGGACAGCCACGATCTGCGACATCGTCTTCAGCTTCCCCCACTGCGAGGCGCTGATGACTATGCCTTCACTCGCTGCGATCATGCGCAGGCCGGACACGGCAAACTCCCGGCCGATAATGGCCAACGCAGGCCACGCGGTCATCTTCCCCAGCTGCACTAGGCAGAGCAGGGCGGCGGTGACCAGAAGTTTGTCGGCGATGGGATCCATCAGCTTGCCGAACTTCGTCACCTGATTGCGGGTACGGGCGATATAGCCGTCCAACCCATCGGTGATCGAGGCAAGGGCGAAGACAACCGCACCGACATAGGCACCACCAGGGACATCAAGCAGGACCGCGAAGGTAAAAACAGGTACGAGAAGCAACCGAAACAACGTCAGCCGGTTGGGAAGATTCACGCCTCAGCTACCTCCCCCACTAAGTCGTATGCGTGCGCCTCAACAATCTTGACACGGACTATCCTTCCTCGCTGCAGCGGCTGGGCGGGCATGCCAAGGTACACGACGCCGTCCACCTCTGGAGCCTGGCCGTAGTGCCGCCCCACCAGGACGAGCTCCGACTCTGGTGACACACCGTCGATAATCACATCCAACTCCTGCCCCACCAATCGTTCGTTCAGCTCCCGGCTCACCTGCTGCTGCACTGCCATGGCTTCCGCCCAGCGTTCCTTCTTCACCTCATCGGGAATCTGGTTGTCCATGGCAGCAGCTCGCGATCCTTCTTCTGGTGAATACTGGAAGATGCCCACATGGTTCAGCTTTGCTTCTTGGAGGAACCGCAGCAGCTCGCGGAAGTCGCTCTCCGACTCGCCGGGGAAGCCCACTATAAACGAGCTGCGGATAAAAGCTTGGGGCATGAGCTGCCTGACCTTCTGGATCAAGCTGAGGGTTGATTGGTAATCGCCGGGCCGGCCCATGGCCTTCAACACAGACTTCGACACATGTTGGAGCGGCAAGTCCACGTATGGCACCAGGCTGTTGTCCCCCGCCATCAGCTGCAGCACATCGTCCGTCAGTGAAGTGGGATATGTGTACAGCACTCTCACCCACGGAAAGCCAACGTTCATCACATCCTCCAGGAGCGTCTCAAGCGAGACTCCTCCCAGATCCCGCCCATAGGCGGTGGTATCCTGCGCAATGAGCACAAGCTCCTGGACGCCCTGTTCCCGGAGTAAAGCGGCCTCCGCCACAAGGGACTTCGGATCGCGGCTGCGGAACTTACCGCGAATATGGGGAATGACACAAAAGGCACAGGTGTGGCTGCATCCTTCAGCGATTTTCAGGTAAGCGAGATGAGAGCCAGTGGTCAAGACCCGCTTGGCTGGCTGGTCGTAGTTGTAGTAGCTGCTGCCCACAAGTTTGACCCGGCGGCCAGCCTCAATCTCCTCTACCGCTTTAGACACCTTGTCCAGCTCATTAGTGCCCAAGAAGGCATCGACTTCGGGCAGCTCCTGATACAGCTCATCGGCGAAGCGCTGCACCAAGCAGCCAGTGACAATCAAGCCACGGCAGCGGCCTCTCTCCTTCAGCTCGGCCATTTCCAGGATGGTGTCGATCGATTCCTCTTTGGCGGGGCCGATAAAGCCGCATGTATTGACAATAATGTAATCGGCCTGGCTCGCATCGGACACTATCTCATATCCGTCGTCGCTCAACCGGCCGAGCATGATCTCGCTGTCCACGAGATTCTTAGCACATCCAAGTGATACGATTCCTACTCTCAGCGCCATACTATAGCTGTCCCTTTCAAGGCATGATCCATAAACAAATTCTGCTGCGGCGGCCATAATCCTTCCCACTGATGCGCCTGCTGTTGTAATTTCCGGCGGGAAACGCCAGTGAAGGAGGAAAACTCGCCCTTATGTGGAATAGAGAGTAAGGCTCCTTCTGGGCACAGCAGAAGAGAGGGTTGAGTGTGGCTAAGAACAGTGCGTGGAAGTATCTCGGACTCGTCACACAAATTGGGCTGACCATAGTTTTCGCCGCCTTGATTGGTGCACTCATCGGCCTGTTCCTCGATGGCAAACTGGGCACGAAGATCATTTTCACGCTTCTCTTTATTCTTGTTGGTGCCGCAGCCGGCGTGTGGTCGGCGTACCAGCAGATAATCAAACTCGATCTGGATGAGATGGATCAATGACGAGTCCGATCAACGAGAAAACGGTCCTGCGTGTCTCTGCCGTCGCCGTGCTGGGCGCAAGCCTCGCTTTGGCCGTGTGGAGAGCCGCCTCCGGAATCAGTCTCTTCTTCGGCGGCATGATAGGAGTCCTCGCATTTAAGATGCTGTGCCTTGATGCGGATAGAATACTGCGCTCTTCTCTGAGCACAGCTCCCCGTTTGGCCCGCCGGGGATATTTTAAGCGGCTGCTTTTTTATGCTGCGGCATTGAGCATCAGTCTGCAGAGCGATATGCTGAGTTTTGGGTGGGTGTTGGCAGGCCTGCTCACACCGAAGCTTGTGATCTACGGTCTGTTCGCCCTAAGGAGGATCCGAAGTGGAAACTAAGGTGCTCTTTGACATACTAGGGATACCGGTGACCGAGAATGTGGCCTGGACGTGGGGAATCATGGCCTTCCTCACTGCGGCGAGCTTTCTGCTGACCAGAAACCTGAAGCGAATACCCACCGGTTTTCAGCATGCAGTGGAACTGGCTGTGGACGGGATTGAAGGCTTCGTGGTCCGCATCATGGGCGAAAAGGGCCGTCCCTTTGTGCCCTTTATCTTCACCCTGGCACTGTTCATCCTCTTTGCCAATTTGGCCAGCCTTCTACCTGGAGGCGTTTCGCCCACTGCCAGCCTGAGCACAACCGCAGCCTTGGCTGTCTTGGTGTTCATCGTCTCCCACGGTGCAGAGATCAAGCAGAAAGGCCTGTTGGCTTATCTCAAGGGCTACGTGTCCCCATATGCCGTGCTGCTTCCCCTGAACATCATCGGTGAAATCGCTAAGGTAATGTCACACGCCTTCCGCCTATTCGGCAACCTCTACGGCGGCGGCATCATACTGAGCATTGTTTACATGTTTATCCCCTACATTATCCCGGGCATCCTCAACACGTGGTTCGGGGTTTTCCAGGGGGTAATCCAGACAGCAGTCTTTGTAATGCTGGCCATAGTTTATATCCAAGTGCGCTTGGAGTAGTCGGGAAAGGAGGGACAACATGCTGGAGTTTGGAATCGCTATCGCTGCCATCGCGGTTGGGGCCGGGCTGTGCACAGGCATTGGCGCCATCGGGTCGGCGGTCGGCGAAGGCTATGCTGCCGGCAAAGCCGTGGAGGCTATCGGGCGGCAGCCGGAAGCGGAGAACTCAATCAGGACCACAATGGTGCTCGGCCAAGCTATCTCCGAGTCTACCGGTATCTACTCACTGGCCATTTCTCTGTTATTGATCTTCTCCATGGGGATGCCGTTGGTGCGTCGCCTTCTCGAGATGCTCAACTGAAGCAGTAGATTGGGTGCAGGGCTTAAACTGCACCCAATTACTTGAATCAGATCACAAAGGGTGAGACTGTTGTTCAACTTTTCGGAGTTCTTCTGGCAGATAGTCAACTTCCTGGTGCTGGCTTATATTCTAACCCGGGTGCTGTATAAGCCCGTTCGCAAGTTCCTGGATGAGCGGAGTGCCTTCGTGGAGAACCAGCTCCGGACTGCGGAAGAGAACCGCAGGGCAGCCGAGAAAATGCGCCAGGACCTGGAGAAGCAGTTGGCTGAGCAGAGCAAGCAGGCCAAGGAGTACATTGATCAGGCCCTCCGCCGCGGCGAAGCACTGCAAGAAGAGATCATAGCCAAGGCCAAGCAGGAAGCAGATGAGATCCGCCAGCGCGCTGTCCTCGACATCCAGCTGGAGAAGGAGAAAGCTTGGGCTGAACTTAGAGAACAGGCTGCGCAGCTGTCGCTGGAGCTCGCGTCCAAGGTCATGAAAGCGTCCCTGGACCACCAGACACATGAGCACCTGATCCGCGATACGCTGGCTGCGCTGGACGAAGGACAGCTGGGTGAACGGATATGATCGATCGAGCGCTCGCTAGACGCTATGCCCAAGCTTTGTTCAGCGTTGTTGATCCAGATACACAAGCCAGTACTGCTGAGGAGCTGCTGGCCTTCAGCCGGGCACTGGAAGACCCGGAGATCAACGCAGTGTTCGCCAATCCCCGTACACCCAAGGCCGTCAAGCAGAGACTCATCGCCAGCCTGAACCCCTCACCCTACGTCCAGGCCCTGCTGCAGGTGATGTTGGAGAATCGGCGGTTGTCACTGCTGCGGGACGTCGCGGCCGCCTTCCAGGATCTGGCCTACGCGGCTCAAGGCAAGACGAAGGCGGAAGTGATCAGTGCTGTTCCTCTATCAGAGGAGACAGTGGCTGAGCTGAAGAAAAAGCTGGCCAGCTTCACCGGTAAAGAAGTGGAAATCTTCACCCGGGTAGATGAGAGAGTATGGGGCGGCCTGGTAATCAGAGTTGACGGCAAGATAATTGATGGCAGCCTCGCACATGCATTCCAACGAGCTAAAGAACAGCTGCTCGGAAAAGCACAAGCCTAAGGCAATGCCTAGGCTTTTTTCATTATCTTCGCGATGGTGGGGAACACTGTTCAGAGAGGTGATTGCGCTTTGTCTCCCCTGTTCCCCATCACTATTCCCCTCTCTCGCTGGCCGAGCGAGCCTTGCAACACGGAAGCGGAATGCTTCGATGCTGTTTCCGTGGGTAAGTTCACCGTTTGCTTCTCTCGCGCAGGCCTGGAGCAGCTCGTGCAGGACGTTCGCTACCAGCGTTTCTCTGACTGGGAGTGGTTTTCCCTGGCCTGCAGGGCAGACCAGCTGGACCTTGCCCAGCGCGTCCCCCACAGGCTCATGGCTTTGGAGCATCTGGCTGAACGGTGGAGAAGTGCAGGCGTGATTCCCTATCCGCACCAGATCAGGACAGCGGAGCGCGTCATCGGCGAGATGCGGGGACGGGCTATCCTCGCCGATGAGGTGGGCCTTGGCAAAACCATCGAAGCCGCCCTGATCTTCAAGGAATACCTGCTGCGTGGGCTGGTGCGCCGAGCCCTAATCCTCGCCCCTGCAAGCCTGGTATGGCAGTGGTACAGTGAGCTCTACGAGAAGTTTGGTATTGTGGCGGGGATACAGCGTACACAGTGGGACTGGGAGTACTGCGATATATTGATTGCGTCCATCGATACGGCGAAACGGCCGGAGAATGCAGCGATCATCCATCGGCTTCAGTACGATCTGTTCATCGTCGACGAAGCCCACAAGTTGAAGAACAGTGCCACAGCAGCCTTCAAGCTCGTAGACGGGATCCGGGCCAAGTTCTGCCTGATGCTCACAGCTACTCCTGTGCAGAACGACCTCAGAGAACTGTACAACCTCATCAGCCTGCTAAAACCTGGGCAGTTGGGTAGCTATCGTTCGTTTCGCTCCCGGTTTATGCAGGACAAACGCACGCCGAAGAACCCACAAGAACTGCGGCGGCTGCTGGGGCAAGTCATGGTCCGCAACAAGCGCGGCGCGGGGACGGTACAGTTCACCAAGCGCATCGTCCACCCCATCGTGGTTAGGCTGTCGCCAGTGGAGCAGGAGCTCTACGACCGGGTGTCGGGCTTCATCAAGCAGCTGGGCCGTCAGGTGGGCATAAACAGCCGCATTATCCTTCCCCTCATCACCCTGCAGCGGGAAGTGTGTTCCAGTTTCTTTGCCGCCGGATTGACCCTGCAGAAAATGCTGGAGAAGGATCTCCCCGAAGCCAGCACCACCCTGGCAGAAATTCTGTCTCAAGCCGCCCACATCCGCCAGAACAGCAAATGCGACATCCTGGAACAGCTGCTCTCCACCATCGAGGACAAGGTCATTATCTTCACTGAATACCGGGCAACTCAGGACTACATCCGCTACCGCCTCGAACGCTCAGGACGCTCCACACTGGGCTTCGACGGCCGTCTATCCCGAGGGAAAAAGGAATGGATCAAACAGCAGTTTGCGCGCAATGCACAGGTACTGGTGAGCACCGAATCGGGCGGCGAAGGCCTCAACTTCCAGTTCTGCAACATTATCATCAACTTCGATCTGCCCTGGAATCCTATGCGCCTGGAGCAGCGCATCGGCAGAGTACACCGTCTGGGCCAGACAAGGGACGTCCACATCTATAACCTGGTCACAGAGGGTACCATCGAAGAACACATCATGTACCTGCTCCACAAGAAAATCAACCTATTTCAGGAGATCATCGGCGAACTGGACGCCATTCTGCTCCACCTTAACCTGGAGAAGAGCTTCGAAAGCGAACTGATGCGTATCTTCCTGGAGCATGACGAGTGGGATCAGATCCGCAGGGAACTCGACCGGTTCGGTGACAGGATCCTCCAAGGCAGGTCACAAATCCGGCAGACACTTCTTGATCAACTGGAGGAGGGATTGACGTGACAGCGGGCCACGCTGCGGCGGAGCTTGTTCTGGCGTACTTCCGCCTGCTTCACCGCGATCCTGTCGAGATTCGCAGGGGTGTCTGGCAGGTCTGGCTGGACGAGAGTCTGGCCAGGGAACTGGATGGCTGGCGGGGAAGAGAACGGCTCTTTCAGTTTACCTTCGACCGCAAGTTGGCGGAAGCCTACGGTGCCGAACTCATTGCACCAGGAAGCTACCGTCTCAGCACAATCCTGCAGGCCGTTCGCGAAAAGGCCCGGCTGGCACGGGCGCATCTTCCCCACGACCTGTTCCATGAACCGAGCATTCGCTCCAGCATGCTCTACCGGCTCGCTCCCAAGGCGGGTGCGGCTGTGCGCCATTATGTCTTGCGCGTGGACAAGAGCTTCTCACCGTATCTGTGGGTCGCATTCCAAATCAGCCGTCTTACGCATACTCGCCATGATGAGCTTTTCAGCAGCTGCGTCGATCTGTGCGCAGGCCGCATTTCGCCTATGCCCATCGCGATGCAGCTGTTTGTGAACGGCCCTCCCCCTTCGGGGCTGGTCCGCCGCCGCAGACTGAGCTACAAACAGGCATATGAAAAGCTGTGCCGGCACATTACTAGTGAGCTGGAAACAGAAGACTCAAGCTGGGCTGAGGAGGCGTGGCAGTTGATCGCCGAAGAACAGAGGCGATTGGCGCACTACTTCGAGGACTGTGGGGAGCAGGCAGAGCTCGAGTCCAGGCGGAAGCAGTTGGTGGAAAACTATGCGCCCCGCATCTTGGTCAAGCCAATCCGCGGGGCACTACTCTATATCCCGTTATTCACATATAAGCTCGTGGAAGTTGGTCAGAGCGAACGCATCGTCTACGCCAGCTATGACCCGCTTACCCATGAGATTGTGCTGGATGATCCCCATCAGCATTTGCCCAAACGATCAAACAGCTCATAGGCGGATCGCCAGATGGGGCCGGCCCCCATCACCAAGACGAGGTCGCCCGGCCGGACACACTCCTCCAGAAAAGCAGCCACATCGGCTTGGTTGGGAACCACCGAGACCACTGGCTTACCTTGGCTGCGGATCTTCTCGGCCAATATCACCGAGCTGACACCAGGAATGGCTTGCTCTGGCGGCGGCGCGTAGATGTCCGTCAGGACAAGTGCGTCGGCATCACTGAATGCCTGTGCGAACCCATCCATGAGCAGCTGAGTGCGGGAGTACCGATGGGGCTGGAAGACCGCGATGATGCGCCTGTTCCAACCCTCCCGAGCGGCGCGCAATGTAGCGGCGATTTCTGTGGGATGATGTGCATAGTCGTCCACTATCAACACACCCTGCCGCTCCCCAACGATCTGAAAGCGCCGACTGGCGCCACCAAAATGTGCCAGCCCTTCCTGGAGCATGGGCACGGGAATCCCTACATAATGGCCCACCGCAATGCAGGCAAGCGCGTTGGCCACGTTATGGCGGCCTGGGACTTTAAGCTGAAACTCGCCCACCAGGTTGCCCTTGTGGTAGACAAGGAACCGGGACGATGTCTGGGCGATTTGCGTGATCTCAGCCCGCCAGTCGGCGTCTGAGGCAAAGCCGTATGTGTCCGCCCCAGCATAATCCCTGCTCAACTCACGCACAACCGGGCTGTCGATACCCAGGACACGAAGCCCTCCCGGTTTGCAATTGTCCAGGAACAAGCGGTAGCTGTCAACCAGTTCCTCGAACCGGCCGTGGTAGTTCTCCAGATGATCGGCCTCCACCGTTGTGACCACTGCCACTTCCGGCCGATACCTCAAGAAGCTGCGGTCGCTTTCATCTGCTTCGGCCACGACAAACTCGCCGCGGCCGTACTTTGCCCCCGGCCCAAACGGCGCACAGTGCGCGCCAATCAAGACAGTGGGATCAAGGCCTGCCGTTTCCAGGCACAGTGAAATCATCGAGGTAATGGTGGTCTTGCCGTGAGCGCCGGTCACGGCGATGCCGCGGCGGCTGTTGATCAACTCGGCCAGTGCTTCAGAGCGGTGAAGCACCCTGATGCCGCGCTGGCGCGCCGCCATTACCTCCGGGTTCTCACGGGGAATAGCACTGGAGTAGACAACCTGCGTCGCGCTGTTCACATTCTCCGCCGCGTGGCGAAAGAAGATCTGCGCGCCAAGTTTCTGCAGGTACGTCGTGGTCTCTGAGGCCTGCAGATCCGAGCCACTCACTCTGTATCCCATCTCCAGGAAAATCTTGGCCAAGGGGCCCATCCCCGTGCCCCCGATACCGACCAGATGGATATGCTGCTCCATATATTATCACTCCTAAGCTGCCTCTGACGCTGTAGCATCCAACCCTGTAACAATCCGGGCTTTGACAGTCAATAAGGTAGACCTTCTCCGGGCCTACCTTATTATCCTACTGCAACAGCTGACTTATTACTTCTGCCAACAGTTCCGCACTGCGGATGGCCTCTTCTAAGGTATTCCCCCTCCAGTCGCCGATCAAGACCATGACACTGTTAGGATGAAGTTCTCCGCTGTAATCGGACTTAAACACCCTCACCCCGCGGCTCACGCCAGGGTAACGGGCTTCCAGTGCATCGCTGATCTTCTGCGCGAAACGGAGGTTTTCTTCAACTCTTGTGTTGTCTTTGTCGCCCACCACGAATAGGATCTTCGCCACCGGCTGGCCCTGCACGTCGGTCCGCGTGTAGTTCTCCGGTTTGTCCTGCAGCCCGTCACGGTGGATATCCAAGACCATCTGAATTTGGGGCTGCTCCTTAAGGGCCGCCTCCACCATCCGGTCCGAGTTGATGAACGCTTCGCTGTACCGCGGCTTGTCGTGCAGGGTGGTATCGTGAAGAGCAGTCACTCCCAAAGACTGAAGCTTAGCTACAAACGCTCGCCCCACTTCCACCACATCTCCTGGTACTTGCCCTGTCGTATGGCTGTCTTTGGGATGATAGTTCTCAGAGGCGTGGCTGTGGAACACCAAGACTTTGGGCGTGGGATCCACAACCGGCCCCTCCGGCGGGGCTTCTTCATGGCCCGCTTTCTGAGGCGGACCCGGCATTTTTTCTTCCGATTCCGGGTAGAATCCTAAGAACCGTGCTCCCACCACAGCAACCACGACAAGCGTAACCAGGATAAACAGCAGGCCAGGCCCGTTACGCTCAGGTCTTCGCATTCTGGCCACATCGATTCCCCCTTCCGCCACAAATATATGCGGAAGGTAGTACAATATATTCCGTTATTCCTCCCCTTTCGGCCTGCGCAGCTGATCAAGCATGGTGCGGATCTCGGAAAGTGGAAAATGATAGCGTTCGCCGCAGAACCGGCACACCGTTTCCACCTCTTCACCGCGGGTGATCATGTCCTCTAGTTCTTCTGTACCCAGCGCTATGAGGCCGCGCTGGAAACGCTCCCGTGAGCAGTCACACTGGTAGCTGACAGGCATCTCGGAAATAACTCGCACACCCAGATGGCCAAAATACTTATCAAGCACCTCTGCAGGATGGGTATCGCCCGCAAAGACCTGGCTCATAGGCGGCAGGCTGGAGGAAACCTGCTCCAGTTCTCCCACAAAGGCTTCGTCTGTCTCTGCACCAGGGAAGAGCTGCAAAACCAGGCCACCTGCAGACAGCACCGTATGATCCGGATTTACCAGTACCCCAAGGCTGACAACAGACGGGGTCTGCTCCGAATGAGCGAAATAATAAGCAAAATCATCACCGATTTCGCCCGTCTGCAGCGGAACTGAACCTTGATAGCTCTCCCGCAGTTCCAGGTCTCTGATCACGAACAGCAGACCCTTTCCCACCGCTTCGCCCACAGCCAGCTTGTTCTTGACGGTGAGGGGCAGGTGAATAAAGGGATTTCCAACATAACCGCGGACATGGCCGTGGGGATCGGCCGCGGCCACGATGCCCTGGAGAATACCATCTCCCCGCACCTGTACCGTCACCGGTTCATCCCCTTTGAGCATGGCTCCCAACACCAGCGTAACTGTGAGAGTCCTGCCCAGCGCAGCAGTGGCAACAGGATACGTCCCATGGCGTCTCTGTGCTTCATTTACAACTTCCGTTGTACGCAAAGCGAACGCTCTCGCCTTGTCGCCGATGACAGCACGAACTAGAATGTCGTGGTTTTTCAAACTGCAACCTCCCTAAGATATCCGGAAGAATCCATTGGCCCACAGCCAATAGGCGGCAGCCGCTGCCGCCACCACTGCCACCACAGCGCCGAGCATGCGCAGCCTTCTCCGCCGCCGTTTCATCGCCCTCCGTTCGCGCAGCGAGGGCCGCTCAGGCAGTCTCTGGGGCGCCGGCGCCGCAGGCGTTTCAGGCATTTTCGCCATCTCGTATTGGGCAAGAAGCGCCTCGGGGTCAAGGCCCACCTCCCGGGCGTAGGTGCGCACAAAAGCTCTGAAGTAGGCCTCGCCGGGAACCTTTTCCGGTGCTCCCTCTTCCACCGCCTTCAAGTAGTCCACACGAATACGAGTCCTGGCCGAAATCTCTTCTAGAGTTATGCCCCGCGCGGTCCGGGCTTCATACAGTACTGCCCCAACGTCTTTCAATGCCCTCACCTCTCCGCCAAAATGGAACTGTCCACCAAGACTTCTCTGGGCTTGCTCCCTTGGTAAGGCCCCACAATCCCGCGCAGTTCCATCATGTCTATAAGCCGAGCCGCCCTGCTGTATCCAATCCGAAACCGGCGCTGGAGCATGGAGATAGACGCCTGGCCGTTCTCAACCACCAACCGGATCGCATCTTCCAGCAGCTCGTCATCGTCATCAAACTCCTCCGGGCTGGAGGCCATCTCCTGGCCGATCTCTTCGTTGTACACCGGTTCTCCCTGCTTCTTCCAGAAGTTGACCAAGGCTTCAATCTCACTGTCCGAGATCCAAGCTCCTTGCGCGCGCATGGGCTTAGATGCACCGAGCGGATAGTACAGCATGTCCCCCCTGCCGATCAGCCTCTCTGCGCCGCCCATATCTAGGATCGTGCGGGAGTCTACCTGACTGGAAACGGCAAAGGCAATGCGGCTGGGGACATTAGCCTTTATCAAGCCCGTGATCACATCTACCGACGGGCGCTGCGTGGCCACAATCAGGTAGATGCCCGCCGCCCGTGCCATCTGTGCCAAACGGCAGATTGCGTCCTCTACTTCGGCGGCCGCAACCATCATCAGATCCGCCAGCTCGTCGATGATTACCACAATGTACGGCAGATGCTCCCGTTCTTCTCCCTCGGCTGTCTGCTTACGCAGCTGTGCGTACATCTCGATGTTGCGCACACCAGCCTCTGCAAATAGTTCGTAACGCCGTTCCATCTCCATGACCGCCCAACGCAGGGCACTGGCGGCTTTCTTCGGATCGGTGACCACGCGCGAGATCAGGTGCGGTATGCCGTCGTACACCGCCAGCTCCACCCGCTTGGGGTCGACCATCAGCAGCTTGACTTCATCAGGAGTGTTGCGCAGCAGAATGCTGGCAATCATGCAGTTGAGACACACACTCTTACCAGAGCCTGTGGCCCCAGCCACCAAGAGGTGAAGCCATTTCGTCAAGTCAGCGATCACCGGCTGGCCGTAAATGTCTTTGCCCAGTGCCAGGGCAACCTTGGACGGATGCTCCATGAAGGCAGGATCCTCAACCACTTCCCGCAGGTACACGATTTCCGGCTCCTTGTTCGGTACTTCGATGCCGATCACCGCTTTCCCAGGCACAGGGGCTTCAATGCGGACCACATCCGCGGCCAAAGCCAGTGCGAGATCGTCGGCAAGGGCCGTGATCCGGCTTACCTTGATACCCGGCCCTGGCTGGAGTTCGTAACGTGTGACCACCGGGCCCTGGGTAACATTAACTACTTTGGCTGTGACACCGAAGCTGGCCAGTGTCTCCTCGAGCAGGGCACCTTGGGAAGCAGTGCCGGCCCGGCGTACCTTGGCGGGCTTCTTCAAGAGCATCGTAGGCGGCGTGCTGTACTCACCGGGCCTCAACGGCGGCAGGTCCAGCTCTTCGGATTGAGCGTCGTCCACAGGCTGCAGGGCCCGCTTAGGCGGCTTTTCGGTGCGCTCGGGCGAGCGGGGCGGTGTGGGAGGTATGGGCTCAGTGATCTCCTCTGCCCGCCTGCGCGCAGGCGCCTCTTCTTCGCCCCCCCTTTTCATCTCCAGCCGCTCCGTTTGTCTCCGCTCCCGCCGCGCCGCGAGGCGAGCCTTCTGAGCGTGCACACCCTCTGCACCCCGGCGCACCGCACCGGCAGCGACGCTTTTCACCATACTGACAGCCCATCTGGCGACTGCGGTAAGAGAAACATGAAAATAAAGAATGATACCTACGAGAAAAACGGCAGCCAACATCACATACGTTCCCGGTACCCCAAAGCTGTGCAGCGCGGCCACCATCAGCATGGCGCCAGTAAGGCCTGCCCCTTCGCCTTTCCTGCCTCGGGCCAGTTCTTCCGCAAGGCTTGGGTAGGGGCTGTTCCCGCGATAGTACGCCAGATGGTACGCCGTCACCACACAGGCAAGGAGCATGGCAAAGCCGAGGATCTTGCGTACAGGCAGAGGCCACAAGGTTCCTCGGAAGACGTTTAGAGACAAGTACAAGAGGCTGAGCGCGAAAAGCAAGGCGGTCTCACCGAACAGTGCCTGCAGGACCGGCCGGATGTGGCGGCCAACCCAACCGGGGCTCTGCGTGTACAAGGTCACAATGGCAAAAACTGACAGAGCCAGTAGGAAAATGCCGACGATTTCCCGATACCACACTCTGTCAGGCTGGTGCTTCATACTGTTCCCCTTACCTCGCGCCAAGATGTTTCACCTCTAAACCGATGTTCTACATCCACTGCTGAAACCCTTTCCCAAACGAAGGGCCATCACCGCTGCCATCCGGCTTTTCGTCTGATCGCGCCGGAATGAGAAGAACTCCTCTCCACTGCACATGGTGCACTGCTCGGCTGTGAAGATCTTGTCCACTCCAGCCTGCCGAAGCTGAAGAACATTCGCCGACCACAGGTCCAAGTACAGCTGTCCGTCGCGGCGGGAAAACACTTCTGCCGGGAAGAACTCTTGCATTTCCTCAGACACTCTATAGCAGCAGGGGCCGATGCTTGGCCCAACAGCTGCCTGGATATTGGCAACACGGCAGCCGGCCTCCACCATTCGGGCTACTGTTTCGGGGCCGATTCTGTCCTTGGTGCCCCGCCAGCCGGCATGGCTGACTGCGATAGTCTTCGTTTCCGGGTCAACCAGGAAGAGCGGGACACAGTCAGCAAAAAACGCTGCCAACGCCAATCCGGGGGTGCGAGTCACCATCCCGTCGGCTGCGACAGCTTTCCGCCCCAACGCCCAACCTTCATCTACCCAGGCCACTTCACTGCCGTGCACCTGTCTTACAGTTGCCCAAGGGTAAGTGATCCCTGCAGCCTCTGCGACCTTCTCCTGATTCACCGCCTCGAGGAGATTCCCCGCTCCAGCGGTAGTAAAACCGTGTGCCAGCCACGGCCACGCGCACCACTCTGCAACCTGCCAGAAGGAGATACCAGCGCGTTCAGTTTTCACCCACATATTTCTCCGCCTTCCGCAGCTGCTGCACTTCTTCGATGAACCGGTCCACATCCTTGAACTGCCTGTAAACCGAGGCGAACCTAACGTAAGCCACATCATCCAGCTCCCGGAGGTAATCCATGACCAGTTCTCCAATGGTGCCCGATGACACTTCAGGCTCCAAGTTCGCCCGCACCTGTTTTTCCACCTTGTCCACCATCTCCTCAATCGTTTGCAGCGAGATGGGGCGTTTCTCGCAGGCCCGCAGGATTCCATTGAGAATCTTCGACCTGGCGAAAGGCTCGCGGCGCCCGTCCTTCTTGACAACCATCAACGGTATCTCCTCGAGCCGCTCGTATGTGGTAAAGCGCTTCCCACAGGCGGTGCATTCCCGGCGCCTCCTGATGGAAGCACCCTCCTCTGTCTGACGGGAATCCAGCACTTTACTGTCCATGTTCAGGCAATAAGGGCAACGCATGGCAACTCTCCTCCTAGTTCATTATACCGCAAAACACCTACCGGCGCCATGTTCTGTTTCGCACCAGCACCACATCCTCACCGACCAGTACCACATCGCGCCAGGCTATCTCCAGGTCGTCGCCCCATGCCAACCAGAACAGGCGGCTCCTAGGCTTTTCCACGATCAGCGCCTTGAGCTTGCCCGTTTCAGGGTCCAGGTCCACGTCGCAGATGCGGCCCAAGAACTTCCCCTCATCGATACTAACCACTTCCAGCTGTCGGAGTGTCATGGCCTTGATCAGCATAGTACGCTCCTCTCAGTTTTTCACTACACTATATGCCCCCGGCACAAAAAAGAAACGGCCCGCAGGCCGCTTGCTGCCCCTGGGCCGTCTCTACTCGGTATTCCATCTTGTCACGTCAGCGGCATAGGCCTGCCACCAACTGCGGATGTGCTGTGCGCAGTCCATCTGGCGGATAAAATCCAGCACCTTCCAGCGGAAGGCAATCCTGCCGGGCATCCCGTCTGAGTTGAACCGGCCCAGCTCACTACTGCCACCACTCGTTTCCAGCTCGCCGAAGCATAATGGTGGAAACAACACACACCACCAATTCGATCCTCGCGCCTGGCCGATGCGGACCTGCAGCGCATCGTACGTGCCTGCGGGAAGTGTAATACCCTGATAAGTCCTGTCGGGGAAGGGATAGGTTCCGAACTCAACGGTCACCGGATAGCTGAACCCATGGGCGTGAACCACCTGTTCGGCGGCGGCCACCAGCAGAGATTGGTTTTCCAACAGCACGCGGCGAGCTTCTGTTTTGCTGTCCACCGCCGCAAAGAGATCCCGCGCTGTGGCAAGTACTGCATCTCTGACTCGGAGCTTTAGGTCCTGATCTTGAGGCAGGTCGCTGTTGGCAATTACATGAAGCCGGATTAGGTTCTCTTTGGCGAAGGCCGTGTCCGCCTGAATGAAATCCGCCACCCCCTTGACCGCCGTACCCAGTGCGACACACACTGCCAGTATCAAGCAAGTGGTAACGAGGCGCATGCGCAGTCCAGCCGCTGTCACTCTGATCCCCCCTTCACGAAGTGGCCATGTACTTACGCAGGTGACGCAAGGCCGCCTTCTCCAGGCGCGAAACCTGGGCCTGCGAAATGCCAATCTCGTCGGCCACTTCCATCTGGGTGCGCCCCTCAAAGAACCGCATGGTCAAGATCAGGCGTTCCCGTTCACCCAGCTTGGCCATACCTTCCTTGATACTGACCCCTTCTACCCAGTTGGCATCAGTGTTGCGTTCGTCGCTGATCTGGTCCATCACGAAAATCGGGTCGCCCCCGTCGTTGTAGATCGGCTCAAACAAGGATACCGGTTCCTGAATGGCGTCGAGAGCAAACACGATCTCTTCGCGAGGCATGTTCAGCTCCTCGGCGATCTGGTTGATGGTGGGTTCTTTCGCGTATTTGTTTGCCAAGTTGTCCCGGGCCTGCAGAGCTTTGTAGGCCGTATCCCGCAGCGAGCGGCTCACTCGAATGGGGTTGTTGTCACGCAGATACCTTCTGATCTCTCCGATGATCATGGGTACGGCATATGTGGAGAACCGTACATTCTGGCTTAAGTCGAAGTTGTCAATTGCTTTCATGAGGCCGATGCAACCAACTTGGAATAGGTCATCCACCAGTTCTCCCCTGTTGTTGAACCGCTGGATCACGCTGAGCACCAAGCGGAGGTTCCCCTGAACCATCTCCTCTCGAGCCTGCTGATCGCCTTCTTTAATCCTGGCCAACAGTTCCCGCATCTTCTTGTTGGGAAGCACAGGCAGCTTCGCCGTGTTGACTCCGCAGATCTCCACCTTGTGCATAGTAATCCCCCCATAGGAACCAGTTACAGTTTTCAGTATGGCCAGGTTCCCAGGGATCTATTCCAAGTCGGCCCGGCGAAGAATATCTCCGTCAAGAAAGGATTTTCGCGCTTGCTCCCATAATATTCAGGCAAGAACAGCCTTCCCAAGGGAGGGAAGCCAAGTGCCGCAGTATACGTTTTACGTAGATGCATGGCTCCTACGTCTGGGGGCGAACTTCCTGTTTGAATTCCTCCTGCTGTGGGCGGCCGCCGCTGTGGCTGACATTGCAGCCCGGCCTTTGAAACTGTGCGCAGGTGCGCTGATTGGTACAGTCCATTACGCGCTCTATCTGCTGGCTGCGGTGGGCCTGATCCCTTACTACGGGCTGCTGAGGTTTCCCCTCACCGTGGCCGCGGTTTCTCTGCTCATGATTCTGGCTGCTTTCTACCCCACCCCTGCTAAGGCCCTGCCTCGCATCGCCGGGTATTTCTACATCATAGGTTTCATCGCCGCTGGTGCGGGAATGGCTGGGGCGTTCTTGCTGGGTTCCCCGTCCGCTCCGGCCTATACACTCGGTATGCTCATCGCCGCCGCCTCCATCCTCCTCGTCGCCGAACTGGGCTGGGGCATCGTCCACCAGCGCATCATTCACAGTCTGTACCACCTCCCTGTGGAGATCACGTGCGGCGGTAAAAGCGTGGCAGTGCAGGCGTTGGTAGATACAGGCAACAGCCTCAAAGATCCCCTCAGCCTGCAGCCTGTCATGATCGTGGAACAGCAGGCCATCAAAGGCATTCTCCCTGAACAGATTGCCTACGCAGTCGAGGCTCTGGACAATGGCGTGATCACCCCAGTGGGCGAGCTGCTGGAGTCATCGTACTGGTCGACACGGATCCGCATCATCCCCTTCTCGTCCATCGGGAAGGAACACGGGCTTTTGCTGGGGTTCCGTCCTGACGCAGTATACATCCGCGATGGCCAGCATGGGCCCGCTGTCCAGCCTGTTGTCGCCATCCATCCGCGAGCCCTTGACCCCGAAGGCAAGTACAGCGCCCTAATTCCACCGACTCTACTGCAGCAGGCAGTGGAGCAGCCGGGGTTCCTGCCCGCAAGAAAAGGAGGACAGCGGCATGCGGCGTCTCACCATCCCGAAATGTAAGCTGTGGCTCCGCCTCAGACTGATCGCGTTGCTTCGTCGCGTCGGGCTGGTACCGAAAGTCCACTATGTGGGCAGCAGCGAGATTCTCCCTCCTCCCCTCAGCAATCAAGAAGAGCAGCAGCTGTTGGCTAGGCTCAGCGCCGGCGATCACTCAGTCAAGACTCCTCTAATTGAGCGCAACTTAAGGCTGGTCGTGTATATCGCCCGCAAGTTCGACAACACCGGTGTTCTCATCGAAGACCTTGTCTCCATTGGCACCATCGGCCTGATTAAGGCAGTCAACACCTTTGACCCTTCGAAAAACATCAAGCTGGCCACGTACGCCAGCCGCTGCATTGAGAATGAAATCCTGATGTATCTGCGCCGCACCAGCAAGCTTAAGGCAGAGGTGTCCTTCGACGAGCCGCTCAACACCGATTGGGACGGCAACGAACTGGTACTGGCAGATGTAGTGGGGTCGGAAAGCGACGTGGTGAAGTACATCGAGGAAGAAGTGGATAGGGCTCTGCTGCAAGCGGCGCTGCAGCGGCTCACAGGCCGCGAGAAGAAGATCATGGAGCTGCGTTTCGGGCTCAACAACGGCCGAGAGCGCACCCAGCGAGAGGTGGCCGATATGCTGGGGATCAGCCAGTCCTACATCTCCCGCCTGGAGAAGAAGATCCTGAAGAAGCTGCGGAAGGAAATCAAAAAGATGGAATAAGGGCCTGCACCTCCCAGAGGCTGCAGGCCCTTTCTTACTGCCGTGTTATGTAGTTATCTACCTCTCAAGAACGGGGGGATATCAAGTTCCTCGGTCACAAACGGACGGGCTTCCAAGCCTTTGCTCAACTTGAACGGTGTGTTCTTCCGCTCCGTGTCGAACCCAGTGGCAATTACCGTGATCCGCAGCTCATCCTGCATGCGTTCGTCGATCACGGCGCCGAAGATGATATTTGCTTCCGGATCCGCGGCTTCTGCAATGATCTCAGCCGCTTCGTTCACCTCGAACAAGCCGAGGTTGGACCCACCCGTGAGGCTCATGAGAATACCCTTGGCTCCCTCAATCGACGCTTCCAGAAGGGGACTGCTGATGGCCTGCTTAGCGGCTTTCACGGCCCGGTCTTCGCCAGATGCCTGCCCAATGCCCATCAGTGCAGAACCTGCATTGGTCATAATTGCACGCACGTCCGCAAAGTCGAGGTTGATCAGGCCCGGCACGGTGATCAGATCTGAGATGCCCTGCACGCCCTGGCGGAGCACATCGTCGGCAATCTTAAACGCCTCCACCATTGAGGTGCGCTTGTCCACAACCTGCAGCAGCCTGTCGTTGGGAATCGTGATCAGCGTATCGACCTTCTGGCGGAGCAGCTCAATGCCCTTCTCTGCTTGGGCCATGCGCCTTCTGCCTTCAAAGCTGAAGGGCTTCGTAACCACCCCTACCGTTAAGGCATCAAGCTCCTTGGCGATCTCCGCCACCACAGGTGCTGCGCCAGTACCTGTGCCTCCTCCCATGCCCGCAGTGATGAATACCATGTCAGCGCCTTCGAGGGCTTGGCGGATATCCTCTCTGGATTCTTCCGCGGACTTCTGTCCGATTTCTGGGTCCGAGCCGGCACCTAAACCCTTTGTCAGCTTCTGCCCAACCTGGATCTTCACAGTTGCATCGGACAACTGCAGGGCCTGCGCATCGGTGTTAAGTGCGATGAACTGTACACCGGTCAACCCAGCAGCAATCATGCGGTTCACCGCATTGCTTCCGCCACCGCCACAGCCGATGACTTTTATATCTGCAAACTGTGGAGTCGCTAAGTCAAACTCGAACATGGGATCCCCCTCTTTGCGCAACGAATTCCTTATCCCTTGATTCAACACCTGAAAGACTTTTCCCTCTTCCTGCTTCTGAAATACGGAAAAAAACTCCTAGCGCTGTTTGAGCCGCACCACCGGGCTTTTCGGGACCCGCAGGTCGATCACCAGCGGTTCAGCCCCCTGAGATGCCAGATCTTTCCACAGTTCTTCCAGCAGCACGAACTTGGCCTCTAGGCTCTCCAGGTCGCCGATCAGTATTTCCACCCCCGACTTAGTCACCAGAGAGCGTGTCCCTGCATCCCACTTGGCCAGGATGCCCACTATCGAGGGCGGTACCGCAGTCAGGACGCGCGCTGCTGCTTTCAGTTGGGCAGAAGAGTCAACCGCGGCGTTGACTACCTCCGGCAGTTCCAAGACGGGCAGCTGCCGAGGCGGAGTCATCAGCGCGCCATTCTTGTCGAGCACGTATACATCACTGCCCCGGCGGACCCAGGCCAGCGGCAGGCGCTCCTCCACGGTGACCGCGATCCTGTTGGGCCAGGCCCACTTCACGGAGGCCTTTTCCACCCAAGGATGCTCTTCCAGGCGGCGCACAAGCTGGCCTTTGTCCAGGTACAGCACATTGGTGGGCTGAAAACCTATGTACTCATTCAGCTGCTCTTCCTCCAGCAAGACCAGGCCTGTCCACTCCAGGGCCGCGGCAGTGAAGTAGTCAGAGTTGAGAAACAGGTATCCAGAGATGACAAGGGCCACAATTAGAAACGCCAGACTCGTCCGTGGCTGAATCAATGTAATCTCACCCTTTCTACGAGCCATCCCAACCCGTGTCCAGCCGCACCACCCTTGCCCCCACGGCCTGGAGCTGGCCGGCTATGTCTTCGTAACCACGGTCCACGTGATGCAGCCCATCCACTTCCGATATACCCTCGGCCATAAGCCCGGCGATAACCAGCGCTGCACCGCCGCGCAAGTCTTCCGCTGCCATCCGGGCACCCCGCAGCGGCCTTCCCCCGCTGACGAAAGCCCTGTTTTGACTGACGGTGATCTCTGCTCCCAGCTTACGCAGCTCTCGTGTATACCCAAAGCGGTTGTCGTAGATCGACTCGCGCACAACACTCTGGCCGTGAGCCTTTAAGGCCAATGTTGTCAACTGCGGCTGCAGGTCTGTGGGAAACCCAGGATACGGAGCGGTTTGCACCTCCACAGGGTGGAGGCGTGAAGCAGGGTATACTGTAAGGAACCTTTCCCCCACTGAGATCGGCACGCCCATGGCAGTCAGGATGCGCAGCAGCGGCTCCAGATGGTGGGGATTGACGTTGACGAGCTGCAGCTCGCCGCCGGTGGCCGCCGCGGCAATCACATACGTCCCCGCCTCGATACGATCTGGGATCACCCGGTAGTCAGTACATCCCAGCTCAGGTACGCCTTGAACAGTGATAACGGGAGTACCTGCTCCCTCAACCTTGGCCCCCATGCGGTTGAGAAAGCCTTGGATATCGACAATCTCTGGCTCTTTGGCCGCATTGCGGATAGTGGTAGTACCCCGAGCCAGGACAGCAGCCATCATGATATTCTCGGTGGCCCCTACGCTGGGGTAACGCAACGTAATGTCGGCGCCGGTGAGGCGGCCGGCGCGAGCGATGATCCTTCCTTCAACCTCTTCGATGGCGGCACCCAACCGCCTCAGCCCATCGAGATGGATATCCAACGGGCGCGAGCCGATGGCACAGCCACCGGGGAGGGCAATCTCTGTCTTTCCGAGCCTTGCCAACAGCGGCCCCATCACCTGAATGGAAGCGCGCATGGACTGCACCAAGCGCTCGGGAGGGCGCCCCTGCAGGCCGTTCACTGAGATAAACAGCTCATTGCCTTGGAGCACAGCCTCGGCCCCAAGAGACCGCAGCACACCGACCATCGTCCGCACATCAGTGATGGCCGGCACATCGCTGATGCGAAAGGAGCCATGTCCAAGCAGTGACGCCGCCATCAGCTTGAGAACCGAGTTCTTCGCTCCCCGGACCCGAATCGTCCCCTGCAGCTGATGCCCGCCCTCGATGACCAGCTTAGCCATCGTATCACCTCTACCCGCAGTCAGTAGCGTATCTCGTACCGTACATAGTATGCGGGTAGCAGGTATTGGTGAAAAGGCCGGTTCCTCAGCTCTTACACTGACGTGAGATGTTGAGCAACACTCCCACCGCAGCCAGGCTGGTCAATAAGGAAGATCCCCCGTGGCTGATGAAAGGAAGGGGTATGCCAGTGACAGGCAGTGAGCCGGTGACAACTCCTATATTGATCATCGCCTGAAACGCGATCATCGCGGTGATGCCTACAGCCAGCAGAGACCCGTACAGGTCAGGCGCGTTGAGGGCAGTCTTCAGGCCGCGCCAGCCGAGGACGAAAAACAAGAAGATCACAAATGACCCACCCACAAATCCCAGTTCTTCGCAAAGAATGGCAAAGATGAAGTCCGTGTGATGTTCGGGTAGGTACGAGAACTTCTGCCGGCTGCGCCCCAACCCCAAACCGAACAGGCCGCCTGAGCCGATGGCCAAGAGTGACTGGATCACGTTCCATCCCGAACCGGTTGGATCAGCCCATGGATCCAGAAACGCCATAATGCGCCGGAACCGATACTCCTCCTTGGCAATCAGCTGCCAGGCCACAGGTGCCGCTGCGGCTGCCAAAAGCACCAGCTGGCCGAAATGAGCCCCACCGGCGAACACAACCACCATCGTGGAGAACACAAGGGCAGCTCCAGTGCCGAAATCAGGCTCTTCCATAATCAGGCCGAATGCAAGCCCCAAGATCGCCAACAGCGGCAGCAGCCCCGTGAAAAAATGACGAATGCGCTCCTTCTTTGTGGAGATGTAGACGGCGGCGTAGTTGATCATGGCGAACTTAGCAAGCTCAGAAGGCTGCAGGTTGAAACCGCCCACGCGGATCCAGCGGGTCGCCCCTCCTGCTCCCTGGCCCACAAACAGAACCAGAACCAGCAGGACAAAGGACACGATCAGGGCAGGGAGCGCCAAAAGCCTAAACACGTGGTAGTCGATGCGCATGAGGACAAACATCACCGCCAGGCCCACCGCAGCCAAGACAGCTTGGCGCTGCACAGAGCGGTACGGGTCGCTGGACTCGGTTATCCCTATCACCGATGAGGCGCTGAAAACCATAATAAGGCCGATACTGAGCAGTGCCAGCACCGCTGCAAAGATGATAATATCCGGCTTACCGCCCTTCGTAAGCATGCTCCCTGCCCTCCTTCCCTACATGCATATTCGGCAGGACTGCCGTTAATAAGCGGCCAACAGGCCGATCACGGCACAGACAATACTGACCAACCAGAACCGGATCATGACCGTCGTCTCTGACCAGCCGCCGAGCTCGAAATGGTGGTGCAGGGGCGCCATGCGGAATATGCGTTTGCCCTTCGTCATGCGGAAATAGGCCACCTGGATGATCACGGACAGGGTTTCGACCACGAACAACCCGCCGATGATGGGCAGAAACAGAGTTGTCCGAGTGAGGATGGCCCCCGCTGCCAGCGCCGCCCCCAACCCAAGTGAGCCTGTATCACCCATAAACACCTGAGCGGGATGGGCGTTGAACCAGGTAAATCCAAGACACGCTCCAGCCACCGCGGCAAAGAAGATTGCCATGTCGGAACTGCCCCCTCGCCACGCGAGAATCGCGAAAGCCAGCGCAGCGATTGCTGTGCTGCCCGCAGCCAGCCCGTCAAGGCCGTCGGTAATGTTCACAGCGTTACTGGCTGCCACCATCACCAGCACGTTAAACAGCACAAACACAACCGGATGGAGCTGGGCTTCCGTACCGACGAAGGGGATAATCAAGCTGCTGCCTTCTCCCTGCTTCCAGGCGAAGAGGGCGATCAAAAGGGCAATTCCGGCTTGCCCGGCCAGCTTCTCCCTCGCCCTCAGCCCTAGGGAACGCTTAGCCACTATCTTTAAGGCATCGTCTAGAAGGCCGATCACACCGCAGCCCAGAGCGGCCACAAGAGCCACCGAGACACTTCTGCTCATGGAACTGGTGAGCACAACGGCGGCCGCCAGTGCGGCCAGAATGAGAACTCCGCCCATGGACGGCGTGCCCGCCTTTTTCAAGTGCGTGCGCGGGCCGTCACTGCGCACCTGCTGCCCAAACTTCAGCCGCCGCAGATAGTAGATAGTACCGGGCCCCAGCAGTACTGTGATCGCGAAGGCAATCAGAGCCGCCAGCATCGGCGCGTTGACAAGCTGCATCTCCTATTCTCCTCCCTGCAGGCGCTGTACCACTCGTTCCAACTGCATTCCGCGAGAGGCTTTCACCAAGACCACGTCGCCTGCTTGTACCGCGGGCAGGTTGTTCAACAGGTCTTCGACAGTGGCAAAGATTTCTCCTCTACCGGCACCGTCGCGCAGGCTTTCTGCCCACCTGCCCACAAAATAGAGCGCATCACATACCTCTGCCGCCCGGGCTCCCACCTCGAAATGAGCGTCGTGGCTGATCCTCCCCAGTTCGAGCATGTCTCCGAGAATGGCCACTCTCCGCCCCGAACACTCCATCCTTGCCAGGGTATCGAGGGCGGCACGCATGGATGCTGGGCTGGCATTGTACGCATCGTTGAGGATGACAGCCCCAGACGGAGTCTGGACTTCTTCCAGGCGCATGCTGCTGAGGGCGACGTCGCCGAGAGCCTGGCGGCATTGAGCAAACGGAACTCCGAGTTTGAGGCCTACCGCAAGTGCCGCTGCTGCATTCCAGGCGTTGTGAATGCCAGGCACGTTCAAAGATACCTCTCCCTCCACGCCCAATCCCTTCACGGCAAAGCTGACTCGGCCCTGTTTGTCAGTCCTCAGGTCCGCAATAGTGAGATCGTTCCCGCGGGACCGGCCGAAGAAGACCACCTCTGCGGCAGTGCGGGAAGCCAGGCTGCGCACAAGCGGGTCGTCGCCGTTGAGCACGGCAAAACCGGAGGCGGGCAAAGGATCAAGGATCTCTCCCTTTGCCTGGGCGATGTTTTCCATACTGCCCAACAGTTCAAAGTGCACCGGGCCGACGTTCGTAATAACAGCGGCCGTAGGTGGACAGATTTGCGTAAGCTCTCGGATCTGGCCGAGCCCTCGCATCGCCATTTCCACCACCAGCACCTGGTGTCCTTCCTCCAAGCCTAAGACCGAGAGGGGAACACCGAGCTCGTTGTTGTAGTTTTCCGTCGTGCTGTGGACAACAAATGCCTCTCTTAAGACCCGGGCAATCATGTTCTTGGTTGTTGTCTTACCGTTGCTGCCTGTCACGGCCACAACGGGCAGTTCAAACTGGGCCAGGTACCCTCGGGCCAGGCTCTGCAGCCCCCGCAAGGTGTCCTCAACCTCGATCACGCCCGCCATGTCCACCACGCCAGGCCGTACCATTGCGTAACCATCTCTAGCCAGAACCTCGGCAGCAAACGCGTGCCCGTCAACTCTACTCCCGCGCAGAGCCACGAACAAGCTTCCTTTCCCGGCAGCCCGGCTGTCGGTGGTAACATGCGTGATAATCCCTGTTCCTCTTGCAGTCCCGCCTGCCCACTGGGCAGCCTGCTCCAGCGTTGTTGGCTTCATCGATACAGCTCCTTCAGTGCCGCTCGCGCTTCTTCCCTGTCATCAAAATGGATACGGACGCCCTGGGCCTCTTGGTAGGTCTCATGCCCTTTCCCGGCAATCAGCACAGTGTCCCCGGGCTGGGCCGCGGCGATGGCCGCCCGGATCGCTTCACGACGATCTGGCTCCACGGTCCACCGCGCAGGGCTGCCTATCCGCCTCACTCCCTCCGCGATCTCTGAACAGATTGCCGCAGGATCTTCGCTGCGCGGGTTATCCGATGTAATGACCACCATATCTGCCAGACGGGCTGCAATCTCGCCCATCACCGGCCTCTTGCTGCGATCCCGATCTCCGCCCGCACCAAAGACCACAATCAGCCGTCCCGCCGTCAGAGCGCGAGCGGTAAGCAGCACGTTTTCCAAACCGTCCGGTGTGTGAGCGTAATCCACGATCACGGAGAATGGCTGGCCTGCATCAACCAGCTCGAAGCGGCCGGGTACCCCGCTCATGCTCTCCAGGCCTTCTTTCACCAGAGCCAGCTCGACTCCTTCTGTCAAGCAGACGGCTGCTGCAGCCAGAGAGTTGTAAACGTTGAACTTCCCGGTCAGCGGCAGCGACAGGCGTGCGCTCCCCCATGGGGACTGCAGCGTATAGGACACACCCTTCGCCCCCACAGAGATATCCACCGCCCGCACCTGGACACGTTCCTCCACGCCGTAACTGACCACAGGGGCAGCCGATTCCACAGCCATAGCCCACCCATGTTGGTCATCGAAGTTGATCACAGCAAAACCGTTCAGCTGCTTAAACAGGCGTGCCTTGCTCCGGAAGTATTCTTCGGTAGTCTTGTGGAAATCGAGATGGTCCTGTGTGAGATTGGTGAACACTCCGCAGCGAAAGGGCGTACCTGCAGTCCGCTTCAGCTCCAGAGCGTGGGAGGATACTTCCATCACCGCGTAGCGGCACTCTTCGGCCACCATCTGAGCGAAAATCCGCTGCAGATCCAAGGACTCGGGCGTCGTCCGCTCACTGGAAAGACGATGCGCACCGATGATCGTTTCAATGGTTCCGATCAAGCCGGTGCGAAAGCCTGCATGTTCGAGAACTGCTTTGATCATGTAAGTGGTAGTGGTCTTTCCATTGGTGCCCGTCACGCCAATTACCCGCAGTTTGGCGGCAGGATAGCCGTAGAATGCCGCTCCCACCAATCCGAGCGCACTTCGAGTGTCCTGGGTAATCACCTGCGGCACACTGATTTCGGGCAGCCGCCGCTCCACCAGCAGGGCTGCGGCTCCCTTCTTCACTGCATCCACGGCATAATCATGCCCATCATAACGAAAACCGGGCACGGCGACGAAGAGGCAGCCCGGCCCAGCTTGGCGCGAGTCGTAGACAATGCTCGAAATCTCTGTGTCCTGGCCGGCCAACTCGCCGCCGATCTCTTTCACCAGCTCTCTCAGCCGCACAATGTCTCCTCCTGTACACTATTATTCGTGCCCCTAGACAAGAAGACCAGATTCCAGTCCTTACCTTGCATCCCGGCGCTCAACTCCCAAGTAGCTCAGACTCTGTTCCATTACTTCTCTAAACACCGGTGCCGCCAGGACACTGCCGTAGCGGGTTTCTGTCTGCGGCTTGTAGAGGATGACAAGGGCCGCCAGCACCGGGTTGTCGGCGGGCGCGTAGCCGACAAAAGACGAGATTCGCTCATCGCCGTAGCCTCCCCGTTCAGGCACTTCAGCAGTACCAGTTTTGCCTGCGGAGTAGTAGCCGGGCACTTCTGCCTGGCTGCCGCTGCCGTTCGCAACTACCGACCGCAGCAGGTTCTGCAGCCGCTTGGCCGCAGCCTCGCCGATGGCGCGCCCTAAAGGCTCAGGCTCAAAAGCTTCGATCAGCCGTCCCTGGCTGTCTCGAATCTCTTTGACGAACCGGGGGCGCATGACGACGCCATCGTTGGCCACCGCACTGATCGCGGTGATCAGCTGCAGAGGCGTCACAGCTACACCCTGCCCGAAGCCGATGTTCGCCCATCGAATCTTCTCCCCATATCTGACCTCACCCGGCGCAACTACCGTTCCCCGGCCTTCTCCCGGAAAATCCACTCCCAACCTGCTGCCGAAGCCAAAGGCGCGGATCACCGGGTAGAAGCGCTCCGGCCCCATCTCCACCGCTACCTGTGCGAAGACGATGTTGTCCGACCGTTCGAGGGCCTGCCGAAACGTGATATTGCCCGCTCCTCGTCCATCCCAGTTGCGAATCGTCCCTCCATCTACCTGCCAGTAAGACCCAGAGTAGAACGTCCTGCTTTCCGAGGCGACGCCCAGTTCCAGGGCCGCCGCGGCAGTGACAAACTTAAACGTAGAGCCCGGTTCATACTGGTCAGTGATGGCAATGTTGCGCCTGCGCGCCACGGAGTACGCCGCGTAATTGTTTGGGTCGAACGTGGGATAGACTGCGCAGGCCAGGATCTCACCTGTGCTGGGATCCATTACCAAGACAACACCCTGCTCACTGCGTGTGCTTTCCACCGCCTGCCGAATTTGGGTTTCGGCGACGTGCTGAATCACTGAATCGAGGGTGAGTACAAGGTCGTACCCATCAACTGGAGGTTGATAAGTAGCGTCGCCGCCGGGAATGAGTCGCGCCGCCGCATCGGACTCGGCAGCGAGGCGGCCGGGGATACCCCGCAGGTATTCGTCGTAGTAGTACTCCAACCCCTCCAGGCCTTGGTTGTCGATGCCTGTAATCCCCAGTACGTGGGCGGCCAGAGTGCCGTTGGGATAGTACCGCTGGGGCCGTTCCACAAGGTAAATGCCAGGAAGCCTCAAAGAACGCACGGCTTCAGCCTGTTCAGGGGTCAGTTTGCGCGCCAACCACACACTCCCTGATGCTGCATTCTGCAATTTTGCCGCGATCTCCTCGGCGGGTAACGACAAACACGGAGCCAATAACTGGGCAGTCTGCTGAGGATCGCCAACCCGTGCGGGAATGGCATAGACTGCATCGGCTCCGATACTCATTGCTAACGTCTTATAGTTTCGATCATATATGCTACCGCGCTGGGGGTCTATCACTCGCGGCCGCATCCGCTGAGCAACAGCCATTTCGCTGTACTCACTGTGTCTGATGATCTGCAGGTACGCGAGGCGGGACACCAGGCACACACTGAAAAATGCGATAAGGACAAAAACAACCGCTGTGCGGCGCCGCTGTAGGCGCCGAAGATCAGAGTTCGCCAGCTTCAACTCCTCCCACCGGGAACAGCTTGTTCAGCCAGTTTGCCACCACTGTCCAGGCATTGGGTTCCTGTGGGGCGGCTGTGTCCCGCACTCCCGCAGCCGTACCAGAGCCGCGGGTGCCCGCGAAGCTCGTGGGAGCCACGAGAACGGCTGTATCCGAAGGATCAACCATTCCCAGCTTGGTGCGGGCCAGTTCTTCGATCGTCTGCAGAGACCGGGCCTGTTCCAGCTGCACCCTAAGATATCCATTTCGCTGCCGAACGATGCTTGCCTCCTCCTGAAGCTGCGCGAGTTCCATGGAAAGGTACATGTGGTCGATCTGCTGCGAGATGTAGAGCACCGCTAAGGCCACTACGACGGCCGCGATCAGGCACAGTTTCACCGTAGCAGGCACGCGCCGGTGCTTCCGTGTGGGACGCTGGCGGCGTTCCCGTTCCGGGGGCTGGTAGTGGACTCTCTCTTCCCACTGATACGCACTGGGAATTTGCCTCGCAGGAACCATGTCGGTGCCTCCTCAAATGCGTTCCGCCGCTCGAAGTTTGGCGCTGCGGGCTCGCGGGTTTTTCTCCAGCTCTGCCGCAGACGGAACGATAGGCTTGCTGTTCACCAGCTTCAGTGTTGCCCGCCGGCCGCAGACGCACACCGGGAGATCCGGCGGACAGGTACAGCGGCCCAGGCAGCTCTGGAAAAACTCCTTGACGATCCGATCCTCCAGCGAATGGAAGGTAATAACTGCGATCCTTCCTCCGGGGTTCAACAGCGGGACACTCTGCTCCAGCACAGACCGCAGCGCCCCCAACTCGTCGTTCACGGCAATGCGCAGCGCCTGAAACGTCCTGCGCGCCGGATGCGGCCCGCCCTGCCTGGCTGCAGCAGGGACTGCGTTCTTGATGATCTGCACCAGTTGGCTGGTAGTTCGGATCGGCTCAATCGCTCGATACTTCACGATAAAATCAGCAATTCGGGCCGCCCAACGCTCCTCACCGTACTCGGCGATGATGCGGGCGAGCTCTTTCTGTGACAGGGTGTTCACCAGATCCTGCGCTGTGACAGGGTCATCGGGGTTCATGCGCATGTCCAGGGGCGCATCCTGATGGTAGCTGAAGCCCCGTTCTCCTTCATCCAGCTGCGGAGACGACACCCCTATGTCAAGCAGGATACCATCTACCCGGTCGATTCCCTGGTCGGCGAGGATTCGGGCCAGGTGGCGGAAGTTGCCGTGAACCAAAGTAACACGGTCTTTATAGTGCTGCAGGCGGTGCCCTGCCCGCTCCAGAGCCTCAGGGTCACGGTCGATCCCGATCAGGCGGATACTGGGCTCGGTCGAAAGCACGGCCAGACTGTGGCCGGCCCCGCCCAGGGTGCAGTCTACATAGGTACCGCCCGGTTTCAGCGCCAGTACCTCTACGCTCTCATGCAGAAGTACAGGTTCATGGGCGAAATGCATCTACTCTCATCCTTTACGCCCTCAGATTCCCAGGTCGACGATGCTTTCAGCAATCGTCTCATATGACTCTTCTGCTTCTCGGATATAGGCTTCCCATCTCGCCTTACTCCAGATTTCAACTCGACTGGAGACGCCAATAACCACCGCTTCTTTGTCAATCTCTGCGTACTCCCGCAGGTTCTGGGGAATCATGATCCGGCCCTGCTTGTCCAACTCGCAGTCGGTGGCACCAGAGAACAGGAAGCGCACAAACTGCCGAGCACCGGCCTTTGTCAGCGGCAGAGACTTGAGTTTCTCTTCCAGTGCCTGCCATTCCGAATGAGGAAAGAGGAACAGACAGTTGTCCAGCCCGCGCGTCAAAACTGCGCCCACACCCAGCTCTTCTCTGAACTTCGCTGGGATGATCAGCCGGCCCTTGGCGTCGAGAGTGTGCTGAAACTCGCCCATGAACATCTCCACGCACCCTCTTCCTCGGAAGTGTCCCCCACTTTCCTCCACTTCGCGCCACCTTATCTCCCTTATTCTCCCACGATGGGCAAATCCCTTCTTCTTCGCCAAAAAAAGCAACAAAAAAACCCGAATACTTCGAAGTATTCAGGTCGTAAGTACGAGTGAACCGATAAGCCGAGTTCTGTCGAGGGTGATCATCTATCTAGGACTGCAGTTGCCTACAGCCTCCAGCAGCCAACCCGGAAGTCAAACGAGACGAGCAGCCTCTCCTCCCCTATTTGGCCTTGCTCCGGGTGGGGTTTACCTAGCCAGCCAGTCACCTGACTGCTGGTGAGCTCTTACCTCACCTTTTCACCCTTACCCATGACGGGCGGTATGTTTCTGTGGCACTAGCCTTGGGGTTGCCCCCACTGGGCGTTACCCAGCACCCTGCTCTGTGGAGCTCGGACTTTCCTCAGGGTTTCCCCCGCGATCACCTGGTCCACTCGCACTCCAATTATACCACAGCCACGGCAGGTTTCAACCGGCGAAAGGATCCAGGCTTGGTGCTTCCAGGACCTCTAACTGCCCCGCAAGTCTGCTGCGAAGATATTCTGCCAGCTTGGGAACCATGATTTTCTCTGTCCCGTGGTGGCCGGCGTCAATCACCGCCAGCCCAGCATCAAGTGCCTCCAAGGCATCATGATACGACACATCTCCCGTTACCAACACGTGCGCTCCCGCTGCCCGAGCGGCCTCGATCAGGCTGCCGCCGGATCCGCCGCAGACAGCAGCGGCCGCACACATCTGGCTGCCCTGCCCGATCAGGCGCACCGGCGTTTGTAGTTTCCGCCCCACGAAAGCCGCGAAGTCGGCGGCCGACATTGGTTGAATCCGGCCCACTCTCCCCAAACCAGTGCCAGGAGACAGCCCGGGCACCAAGGGCCGCGGATTGCCCAACTCAAGCCGCTCAGCGAGCCAGTGGTTGAGGCCGTATGCGGCAGAATCAAGATTCGTGTGGCTGACATATACCGCTGTGCCATGCCTGAGCAGCGAAGCCACCAACGCCCCCTGCGGCGTATCGGTGCGGATCTGACGGAGCGGCCGGAAGATCAGGGGATGATGAGCCACAATGAGCTGCACTCCTTCGGCGGCTGCCAGAGCAGCGATGTCTGGCGTTACCGTGAGAGTAACAAGGGCCTTCCGGACAGGAGTGCTCTCCTCACCTAACTGTAAGCCTACATTGTCCCAGTCCGCTCGCAAATCGAGCGGCGCCAACTCCTCGATCAGGGCAGCCACATCCCGCACTGTCGGCACATTCTTCAAACCGCTCCACCCCTTCTGCCCTGGGATCAAAAAAGCCTCACCTGCCTGTGGCTGTGAGGCCGCTGTAGTCGATGGAGAGAAATGGTGGACCCCCTGGGATTCGAACCCAGGACCAACGGATTATGAGTCCGCTGCTCTCACCGCTGAGCTAGGGGTCCAATACCACTGGTTTATTATACGGCACTGCCTGGAGCCGTGTCAAGGATACTGCAGCCTACTCTTCCAAGAAGTCCTTGAGTTTCTTGCTCCGGCTTGGGTGCCGCAGCTTGCGAAGAGCCTTGGCCTCGATCTGCCGAATCCGTTCCCGGGTGACGCCAAAAACCTGCCCCACCTCTTCCAGCGTACGGGTCCGCCCATCATCTAGGCCAAACCGCAGCCTCAGTACCTGCTGCTCTCTGGGAGTCAGCGACTCCAGAACACTGGACAGCTGCTCCCTCAGCATGGTGAAGGACGCTGCCTCGGCAGGAGCCAGCGCTTCCTGGTCCTCAATAAAGTCGCCCAGATGGCTGTCCTCTTCTTCGCCGATCGGTGTCTCCAGCGATACTGGCTCTTGTGCTATTTTCATGATCTCCCGCACGCGTTCTACCGGCATATCCATCTCGGCCGCAATCTCTTCAGGCTGAGGCGCACGCCCCAACTCCTGCAGGAGCTGCCGAGAAACCCGTGTCAGTTTATTGATGGTCTCCACCATGTGCACAGGAATGCGGATAGTGCGCGCCTGATCCGCGATGGCACGGGTAATAGCCTGGCGGATCCACCAGGTAGCATAGGTGCTGAACTTAAAACCCTTGCGGTAGTCGAACTTCTCCACCGCCTTGATCAGGCCCAGATTCCCTTCCTGAATCAAGTCCAGCAGCTGCATGCCCCGGCCCACATAACGCTTGGCGATGCTCACCACCAGACGCAGGTTGGCCTCGGCAAGGCGCCGTTTGGCCTCTTCATCTCCCTGCTCGATGCGCTTGGCATACTCGATTTCCTGTTCTGCAGTCAAGAGGGGGACACGGCCGATCTCCTTCAGGTACATGCGAACGGGATCATCGATGTCTACGCCTTCGGGAACGGACAGATCATACTGCTCCGCCTCTGAGATCTCATCATCACCCACAAGCGCGCTGTCCAGATCATCGGCGCCGTCTTCGCCTGCCTCCGGCAGCACATCGATGCCCATCGCCGAGAAGCTCTCATATATCTCATCGATCTGTTCGGGGTTCAACTCCACATCTTGCAGAGTGTCCATGATCTCGCGGTACGTCAGCATGCCGCGTTTCTTGCCCCGTTCCAGTAGATCATTGATTGATTCCATACTTACTGAGTCCTTCTTGCTCAAGCATATTCCCCCCTTCCTCCGGGCCGCACTGCAGGATTATCCTTGGAGAGTAAGACTGTTCGGCGCAGATCATAATACTCCTTCAGAAGAACATAGAGCTCGAAATGAATATCAAAACCTTTTCTTTCATTCTCCAAGGATGAAAGCTTTTCCTCTATTTTGGACAATCTTCGCCTCCACAAGAGCTCCTGAAACTGGCCCAGATACTCCTGCCATTTCCCAGTGGGCCGATCCAATGCGAGAATCTCACTGGCAGTGGCGGCTCCCGCTTCATCCCAATCGCCCCTCGCCAACAGCTGAAACAGATGGCGGTATGCGGGCGTGGCAAAATCCTCGGCAGAGTACCCCTTGGCGGCCAGTTCATCGAGCAGCTCTGGTTGGTGGAGCACCCACCGCAGAACGTCCCTTTCTACCAACTCCTCGCGGGAAACTGGCGGAATATGCACGCGTTTTATAGTATGCCTGTTTCTGGATTTGATATGTGAACCAGGGTGCGGGCTCCTGTCCCCTCCCCTATGCTTATTCACATCCGCGCGCAGTGAATCCTCGTGAACCCGCAACCGGGCAGCAGCATAGCGGATATACTCGTCCCGCTCAACCGCATTGCCTAGCTCCGCAAGAACAGATATTATTTCGTTGGTAGCCGCTAACTTTCCTTCTCTGGTCTCCAGATTGTGTCGGGCCAAAGCCTGCGCGATGAGGTATTCCACCAGCGGCTGCGCTTGGCCGAGCCAGGCCTGTACATCTTCGATAGAGTGGCTGCGGGCAAAGCCATCTGGATCCTGGCCCCCTTCCAAGCGGGCAACATGGACATTCATGCCGTTGCTCTTGAGCAGCCGCATGCTGCGCAGCGTTGCCTTTTCTCCTGCCAGGTCACCGTCAAAAGCAATGGTGACATTCTTAGTGAACCTGCCCAAAAGGCGCGCGTGGGCAGGTGTAAACGCTGTGCCCAAAGAGGCGGCCACGTTGCGGACGCCCTTGCTGTACAAGGCGATAAGATCGGTGTACCCCTCCACGATGATCGCGCGGTCGGCTTCCTTGATGGCATCTTTCGTCCAGTTCAGGCCGTAGAAAATGCGGCCCTTCTGGAACACTGGCGTCTCCTTGGTGTTTAGATATTTAGGATGGCCGTCACCTATTATTCGCCCACCAAAGCCGATGAACCTTCCTAGATGATCGCAAATAGGGAAAATTATCCGGTCGCGAAAGCGGTCAACGTACCCGCGCTGGCCCTTGGCAATCAGGCCTGCCTTTTCCGCTTCCTCCAGGTCGGCCTGCTGCCCTTCCAAGAACTTGACTAGGTTGTCCCACCCCGAGGGCGCATAGCCCAAGTAAAAAGTGCGGGCCAGATCTGTGCTGATACCGCGGGCAGCCAGATAACGGCGGGCCTCTTCACCCGCGGGCGAGCGCAGCATAGTGTAGTAGTACCGCGCTGCGAGCTGATTCAGCGCGGTGAGGCGCTCCCGCAGTACGCGGGCACGGCCTTCTTCTGGCGATACCTGCGGAACCGGGATTCCCGCTTCCTCTGCCAGGCGCACCACGGCCTCGGAAAAAGACAGGTTGTGAAAACGCATCACGAAGTTGATCACATTTCCGCCGGCGCCGCAGCCGAAGCAGTAAAAGAAGTTCTTGTCCGGATTAACAGTGAAGGAGGGGGTCTTTTCGCTGTGGAAAGGGCACAGGCCAACGAAGTTGCGCCCAGTGCGCTTGAGGTTGACGTGCTTACCGATCACGCTCACAATGTCCACACTGGATCTGACCTGCTCGATCCATTGGTCCGAAAAACGTGCTATTGGACTCCCACCCTTCTAAGTTTTCCAACCAGCAGGCAAAAACAGCCGCTCGTACTCAGCTAGGGCATAACTGTCCGTCATGCCGGCGATGTAGTCGCAGGCCGCCCGCTGCAGCTCCGCCTCGCTGATGCTGTGCCCAAGCCGCTGTTCCAGCTGCTCGTGGTTGCGGATGTAGTAGTTGTAAAGCTGCTCCAAGAGGCCGTACACCTTGCTTTCCTCTTGTTTGGCTTCGGAGCCGATGTAGACGGTGGCGAACAGAAACTCTCGCAGCTCATCTGTGGCCGCGGCCACATCTGGTGTCATCGCAATCTGGGGCTTGCGCATACTGGCCTCTATCACTGACTTGACCATTGTGTCAATGCGCTCGGCCCTGGTGCTGCCCAAGACTTCCGTGACGCTGCGGGGAAGCTCCTCCTCTCGCAGCACGCGGCCGCGCACAGCATCTTCCACATCATGGTTCAGATAAGCGATCCGATCGCAGAGCCTAACAACCTGCCCCTCCAGAGTCGCCGGCAGCTCCGGGCCTGTGTGATGGAGAATCCCATCACGGACTTCATACGTCAAGTTCAGCCCCGGGTAACGTGGTGAGTGCTGCTCCAGGACGTCGACTACACGCAGGCTTTGTTCATTGTGGCGGAAATGCCCGATCAGTCGGGCCAGTGCCGCCTCACCGGCATGGCCAAAGGGCGTGTGGCCCAGATCATGGCCAAGCGCTATGGCTTCAGTGAGATCCTCGTTGAGGCCCAGAGTTCGCGCCACTGTGCGGCTGATCTGGGCTACCTCTAACACATGGGTCAGCCGAGTACGGTAGTGATCCCCCGCTGGGTAAATGAAAACCTGAGTCTTCGACCGCAGACGGCGAAACGCCTTGGAGTGTAAGATGCGGTCGCGATCCCGCTGATACGGAGTGCGGATGGTGCACTCCTCCTCAGGGTACACGCGCCCCTTCGTTTCCGCCGTCCGCTGGGCATATGGAGACAAGTACTCCTTTTCCCACTGCAACGTTCGCTCCCAGAGATACACCTGGATCCCTCCTTCGGCGAACCAAAAAGGAACCCACACTGTGTTAGTATGGGTTCCCCACTGGAAGTCTATTTCCTGCTACCGCGGATTGCGGATGTTAGCTTGAGCCGCTGCCAAGCGGGCTACCGGTACTCGGAACGGCGAGCAGCTCACATAGTTGAGCCCAACACGGTGGAAGAAATCGATGGAATCTGGATCGCCACCGTGTTCGCCGCAGACGCCGACCTTCAGGTCCGGCCTGGTGGAACGGCCCTTTTCCACACCCATCTTGACGAGGGCGCCCACGCCGGTCTGGTCCAGACTCTGGAATGGATCCTTAGGCAAGATCTCTTTATCGAGATAGTCCTGGAGGAACTTGCCCGCGTCGTCACGGCTGAAGCCGTAGGTCATCTGGGTCAGGTCGTTGGTACCGAAGGAGAAGAACTCCGCTTCCTTGGCGATGGCGTCCGCCACAACACAGGCCCGCGGAATCTCAATCATTGTACCCACCAGGTAGCTGAACTTGACGCCCTGCTCTGCCATGACCTCTTCCGCCACTTTCACGCAGACATCCTTCATGAGCTTAAGCTCTTCTTCGCTGCCCACGAGCGGAATCATGACCTCAGGTTTGACTTCGATGCCTTCCTTGGTAAGTTCCGCAGCAGCTTCGAAGATCGCCCTAGCCTGCATCGCGTAGATCTCAGGGTAAGTAATACCGAGGCGGCAGCCGCGATGGCCGAGCATCGGGTTCATCTCCTGCAGGCTCTTGACCGTCTGCTTCAGCTCATCAAAGGTGACACCCATCTCGGCCGCGAGTTCTTCAATGGCCTCATCTTCGTGCGGCAAGAACTCGTGCAACGGCGGGTCGAGCAGGCGCACGGTCACCGGCAGGCCCTGCATCGCTTCAAAGATACCCTTGAAGTCGCCCTTCTGATAAGGCAGCAGCTTCGCGAGGGCCTTTTCGCGCCCTTCTTTATCCTTAGCCAGGATCATCTGGCGCACAGCCTTGATACGGTCACCCTCAAAGAACATGTGCTCGGTCCGGCAGAGGCCGATACCTTCGGCTCCAAATTCGCGGGCAACCTTGGCATCGTGCGGCGTATCAGCATTGGTACGTACACCGAGAGCGCGGAACTCATCGGCCCACTGCATCAGTTCGCCGAAGTAACCGGTGACGGCAGCATCAACCAGCTCGAGTTTGCCTACGATCACTTCACCGGTGGTACCGTTCAGGGTTACCCAATCGCCCTCTTTGAGGACCACGTCGCCCACAGTAATGGTCTTCTTTACTTCATCGATCTTAGCGGCACCAACACCAACCACACAGCACTTGCCCATGCCTCTCGCCACAACAGCTGCGTGAGAGGTCATGCCGCCGCGGGTAGTGAGGACACCCTCCGCCACGTGCATACCGCCGATGTCTTCAGGAGAAGTCTCGGTGCGGGCCAGGATGACCTTCTCGCCCCTCTTCGCCCACTCTTCCGCCTCGTCGGCACTGAACACCAAACGGCCGACAGCAGCACCTGGGGATGCGGGCAGTCCCTTGGCCAGAGCTGTGTACTTCGCCTTAGGATCGATCATCGGGTGGAGCAACTGGTCGATCTGGCTGGGATCGACACGCAGAACCGCTGTCTTCTTGTCGATCAAGCCCTCATGCACCATCTCCACGGCGATCCGCACAGCGGCCGTTGCTGTCCGCTTGCCAGCGCGGGTCTGCAGCATGTAAAGCTTGCCTTCCTGGATCGTGAACTCGATATCCTGCATGTCGCGGTAGTGCTGCTCAAGCTTCTTATAGATGCTCTCCAGCTCTGCATAGACTTCAGGCATCTGTTCCTTCAGCTGGGAAACAGGATTCGGAGTCCGGATACCAGCTACTACGTCCTCACCCTGGGCATTCATCAAGTACTCGCCGTAGAAGACGTTTTCACCGGTGGACGGGTTGCGTGTGAAGGCCACGCCGGTGCCAGACGTCTCACCCATGTTGCCGAAGACCATGGCCTGGACGTTTACAGCGGTACCCCAGTCACCGGGGATGTTGTTGATCTTGCGGTATCGGATAGCACGGGCGTTGTTCCAGGAACGGAACACGGCATCAATTGCGCCGCGCAGCTGCTCCCAAGGATCATTGGGGAAAAGCCTGCCGGCGTGCTTGGACACCACTTCTTTGTACCGCCGTACCACTTCCTGCAGGGCTTCCGTGTCCAGTTCGGTATCGAGTTTCACGCCCTTCTCGTCCTTAACGGCCTGCAGAGCTTCCTCGAAGTAGTCATGCTCGACGCCCATTACCACATCGCCGTACATCTGGATGAAACGGCGGTAAGAGTCCCAGGCGAAACGAGGGTTATTTGTCTTTCTGCTCAGGGCCTCAACTGTTTCATCATTCAAGCCGAGGTTAAGAACAGTGTCCATCATACCCGGCATGGAGACGCGAGCGCCCGACCGCACAGATACCAGCAGCGGGTTCTCACTGTCACCGAGTTTGGCACCCATGGCCTCTTCCAACCGGGCGAGGTTCTCCCGGACCTGTTCTTCAAGGCCCTCCGGCCACTTCTCACCACTGGCGTAGAATGATGTACAGGCTTCAGTGGTAATGGTGAATCCTGGTGGAACAGGAATATTCAGTGCAACCATTTCAGCAAGGTTGGCGCCTTTGCCGCCGACCAGGTTCTTGTTACCCTCTTGGCCGTTGGTTTGGCCGTTGCCGAAAAAGTACACCCACTTCTTGCTCATCAGTGTATCCTCCTTCGCTTGTGTGATTGCTGTCTGTTCCCTTTCTTGGGCCCAACACCAAAAACTACTATTCGGGATAATCCCGGAATATCCTTCCGCAGGGGCATTAATTCACAGAGAGACAACAATTGCCTGAAAATCGGCAAAGGCGCGGAAAACTGATACAGTCTCCTGGAGCATGCTCAGGCGGTTTGTGCGCACGTGGTCATCCTTATCCATGATCATCACGCGGTCAAAAAACGCATCTACTGCCGGCCGAAACCCGGCCAAGCTCGTCAGTGCAGCCTGATAGTCCCCTGCCTCCAGCTGGCCGCTGACAGTCGTCTTTAGGCCGGTAACCGCCTGGAAGAACTCACTATCCGCGTCGGTGAAGCAGTCCGGATGGTACTCGACACTCTTCCCTTTCGCTGCGAGATTAGCCGCCCGCTCAAAGGCGACGTGCAAATCGAGGAATTCCGGTACCCTGCGGAACTCCTCCAGAGCCTTCACCCTTGCCGCCAGCCTGGGCGCCCTATCTTCACCGGACGCAAGGACCGCATCAATAGTGTCGTACGCATATCCTTGATCCAGCAGGTACACCCGCAGGCGTGCCAAGAGGAAATCGATCAAGCTGGCCTTTCTCTCGTCCGTGAGCGAGACGCCTGAATAACCCTCCTGCGCCATATCCAAGAGCCGCGCCAGCGAGATGTCATAGTCGTTGGCAAGCAGAATCTGCACTACACCCTGCGCCTGCCGGCGGAGAGCAAAGGGGTCTTGGGAACCTGTGGGAATCTTGCCCAATGCAAAGTACCCTACCAAGGTATCCAGTTTGTCGGCAAGCCCCACGATCTTGCCCGGCAGTGTCTCGGGTAGGCTGTCCCCGGAAAAGCGCGGCTGATAGTGCTCAGCAATGCCCCGGGCCACATCGGCAGGTTCTCCGCTTAAGAGTGCATACTTCTCACCCATGATCCCCTGGAGCTCCGGGAACTCGTACACCATCTGGGTGGCCAGATCGGCCTTGCACAGCCGGGCCGTCCTTTCCACAACCTCCCTGCTGTCCAAGCCAAGGGCGTCGGCAACCTTTGGGGCCAGGAGCATCAGGCGTTCCACCTTATCGTACATAGTTCCCAGCCCTTCTTGGAAGACTACTCCCTTGAGCTTAGCTAGATACGACTCCAAGCTGTGCTTCCGGTCCTCATCGTAGAAGAACTTGGCATCGGCGAGGCGGGCTGCCAAGACTTTCTCGTTGCCGATAACCACGGTCTCCAGGTGATTATCAGCACCGTTCCTCACACCGATGAACAGAGGCAGGAGCCTGCCCTCCGAGTCTGTGATGGGGAAGTACCGCTGGTGTTCCTGCATGGTGGTGATCAGCACCTCAGCAGGTACCTCCAGGTACTCCTGCTGGAAACACCCGCAGAAACTCGTGGGGTATTCCACCAAATTCGTTACCTCATCCAGTAGTGCTTCATCCAGGAGTACTTCACCGCCGTGCTCTCGGGCGAGAGAAGTTATCTGCCTGCGGATGGTCTCGCGGCGTTCAACCGGGTCTGCCATGACATAGGCATCGGCCAAGCGCGCGAGGTACTCTCCAGCATGCCTGAGCTCGACTGGCCCGCGCGCAAGCTGGCGGTGGCCCCAGCTCAGGCGGCTCGATGTCACAGGCCCGACGCTGAAAGGCACCACGTCTTCGCCAAAAAGAGCCACAATCCACCGCAGCGGGCGCGCAAAGCGCAGGTCGCAGCTGCCCCAGCGCATGTTCTTGGGGAAACTCAGGCTCAGGACTGCACTGCTCAGCGCTTCCGGAAGCAGCGACAGGGTGGGCTGCCCCTTTTGATGTTTGCGGGCAAAAACGTAATCGACGCCTTGGAAGGGCTGGATAAACAGATCCTCAGGGGAAACCCCCTGTGAACGGGCAAAGCCTGCGCCCGCCTTAGTCAACTGGCCTTCTTCGTCGTAGGCGATGTTCTTTGGTGGCCCCTTGACCTCGCTGACACGATCCGGCTGCAGTTCGGCCAAGCCTGACACCAGCACCGCCAGCCGCCGCGGAGTCGAATACACAGCAAGGGAAGTGTACGATAGGCTCAGCTCATCAAGGCGCGAAGCTACTCCTTCCGCCAGCTGTTTGGCCGCGGGATCCACAAACCGAGCGGGCAACTCTTCAAAGCCTACCTCCAACAGCAGATCGCGCATCAGCTCCACCCCCTCTTCAGCAGTGGGAACCCCAGTTTCTCGCGGCTGGCTAGGTAACCCAGGGCCGCTTTGCGGGCCAAAGCCCGCACGCGCCCTATGAAACGGGTGCGCTCACTCACACTGATGGCCCCGCGGGCATCAAGCAGGTTGAAGACATGGGAACACTTCAGAATGAAATCGTAGGCTGGAAGAACGAGGCCCAACCCCAACAGGCGTTCCGCCTCACTCTCGTACATGTCAAAGAGAACGAACAGCTTATCTGGGTCAGACTCTTCGAAGTTGAAGCGAGAGAACTCCACCTCATTCTGGAGGAAAACATCGCCGTAGGTAATCTCATCAACCCACTTGAGATCAAAAATGTTGTCGATGCCCTGGATAAACATTGCCAGACGTTCCAGGCCGTATGTGATCTCGGCCGACACGGGGTTGACATCAATACCGCCCACCTGCTGGAAGTACGTGAATTGGGTGATCTCCATGCCGTCCAACCACACTTCCCAGCCGAGCCCCCATGCCCCCAGGGTTGGTGACTCCCAATCATCCTCCACAAATCGCACATCATGCTTGGCCAGGTCGATGCCCAGTGCTTCCAGGCTGCCCAGATAAAGATCCTGGACGTCGTCGGGAGAAGGCTTCAGTATCACCTGGTACTGATAATAATGCTGCACGCGGTTCGGGTTCTCGCCGTAACGTCCATCGGTGGGGCGCCGGCAGGGCTGGACGTATGCCACCCGCCACGGCTCAGGGCCAAGAGATTTCAAGAACGTTCCCGGAGACATGGTGCCTGCACCGACTTCCATGTCATAGGGCTGGTAGATAATACACCGCTGAGCCGCCCAGTATTCTTGCAGTTTCATAATCATGTCCTGCAGGTTAAGCGGACTACTGCTCATTGTTCTCCTCCCTCTCATTCAAAAAAAACCTCCATCCCTGCCACAGCGGGACGAAAGGTCGCTCCAGAGGTTCCAGCGCATCTCATTTATACCAAATCTGCCTTACGTTGTCAATCAGACTGCCGCGGCGGGACAGCCCGGACAGCTTCCATGAATTCCAGCGACTTCAGCGGATAGTCTAGCCGAAAATCGATGTACTTACGCATCAGCTGTTCCAGCTCACGCAGGGCTCCCGCTGATGGGTGCAGGATACTGAAACGCCCCACATCCCACTCGGACAAACGCTTGAGCAGCTCCCAGGTTCCGTTGCTCAGGGGCACTGCTCCTTTGAACTGAGGCGCACACCGGCTGCAGAGGACGCCGCCCTCTGCGCTGAAGCTCAACCCGGAGCTGACAGCACTGCCACAGCTCAAACAGTGGTACAGCTGTGGAGCATAGCCCAGCTCCTGCATCAGCCGCACTTCGAAAGCCCGTACTGCCAGGGAGAACCGGCCCTGCAGGCCGAGGGCAAAGGCCGTCAGGAGAAGGGCAAACAGCTCAGTGCTGGGCTGCTCTTCCTCGGTGAAGGTATCAAGCAGTTCACAGATGTAGGAAGCGTGGGCCATCATTTCCAGATTCTCACGAAACTCCTGATAGGGAGTTATGATCTCAGCCTGGCTGACACTGTGCAGGTCCTTGCCGGAGAATATCAAGTAGCGGCCGTGAGTAAAGAGCTGCGTGGGGCTGAGCAGGCGGTTGCGGATGCGCCGCGCCCCGCGGGCCGCCGCCCTGATCTTGCCGTTAAAGGGCGTGTAGAGGGTGATGATCCGATCTGCTTCACCCAAGTTTGTTACGCGCAAAACTACTCCTTCAGTGCGAAAAGGCGCCATGTCACACCTCTATCTGCCCAGCTGTTCCGGCATGGGAACACCCAGGTATTCGCAGCCCAGATTGGTGATACACCGCCCGCGGGCAGTGCGCTGAATCAAGCCCAGCTGGATCAGATACGGTTCGTACACATCCTCTATTGTCTCCGCTTCTTCGCCGATGGCCGCGGCCAGGCTGTCCAACCCGACAGGGCCGCCGCCAAACACAGTGACGATAGTTTCCAATATCAGGCGGTCCAGTTGGTCGAGCCCGTTCTCATCAATATCAAACATAGCCAGGGCAGCAACGGCTACTTGATGGGAGATGAAATTGTCGGCTTTGACTTGGGCATAGTCACGGACACGTTTGAGCAGGCGGTTGGCTACCCGCGGCGTCCCCCGGGAGCGGCGGGCGATCTCGCCGGCTCCAGCAGGATCGATTTCAACCCGCAGCAGCCCAGCCGACCGTATCACGATCTGAGTCAGCTCTTCCTCCGTGTAGAGCTCCAACCGGCTCAGAACACCAAACCGGTCCCGCAGGGGGGAGGTCAGCATCCCGGCGCGGGTCGTAGCTCCGATCAGTGTAAAAGGGGGCAGGTCGATCCTGACTGACCGGGCCCCCGGCCCTTTTCCAATTATGATGTCCACTGCATGGTCCTCCATCGCTGGATAGAGGACCTCCTCCACAGTCCTGCTCAGCCTGTGGATCTCATCGATGAACAGAACATCGTGCGGCTCCAAACTAGTCAGAATCGCCACTAGATCACCCTGCCGTTCAATGGCCGGGCCGGACGTAGCATGGATGCCTACACCCAGTTCGTTGGCAATAACGTAGGCCAGGCTTGTCTTCCCCAAGCCAGGCGGCCCGTAAAGGAGCACGTGATCCAGCGCCTCGCCCCGCTGCTTCGCTGCGGTGATAAACAGTTCCATATGCTTCTTGACCTTGGCTTGGCCGATGTATTCTGCTAAAGTGCGCGGGCGCAGTGTTAAGTCCACGTCCCAATCATCGGGCCGCTTCCACCCGCTCACTACCCGTTCCGCCTCCATGCACGCTCTCCTTTCTGTGCGGTACTGTGAGCCAGTGCGAGTTTGATCAGGGCCTGGAGATCACTGTCGTCCCCAAGCTGGGCATACGCTGCCTGCACCATCTGCTCCGCCTCTCTGAGGCTGAACCCAATCACCGTCAGTGCCTCTATCGCATCACGGAGCTGGCCACCGGGCAGCGGCGAAACCTCCACACCTGCTGTGTCAGGCCACAGGACATCCGCCAGTTTGTCCCGGAGCTCCAGGACCAACCGCTCTGCTGTTTTCTTCCCTATTCCCGGCAGGCGCATCAGCACCCCGATCTGTTCCTCCTTCACCGCACGGACGAAGTCATGAGCCGTTATGGAGGACAGGACGCCCACTGCTGTCCTGGGCCCGATGCCGGCCACACCGATGAGCTGCTGGAAAAGGCTGCGCTCTTCCTCCGAGCTGAACCCATAAAGAACGAGAGCATCTTCCCGCACGTGCAGGTAGGTGTAGATCCGCATCATCTGTCCGATGCTGGGAACCGCGCGCAGCACCGACTGCGTCACTATGACTTGAACGCCGACACCGTTGACTTCCAGTACTACGGAAACATCATCGACAGCGGCCAGTTTACCAGACAGTGTTACGATCATGCCCATCGCTCCATTTCCGGCAGTTGTATCCATGGCAGAGGCCGATGGCCAGAGCATCGGCCACATCATCTGGGCGCGGAACCTCTCTTAACCCCAGCAGCATCCGCACCATATACCCCACTTGCTCTTTAGTGGCCCGGCCCTGGCCTGTGACGGCCTGTTTTACCTGAAGGGGAGTATATTCAGCAACCTCCAGATTACTGTGAGCCCCAGCCAGGAGCACCACGCCCCGGGCCTGTCCCACAGTGAGAGCTGTAGTCACGTTCGTGTTGAAGAAGAGCTGTTCGACCGCCAGACACTGCGGCCGGTATTCTTCAATCAAGCGCATCATCTCAGCGTAGATGCGGCCCAGGCGCTGCTCCATGGGCAGCTCTGAAGGCGTGACGATGGCCCCGTAACCCAGGACAGTAAACTTGGTGGCACTTTCCCTCTGCACCACGCCGTACCCTGTGATGGCTGTACCGGGGTCGACTCCCATGATTACCATTGTATCACATCCCTACTTTGGGCTATTCGACACCCCACCCCCAAGTCCTTGCAAAAAAAAAGAGCGCTTGTTCGGGACAAGCGGCTCTCTCCTGCCAGGACACCATCTGTGACGGCGCCTGTGATTCGCTGATATTGAAGATTCTGTAGGCGACAAGAAAACCGATGAGGAAGCAGATTAAGGCAATGATCGCCAGCACAATGCGCCAGTGCAGAATCTCACCCCCCTCTTACAGGGAGCATATCCAGCCTCAGGTAAGTGTATGCAGGCTACTCCTGAACTTCGTAATTGGTGTATACTTCTTGGACCTCGTCCAGCTCTTCCAGAGCGTCGATCAGCTTCTCAATACTGGCCTCCTGCTCAGGAGTGATGGGCACACTGCTCTTTGGGATCCAACTGAGTTCAGCGCCGGCAAACTTCATGCCTTCCGCTTCGAGCTTCTGCTTGACCTGGGCAAAGACAGTGGGATCGGTCGTGATCTCGAACACATCCTGGTCCACAATCACGTCATCTGCACCGGCCTCCAGCGCCTGCAACATTACTTCGTCTTCGTCCCATCCTTCCCGTTCCAGCACCAGCAAGCCCTTGCGGTCAAACATCCACGCCACGCACCCACTCTCGCCCAAATTCCCGCCGTGCTTGGAGAAACGGTGGCGCAGTTCTCCCGCAGTGCGGTTGCGGTTGTCTGTCAGCGCCTGCAGCATGATGGCGACACCATTCGGGCCGTAACCTTCGTAGATTACCTCCTCGTAATTGTCACCGTCGAGCCCGCCGATACCCCGCTGAATAGCCCGCTCGATGTTGTCGCTGGGCATGTTCACCGACTTGGCAGCATCAATAGCCAGGCGAAGCTTGAAATTGGAGTCGGGGTCAGGGCCGCCCTCTTTGGTTGCAATGGTAATCTGGCGCGCGAGCTTTGTAAAGATTTGGCCGCGCTTGGCATCTTCTTTGGTCTTTTTATGTTTGATGTTGGCCCACTTCGAGTGTCCTGCCACGCTCTCACATCCTTTCGCCCAATATTCTAGCATACAAGGCCATCCTTGCCAATAATGCCTCTTGGCGGGTGCTTCAGCGAAAGGAAGAGCGGGAAGCTTCCCTGGCGAGGAGGCGCAGCAGGACACAGTGGAGAGCCGCCACCTGGGCGGCGGCAAACAGCGGCGACACAACTTGGCTGATCAGGATGAAGTCGTAAACCCCGTGCAGCGCTGCAGCCAGCAGCAAGCCGCGGCTCAGCGCAGGCAGCGCCGCCCCCCCGAACTTCGCTTTTCCCAAGAAGTGCCCAGAAACCCCACTGAAGGAAGCATGCGCCAGGGAGGCTATGACAGCTCGGAGCGGCGCGACTTCCAGGCCAAATGTGGAGATGTACAGGACATTCTCCACGACTGAAAAACCCACGCCAGCAGTTACAGCGTAGACAATGCCGTCCACAGGTTCGTCAAACTCGGGCAAGTGATAGACTCCCAAGTACACGGCGATGAGCTTGATCAGCTCCTCACCGAATCCCACTACTCCGAACGAAAGCCAGAAAGCCGTGACGAGATCGAGCTCTCCATGAATCAGGCTGCGGAATGGATACTCCAGTGCCGCCGCCGGAAGGACCGCCACGGCACCAATGACAAAGGCCCGCCCAAGGACAGGCCAGGGTTCCGGATGAAAACGGTCGCGGCGCTGGAAGTACCAGATCCAGAACAATCCAGGTAGCAAGGCGGAGAGCACCGCGTAGGGCAATACGCTCACCTCTCACTTGTCCTCTAGTTGGGCCTCTGCTGCCTCAACAGCCACCCGTTCGCCGCTGTTCCAGAAGATTGCCTGCTGGACCTGGCAGGCGCCGCAGATGTACATATCTGCTTCGCCGCCGTATTCGTGAGGCACGATGGGCTCCATGGGCTGATTGCAAAATGGGCAGTTGACCACAGAAATCCTCCTTTCAGGTACTTCTGTAGATTGCTCTGGAACCAGAGGATTTATAGCTGGAAAAGATCTTGCAGGACATTGCGAAGCGCTGGTGTAGTATTTACTCACAATAGTAATAATTACAATGAGGAGGGTGTCGTGGAATGAAGATTGGTGAGCTGTTGCGCAGTGGTGACTGGAAGAGTGAGAAGCACGTGCCCGTGATCAAAGCGCCAGATCAAGTAAAGGCTGGAGAACGGTTCACTGTGAGTGTATGCGTGGGCGAAGATATCCCCCATCCCAACACAACGGAACATCACATTCGCTGGATCAAGCTGTTTTTCCAGCCCCAAGATGGGTTCACCTATGAGGTTGCAGACTGGCAGTTCACGGCCCACGGCGAGAGCGTGAAAGGCGCCAACGCGGGGCCGGCCATCACCGAGCCGTTCGGCCAGGTGGATGTGATCCTGAAAGAATCTGGCACCCTGCTGGCGTTGAGCTACTGCAACATCCACGGGCTGTGGGAAAACGCACGCCCAATCACGGTGGAACAGTAGGCCAAACAGCTGTGGGAGCGGCTTTGCCGCTCCCTTCTACCTGGTGGCCAAGGCCCGGATCTCGCGCAGCACGTTGGCGGTTCCATCAGCAAGCTGAGAAGCTGCCATTGCTGCTGCGTACTTATCTCCGTTCGCCCGGAGTTCAGCGAGGCCGTCCAAGAGTGATGCGACTGAGAGTTTTTCTTCTTCGATCACAATACTAAAGCCCTGTTTCGCAAAGGACCGGGCATTGAGAATCTGGTCGCCCCGGCTGGCTTGGCGCGAAAGAGGGACCAGGATGTTGGGCTTGCGCAGAGAACACAGCTCAAAGATGGAGTTGGCGCCCGCTCTGGAGACTACATAGTCGGCAGCGGCCAGAAGATGAGGAAGCTCCTCGGAGGCATACTCGAACTGGCGGTAGCGCCGACTGTCCAGGGACGGCTCGGCATTTCCCCGGCCGCAGAGGTGAATTATCTGGTATTCCTGGCTCAGACGGGGCAGCGCCTCTCTGATCACCCGGTTGATGGCCTGGGACCCTTGGCTGCCGCCCATCACCAGCAGCGTGGGCACGTTGTCGGCAAACCGGCAGAGATCCAGGCCTTGCACCCGCGAACCGCGCTGCAGTTCGGCTCGGATAGGTGTGCCGGTGACAACCGCCCTTTCTTTCGGGACATACTGCAGCGACTCCGGAAACGTCAGGCAGATCCGCTTGGCAAAGTGCAAGCTGATCCGGTTGGCCAAGCCGGGGGAGTAGTCAGACTCGTGCAGCAGCACGGGGATACCCAACATCCAACCAGCGATGGCGACGGGGACCGTGACAAAGCCGCCTTTGCTGAAGATGGCCGCAGGCCGCACTCGGCGCAGGATCCGCCATGCCTGAGCCGTCCCCCACAACACCCGCCAGGGGTCTGTGAGGTTCCGCCAGTCGAAGTAGCGGCGCAGTTTGCCCGCGGCAATAGGATAGTACGGAATGTGCGAAGGAATCAGCTCCCGCTCGATACCGTCCGCTGTACCGATATAGTGCAGCTCATAACCCTCGGCTTCGAGGTGAGGGATCAATGCGAGATGAGGCGTCACGTGCCCTGCAGTGCCGCCACCAGTCAAAACCAGCCGTTTCACACCGGCACCTCCAATAGTGCAGTATTCAACCGGAAATGGGGAATGATGCTTTGAGTCCAATTGCCTTTTCCATTGGTTCCATTCAGATCTATTGGTACGGGATTCTCATGGCCTGCGCCTTTGCCTCAGCGTACTTCATCGCTCACTATTTCGCCAGGGTTCACAGCGTGCCTGCTGATGCCATAGATACGCTGTACTTCTCCAGCGCGGTCGCGGCAATTGTGGGCGGGCGGTTGGCCGTGGTTGTTGCCAATCTCGACTATTATCTAGCCAATCCGTGGGATATTTTTGCCCGGGCCGGGATGGGATCCCACGGCTCCTTGGCTTTGGTGATGCTGCTGGGAGTGTTCACGGTTCGCAAGTTGAGGGTGTCCTATTGGCAGATCGCGGACATTGCCGCTCCCATCATTCCAGCCGCTCACGTCTTTATCCGAGTGGGGAACTTCCTCAACGGCGAGCTTTACGGCCCGCCCACGGATCTACCCTGGGGTGTGCAGTTTCCAGGGCTGCCCGGGCCGGTGCATCCGGTGCAGCTCTATGAGGCGATTACCTCACTTGTTATCTTTCCCTTCGCCTGGAAGTGGGCCGAGAATCCTCGCTACCCTGGATATGCCTTTTTCCGTGTGCTGCTCGCTCATTCTGTGGTCCGCTTCTTCTTGGACTTCATGCGCCAGCACAGCGAACTGATTGGTTCCTTTGTCCTCACCCAGCATATTGCTCTAGGAATCTGCGCTGTGACCATCCCCACCCTGATCATCCTGGAGCGCCGGTACCGCTAGGAATTCTAAGAGGGCACTGGCAATGAACGGTGCGAACGGTTCGACCAACTGAGCAAGCACAGCAGGCGCCGCCGGGTTTGGCCGTTTCAGCCTGTTAGCTGTCCCCATAATGGCGGCCAAAGCAGTGTGAGGTTTTCCTTGTGCCAGGCGCTCCTCCACCTGAGCCTGCAGCTCGGAGGCGTTCAGGGCCTCGCCGCCTTGGCCCGCTTCTTGGGCCAGGCGCCACAAGCGCTGCACGAACCTGAAACCTGCCCCCAGGACGTCGTACTTGAACACCAGATCCCTCTGCGGCGGCCCCAAGGCCAAGAGGCCGATGCGGATGGCATCTGCGCCGAAGTCAGGCAGCAGGTCCGCTGTGCTAAGCCCACTGCGGTTGAACAGGCGGCCGCAGAGGAGAGTTTTCTGCCGCTGCCGGGAACGGCTGAGATGTGCGTAGTCGCGAGCCTCAACGCACAGCAGTGGCACCTCGGCCTCCAGATCTGAGATGAAACATCCCAGCTGCCTGGCCTCATCCTGGGCCCGCTGGGACAAACCACCCCAGGCGGCCAGCGCGATCCGGCCTGCCGAACGTTCAGCCAGGCGGCGATAAAGGTCCGCAAGAATGAGAAGGCGCGCGTTCTCGAGCGAAAGCCCCTCCCCGTCCGCGGGCACAAGCGCAGCGGCCGCACAGCCAGCGGCTGCCCCACGCTGCTCCTGTTCCCATGCGGAAAGCCTCAGCCGTTCATTGACCCGGTAATTGTATCGCCGCAACTGTCTTACTCCTTCCCTACCGCAGCGGAATGCTGAGCTGATCTGTGCTGCCGGCCCCCAGTGGAATCTCATGGGCTTGGCCCTGCTGCCCGAAATACCACATGGGCACCTGCCCGAGGAATATCTCGTCAAGGATCGGTACCTGCGTGGAAACCATGATCTCGGCTTCCCGAAGCGGTACCAACACCCGCATCTTGACCTGGATATCCAGCGCGATGCGGTGCCACGTTTGGTTGATGCCGGCGCTGGTAAAGATGGCGACCGGCGTTGTAGTTAACCCGCCTGCGGGTATCATACGCACAGGGATACCTGGGCCCCAGGATGCCAGGAAATCAAGGCCTGTAAGCTGGCCCAAAGGGATGGGGAAAATCTCCTGCCCCAGGTTGTTTAGTGTCTGCAGGATTTTGTGTGTCGCCAAGCTGGCAACACGGTTGACCTCACCCATATCATACTGGATCGCCTGGATGTTGCCGGATCCATCTCGGAGCACGGTAGCCAGTTGCACCGCGCTGAGCGAAGCAGCCATCATCTCTTCGACAGCCACGTTGATAGCCCTGGTGGCAATGCTCACTGCCCGCGTCTCCGCCCAAGCATAGAGGACAGGCGCCAGCCGGTGTTCCACCGCCATCAGCGTCAATGTCGCCAGCAACAGCAGGGTCAACCCGATCAGCCCCAGCGTCCTCCCCCAACTTCTGGGCCATCGCCAGTTTACCACACAGTTCTACCTCCCTCAACCCATACTGCGGCCGGCAGGGTACCCAAATTGCCGGAGGCTGTGATGCGACTATTATGGTATAATAACTATTGAACTGTTCCATGGGGGTGCCGTAATGGCCAAGACGAAATCCACACGCATCAAGCTTTACATCGCAGTAATGTTCGGCTCGCTCTTTCTTGGCGGCTGCGCTGGATTCCTCACTGCGTACCTCAGCAGTGCCCCGACGCTGGACCAGGTTAACATCGTCCAGGACTTCACTACCTATATATACGACATCAACGGCAGGGTCATCACCGACCTCTACCGAGAGAACCGCATTCCCACGGACATCACTAAGCTGCCCGACCACGTCAAAAACGCCGTCATTGCCATTGAGGATGCCCAGTTCTACAACCACCACGGCATCAATTTCGTTGCCTTCGCCCGTGCCATCTGGGTGAACCTGCGCACTTGGGACTTCACACAGGGCGGTGGTACCATCACCATGCAGCTGGCCCGGAACCTCTTTCTCACCCAGAAGAAGACGATCATGCGTAAGTTGGAAGAGTTTCTCTGGGCAGTGCAGATCGAACGCAAGTATTCCAAGGATGAAATTCTGGAAGCATATTTAAACGTTTTCTACCTCAACCACGGCGCTTACGGCATCGAAGCAGGCGCCCGCCTCTTCTTCGGCAAGGAAGCAAAAGACCTGACCCTGAGCGAGGCCGCCCTGATCGCCGGAGTTATTCGTTGGCCGAGCCGCTACTCGCCTTATGTCAACCCCGATATTGCTCGAGATCGGCGCAACTTCGTACTGGAACGGATGTACATTGAAGGGTTTATCACCGAGGCGGAGTGCCGCCAGGCTCAGGCCGAACCGCTGGGCGTTATTGACCGCAACCAGCGGCAGGTGAGGGCCAGGTATTTCGTGGACTATGTGATCCAAGATGTGATCTCCCGTTACGGCGAATCTGCCGTCTTTGGCGGCGGGCTGCACATCTACACCTCTCTCGATCTGGATATGCAAGCCGCTGCCGAAAAGGCCCTGCTGGGCAACCTTCCCGTCAACAAGCAGAGCGAAGGGTCCGGGCTTACCCAGCCGCAGGGGGCGCTGATTGCCATCGACCCCCGGACGGGGCACATCAAGGCGATGGTGGGCGGCAGAGGCGAAGACAGCTTTAACCGCGCCACACAGGCGCTGCGGCCGCCTGGTTCAGCAATCAAAGTGTTCGCCTACACCGCAGGCATTGATAAGGGTATTATTACGCCCGCTACGGTGTTCATGGATGAGCCGACAACATTCACCCTGCCCAACGGACAGACGTGGGAACCTCAGAACTACTACGGCGACTACAGCGGCCCCGTAACCGTGCGCGAAGCTTTGGAGCAGTCGTTGAACATTGTGGCCGCCAAGGTGGTGGCTGCGGTCGGCCCCGAGACGGCGATCGAATACGGCAAGAAAATGGGTATCACCACATTCGTAGAACAGGGCCGGGTCAACGACGTCGGCCTGGCACCACTGGCTCTGGGCGGAATGACACAGGGAGTCTCACCCATCGAGTTGGCCAGCGCTTACGGCGTCCTGGCCAATCAAGGCATCTGGGTGGAACCCATCGCCATTCTCAAGATCACCGATGCTTACGGTAATGTCTTGGAGGCGAACCGGCCGCAGAAGAAGGTAGTGCTAAGTGAGGAAACCAGCTATATCATGACCGACATGCTGCGAGGTGCTGTGGAACGCGGTACGGGCCAGAACGCGAAAATAGGCAGGCCTGCTGCGGGCAAGACCGGCACGACCCAGGACTACCGTGATGCATGGTTTGTGGGTTACATTCCTGAGCTGGTGGCGGCGGTTTGGTTCGGTGAGGACACTCCGCGGCAGATGGTATATGGAGGGGTCCGCTATGGTTCTTGGAATGCGGCCGCTATGTGGAAAGACTTCATGCAGGAAGCAGTCAAGAAAATCCCCGTGTCTGACTTCCCCAAGCCAAGCGGAATCGTGGAAGGCATATTGATCGACACCGAGACTGGCCTCTTGGTGACAGAAGACTGCGGGCTCCCGAAGGAAGAGATCCGCTCTGAAATTTTCATCAAGGGCACTGAGCCTACCGAATACAGCCCCCGCTGTCAGCCGCAGCAGTCTTGGTGGCGCTCACTGCTCAGTCGTTGAAAACACAAACGGGCCTCGCAGGCTGAGATTAATCGCCTGCAGAGGCCCACTTTTTTTGCCGCCGTTGCTCAGCGTGCGCGTTCCAGTTCGATGACGCTGACACCGCTTCCCCCTTCGTTAGGAGGGGCGTCGTGCACTTGACGTACGAAAGGATGGGACCGGAGGTACTCCTGAACCGCTGACCGCAGTGCGCCGGTCCCTTTGCCGTGGATGATGCGGACTCGCGCCAGTGAGGATAGAAAGGCATCATCAAGGTATTTGTCCAGTAGGGCCAGGCCTTCTTCCACTGTCTTGCCGCGGATATCTAGTTCGCTCCGGATGGTCGTGCTCTTTGCCAAGCGGCCCGCTGCGGCTGAGGAGGACGCACGGGCAACTTGCGCGGGGGCCTGCTCCACCCGCTCCAGGTCGTGAGAGGGCACGCTGATCTTCATGATCCCCGCCTGCACCAGCACATCACCCGCCGCTGTCGGTGGTTCCAAAACGTATGCCAACTGCCGCAGGCTCTTGATGCGGACCTGCTCGCCCGGTTTCAACTGTGCTGGGCCGGCCTGTGCAGGTGTTTTTGGCCGCCGGGTGGCCAGTTCTTTCTGCTGGCTGACGACTTTCTCCCGCGCCAGTTTGATCTGCTCTTCCGCCTCTTCCCTCTGCAGCCTTCGGACCTCACCCAACAGGCGGTCCAGCTCTGCCCGGGCCTCCGCGAGCATCTGCTCATGTTCTGAGCGAAGCTGGCCTAACGCCGCTTCCTTTTCCTGCTCCAGCTTCTCCAAGCGCAGCGCGTACTCATTGCGCAGATTCTCATATTCGCGCCGGAGCTTCTCCGCTTCTTCCCGCGCGGCGTGCGTCAAGCGGCGGTCCCGTTCAATCTCACCAATCAGGTCTTCAGCCCGGACGTGGTCCGCGCCCAACAGCTGCTGGGCCTCCTCCACCAGGGCAGGGTCCAGGCCGAGGCGCAGAGAGATGGCGAAGGCATTGCTGCGCCCAGGTACGCCGATGGCCAGCTTGTATGTGGGCCGCAGTGTGTCGGCATCAAACTCGACGCTGGCGTTCTCTACATCAGGGTTAGCGTAGGCGTAGTTCTTCAACTCTGAGTAGTGCGTGGTGGCAATGGTACGCACACCGCGCCTGCGCAGGTATTCGAGGATCACACGCGCTAAAGCCGCGCCCTCAGCCGGGTCTGTGCCTGCCCCCAGCTCGTCCAGGAGAACCAGTGAGTTTGGTGTCACGTCCCGCAGGATCTCTATGATGTTGGTCATGTGAGATGAGAATGTGCTGAGGTTCTGCTCAATGCTCTGTTCATCGCCGATATCGGCGTAGATGCCCGCAAACACCGCCAGCTCCGTCCCGGCACGGGCCGGGACGTGAAGCCCGGCTTGGGCCATGACACAGAACAGGCCCACAGTCTTCAGCGTAACCGTTTTGCCGCCCGTGTTGGGGCCGGTGATAACCAGAACGTGGAACTTGTCTCCCAGCCAGAGGTCGATGGGCACCACCGCGCCCGTGAGCAGAGGATGACGCCCCTGTTTGATATTGATGAACCCCCGGTCATTCATAACCGGTTCTACACCATCCACGGCGCGGCTGTACTTAGCCCGGGCGAACACAGCATCGAGCTGAGCAGCTGCATCCAGCGACTGCAACAGCTGCTCCGCAGAGGAGGAAACAAGCTCTGAGAGGGAACGCAGAATCCGCTCTACTTCGATCTGCTCCTCCTGTTCCAAGAGCCGCAGCTCGTTGTTGAGCTCTACGGCAAAGGCCGGTTCCATAAACACAGTGGCCCCGCTGGCCGACTGGTCGTGGACAATCCCCTGAAACTGCGCGCGGTACTCGCTCTTTACGGGCACAACGTAGCGGCCGTTTCTCAGCGTGATGATGGGCTCCTGCAAGACCTTCTGGGCCAGCGGCGAGTGGATCAGAGACTCCAACCGATCGCGGATGCGGTTGGCCAAGGTGCGCTGCTTCTGACGGATCCGGGCCAGCTCCGGGGACGCACTGTCCCGCACCAGCCCTTCTTCATCAATGCAGCGCGCGATCTCCGCGGCCAGGCTGGGGATGGGAGAGAGGCCCTCGCCGATCGCGGCCAGGTGTGGGCCGGCGGCCTTCATATACCGGCTCAGGCGGTCGATGCAGTAGAGCATCCCTCCCACCGCCAACAACTGTCCTGTGTCCAGCACTCCACCGCGCTGGGCGCGCTCCACCGCAGGCCGAATGTCGCTCGCCCCGCCCAAGGGTGGGTCACCGTGTTTCCACAGCAGCGCCAGCGCCTCACTGGTAAGAGTCAGCTGCGAGCGGACTGTATCCAAGTCGGAAGCGGGCTGCAGCCTCTCCACGAGAGCCTTGCCCAGGGAGAAACTGGCCCGCTCCGCCACCTGAGCGCGGATCTTCGGCCATTCCAGAACCCGCAGGCTTCTATCATTCATCGAGACTCCTCCGTGATCAGTTCATAAGTTGAAAATAGTCGATAATGCCGTAGAAAATGCCCCGGGCCGCCTCCAACCTGTACCATCTCTGGCTGAGGAGCTCAGCCTCCCGGGGATTGCTCAAAAATCCCACCTCTACCAGTACAGCAGGCATAGACGTATTGCGCAGCACGTAGAAGTTTCCTAACTGCACTCCCCTGTCTGCGCTGTGCAGCTGCGCCACTAGAGCTCGCCTCACCTCATCTGCCAGCGGCCAGTCCCCGCTCTTGTAGTAGTACACAGTGGCCCCAGCCGCCCCAGAGTCGTCGCTCCAGTCGTTGTGCAGGGATACAAAAACCTGCGCGCCTGAACGGTTGGCCAGGGCAGCCCTTGCCGCCAACTCTCCGTTCTCCTGTCCCGCAAACACGGTGCCTGCTGCGGACGCGCTGTCCGTCTGGCGAGTCATTATTACCTCGGCTCCTGCTCCTTCCAGCAGGCTCCGAAGCTCCCAGGCGATGGCCAGCACGTTCTCAGCTTCAGTGGTCCTCCCCACTCCCACCGTGCCCGGATCCGGGCCGCCGTGGCCCGGGTCAATCACTACAACCCTTCCCTCCAGAGTGCGAGGGGTAATGGCGCCTCTGCGGATCTGCGGAGACTGCGAACGCCCGCCGTCCGTAGGCGCGCCGCCCAAGAGGCCAGAAACAAAAAACAAAACGAGCATGAGCAGCGTGGCCCAAATACTGGATTGCAAACGGTATTCTTTCACCGATGTTCCCCCTTACCTGGGATATTCCAGGCAAGGGGGAACACACCTTCAAGTAAGATCAGCCGTATACAGCGCTTCTATCCAGCGTTACCAACAAACAGCCATTCCGGCTTCACCCAGTCTGGTGGCCAGTGCGCTTCCAGCTGCTCCTGTACCAGCGGAACCAGCACGCGCACTTCTTTGATGACCGCCGACTCGTGCAGAACACTGTCCACAATGGGAGGAACAGCCACATTAGACAGAATCGCAACCGCCAGCACTAGGATCAGGCCAACCTTGAACACACCGAAGGCAGCTCCGCCCAAATGGTCGAGAACAGCAAACGGGGTGAGGCGGATGGCCCTGGACCACAGGAAGCCGAGGAGCGCTGCCGCAAGGCTGATACCCACAATGATAGAAACAAAGGCAATGGCGTGTGCCTGCCAGGCCTCCAGAGGGTACACCTCCAACAGATAGACCGACAGCTCCTGATAGGACCGTACGGCGACCACTACAGCGAGGACCGCTCCCACAATGCTGAACACCTCGCGGATCAGGCCTCGCCGGAAGCCCTTAAACAGCGCCAAGGCTACAATTATCAGGATCACGATATCAACCCATTTTGCCATCGGCAACCACTCCACCTAGGTTAAGTTAGCCTCCTCCATGAGCTTCAACAGCTCGTTATATTCTTCCCGCAACCGCTCCAACTCATCAGCGATGTTAAGAGCAGCCAGTATGGCAGCTTTGTGCCTGGGGAGAGTAGGATTGCTCTTCTGTATCTTGGTGAGATGTGTATCTACCTGCTGTGCCAGCTTGATGATGTACTCTGCTGGTGCGTCGCCCTTGATGATATGGTCTTCGCCGAGGATCCGGACACGAACCGACATCCACATCCCTCCCAATCCTACTTCACGTTTCTCTTTCTCCCCAAACAAGCAATATCCTTCTCTTACCGGACCTCCGCGCCAAACCTCGTGCGCAGCTGGGCAATGATCCGTTCCATGATGGCGTTGACTTCCTCCTCCTTGAGCGTACGATTGCCCTGGAATTTGAGGGCGAAAGCCACGCTCTTGCGATCAGGCGGAACCTGCGTGCCCTGATACACGTCGAATACTGCCACCTCCTGCAGCAGTTCTGTGCCTTCCTCTCTGATCGCCTGGACCAGTTCTGCCACAAGCTGATCCCGTGCAACTAAGACCGCCAGGTCCCGGTCGGCCCTGGGGTAGCGCGAAATCTCCTTGTAGCGCACCAGGCCGGGATCCTGGGCGGTGAGGAGTTCCAGGTCAATCTCTGCAGCATATACCCGCCCGCTGATACGGTAGTTGCGGGCTACCTCGGGATGAACCTCCCCGAGAACTGCCACGGGCCTGCCGTGTAGATAAGCCTCACACTGCCGGAAGGGATGGAACGTAGGGCTGGCTCCCGCCGCCCAAGTGACACCAGAGCCGTCCAGGAGCAGCTCCACAATACCCTTCAGGTCGTAGAAATCGAACTCGTCGCTGGGCAGCGCCCAACTGCGCTCATTTCGCTGTCCGTACAAGACGATTCCAACGCGGCGAGCTTCAGTAGGTTGATCCAAGATCCCCCTCTCCGTGGGCAGATACACCGCACCGATCTCGAACAGCGCCACGCGGCTCTGCTGTCGGACACTGTTGGTGCTCACTGCCATCAAGAGCCCGGGCAAAAGGCTCGTACGCATGCATGCCAGTTCCTCTGAAATCGGGTTGGCGATGCGCAGCATTTCCACGGCGCGGTCAGCGCGGAGACGCTCGTTGCTGTCTGGAGGGATGAAAGTGTAAGTCAGTGCTTCCTGCAGGCCGCAGCCCACCAGGATTTCTCTCAGCCTGTCCGATGCCCTCAAGATCCGGCTCTCACCGCCGACGAGGGTCTTCCCGTGCGGCACGGTAGTGGGTATCCTTTCATAGCCCCAGATCCGGGCAACTTCCTCCACCAGATCCGCCTCCAGCTCAATATCGCGCCTGTGAGAGGGCACTGTTACCAGCCACTGCTCACCGTCCTTCTTCACCTGAAACTCCAGCGCCGCAAACACAGCCTCCATATCTGCCTCGGGAATCTCCACACCCAGCAGGCGGCAGGCCCGGGCAGGCTGGAAAGGTACTACTTGCGCAGTGCGCTTGGAGTGATCCACGTCAATGACGCCCGCCAGAACTGTGGCGGAAGCGTACCGCTCCAGGAGATGGGCCGCCCGTTTCGCCGCGATCAGCGTACCGTTGGGGTCGATGCCTTTCTCAAAACGAGCCGCCGATTCAGAAGGAATCCCCAGCTTCTTGCTGGTGCGGCGCACCGACACGGCGTTGAAGTTGGCCGATTCCAGCACGATCGTTGTGGTCTCTGTGGTGACCTCTGAGTTGGCCCCTCCCATCACGCCGGCCACACACACAGGCCCAACGCCATCACAGATCATCAACATATCCTCACTGAGCTCCCGCTCTTCGTCGTCGAGAGTAATCAGGCGTTCACCGGGACGGGCAGGCCGCACTTCGATCCTGCTTTCCCTCAGTTTGGCGTAGTCAAAAGCATGCAGGGGCTGGCCCAGTTCAAGCATGACGTAGTTGGTGATGTCCACTACGTTGTTAATGGGCCTCATACCTGCCGCCCTCAACCGCGCCTGCATCCACAACGGCGACGGCCCAATCTTGATATCCTTGACCATCAACGCCGTGTAGCGCGGGCAGTTAGTGGTATCCAGCACCTCCACCCTCGTGAACCCCGCGACATGCTCCTCGGCAGGCGTATAATCCACAGCCAGGCTGCGCAGGCGTCGTCCTGTCAGCGCAGCCACTTCCCGGGCGATTCCCACCACACTCATGCAGTCGGGCCGATTGGCATAGATGGAAACATCAAGTACCACGTCGTTAAGGTGCAGGGCTTCCACCAAGTCAGCCCCTACCTGGGCCTCCTCCGGCAGTACGAGGATCCCACTCTCATCGCTCCCGATGCCAAGTTCTTTTTCGGAGCAAATCATGCCGTACGAGTTGACACCCCTGATCTCCCGATCCTCAATCGCGAAGCCCCCAGGGAGAACCGCACCCGGCAGGGCAACAGCTACTACCTGGCCCTCCGCAGCATTGGGGGCACCGCAGACGATCTGCAGTGGTTCACCAGTCCCCACATCAACCCTGCACACATGCAGCGTTTCGGAGTTGGGGTGGGGCTCGACTGTCAGAATCCGCCCCACCCGGACTTTTTCCAGGCCGGGATTCAGATGAACGATGCTCTCCACTTCTAATCCGGTCATGGTAAGCCGTTCAGCAAGTTCTTCAGGGCTCCAGGGAATATCTACGTGTTCTTTCAACCAGTTCAAGCTGATGAGCATGGCTCCACCCCCTACCTTCCGAATTGCTTGAGAAAGCGCACATCGTTCTCAAACAGCAGACGGATATCGTTGATGCCGTAGCGCAGCATGGCGATACGTTCTACACCCATACCGAAAGCGAAACCGCTGACAACCTCAGGATCATAGTTCACTACCCGCAGCACCCGCGGATCAACCATTCCGCAGCCCAGAATCTCCAGCCACCCTGTGTCTTTGCACACGCGGCATCCTCTGCCCCCGCACATTATGCACGATATATCCACTTCTGCACTGGGCTCGGTGAACGGGAAGTAACTGGGCCGGAAGCGGGCTTTCGCCTCTGGGCCAAACATGCGCTCAATGAAGAGCTGCAGCGTACCTTTGAGGTCGGCAAAGGTGATGCCTTCATCTACCACCAAGCCCTCGATCTGGTGGAACATAGGTGAATGCGTGATGTCCGCGTCGGCGCGGTACACCTTCCCCGGAGCGATGATCCGAACGGGCGGCCGGCGCTGTTCCATGGTCCGGATCTGCACTGAGGATGTCTGGCTGCGGAGCAGCAGCTTGTCCGAGAAGAAAAAGGTGTCCTGCATATCGCGCGCTGGATGATCAGGAGGAATGTTCAGCGCTTCGAAGTTGTAGTAGTCCCATTCCACCTCCGGGCCTTCTACAACTTCGTAGCCCATGCTGGTAAAGATCTCCTTGGCCTCGTTGATCACCTGTGTTATCGGGTGCAGGGTGCCCCGGGACGGCCTGCGGCCGGGCAGTGTCCAGTCGAGTGCCTCTGCCTGCAGCCGTTGTTCTTCTTCCAGGCGGAAGAGCTCCTGTTCCCGTTCAGCCCACACCCTTTCTAGTTCATCCCGGACTTCGTTGACCAAACGCCCGAACAAAGGGCGCTCTTCCGGCGGCAGCTGGCCCATACTGCGGAGAAGTGTGGTCAGCTCTCCTTTCTTGCCCAAGAACCGCACGCGCGCGTTGGTGAGCTCCTGCACACTCGCGGCACTCTGAGCGCTTTCCAGCGCTGCCTGCCGGATCTGAGCAATTCTTTCGTGCATGTTCATCCCTCCGTATCCTCGTATAAATAAAAAACTTCTTGCATCCCCTGTTAGGGACGCAAGAAGCGCGCGGTACCACCCTAGTTGACTCAGGACTCTGAGCCCACTCGAACCCGATAACGGCGGGGCCGGCTGGGCCTACTCTCCTTTCAGCCCGCTGCTTCGGAGCGAATTCCATCCACTTGCCACCCGAAAGAACTCTCAGTCGCCGATTCTTTCTCCCTGTTGGTTTCCGCGGATGTACTACTCTCCTTCATCGCATTTGTCTATCCTATGCTCAACCCATTCAGCGCAGCCGGGTATGGCGGCGGTCAGTGAACTGTCCGGTTGGCCACCTCCAACAGCTGCCGGTAGAGAAGATATGCATTGATGGAACCGGTGGTTACGAAGATCCGCCACACAACGTTCGGAGTGAGACTCATTGATAACCCCCCGCGCATCCCTTAATGTTGTGGCTATTATACCATACCGGGTAAGGCGTTACAACTCTGGCCGCCCGGAATCTAGCCGCTCAGGCTGCCGGTGGTACGATTTTCTTGTTTCAGCTAGCTGCTGCCGGGCAATCTCGTACAAGAGGATGCCCGCTGCCACTGAGGCATTGAGGCTTTCTATGGGGCCGAGCAGGGGGATCCGCACCTTGAGGTCAGCAGCCTCGCGCAGTTCCTTGCTGGGCCCATGGGCCTCGCTGCCGATAACAAGGGCCACATTGGCCGGAAATCGGACGGAGAAGTAATCCTGGCTGTCTACCAGATCAGCGGTGACAATCTGCATGCCTCCCCGGCGCAGTGCAGTCACCGCTTCCGAGATACTCATCTGCCAGTGGGGCAGCTTCAGTACTCCTCCCATGCTGGCCCGCACCGCTTTGGGGTTATACGGGTCAACACAGCCCGGAGTAACGATGAGGCCTGAGGCACCAGCAGCCAGCGCCGTGCGAAACAGTGTGCCCAGGTTGCCCGGATCCTGTATACCGTCGGCCACAACAACCAGGCCCGACAGCCTGCATTCCCAATCAGGTTTGCTGACCACCGCCACTACGCCCTGGCTGGTGACAGTGTCACTGATCTCAGCAATCACGTGCTCACTGCACTCTACGATGGGGACGCGCGCTTCCCGGGCTGCTTGCAGGAGCCGGCGCCCCCGCTCATTATCTACCAGTTTCTGGGAGTAGTACAACACCTCAACTGCCCCGCTGCACACGGCCTCTTCTGCGAGGCGCACACCCTCCACAAGAAACTGGCGGTGTTCTTCCCGCCCACTCCGGCGCAGAAGCGTCTTAGCTCTCTTGATCTGTGGGTTGGCCTTGCTGGTAATCACAGTGCCCACTCTCCGTTGTCAGCGCTTAAGAGCAAAACGCCGGGAGTGATACCCCCGGCCCCAAAAACCCTACTGCTTGGCAATGGCGACCAAGTCGGCAAATGCCTTGGCGTCGTTCACCGCCAGGTCCGCCAGCATCTTGCGGTTGATCTCCACACCGTTCTTCTTCAACCCAGCAATAAACCGGCTGTAGGATAACCCGTTCATGCGAGCTGCTGCATTGATCCGCGCAATCCAGAGCTTGCGGAAATCGCGCTTGCGTGCTTTTCTATCGCGATACGCATACGCCAACGACTTCATGACGGCCTGGTTGGCAATGCGGTATTTCTTGCTCTTCGCGCCAAAGTAACCCTTGGCTAACTTGAGAATCTTCTTCCGCCGCCTGCGGGTGACATATCCACCTTTGACTCTTGACATGGCAAACTCCTCCTATTTTTCCCTTTAGCTGTAAGGCAGCAGTTTCTTAATGCGCTTGGCGTCTGCATCGCTGGCGACGACCGCCTGTCTGAGCTGGCGCTTCCGCTTCGGGGACTTCTTCTCCAGAATATGACGCCTGTAAGCACTGTTCTTGATGACTTTGCCTGAGCCTGTAACCTTGAACCGCTTTGCGGCACCGCGGTGAGACTTCATTTTTGGCATAGCAAATAGACCTCCTGATCCTTGAACTGGTTAGTGCATGGTTACTCTTTAGTGCCGTCCGGTTTCGGAGCGAGAACCGCGATCATCTGTCTGCCTTCGAGCTTGGGCAGGCGCTCAACAATGCCTATATCTTTGAGTAAATCGGCAAGCTGGGCCAGCTTGGCTTGGGCTAGGTCAGCGTGGACAATCTCCCGCCCTCGAAAACGCACCGAAACCTTAACTTTGTCCCCAGCTTTCAGGAACCGCTCAGCAGCACGCACCTTAACATCAAAGTCGTGGTCATCAATCTTCGGCGTCATCCGCACCTCTTTGATGTTAATGACTCTCTGCTTCTTTCGGGCAACCTTTTCCCGTTTACTCTGTTCATATTTGTGCTTCCCATAGTCCATGATCCGACAGACAGGTGGTGTCGCATTTGGTGCAACCTCCACCAAGTCTAACTGCCGCTCACCCGCCAATCGCAGTGCATCGCGGATGTTCATGATGCCTACCTGCTCCCCATTGGCATCGATGACCCGAACTTCCCGAGCTCGGATTTCATGGTTCACTCTCGATTCCTTGCTAATGGTGTCACCCCTCCAAATCACAAAATAAAAAACGGACGGCATTCGCCACCCGCTCTGCATCCACCAAAGAATGTCCCATGCGCTCACAGACAATATAGGAAACTCATTGGTAACCTTGTGAACACCAGCGTTACAAGGTGAGAAGCGGTGGCTTCTACTTGCCATGGCAAGTATAACACGGTCTGTACGCCTCCGTCAAGGGAAAACTTTCATACGCGCTGCAAGACGGGCAGAATGTGTTCCAGAGTCTGGTGATCCCACAAGACAGGCGCAAACAGGTCACCCAATCCTCTCACCCGCGCAGGCACAGTCCGCACCGTGAAATCAGAGGGATGGGCTTCAGGCAGCTCGTCCCACGTCACAGGCGTCGATACCGTGGCGGCCGCGGTGGGACGGGGACTGTAAACCCCCACCATGGTTCGGCTCGGCCCGTTCTGAAGGTAGTCAACATAGACCCCGCTGCGGCGTCGGACCAGGCGCTCCAGCGTGACGAGCTGTGGAGCCTTCCGCTGCAGCATGAACCCCACCGCTTTGGCCAGGGACAGGCTGACGGTGAAGTCGTATGCAGGTGCCAGTGGTATGTAGATGTGGATACCTGCTGCGCCGGACGTTTTTGGATAACCCCGCAGCCCTAATTCTAACAGGATTTGACGGCACAGTAAAGCCACCTCGACTGCTGCCTCAAAACCGCAGGGGGGTGTGGGGTCAAGGTCAATTACTGCCCAGCTCGGAGCCGAGCGGCCGCTTATGGTGAACTCAGCAGGGTGAAACTCGACGGCTCCCTGATTCACGAGCCAGAGAAGCGTGCTGGTATCGTTGACCAGGACATAATTCACGCCTTCATGGGTACACCTTTCCACCCACGGGGGCGCGGCGAGCGGACAGTTCTTTTGATAGAAATACTCGCCCCCGACTCCATCTGGGTAGCGAGTCACGGTCATGGGACGTCCCCGCCAATGGGGCAGGATCACCTCCGCCATCAGCGCGTGGTAGCGGAGCAGGTCGCCTTTGGTGATGCCTACATCCGGCCACATCAACTTGTCCAGGTTGGTCAGGCGCAGGGAGCGGCCCTCGATCTCGATTGTCGGCACCTGCGCTCATCCTCCCTCGAAAACACACGCTCTAGGTTCCTTGTCCCAACGAAAGCGCACAAACACCGGCTGGCGCAAGCGCGGTTCGGCAGTCATCTCGGCATATTGCACTTCTGCCACCAGCCGCGGTTCCAACCAGACAGCTTCCTTTTCCTGCGGCAGGTTCACAAAGGGGCATGGGCCCGCCAGCCTGGCCAGAGCCTGCTGCAAGAACTCCCTTTCTCGTTCTGACAGGCCGCTGCCCACGCCGCCGAGACAGACGAGGGATCCATCGGCAACATTGTACTGGCCGACCAATATAGACTGGATGCGCCCTCGGCGCAGACGCAGGCCGCCGATGACGAAGTCATCTCGCTTGAGCACTCGTATCTTCCGCCAAGCATTGGACCGTGTGCCCGGCGAGTAGGGTGCAGTGATGCACTTGCTCACTATGCCTTCCAGGCCCAGCCGTCTCGCTCTGCTGATCAGCTTGGGCAGAGGCCCCCGGAACAGCGGAGAAACAAAGACCGGCCCCCTCGCCGCCGCAAGGGCTGCAAGGCGCCTACGCCGGCGGTACCAGGGCAGCGGACAGATGTCCACTCCCTCAAAATAGAGAAGATCAAAAGCTGCATAGGCCAGAGTACGAGGCTGCAGTGCTGTCCTGCGCAGCGCAGAAAAGTCCGGTACACCTCGGGAGCTGAGAGCAATCAGTTCTCCGTCCAACAAGAGAGGCTGATGCGGCAGGCGGCAGAGAACCTGCAGGAGCTCTGGACAGTGCCCACTGAGATCACGGCCGCCTCGGCTCACAAGACAAGCCCGTCCGCCTTCCACATAGGCGAGAGCCCGATATCCGTCCCATTTGATCTCATGTGCGAATCCCCCCTCGCTGTGCAGCGGCACAGCAGAAGCCAACATAGGCTCTACCCGGGGAATCACCTTCGCACCTCTTCCCCATGCTTGGAGCGCAGAGAAGCTTCCAGGGCGGCCAGCAGATCTGCCACGGCCTCTCCACCGTCCCCGGGGGCAGCCACCACCTGCTGTTCCGCAGCCTTCTTCTCAATAAGCTCCATGATGTTCTGGCGGCGGGCATCAACGTAGTGCTCCGGCTGGAACGGCTCAGTGAGATTGTGAATGAGGGTTACAGCCATCATCAGCTCTTTTTCTGCAGGTTCGCCTGTGGGGATATTGAGATGATGAAACGGCCTGATGGCATCGGGGTAGTGCATGAGCTCCAGCATCAGCCCGCCGCTGTAAACTCGCACCGCCGCCAGGGCCTGCTTAGTGCGGATAACGGCAGCCCCAATCCCAGCCATTCCGGTCTCTTCCATGGCCCTGGTAAGTAGGCGGTAAGCTTTCTCTCCTGTTTCCGCAGGTTCCAAGAAGTAGCTGCGGTCAAAGAACACGGGGTCAACCTCCTCCAGCCTTACGAAGCGGAGAATGTCCACCGTCGGCGAACGATGCTCCTGAAACCGCGCCCACTCTTCCCCTGTGATCATCACGTACTGCCCTTGGTTCAGCTCATAGCCGCGCACGATCTCGTCGGTGCCCACCTCCACCTGGCAGTGCGGGCAGACCTTCTGGTATTTGATGGGCGTGTGGCAGGCCGCGTGCAGCTGAGTGAAGTGTACCGTAGTGTCTTCAACGGCGGCATACATGCGCACGGGGATGTTGACCAAGCCGAAACTGATTGACCCCTTCCACATGGAGCGCACTGCTGTTCCCTCCCGCTTTAGGCTAGTAATATGCTTGCCATCGGCGCCCTCAATTCCCCCTTGCAAATTTCAGAAATTCTGGTATTCTTATTGAAGAGAACCTCTCAAAGCGCGGCTGCTTGGGATAACTCATCTTTGCAAGGAATGGAGAGAAGTGAATGTCTCGGTACACAGGACCAACGTGGAAACTCAGCAGACGTTTGGGTTTCTCCCTGAGCGAAACAGGTAAAGAACTTCGCAAACGGCCCTATCCACCTGGACAGCATGGTCAGGGCCGCCGCAAGCTAAGCAACTATGCCATGCAGCTTCAGGAAAAGCAGAAGCTGCGCCTGCTTTACGGCCTCAGCGAGCGGCAGTTTAAGAGGGTGTTCCAGGAAGCCGCTCGGATGCCCGGTATCACCGGTGAGAACTTTATGATTCTCTTGGAGTCCAGGCTGGACAATCTTGTCTACAGGCTGGGGTTTGCCCGCACCCGCGCCGGTGCCCGGCAGCTTGTAACTCACGGCCACATCACCGTGAACGGTAAGAAGGTAGATATTCCCAGCTACCAAGTTAAGGTTGGGGATCAAATTTCCTTGCGCGAGAAGAGCCGCAACCTCAAAGTAGTGCAGGAATCTTTGGAAGTACGGCCTGCTCTGCCTGAGTACCTCTCTTATGACGAGGCAAACATGGTCGGAGAATACGTGCGGCTTCCGCGCAGAGACGAGCTCAATCCGGACATCAAAGAATCCGAAATCGTTGAGTTCTACTCAAGGTAAGCCCACAACAAGCACACAGGCGATGGCAGCAGCCATCGCCTCTTTTATTGCAAAAAAAAAAGACGGCCCAGCCGTCACTCTCTGTACCGTATGAAATTGGAGGCGGCACCCAGATTCGAACTGGGGAATGGAGCTTTTGCAGAGCTCTGCCTTACCACTTGGCTATGCCGCCTCAAGCACTTTAAATGTTACCATCTTTGCTTCCTTGTGTCAAGATCCTGCGCCCGCCGCCCGCTTGCCCTGGGACATTTTTCCTTCCCTGCAGTGCATATTCAACCGCAATCAGCCCATAATACGGAGTGAAGGGTGTCCCGAGTCTAGTCTCAGGCTCGGCCGCACGCATCGGACACAAACGCAAACACAGTTGAAGGCAACTGCAGCTGCGTGAATCCAGGGTCACCCGTTCCGATGGACGGCCGAGTCACCCGTCGAAGACACACCACAGCTGGAACAATGTTCCCAGACCTGCTAGACAGGATTACACAGCTGTATCAACTTGTTTGCGAAAAGGGAGGAGCCGCAAGTGCAGCTCCTCCCCTCTTTATGCCTCTGGATGCCCTCTACTTGTCCTTTGGCAGCAGCAGGTTGAGAATGATACCCGTCACTGTGGCAAGGGCCATGCCCTGCAGCTCAAAGGCTCCCAGGCCGACCCGGGCACCGCCGATGCCCAATACGAGTATTACCGAGGAAATGACCAAATTGCGCTTGTGCCCATAGTCAATGCCGCTCTCCACCAGGGTACGCAGCCCGGAAGCGGCAATCACGCCAAAGAGCACAATGGAGACTCCGCCCATGACCGCCGTAGGAATCGTGGAGATCAGAGCGCCGAACTTGGGCATCAGCGACAGCAACACCGCGAAGACAGCTGCCAGTCTCACTACCGCCACGTCAAAAACACGTGTGATGGCCAGCACACCCACGTTTTCACCGTAGGTAGTGTTGGGTGGGCCGCCTACCAGAGCTGCCCAGCTCGTGGCTAAGCCGTCTCCCAAGAGAGTACGGTGCAAGCCGGGCTTGCGGTAATAGTCCTTGCCCACGATTTTGCTCAGAACAAGGACATCGCCGAGATGCTCTGTGATTGTCACCAGCGAAACGGGAAGCATCGCCGCGATGACCGGCCAGCTGAACTGGGGAGCCATAAACCTGGGCAGGCCGAACCAGGCAGCTTCCCGCACAGCAGTGAAATCCACTACTCCTTGCGTCAACGAAAACAGATAGCCAGCGATGATGCCTACAAGGACTGGTACTACGGCAAGGAACCCCTTGAAGAACGCCGTTCCTGCAATCGTTACCAGCATGGTGAACAAGCTGATCCGCACTGCCGGAGAAGCGAGCGACACAACTTCTCCAGACAGGCCTGCCATCTCCACAGCAGTGGAAGCGAGGCCGAGGCCGATCACCATGATCACTGACCCGATCACGACCGGCGGCAGAAACCGGTCGATCCAATCCACGCCAATACGGGAGATAACAAGCGCAATCAGGGCGTATACAAGGCCCACTACGACGCCTCCGCCCAGTGCGTAAGGCAGGCCGTGACTACCAGCCACTGCCACAAATGGGCCGATGAAGGCAAAGGATGAACCGAGGTACGCGGGGACCTGCCCCTTTGTGATCAACTGGAAGAGCAGCGTTCCTGTACCCGATGTAAACAGCGCCACTGCCGGATCCAAACCTGTCAACAGGGGAACCAGCACTGTGGCTCCAAACATCGCGAACAGATGCTGAAAACCCAAGGGGATACTTGCCAGAAAACTAACCTTTTCAATTCCTGCAGTGTCCTTCACTGCTGCGACGCTCATAGTTAAGCCTCCTTTAAGCCTCTCTGGGCTTGATTAAAGGTTCTTCCTTTCCTTAATCACAACGCGATCTTGCCCATCTGTCTCCTCAAGCATCACAGCGATTACTTCCTGCCGTGAGGTGGGTACGTTCTTGCCCACGTAGTCAGCGCGGATGGGCACCTCCCTGTGGCCCCGATCAACAAGGACTGCCAGCTGGATCAACTGCGGCCTACCCAGATCAATTACGGCGTCGAGAGCAGCCCGGGCCGTCCGCCCTGTGTACAGGACGTCGTCCACCAAGACAACCGTCTTGCCCACCACGGGTTCAGGCACAGAGGTCTGGTTGAGAATCGGCTGGTCGCCGATGTCAGTCAGATCATCCCGGTACAGAGAGATGTCCAACATGCCCACAGGCGGACGCCTACCCTCGAATCGCTCGATCAGGCCGGCGAGCCGCTGCGCCAACGGGACTCCCCGTGTCTTGATTCCCAACAGCATCAGGTTGTCCGTGCCTTTGTTGCGCTCGATGATCTCGTGGGCAATTCGTGTCAGAGCCCGGCGAATCTGTTCACGGTCCATGATCTGGGCCTTTTCCTGCATGCTATCTTCACCTCCTTCCCACAAAAAAGCTCCTTGCTGGCAGCGCGCAACAAGGAGCTTATTTCTCCGATCTTCTGCAGCCCTTGCCAGCCTCACGGGACTAACTTAAAGGTGCACCTCTATCAAGTTGGACAATCTCTTTTCACACTACCCCATTACGCTGGGAAAGTCAAGAGAGAAAACGCGCTTTTTCGACTACCTCCTGAAACTCCGGAGGAGGATCATGCTGAAACTCCAACCACCGCCCGTCCAGATGACGAAATCCCAGGAAATACGCGTGCAGAATCTGGCTGGAAGCCCCGAGTTGGTCGCCCTTCTTCCCATAAACGGGATCTCCCACGATGGGATAGTTGATGGCGCTGAGGTGGACTCGAATCTGGTGAGTGCGCCCAGTCTCCAGCCGGCATTCCAGCAGCGTATGCCGGGCGAACCGCTCCCGTACAAAGAAGTGAGTTACCGCCGGGCGCCCCCCTTCCACCACGGCCATCCGCTTGCGGTCCCTGGGGTGGCGGCCGATGGGCGCATCAATTGTCCCCTGATCGTGTTTCACCTGTCCGTGCACCAGCGCCAGATAGCGGCGCTGAATGCGGCGCAGCTTCAGCTCCCCCGCTAGATAGCGGTGAGCTGCATCTGTCTTGGCCACAAGCAGCAGGCCGCTCGTATCCTTGTCCAGCCTGTGCACGATACCGGGCCGGAGCTCACCGCCGATCCCGGCCAGATCCTGAATGTGATAAAGCAGGGCGTTAACCAGGGTCCCCTCCCAGTTCCCAGCCGCAGGATGGACTACCAGTCCCTTGGGCTTGTTGATCACCGCCAAGTGCGCATCCTGGTACACGATCTCCACGGGGATGTTCTCCGGCCTGACTGCTGCCTCCTGAACAGCCGGGACCGTGACCAGCACCTCATCCCCCACCTTGAGGCGGTACCCCGCTTTAACCTGGGAGCCGTTGACCAAGACGCGGCCCTCATCAACCAGCTGCTTTACCTGCGATCGGGAAAAATCGATGTGCTGGGCTACCCAGACATCGAGGCGCTCTCCGCCGGCCTCAGCCCTCAGGCAGTACTTCTGCTCAGCGCTTGTCATGGGACAGCACCTCCCAGAACAGCAGGGCGATCCCGCAGGAAATCCCCAGGTCGGCCACGTTGAAGATGGGCCAAATGCGAAGATCGAGAAAATCAACCACACTACCGTAGGCCAGGCGGTCGATGAGGTTACCCACGGCACCAGCTAGGGCCGCGGTGAGCCCCCACCGCACACGCCAGCTCTGGGATACTACCTTCCGCCACTGCCAAGCAGCCAGCGCTATCACAGCCACTGCCACTGCCGCCAGGATCGAGGCCTTACCCTTCAGCAGCCCGAAGGCGGCACCAGTGTTGCGCACATAGGTCAAGTACAGCACAGGAGAGAGGATCGGTATACTCTCCCCTTCCACCATACGCTGCATCACCAGGTACTTCGACAACCGGTCTACTGCCAGAATCAGGAATCCGGTCAGCAAGTAACGCAATCGCACTGCTCCTCCCGCAAGTATCAGTGCTTAGTTCGCTGCCTTCACTCAATCTCCTGCTCGTTCCCGTCCGGCATGTCGCTGGCAGTGCCGTGCTCCGCAGCCCGTTCCCAGCTTTCTTCTGTATACTGCCGGCCCAGATGCGAGGCCAGTACCTTCTCTTCCAGCGGCCGGCCGCTGCCCGGCCTCTGCTCCAGCTGCTGACTGCAGTCCACGCAATACGGGGTTTCAGGAACCGCTTCCAAGCGCCCCTCAGGAATCGTCTCTCCACAGCGGCGGCATATTCCATACTCGCCCGTCTCAACCGCTTTGAGCGCAGCGGTGATCAGCTCCAGCTGGCGCCGGGTGGCCTCCAAGAGGCCGAAGTCCTTGCTGCGCTCAAAAGCCTCACTGCCCAAGTCCCCAGGGTGCTGGTCGTACGCTGAGAGCTCTCCCAGGCTTGAAGTGAGCGCATCATCCAGTTCCGAGGCCAGCCGCTTCTCCACAGCCTTCAGCTTTGTCATCCGGTTCCACAACAGGTCTTCAAACCACTGCAGCTTAATTGGATCCAGTCTCATCCCCCCTACAACGGCCTCCTGGTCAGCTCGGTCTGGACGATACGGGCAATCTCAGCGATGAACTCCCCCACTACCGGCAGGTTCCAAGAAGCCACCAAGCCGAGGATGTACAAGAATACCGCGCCGACCACCGTAAAGCCGATGGCCAGCCCGAATCCCCGCACCATGCCGGAGATGAAACTCAGGTACAGCATGCGCCGGGGATTCTTGTACAGCTGGATGAACTCAGCCAGGCTCGCCTTGTCCAGTGCCGTGGCCAGGTGCTCCAACTTGGCCAGCAGCGTTTCCAACAGTCCAGCGCTGATCCCCTTTTTCATCAACCCAGCTCCCTTGCGACCGGTTATGATTAGGGTATGCAAAACCCCCTCCACTATGCGGGAGGGGGCAGCCGTACGGGAGATGGCCGGCTTACTTACGGCTCACAACAGAGTAGCAGCGCTCACAGAGCTGAGGATGCTCAGCGAAACCGCCGACAGTTACGGAGAAACGCCAGCACCGATCGCACTTGGCACCCGCTGCGCGCACCACTTCCACTGCGACCTGCGATTCTTCATCCACATGGGCACCGGCTTGCGGCCGCTCAGCCCACGGCTTGAGCTCAACAGTGGAGGTGATAAACAGCATCGGCAGCTCCGGCTCGAGTGTCCGCAGGGCGGCCAGCATCTCGTCAGGAGCATAGACGATCACGCTGGCCTCGTTGGACGAGCCGATCAGTTTGCTGGTGCGGGCAAGCTCCAGTGCCTTGGAGACAACCTTACGCGCCTCAAGCAGGTTCTCCCACTTCGCTTCGAGAGCCTCGTCCAGGTATTCCGCAGGCAGCTCCTCCCAAGTAGTCAGATGCACGCTTTCTTCAGCGCGAAGACGCTCAGGTAGATGCGACCACACCTCGTCCGCCGTAAAGACTAGAATCGGTGCCACCAGCTGAGTCAGCTCTTTGAGGATGATGCAGAACGCTGTTTGAGCGGAACGCCGTTCTTTCGCGTCCTTGGCGTCGCAGTACAGCCTGTCTTTCAGAACGTCCAGGTAGAACCCGCCCAGATCGACTGCACAGAAATGGTGCACGGCATGGTACACGATATGATACTCATAGCTGCGGTAGGCGTCGCGCACCCGATCGCTCAGGCGAGCAAGCCTGAGCAGTGCCCAGCGGTCCACTTCTTCCATGTCCGCGTAGGCAACCCAATCCTTGGCAGGATCAAAATCGTAGATGTTCCCCAGGAGGAACCGCGCTGTGTTGCGAATGCGCCGATAGGCATCGGACAGCTGCGCCAGAATGTCCTCCGAAATGCGCACGTCGCCGCGGTACTCCGCCGAAGCAACCCACATTCGCAGCACGTCGGCACCGTATTTCTCCCAGACTTTGGCGGGATCAACAACGTTGCCCAGAGACTTGGACATCTTCCGCCCTTCCCCATCTACTACGAAACCGTGCGTAAGGACAGCCTTATACGGTGCTTGATCCATGGCGGCAATCGCTGTGGACAGGGACGATTGAAACCATCCGCGGTGCTGGTCGCTGCCCTCGAGGTACAAATCGGCAGGCCACTGCAGATCGGGCCACTGCTCCAGAACAGCGGCGTGGGATACACCGGAATCAAACCAGACGTCCATGATGTCCGACTCTTTCCGGAACTCACTGCCGCCGCACTTCGGACAGGTGAACCCCGGCGGCAGCAGTTCGTGCGGCTCTTTCGCGTACCACGCATTGGAACCGTCCTTGCGGAAGATCTCTGCCACACGGCTGATCGTCTCGGGAGCAGCAATGGTCTCGCCGCAGGAACAGTAGAACACGGGGATTGGTACGCCCCACACTCGCTGCCGCGAGATGCACCAGTCGCCCCGGTCGGCCACCATGCCGGTGATGCGGTCAATCCCCCAGCTGGGAATCCACTTCACCTGCTTGATTGCTTCCAACATCTGCCCCCGGAACTTGTCGATTGAGACAAACCACTGTTCGGTGGCGCGGTAGATCACCGGTTTGTGGCACCGCCAGCAGTGTGGGTACGAGTGATCCACGGTGGAGGCCCGCAGAAGTGCTCCTTCCTCCTCCAGGTCACGAATCACAGCGCTGTTCCCTTCACTGAGCGTGAGGCCTGCATAGCGCCCGGCTTCCGCAGTAAACCGGCCTGTGCCATCTACAGGGGAGAAGGCAGGCAGATTGTACTTCAGGCCAACGACGTAGTCTTCCTGGCCGTGCCCCGGCGCTGTGTGGACGCAGCCGGTACCGGCATCCAGCGTCACGTGCTCGCCCACAATCACGATGGACTCTCGATCGTAGAGCGGATGCCAGCAGGCTGCGCCTTCCAGCTCGTGGCCGCGCACTTCTTTCAGTATACCCTGGTTTGTCAGCCCGACTTCCTTGAGGAACGCACCCAAGAGTTCCTTTGCCACCACTAGATTGCCCCGCTCTGTCCGCACCACGGCGTAGACAAAGTCGGGATGGACTGCGATGGCCAGGTTGGCGGGGATGGTCCACGGTGTCGTCGTCCAGATCACGAAGTAAGCATCGAGGCCGTCGAGAACACCGTTCGGTTTTGTGACCGCAAAGCGAACGTAGATGCTGGGGGAACGGTGATCCGCATACTCGATTTCCGCCTCAGCCAGGGCTGTCTGGCAGTCGGCACACCAGTAGACCGGCTTTAGAGCTTTGTAGACGTAGCCCCGCCGCACCATCTCTCCAAAGATTTCAATCTGGCGCGCTTCGTACTCAGGGCGCAGGGTGAGATATGGGTTGTCCCACTCGCCCCATACGCCCAGGCGCTTGAACTGTTCCCGCTGTTTGCTCATCTGGGAAAGGGCGTAGTTCTTGCAGTACTCCCTGAACTCCACGACACTCATGCTGCTGCGCTTGCTTCCCAGCTCCCTCAGGGCCTGCAGTTCGATGGGCAAGCCGTGAGTATCCCAGCCCGGCACGTACGGTGCGTGAAAGCCGTCCATGCTGTGCGAGCGGACGACAATGTCCTTCAGCACTTTGTTGAGGGCCGTGCCGATATGAATATCCCCGTTGGCGTAAGGAGGCCCATCATGCAGCACGAAGCGGGGCCGGCCCTCGGCCCGGCACCTGTCTTGCAGTCGTTTGTAGTACTGTTTCTCTTCCCAGGCCTTCAGCATCTCCGGTTCCCGCTGCGGCAGGTTGCCCCGCATGGGAAAACTGGTTTGGGGAAGCTGCAGGGTTGTTTGATAGTCTGATTTCGTGGCCAATGCTCTAACCTCCCAGTCACTGAACTAAAAAAAGCCCGCCCCCTGGAAAGGGACGAGCCGAGCCCGCGGTACCACCCTAGTTAAGGCTGGTGAGCCTTCACTTCAACGCAGGTAACGGCTGCGGCCGGCACCGCTTACTGAAGGTTCAGCGGGCAGCTCAGAGGTGATCTTCCTGACTGTTTTCGGTACCTGTTCTCAGCAACCAGGCTCTCTGTAACCTTCCACAGGCAGTACTCTCCCCGTCATCGCCTTTGCAGCTCTTCTTGATTTGCAGATATTATACCCAATTAATCGAAAAAGGTCAATCTTGGCCGGGGGCGTCCTTCACTGCTCCGGGAGAAAACGCCCGGAACACCTTGGTGTCTTCATCCGCCTCATCTAACTGCGATTCCTGCAGCATCTTCCATGTGGCCTCCATCAGCGCTCGCATGCGTTCCTTAAAGATACGTTCTGTGCGCTTCACCGCGTTGAGGCGGGACTCGGCCTCGCTGATAATCGCGGCAGCTTTGCGCTCGGCCTCATCGAGGAGAGCCGCGGAGCGCGTGCTGGCAATATCACGGATTTCAGCCACAGACTGCTTGGTCAGGGAGATAAGATCCAAGACATCTTGCTCGCGGTTCTGTTTCTTCTCCACTTCCGCCTTCAGAGCCGCGATCTCTTCCCGCAGCCGCTGATTCTCCTGGTACAGGCTCTCATAATGACTGACTATCTTGGCGACAAATTCATCTACTTCCTCCACGTCGTAACCTTTAAAGGCCCGCTTGAAGTCAGTGTGAATGTCCATCGGCCTCAGCACTGTCCTTCACCTCCTAGCTGTAGCGCTGCAGCAGGATACTGATCCGCCCTTTGCGCGTCGTCCCCTGCACTTCCTGAATCACAACTCTGCCCCGTCCCCGGAACGAAATAATGTCACCCTGGGCCACCTGATGGGCGGGATTCGGGATCACCTGCCAGTTGACCTTGATGCGCTCTGCCTTGATCTCACGCACCACCTTCGTCCGTGAGACACCAAAACCTGCCGCGGCAACCGCGTCCAGCCTGAGGGAGGCCACGGTAGCGCGAATCTCTCTTACCCGTTAGGGTTCCACCCCAGCTGCTCTTCATCGATCAGCTGGACCTGAATCGGATGTGGCCCAACATGCGTCCAATGAGTCAGGAGATACGGGGCGATCTCCTCCGCCACCACCACCTGACAGCCTTGATCGGTTACGATCAAGTCCCCTACTTTGTCGCGCTTGATACCGGTACCCAAGAGCGAACCGAGGAAATCCCGGTGGCTTACCTTGCCGTTACCACCCACAGCCTGAAGCACCGCAATGGGCGGCGTAATGGACTCGGTCAAGAAAAACTGCGGGTAGATGACCATCCGCGCTCGCTCGGCCCTCTTGTACCCACCAAAGGTCAGCGCCGCCGCCTCCGGAATCCCCGCTAATACGCTTTCTGCGACCCGTCGTTCGTATGGATCAAGAAAGCGCGTTACCTGCGGCCGGTTGTGCTCCCAAGCCCTCTGGGCGAGATCCACGATAATTGCACCGAGTTCCTGTTCCGCTTCACCGCGCAGGTGAGATGTGAGCTGTTCTTTGTCCAAGCACTGTCCCTCCTCACGCCCTACCAGAGTAATCCGAAGAGCAGCGTGTTGAGCAGGCGCTGAACTAGGCGCAGCACGAAAAATACGATGACCGGTGAGAAATCAACCATACCGATCACCAGGATCCCCTGGAAAGGCCGGACAACCGGGTCAGTGAGACGGTGCAACCACACCACCACTGGATGCCTGTAGTTAATCTGCGGCAGCCAGCTCAGGAGAAAGCGCGCGACCAACAGCCACCAGTAGACATCGATGACTGTGTTGACTAGTCCGATCCAGAGCATTCAGCCACCCACTCTACTCGCCGTCGAGCTCATAGAAGTCCGCGGCGGCCTCTCCTTCGATCTCCACTGTGGAAGGGGCAAAGCAGAAGATGCGCTCGCCCAGCTTGCGCATGTTGCCTTCCAGGGCATGGGTTGCGCCGCTCATGAAATCCACAATCCGCTGGGCTTCACTCTTGTCCATCCGCGTCAGCCGCAGGATGAGGGCCCGTTTGTTCTTCAGGTGCATAACATAACTGCGTACATCTTCAAAAGCCAGCGGCTCCAAAATCAGCATCTTTGTCTGTACTTTTTGCCCCCCTGATAGACTGACAAGATTGGCACGCCTGTGCTCTGTGTGTTCCCTTTCCTGGGTACGCCGCGGCCGCACGGCCCGAGACGTCACAGCAGCTGGTTCCACTCTCTCTATGTACTGAGGAACCTCATACTGCTGCTCTTCATCGTCTTCATACTCGTCCTGGACTCCCAAGAACCCCAGAATTCTGTCGAGCATGTTGGCCATTTTACTCCTCCTCCCTGAGTAGGGCAGACCCAATTCTGACAAGCGTCGCGCCCTCTTCCACTGCAACTTCGAAGTCTCCACTCATACCCATGGAGAGCGTGTCCCACCTTAGGCCAAGAGCGGCCTGGATATCTTCATACAACTCACGCGCCCGGCGAAAATACGGCCGTGTCTGTTCTGAAGCAACCAGTGGAGCCATCATCATTAGGCCCCGTACGTGCAAGTTTGGGCATTCAGTGGTAATCCGCCGAACGAGCTCCAACGCGTGCTGCGGCGCCACTCCGTGTTTTGTCGCCTCTCCACTCACGTTCACCTGCACCAGGACGTCCTGCCGCTTTTCCCACCGGGCTGCCCATTTGTCCAGCTCCACGGCAAGGGGCCAACGGTCGAGAGAATGGATCAGGGCAAAGCTGCGGCAGTACTTGACCTTGTTCGTCTGCAGAGTGCCGATCAGGTGCCACTCAACGTCGGAGCCGAACTGCGCCATACGGCGCACAGCGGCCTGCACACGGCTTTCACCAAAGCAATGCACACCGCACGCGAGCAACTCCCGCACGGCCTCATCGCTGGCATATTTGGTGACTGCCAGCAGTGTTACCTCTTCCGGCGAACGCCCCACTCGCAAACAGGCTTCGTTGATCCGTTCCCGTATGAGTGCCACGTTGTGTGCAATATCCATCTTCGTCACCCTGGTTCTTACTTCTGCAGAGAACGCACGGTTCCTGCACACCCTTAGGCTCCCTTCAGGCGAAGAGCAAGACCAAGATGCCCACCAACCAGGTATAGTAGGAGAACCACACCAGGCGCCCCCGCCGTACCACAGCCAGCAGCAGATGGATCGCCAAGTAGCCAGTGACGCCGGCAGCCAGGACGCCCGCCAACATGATGCCGATGGAAGCAGGCGCACTCCCATCAACCAGGTCGGGAAGTGAGTACACCAAGGCTCCCAGTATGCTGGGGATCGAGAGCAAGAAGGAAAAGCGGGCGGCTTGTTCGCGGCTGAGGCCCCGGGCCAACCCGGCGGCAATGGTGGCGCCAGAACGAGAGATGCCCGGAATCACGGCCACGGCCTGGCCGATACCCACGCACAGGCTGTCGAGGAGCGTCTGGTGCTTCCCCGACTTTCCACCTGCAAAGCGATCGGCCGCATACAAGATAATGCCAGTGAGAATCAGACTCCCCCCCACCAGCCTCGTGCTTTGGAAAGCCTGCTCCACCTGGTCCTTGAACAGCAGGGCTGCGGCAATCGTGGGCAGCGTGCCCACCACCAGCCACACAAACAGGCGGCAGTCATCATCAGACTTGTACAGGCCGCTCAGGCGGGACGGGTGCCGAAGAATCTTCACAAACCCGAGCAACATCTGTGCGAACTCCCGCCTGAAGACTGCAAGGACAGCCGCAAGGGTTCCCACGTGGACAAGTACCTCGAAAACCACGGATGATGACTGTATGCCCAGCAGATGGGAGAAAAGCACCAAGTGCCCTGATGAACTAACAGGCAAGAATTCCGTCAGCCCTTGGATGATACCTAACACAACAGAACTGAATAAACTCAATGGCTCACCTGCTTCCCATGGTTTTTCTAGTATTTCTTCCTTCTGCAGGTGATTCCTGCCCACCACCAGGCAAATCCCGTCAGATATGGCAGGAAAGGAAGGGCAAGCAGCACAGTGCCCAGATTGAAGAGCGTGTGGGCGTTGGCCACTTGGCGGGGAAGCAGGCTGCTGGTACGAACTACCAGCGCGAGGAAGGGATCCATGAAAACCAGCGCTAACAGGGCCCCCAGCACGTTAAAGAACAGGTCCGCCAATGCTGTGGCCCTGCTCTCCCGAGAAGTCCCGGCGCTGGCGATCAAGGTGGTCAGTACGGTGCCAATGTTGCTCCCCAAGCAGATACCCACGGCCGTTTTCAGGGTGATCCCCCCTGCTTGAGCTAGGCCGACAGTGAGACTGGTGACAGCGCTGCTTGACTGCACAACAGCGGTCACAGCAAACCCTACCAGTACAGCCTTCCACGGGCTGGCTGCAAGCTCAGTGAGGGCGTACATCACGGGGCCGCTGCCCAGCCAGGGTGCCAGGCTCGCGCTGATCAGAGAAAGGCCGAACAAGAGAGCACCAAATCCAAACATTACTTCCCCCACCGCCCGACGCCGCCACACGTACGCACAGCCCAGACCGAGGGCCATCACCAGCGGTGCCAGCTGCCCCCAATCAAAGGCGATAAGCTGCGCCGTGACGGTTGTGCCCACATTGGCGCCCAGGATCACCGCACAGCCCTGCTCCAAGGACAAGGCTCTGCTGTTTACGAGACTGACTACGGCCGCAGCGACTGCACTGCTGCTCTGCACTAATGCAGTGGCGGCAGCCCCCCCCAAGGCTCCTGCCAGCCTACCGCGGACAAAACGCCCCAGGAACGGCCGCAAGCGCGCACCGGCACCCCGCTGCAGCGCGGCGCTCATGAGGCGCATACCGAGAATGAAGATGGTTATTCCGAGTGCAGAGCCGCTGATTATAGAGAACGCTCTCATATTCGACGATATGAGAGCGCTCTTGAGCCTAGACTATGTCCAGTGCAAAATGGTTCCCGGTTGATACTGGGGATTCAGATAGGCCTGCGGGTCGGAACTGATCAGGCGCTGGACTCTGCCGGAGAAATGAGTGAGGGGTTCCACCTGCAGCAGCACGCCGTGCACAGCCACATCGACCGTGGGGGGCGGCGACTCATCCAAGCCTTCCAACACGTCTTCAATGGGGATTATGGTATAGAGCATCACTTCCGCCCTCCCTGTCCTTCACGGGCAGCCACCAGCTGATGCAAGCGGTCGATGGCCTCGCTCACTCCGCCCACGCCATCGATCAACCCCACTCGAACCGCCTCTTCACCCACCAAGACCGTACCCACATCTCGTACCAGCTCACCAGTGCGGAACATCATCTCCCGCAGCGTTTCCACCTCAATGCGGGAGTTCTGAACAATGAACTGGATCACCCGTTCCTGCATCTTGTCCAGATACTCGTAAGTCTGCGGAACACCAATCACCAACCCCGTCAGGCGAATGGGGTGGATAGTGATGGTGGCAGTTTCGGCTATGTATGAGTAGTCGGCTGCCACGGCGATGGGTGCCCCGATGGAGTGGCCGCCCCCCAACACCAAAGAAACGGTAGGGGTCTTCATCGACTTGATCATCTCGGCGATGGCCAAACCAGCCTCAATGTCACCACCGACGGTGTTGAGGACGATCAGCAGGCCCTTGATCTTGGGGTTCTGCTCCACAGCCACCAACTGCGGGATGACATGTTCATACTTGGTCGTCTTGTTGCGGGGGGGCAGGATCATGTGGCCCTCAATCTGCCCTATAATCGTCAAGCAGTGGTACGGGCTGTACCCGTCTTCCACGAGGTTGGACTGGCCAAACTGCTTCACAGCCTGAACGGCAGCCTCTTGAGCATTCGCTTCCATGTAGAAAAACCTCCCTTCTTCACCAGTTAGTATGGTGAAAAAGGGAGGATGTTAACCAGCCCTAGACTTCCATGATGATGGGAAGGATCATCGGCCGGCGCTTGGTCTTTTCCCACAGATAGCGGTAGAGGACATCGCGGATGGCCGTCTTGATCTGCCCCCACTCACTGACGTTTTCCTTTTCACAATCGGCGAGGACATCCTTGACCTTCTCCCGCGCCTCGTCCAGCAGCTCTTCCGATTCCCGCACGTAGACAAACCCGCGGGACACGATGTCCGGCCCGGCCAACACACGGCGGCTCTGCCGGTCCATAGTCACCACCACGATCAAGATACCATCAGTGGACAGCTGACGCCGGTCGCGCAACACGATATTTCCCACATCGCCTACCCCAAGGCCGTCGACGAATACTTGGCCTGAAGTCACCCGTTCGCGGATGCGCACACCCTGGCTGTCAAACTCCACAGGCAGCCCGATCTCCCCAATAATGATGTTCTCCTTAGGAACTCCGGTGGCCTCAGCAAGTTCGGCATGCTTAAGCAGCATCCGGTGCTCCCCATGGATGGGGATAAAGTATCGGGGCTTGCACAGGTTCAAGAGCAGCTTCAGTTCCTCTTGCTTAGCGTGGCCGGAGGTGTGGATCCCTAAGTGCGGCTCGTAGACCACCTGGGCCCCTTCCTTAAACAGCTGGTTGATGATCCTTCCCACCGAACGCTCATTGCCGGGAATGGGCGTAGCGGAGATGATCACCGTGTCTCCAGGCATGATGGACAGCTTGTTGTGTTCGGACATAGCCATGCGGCTTAGGGCCGACATTGGCTCCCCTTGGCTGCCGGTGGTGAGGATGACGATCTTGTCAGCGGGCAGGCGGTCCACTTCGTCCACGTCCACAAGCATACCTTTGGGAATCTGCAGGTATCCCAGCTCTGTTGCCACTTCCACCACTTTGATCATGCTGCGGCCGGTCACGCAAATGTGACGGTCTTCCTCCCTGGCCGCATCGATAATCTGCTGGATGCGGTGAACGTTGGAGGCAAATGTGGCCACCATGATGCGGCCTTCAGCCCGGGAAAAAACCCTCCGCAGGGTCTCCCCCACTGTCTTCTCCGACTCGGTGTACCCAGGCCTCTCAGCGTTCGTCGAATCTGACATCAGGCACAGTACACCCTGCTTTCCCAGCTCGGCAAACTTGTACAGGTCAGCCACCTTGCCGTCGTACGGAGTCTGATCGAACTTGAAATCGCTGCAGTAGACAACAACGCCGAGGGAAGTATGGAAAGCCAGGGCAACCACGTCGGCAATACTGTGATTAACGTGAATGAACTCGATGTCGAGGTTCCCCACCCGAATGCGGTCGCCAGCCTTGATCTCACGCAGATCCGCCTGGCGGTCCAGGCCGTGTTCAACCAGCTTCAGGCGCAGCAGTTCCAGGGTCAGTTTTGCTCCGTACACCGGTACATTGAGTTGGCGGAGCACATAAGGAACGCCGCCGATGTGATCTTCGTGTCCGTGGGTCAGGAAAATACCCTTCACCCGGCTGGCGTTCTCCAGCAGGTAGGTGATGTCCGGAATCACGAGATCCACGCCCAACATATCGTCTTCAGGGAACATCACGCCCGCGTCAATAACAGCGAGGTCATCACCTACCTCGACCACCATCATGTTCTTGCCTATTTCCCCCAAACCGCCCAGGGGAACTAGGCGCACTTTATCGTTTTTTGGCATGTAAACAGATACACCCCCAATAGATGTGCGACTTCTGTTTCCAAGTAAGCATGCGCTGACCACGTCCCGGCCATCATCGTGGTCCAGATGTGCAAACCCGAACAAGTCTCATAGCCCATATTATATACACATCACGCAACTTAATCAATCCAATAAGTAATAGAGCGCCCTCATCTGGGGCGCTCTTCCTGTCATTACCAAAGCTCAGAAGCCTAAACCGCTGGCCGTTAAGACATCTTTAATTTTCTGCGCTTGCTCTTCCGTGAGATCCACAAGAGGCAGGCGCAGCGGTCCCGTCTCAAAGCCGACGAACTCCAACGCCCGCTTCACCGGCACCGGATTCGTCGTAATGAACAGTGCCCGCATCAGCGGCAGCAGCTGAAGATGAAGCTTCAAGGCTTCTTTCACGCGCCCGGCCATAAACGCAGCCACCATATCCTTCAACTGACGCCCGACCAAATGCGATGCCACACTGACCACCCCATCGCCGCCCACAGCGAGTATGGGCAGCGTCAGGGAATCGTCACCTGAGTAGATCAGAAAATCATCTGGAACCAGCGCCCGCAGTTGACTGACTTGGTTAAGGTCACCTGAAGCCTCTTTGATGGCCACGATGTTGTCAATCTCAGCCAGCCTCGCCACTGTTTCCGGCAGGAGGTTGACCCCTGTCCGGCCGGGGACATTGTAGAGCATGATGGGCAGCGAACAGTGTTCGGCAATTGTCTTGAAATGCTGATACAACCCTTCTTGGCTCGGCCGGTTGTAGTACGGTGTTACCAGCATAATTGCGTCCACTCCCGCCGTTTCCGCCGCCTGAGTCAGGGCGATGGACTCGGCAGTGTTGTTCGACCCGGTGCCGGCTATGATCTCCAGTTCGCCGCCGATAGCATCTGTGACGGAGGTGAACAGCTTTACCTTCTCGTCAAAGCTCAACGTGGCGCTTTCGCCTGTAGTACCGGCAAGCACGACACCATCAGAACCGTTCTCTGCCAGTCTCTTTGCGAGGCGGACTGCCTGTTCGTAGCTTACCTTTCCATCCTGCTCCATAGGAGTTATCATTGCGGTTATAACCTGACCTGACTTCATGGACTGTACCTCCTAGACCGTACGGTCAAGGTTGAACTCGCGATGCAGCGCCCTGACCGCCTGCGCCACCTGCTCTTCTCTGATCAGGCACGAAATGTTGGCATGAGAGTCTGTGGTCTGATAGATCGGTATATTCTCCCGCTCCAGGCAGTTGACGACCCGTGCCATGACGCCGGGCACACCGTGCATACCTGCGCCTACCACCGACACCTTAGCAAATCCTTCCTCTATTCTAACATGCAATCCCAGTGTGGTCAAAACTCGCCGCGCTACTTCCATCTTGGCCCGGTCAACAGTAAAAGCGATCAGTTCCTTGGACAGGAAGATCTGGTCCACGCTTACTCCATTCTCAGCCAGAAGGCCAAACACTTGCGTGGCCGCCGGCGACCGGTTGAGGTCGTCTTCGCCAGTGATGGTGACCTGCACCCGGCCTGTCATGTGGGCTATGCCCACCACCACACGGTCGCCTACCTGCTCTCCTCCCCGCCCCGTCAACGCACTGACGCCGTTGGACACCCAGGTTCCGCCGCCGTCGTCGGCGGTGGAAAGGATCCGGAGCGGAATCCCTTCTTCCAGGGCGATCTCCGCAGCCCGGGGGTGAATCACCCGTGCCCCTAGGTGCGCCAACTCTACCACTTCGCGGCCGCTAACCGCTGGGATCGTGCGGGCCTCGGGAACAAGGCGCGGATCAGCTGTCTTGATCCCGTCTACATCGGTGTAAATCCCTACCCACTCTGCCCTGAGGACCACGCCAAGAGCCGCGGCGGTGGTGTCGCTGCCGCCCCGACCGAGCGTAGTTACCTCCTGATGGGGGCTTATGCCCTGAAATCCGGCAATCACGGGTATTATGCCTCGTTGCAGCAGGTCCAGTACCCTCTTAGGGTTGATCTCTTGAATCCTAGCCTGAGAGAAGTTCTCATCGGTAAGGATCCCACACTGCCAGCCGGTGAGTGCTTCGGCAGGATGTCCTGCTGCCGACAGCTCTTCAGCAAAGATAACAGCGGAGATGATTTCACCGCACGACAGCAGGAGATCGATATTCCGCAGGCTCGGTTCGGAGTTGACTGTGTAGGCCAACTCAAGCAGGCTGTCCGTGGCATAGGGCTGTCCTGCCTTCCCCATGGCGGAAACAACGACAACGGGAGTATACCCCATCTCCAGGGCAGAGATCACCTTCTCCACCGCTTTTTTGCGGATCACTCCATTCTCAACAGAAGTGCCGCCAAATTTCTGCACAACAATCCGCACTGTATCACCTCATCTGCCCGTGCAAATACTCAGCAATCTGGACGGCGTTTAACGCTGCCCCCTTCCGGATCTGGTCTCCCACCACCCAGAGGTTGAGCCCATGCGGCACCGTAAGATCGCGCCTGATCCTCCCCACGTAGACGTCGTCGAGCCCCGACGTGAACAACGGCATGGGATAAAGCTGTTCAGCTGGGGAATCCATCACCTTGACGCCGGGGAACCGCGCCAGGATTTCACGGCAACGTTCGGGAGAAAGCTCTTCTTCCGTCTCCACATTGACAGCCTCACAGTGGCACCGCAGTGTCGGCACCCGAACAGTTGTGGCGCTTACGGGCAGATTAGGGACGTCGAGGATCTTCTGTGTTTCTTTCACCATTTTCCACTCTTCTTTGGTGTAGCCATCCTCCGCGAAGACATCGATCTGCGGAATCAAGTTGAACGCGATTGGATAATGGCGCTCTCCTGAGGACACAGGCAGTACTCTGGCCTCCAGCTCCCGCCCCATGACATAGTCCTCTGTCTGCTGACGCAGCTCCTCCATAGCGGCAAAACCGGCCCCCGACACCGCCTGATAGGTGCTGACAACAACCCGCTTGATGCCCGCTTCATCCAGAATGGGCTTGAGGGCCATGACCATGATGATCGTCGAGCAGTTGGGGTTGGCGATTATCCCCCTGTGTTGGAGGGCAGCCCGCCCGTTCACTTCAGGCACCACCAGCGGTACTTCCGGCTGCAGGCGAAAGGCGCTGGTGTTGTCGATCACCACAGCACCAGCCTGTACCGCCGCCTGGGCCCAGCGCTGGCTTACGCTTCCTCCAGCGCAAAAAAACGCGATATCTATTCCTGCAAAGGCTTCTTCATGTACAGCTTCCACCACATAGTCGCGGCCGCCAACCACAACTGTGCGGCCGGCCGACCGCGGCGACGCAAGCAAGCGCAGCGATGCGATGGGAAAGCCTCGCTCCACCAGGATACTGAGCAGCTCCTGCCCAACGGCACCCGTGGCGCCGAGCACAGCAACATTATATCGGTCCATCTAGTTCATCTCCCTCTATCGAACAGTTCGCAGGCTGCGGGCTATAACTGTCGGCTGGATTTGCTCTCCCTTCAGAGCGTGGGCAATGGTCGGGCAGATCAGAGTCATATCAGCCACGAGTGACTTTGGCTTCTCCACTGGATTGTCCTGGCCGAACGGTACAAAAAACACGCAAGGCGTGTTGAGCAGGATGCCGAGGTTCTTGGCGTTCAGGCCCAGGGCGTCATTAGTGGAGATGGCCAGCACCAGCGGCCGGCCGTTGCGCAGCTGAGCTTTCGCCGCCATCAACACTGCCGTATCGGTAACAGCGTTGGCCAGTTTCGCCATGGTGTTTCCAGTACACGGAGCGATCACCAAGCAGTCCAGCAGCTTCTGCGGCCCCAGAGGTTCCGCCTCGGCGATAGTGGCGATGACTCTCTTTCCCGTGATTTCCTCAAACTTAGCGACGATGTCCTTGCCCCGTCCGAAACGGGTGTCGGTCTCCGCCACACTACTGGATACGATGGGATGGACATCGGCTCCGAGCTGAACGAGCTTTTCCACCTCCGGCCAGATCTCGCTGTAAGTGCAGTGGCTGCCTGTGAGGGCGAATCCGATGTGCTTGCCTTCAAAACTCATGGTTCTCCTCCCCCAGAAGGTTTTCAAGCAGCCGGGGGACGGCCCGGACCAAAATCTGCCCAGCAGTTATGGGTGCCACCTTGGCCGGAAGCGACAGAGCATGGACTGCCCTGATACCAAACTGGCGAGCAGCATCGAAGTCAGTCCCTCCCGGGCTGGAGGCGATATCAATGATCACAGCCGCGGGATTCAGCACCCGCAGATAAGACCGGTCCAAGACGAGCGCCGGCACTGTGTTGAAGACGAGGTCGAAATCGGTTACAGCGGCCAGCCTCTCCAGCTCCAAGCCCTGTGCGCCCAGCACTTCCGCTCGCGCCAAATCGCTGCGGGAACGGGCTGCCACCGTCACCCGCGCCCCCAGAGCGAGCAGCCGCTGTGTGATCGCCAGGCCGCAGCGCCCCAGCCCCACTACCAGGCAGTTCGAGCCGTGCAGGGTAATCTGGGTCTCTTCCATGGCCAGCTGGACTGCCCCTTCGGCGGTGGGGACAGAATTAAGCACGGCGATTTCGTCCACAGCGGCTGTTTCCACCAGGCGGAGGAGGTGTTCCTCCACCAGCCGCTTGACAATGGGTTTTGCCACGCCGATTAACAGCAATGTCCCGGGGGCCAGGCTGCGCAGCACAGCGGTCAGATCGATCGGCCCAAAAGCGGGGTTGGGAACCGTGGTGATCAGCCCTGCCAGGTCAGTGTTGGACATAGGCCCGATTACAACCCGGCAGTCGAGGCACGCTTCCACAGGATCGGAGTAGTGGGCTACATGCGCCAGCGGGCCTGTGGGGAAAAAGCCCACAAGGCGGAGATCCACCCCTACTCTGGCAAGTGCTTCCGCCAGCATGACCTCCCGTGTGTCGCCTCCAAGCATGCAGATGGGAACATTCGCCAGCGGGCTCCCCATAGGACACCCTCCCCCGAACAACTCCACTGATACTATATGTGCGACTGCGGCAAAGGTGTGGAGGAAAACAGTAAGTGTTCTAGCCCTACCACTACCCCTTCCACCCGACGGATGCTCTCAATGGCCAGCTTTACTCCTGGCATGAAGCTCTCACGGCTGGTGGAATCATGGCGGATGGTCAAGGTCTGGCCGTGCAGGCCGAAGATAACCTCCTGATGAGCGACGAGTCCCGGTAGGCGCACACTGTGAATGGGCACCGGGCGGCCCAAGATCTCTTCCAGCTGCTGCGCCGTGCGCAGCGCGGTGCCTGAGGGGGCATCTTGCTTCTGGGCGTGGTGGTACTCAATAATCTCCACGTGCTGGATGAACTGTGCTGCCTCCCGGGCGAACTTCATCATCAGGATGGCCCCAACGGCGAAGTTGGGTGCTATGATCGCACGCCAGCCGGCCTCCCTGCCGCGGACGCGCCATCTCTCCAGGTCTGCAGCTGTGAACCCTGTTGTGCCCACTACCATAGGAACACCAGCCTGCAGGCACAGTTCCATATTAGTCTGAACCGCCTCAGGAGTGGTAAAATCCACCACCACATCAGGTGCGACATTGAGCAGAGCAACCGCCAGGTCCCGAAAGACCGGCTCCTCTCCCAGCGGCCTTCCTGCAGGATCCACTCCACCCACAAGTTGAAACTCAGGGGTGCTCCTTACCATTCTCACGACTTCTTGTCCCATCTTGCCCGCGGAACCGGCAACAAGTACTCGCACTGCACCATCCCTTTCTCGATCATTACCTCTGTGAATTCTCGCTCCTCGGGACTGTTCCTGCTTCACCGTAAGCGGGCAAAGGGGACCGCAGTTCGCGGTCCCCCGAGTTGGCAGTGCGTGTATGCTAGTTTCTTCCGCCGTGCGTCTCCACGTCTTTGGCGCCGTTCTGCCGCAAGATGGCACTGGCATCGTTAACCTTGTCATCACTGGTTTCCACTACAGCCAGTATGCCTCCCCTCTTGAGCTCGTCTTCGTACTGACGGCCGCGCTCTTCGGGGATGCCCAGGTCAATCAAGCCGCCCGCCACGCCTCCGGTCACGGCACCGGAAAGTGCTCCTGCCAGCGGCCCGGCTGCGACAATGGGCCCGATGCCGGGAATCGCCAGGGCGCCTACACCGGCCAAGAGTCCTGCCACACCACCCAAGGCACCACCCCAGGCGGTCCCGTCAGCGATACTCTCGCCACCCATCCCCATCTCGCCGCCTACTTCCATATCGTCTTTGGCGGATCCGCCTTTGTCGTTCTTAGCGATGATTGATATCTCATTCTCGTCGAAGCCCTTTTTCCGCAGCGTGCGCACAGCCTCTTCCGCTGACTTCACATCGCGGAAAACTCCGATGACGGTAGACATAGAATCCCCCCTTGGTTGTCTCCCGGGCCAGTTTTCCCAGCCCGGATCTGTCTGGGAATTAGTCTACCCGGAAAACAGCGGCTTATTCTGCCGCCCCTCGGCCTCAAGCCGCCGCAGCATGTCGCTGTAATCCTTGGCGGTACTCAGATCCACAATGATGAAGTCGCGGCCAATTTTGGTGATGCCCCGCCACGGTATCACGACCATCTTCCTCGCCCACAACCGCTTCCCATAGGGGATGATGATGGAGTCCACTTCGCCTGTGCGGGTATCGATCAGAAGATCGGTGTGATCGACCACGCCGAGCCGGATTCCCTCGTCGACAGCGATGATCTCCTTACCGGCCAGATCGGAGTAACGCATGCCCTCACCTCGCACCACATTATTCTTACCGGCGCCTGCCTAGAACTCCCATTCCCATGATATGCGCCACTCTGGTTCCTGGGAGAAACCGGCCCGCAGATTGCCGCGGTCATACTCGCCCCATTCTGCCTGCAGTGATCCCTGCTTAAACGTCAACTTGGCGCGGGCCGAGAGGGAATTCTGGCCGCGAAGGAAATCCCGCTTGCAGACCAAGCGCCACTCACATCCCCAGCAGAAAACAGTCTGAAAACGGATGATCCCCGCGGGGAGGTCAAGGTTGAGGCGATGCTCCGCTCCCCACCCTTTTCAGTCCACCCGCAGCTGGTGCCGCACAGGGTCGGCCTGCCACCGCGCCGCACCGTCGTCCCACACCAGGCGCAGGGCCCTGGTGGGCATGATCCGCAGTTCCGCTGAGACCCCTTTCTGGGGCAAGTCAGCCTTGATCTCAAACCGATGATAAGTGCGGCTGCCCTCTACGTTCCAATGGGCCCTCCCCCGCACCTCTATGTCCACGGTATCGGTGCTGCAGGACAAGACAGCCTCCACTCCCTGGCGGTTGGGAGTAAGGCGGTTTGTCTCTGCGAACAGGCTTTCAAACCCTCGCTCTACCCGCACCCCCTCCAGGCTCAGTGATGCCCGGTGCCGGGAAACGCTGACACTCCCATACAGCGCCCTTGAGAGCTCGCCGCCGGCGCCATCGTGCCATCCCACAGCGGCCGTCCCCGAACACCCCCTGCCGCCGCCGCTCAGCTGCAGGACAGTGGCCTTTCCTGCCCTCCGCTCCAGCGCCTGGTTGTAACCAGTGTCGTAGCCGATCCGCAACCCCACAAAGCCCAGGCCGGCGAGACTGTGCTCGGCAAGGAGGAACGTCCCGCCCGCGAGGCGGGCCCCCAGCGGCATCCGCGCAAACCAGCCCGCCGTCAGCCCACGGAAACGAGCCATGAAGACGCTGGTCTCATCGGCAACGCAGCTGCGGTGCACTAGGCGGAAGACGCTGGGATCGGTGAAATGAAGGGAACCTTTAATCAGATCGAGCGAGAATAGTGGCTGTGCCCATCGGATGTGCCAGGAAGCAGTGGGCTCCCTGATGAGCCGGCCTTCCCGCCCCACCACTCCCGTCCCGTGTAGAGAAACGGCCCCCCACCGGAAGGCGTGGGAGTGATCAAGCTGGAGGCGCCACTCCTCCCAGCCCCCTCCGGGTGCCGCCTCCCCAGCAGTGCTCAGTTCAGCGCCGGCCCATGCGGGAGTGGCGGCAAGCAGGATCAAGCAGACAGCAAAAAAGACTTCGCGCAGCCTCAAAGCATCTACTCCTTTAGATCCCTTGAGCGCGAAGCCTGTGCTTCAAGCATATCATACCCTGGCTTTATTTCCAAGCATATCCCGGGCGGCCGCTCTCTCCTCTCTGCCTGCGGAAGTTCTCGGCATTCTTATCCAGATATGCCTGGTACAGTTCCTCCGGCCCGATGCCGGCCTTGATACACATGCTGACGAAGAAATGAAGGACGTCCACGATCTCTTCCTTCAACTTTTCTTCATCAACCGGCCGCGGGTCCTTCCACCATTTGTAGTTAACTTCATCAAGTATCTCGCTGAGCTCAGCGATGATCGCCAGGACTTCTTTTTGAATCCATGTATCGCGATCAAAGCTGAGCCCCCGCTTTTCAGCAAGGGCCGAATCAAACTCGGCCTGTTTGTGAAAGATCTCCACTAACATATCTTGCGGCAACCTAGATCCCTCCACGCAGTTGCTTCCACGGGCCCAACCACGGCCGTACAGATGTTGGCGGGACAGAACAGTGCCTCTGCAAGCTCCAGTATTTCTTCCCGGGCCACCCTCTGCACAGCCTGCACCATCTCATCCACTGTCACAACGCGCCTGTAGTTGATCTCATTCTTGGCCAGGTTTGTCATCCGGCTGCTCATACTCTCCATGGAGAGCATCAGGCTCCCCACAAACTGACCTTTCGCCCGCTCCACCGTCTCAGCAGTGATTCGAGAACGAAGCGCAGTCAGCTGCTCCATGATCACCTCGAGGACGGCTTCCAGATTCTGGCGGCTGCAGCTGGCAAAAATACTGAACAACCCCGTATCGCGGTAAGATGAGTGGTACGAGTACGTGTTGTACACAAGCCCCCGCTGTTCCCTCAACTCTTGAAACAACAGTGAGCTTACTCCGCCGCCGATGATGCTGTCGAGCAGGTAAAGAGCGGGTTTGCGCGAATCGTCTCTCGACAAGCTCGGAACACCGAGGCAGAGGTAGACCTGTTCTGTATCCCGTTCCCTGATCAGGACAGTACCACGGGAGGCCTCCGGCGGCGGACCCGGTTTCGCAGTTCCCACAGGCAGCGGCTGCAGCGAGGCAGCAAACTCATCCACGAGCCGATCGTGGTCGACACTGCCGACACAGGCGATCACAAGCCTGTCCGTGGTGTAATTGCGGGCCATGAAGTCGAGGATCTTGCCGCGGTCGAACTTTAGAATAGCCTCCTTCGTCCCCAGGATGCTGCGGCCTAATGGATGGCCGGGCCACACCGCCTCACTGATCAAGTCATGCACCAGGTCTTCAGGCTCATCTTCAGCCATACTCAGCTCTTCCAAAACCACACCCTGCTCCTTGACAATGTCCGCCTCGTCGAAGAGCGAATGCATCAGCATCTGCTGGAGCAGGTCAACCGCCAAGGAAAAATCCTCATCAAGGACGCGCGCGTAGAAGCAGGTATGCTCCTTGCCGGTGAACGCATTGAGATGCCCGCCGCACTGGTCCATCACCTCGGCCATCTCCCGAGCCGAATACCGCTCGGTACCCTTAAACAGCATGTGTTCAATGAAATGCGCCAGGCCCCGCTCTTCCGGCAGCTCATCACGGCTGCCTGTCTCCAACCACACTCCCAAAGAGATGGACCGCACATAGGGTATGTGTTCGCTGATGATGCGTACACCGTTCGGCAGCGTTGTTCGTTGGTACATAGGATCCTCCAGTCTGTATTTCCTCCCCATTATAAGCTTTCCTGGCAGGTATGTAAAGCTGTGGCGGTGCTAGGGTTTCTTACCTACTGCTTAGGCTGGCCGCCTGTGGTAGTATTAATGACGAAGGAGGGCACGCAGTGAATCAAGGCATTATCGCTGTCATTCTCAGCATCATATTCTACCTCACCAGCCTTCTCGGCGGAAACGGCGGCCAAGTATCCATGCCGCCTGCGCAGCTCGCGCAGAGCGCCCAGCATTCAGTTTCCAGCGTCACGGGGCGGCGGGCCGTGGCCTTGGGCGATACTGTCTCAGTCCGTTCTGGGCCAGACATGCAGTATCCGGCGCTAACCGCTGTGAAAGGCGGCACAGAAGTGACGGTTCTGCAGGCCGAAAACGGCTGGTACAAAGTCCGCTACGCCTCTGGGCGCGATGGCTGGGTGGCCGGCAGCAGTGTGCGCCTGCTGGAGACAGGAGAAAACACTGCAGGTCAAAAGGTGGTCCTTGGCTGGTACTCTCCCGGAGAAGACACTCTCCGCATCATGCTGGAGCAGGGGCAGGTGCTGACCAGCCTCTCGCCGTGGGGGTGGGAACTTGACGCCGACGGCAGCCTGACGGCTGCGTTTGACCCCAAGGCTCTTGGAGAATCGCTTCTCTTCGCCGGCAACCACGGGCTGAAGACTTATGCCCTTGTCTACGCCAGCGAACCCAGGGTGATCGAGGCATTGTTGACCGACCAGGAAGCACAGCGCCGCACTGTGCACAGTATCACAGAAGCCGCAGCGGAGTGGGGTGTGCACGGCGTCTTCCTCCAGCTTATGAACGCACCCCTTCACCTGAAGGGCGAACTGACCGCGTTTGTACAGCAGATTGCGGAAGCACTGGACGCTGCGGGACGGGAAACAACGATGGCGGTTCCCGCCGTGGCTGATGACACCACAGGCACAAGCAGCGCTTATGATCATGCCGCACTGGCGCAGCACGTGGACTTCCTGGTGGTGATGGCTGTAGACCAGCACCATCTGCGAACCGAGCCCGGCCCCCCGGCGGGAGCTGATTGGGTGGAAAAGGTTGTCCAATATGTCGTCAGCCGGGTCGCCCCGGACAAGGTGGTGCTGGCCATCCCCACAACCGGTTACCACTGGATGCCTGAGGGAGGAGTGGAGAGCATAGCCTATACGGATGCCGTAGAACTGGCGGCCGCGACAGGAGCCAAGGTACGCTGGCACAGTGAACACAAAGCCCCGTACTTCGAGCATGACGGGCACACCGTCTGGTTCGAAAACCGCTTCAGCACCCAAGCCAAACTGCAGATCGTGGAGGCGTACGGGCTGCGGGGCATCGCCCTCGGCCATCTGGAAAACGCAGACAGCGGCATCTGGCCGCTGTTCGCCTCACTATCTTAGTCTGCGAGTAGTTCACCTACAGTCACCAGGCGGTATCCCGCATCGATAAGTTGATCGAGAATGTTAGGCAGCGCCTCCAGCGTAGGCTGAGTCGGATGCATCAGGACTAAGGCACCATTGCCGGCTCGGCCTACGACCCTGTCGATAATGGCAGATGGAGCGGGGCGCTGCCAGTCTACTGTATCAATTGTCCACAACACCGTTTTGTACCCTAACTCTGCCGCAGCGGCCACAGTCTCCCGGTTGTGATCACCGCCGGGTGGAGCAAACAAGGTAGTCTTCTGCCCCGTTACCTCCGCCAGAACATCCTCCGCCTCCAGAATAAAACGGCGCACTTCTTCGGGGCTCATCGCGCTGGGCATGGCGTGCGAGCTGCCGTGATTGCCGATCTCATGCCCCGCATCTGCAATCCTGCGCGCCAGCTCTGGAGTACGCTTCGCCCAGCGCCCTGTCAAGAACCAAGTGGCAGAAACGCCAAAGCGACGGAATACATCCAGCATCGGCTCGATAAACTCGTCGCCCCAGTCCACGTTGATCATCAAGGCAATGGCGGGGTCGGTTTCCGGCCCCCGCCGGTACACCTGGAAGTGACGCCGCGTCACTGAGGGTAGGATCTGGACCATAACGTATTCCACACGGGTATGCGGGGCCGCAGCCAAGAGCTCCTCCACAGTGGCCTTAACATCTACCACTCGGCCGATCTGTTCACTCCTTACCTCGTGCTTCTGCCAGTCCCACGCGGCATTTCGAGCTTCCACGTACAGGTTCTCCGCCAAACTGGCGATCACATCATAAAGCTCATGTTCCAGCAGCCCGCCCACTGGGTAGTCCTCTAGGGTCACGCCCGGTTTGACGCCGTACAGGCCGCGGTGGACGCGCTCAACCACAGACGGCCCCAGGAGGGCGGCAGCTGCTGCCAACACAGCCGCACTGGCCAGAATCAAAGCCCGCCGTGTGATAATCAAGGAGAATCCCTTTGATCGCTTCATCTTTCTCACTGTCCTCCCGGCCGGCGCCGCTGAGTGCCCTCGTGGTCGATATAGTAGTCTTCCTTCAGAAGAAGCTCAGATACTGGTACGATAGTGTAACCACTGCTGATCAAGTCCGGAATGATACGGCGGATAGCGTCCGGAGTGCCCGGGGCTGCGTTGTGGAACAGGACGATGTCGCCGGGCTTGATCTGGCTCATCACCCGCGAGTAAATCTGCTGGCTGGTCAAGTTCTTCCAATCGAGAGAATCCACCGACCACTGAACCGTTACGTAGCCGATGGAACTGGCTGCTTCGATAACCGTGTTGTTGTACTCACCAAAGGGGGGGCGGAAGATCAGCGGCTGCTCTCCCACTAAATCGCGGATCATCTCCCCGGTCCTTTCAATCTCCTTGATGACACCCTCGGCACTGAGCGTGTTCATGTGTGGATGGGTTAGACTGTGATTCCCCACCTCATGGCCGTGGGCGGCAATCTTTACAACATAGTCCGGGTATTTGTCGATCCACTGCCCGGCCAAAAAAAACGTGGTACGCACCCCGTTCTGCCTGAGGATCTGGAGGATCTCGTCTGTGAGATCTGTTCCCCAGGTAGCATCAAACGACAGTGCGACCACCTTGTCGCTGCGGTCAACTCTATAGACAGGAACCAGCCTCTTTCGAGACGTCACCGCCACCACCAGAGGTTCGCGTACCTGGGGCAGCGCGGCGAAGAAGGACACCAGCAGTACTGCCAGTACATACTGCCATTTCAGCCTGAACACGAATACACGCATCGGATCTCCTCCTCGTGTATTCATATTCAGCTAAAGAGTGAAGTTATGATTGCCGATCCTTTTCAGCACGGGGCGTGTCTCCCAAAAACTCTTGTCACGGGCCTTCTTGGGATTGTAGAAGAACAGCGCACCACCGCTGGGGTCTTCTCCGTCCAGTGCCCGCTTCACGGCCTCGCGGCAGCGCTCATCGACCCATGTGGGAAGGGCATCCGCGGCGGGAGCAAACTGGCCTGGTTCAAAGATTACTTCCGCAATCGTATTGGGGAACTTGGGGCTGCGCAACCGGTTGAGAACCACAGCTGCAACCGCGATCTTCCCCTCCATGGACTCGCCTCGCGCTTCTGCATAGACAAGCTTGGCGAGCAGCTCCTCCTCCTGGCTGGTAACCACATACACCGATCCATCCGGCAGCTCAATGCGGTATGGATCCTGGCCTGGGATACGCAGAACAGTGCCAACCTGCAGCTTGGTGGGGTCAGTGATCTGGTTGTACTTGGCAATCTCTCGCCACGGCAGGCCGAACTTCAGGCCGATGTGAGAGAGGGTATCACCAGGCTTCACCACGTAAGTCCTTGTGGTTTCTGCAGAGGCCGCCCCGGCCAACAACAAGACAGCGGCTAAAGTGATAACAAGAATACGCATGCGATTCCTCCGCATATTGGTCGTCTATGTTTACTCTATTCAACAATCTTCGCCAAGCTCCTCTTCTCCGCCGTCCGATCGCCCCAACTTATCCAGCCAGGTGAGCAAAGGCTGTTCGGCAATGATCTGGGAAAAGGATACGCGCTCAGCGGCTGCGTTGAGAAGCGCCAAGGCCGCCAGAAGAGCTAAACGCGGCCATCCGCTGAGGGCAGCGGCACCTGCCGCGCCCCAGAGGGCACCCAAAGGGTTTGACCCGGTGTCGCCCATCATCACTCGCCCGCTCAGATCCCAGGGCAGATATCCCACCACCGCTGCGACGAGCGGCAGGAGCCAGCGGCTGGACGGCTGCACTGCCGCGATCAGCAGGGCCAAGATGACAAACGCCTTTCCCGCTCTGCCCGGCCTCAGGTCCATGAGGTTGATAAGATTGGCGCTGAAGACGATGATCAGGGCGGCCACAGCTCCGTCCCACACTGTATGTCCGTAGTACCTGCCCACTAAGCAGGCAGCTGCTGCTCCTCCCGCGGCCTTCAGCCCCCCAGTGCTCAGCTGTCCCCGCAGGAGGGCCCGCAGGTGGCCTCTGTATCCTCGGTACTGTCCATCTCCCGCCAGATCGTCCACCAACCCCAGCAGCGCAAACCACACTAACAGAAACGGCAGGATCAAGCCGGGAACGCCGGCGGCGGTCGGTGGTGCTGCCAGCCACACACCGGCGGTAGGCAGGACAAAAGACAGGCCCAGGCCGGTGGGGGCCAGGCGGCCTGTGTAGTTTTTCTTACTGTGGAGAGCGAAAATGGGGGTGAGCGCTGAAACCAGGCCAAAGGATGCGGCCATCAGCGCAAGCAAAACCACGGCTTCAGACATGGATGTCATACAAAGTCCCGCTCCTTGAGGCACTGCCGCAGGGCACCGATGATATGCAGCAGCTGCCGGCCGCGGTGAAGGAAGCCCCGCGGCCCTCGGCCTGTCGCCCTGTGCCTCATCGCCACTTCCACCTCTTCAACGCGAAAGCCGGCCCACAGAGCTTTGAGGGTCAAGGCAAGCTCAACGCCGAAACCTTCGGCAAAGCCCCCGGCACGCTCGAGGACCTCCGCTCGCACTCCCCTCTGCCCGGACAGCGGACAGGTGATCACCCTTCCCGCCCAGTGCCTAACAGCCCAGGCTGCGAGGCGGCGCGCCAACCCGAACCCCATCCGGCCGCTGTGGGCCTGAGTTCCCGTGAACCTCGCGATGGTCATATCTGCCCGCCCTGAGAGAATGGGTTCTAAGAGACGGTTTCCTTGCGCCGCTGTCTCTCCCAGGTCCGCATCGAGGAGCAGGTACACGTCCCCTTCCACGGCCTGCCACCCCGCCCTCAAGGCAGCTCCTTTGCCGCTGTTGCGAGGCATGTCCACGCGCAGAGCGCCCGCCTTCTCCGCCAACTCGCCGGTGGCATCCGTGGACCCGTCGTTAACCACCACCACTTGGCTCACCGCGGGGATCTGCCTGGCAGCTTCCACCGTCCGAGTGATCAGCTCTGCTTCGTTGTAGGCGGGTATGAGAACCACCACCTTCATGGGCCGGGCGCCACCTTTGGAAGCACCCCCTGGGCACCGGTTTTGATCCCGTAGTGCCCCGCGGCTTCTGCGGCGAGCCCGTAGACGAGTGCGAGTTCGCCGAGAAACGTGTCTGCCATGTCGATGCACAAGGCCTCCACATCGGGAAACGTCCCCTGCTCACCTATGCCCTGGAGAAGGACCGTGCGAGCTCCGGCAGCGGCTAAGGCGCGCAGGCGTCCCTCAATATCCGGCTCTGCCTGTCCTTCGCCCCACCACAGCACAATCGCACTGTCTTCTGCACTGGCCGCTTCTCCCAGGCCATCCCAGGGAAGCTCCACGCAAGCTGCGCCGGCTGCTTCTAGGGTGCCGGCAATAGGACGCCAGTCAACTGCTCCCAACCTGGAAGCAAGCACCACAGTCCTCCCCTCCAACAGCCCTGCAACCAACTGGCCTTTCACGCTTTCCCAGCCCTGGGCGATGGCCCGCTCTCGTTCTGTGGCCTCGGCGAGAGCCACTTTCAACCGCGCAAACTGCTCCTCCAGCTCGGCGATGATCACCCCCTGCTCCTTGACAAGCCGGTCATCTTGAAACAGGGCAGCGCCGATGAGGATCCCCAACACCAGGCTGCAGAGGACGCCGATCAGAGAGGCGACGTGATACCTCAGTGTCACATACACTCAGCTCCCTCCCACCAATACACGCAGCTGCAGCCAGAGCAGCCGCAGGTACTGTCGCCACGGGGATGCCAAGGCCAGGAACGCGGCAATGGCGACTGTCACCGCCACAACCAGCGGCAGGACTTGACTGTCGCTGCCCGCTTTGTAGAGCTTGCTCACACCCTTCGCGTCGAGGAGGATGGGCCCGATTTTCATGCGCACGAGGAGGGTGGAAGCCATACCCCGGCGCCCTTTCTCCAAGAAGTCAATGATGTTGGAATGGGAACCAACCAGAACGATCAGTTCGGCCCCCTTCTCATGAGCCAGCAGCAGCGCCACATCCTCGCTGGTTCCCGGAGCGGGAAGGACATGAAACGGCACTCCTAAGCGCTCCAGGCGGCTCCGCCCGGGGCACTCTCCGCTCGTGTAAGCGTGGGCCACCAGTTCGGCGCCGGAGCGCAGTGCCTCATCCGAGACACTGTCCATATCGCCTACAATCACGTGTGGCCTGTGCCCAAAGCTGAGCAGGGCGTCGGCCCCGCCATCCACGCCGATCAGGATAGGCTGCACTTCGCGAATGTAGGCCGATAGGGCTTCCAGGTCTTCCTTATACCCCAGGCCTCTCACGGCCACCACCACGGGCCGCCCCTCCCAGTCGACTCGCAGCTCTGGAAACGTGAGCCGGCCGAGGATAATGTCTTTCTCACGCTGCGCGTACTCCAACGTGTTGTCCACAAACCTGGCCAGTTCGTCGTTGAGGTTCAGGTATGCCGTTCGCATGTACTCCTGAACAGCATGCTCCGTCAACACCCGGCCGGTGGCGATCACCTGGCCGCGGAAGAGGATCTGGCGGCCCCTGATCGTGGCCACATCACCGTCGCGCAGCAGCGCAAACACTTCCTCGCCCACATTGTCCAGCTGCGGGATTCCGGCCTCCAAGAGCAGCTTGGGGCCCTGATTGGGATACCTGCCGGTGACGGCACAACAGGCGTTGATCACGGCCGCCACCTGCGCTTCGATCAGCCCGAGCGCACCCATGGCATCCAGATCCTCGTGGGCAATCACCGCGATTTCCCTGGGCTTAAGCCGCGGCGCCAGTTCCTTCGTGCGGCGTCCCAACCGAACTCTGCCGGAGATTTCCATGCCATCCCTCTCCCCATGACAAAAAAGACGGGCTTACCCGTCCTTTCTCATTATGTATGAAAGCTGAGGCCGTTAATCACTTACCCATTTAGGTCCATGCTGATAATATCTGCCATAGCAGCTATGAATGCAGAGTTCGTTGGTTTGCCCCGATCCTCATCTACGTAAGAAAAAAGCTGGTTGACTTGGTCAAGGTTACCCCTCTCCCAGGTAATCTCGATGGCATTGCGGATCGACCGCTCGACACGAACTGCAGTGGTCTGGAACCGTTCTGCGATCAGCGGGTACAGGCGCTTTGTGACTTGCCCACCCAGACTGTGATCCATCACCACCGCAGCCACAGCTTCCACAATGTAGCGGTAGCCCTTTAGATGTGACGGCATCCCGATGAGCCGGAGATAATGGGCTGCCCTCCGCCGGACACTTTCTTCTCTCAACGTGTCGTTTAAGCTTCCCCCGTCCACTAAAGCTGCGATCTGCTTGATCCGGCGGATCAGTACGTCGCACGGCACCGGCTTGACCAGGTAATAATTTGCTCCGAGATGATTAGCTTGGTAAACTGCGTCATCCTCTCCCCGCTCCGATAGAGCGATCACAGCCGGCTTTTTCGGCCACCTCTGCCGCAGGGCAGCCAGAACAGCGTCCCCGCCACCGCCTTCAAAATCCATGTCCAAGAGAATCACATCTGGCTGCAAAGTCTCGGCCGTACTCATCGCGCGGTGGGGAGATGTCTCGCAACCAAGATAATCAACACCAAGTTGCTCCCGCAGGCACTCCTCCAACTGTGGACGGTGCTGGCGCGAAGCAACAACCATCACCCTCAACAACCCTTCACACTCCTATTCAGTCCCGACACGCCCCACGAGCAGGTACGTTTTGCTCAGGGGTGAATACTGAAGTTCCTTGTCCAATCTGAAATTGACGATATCGCCGGTGCGGCGCATGTGCAGGCGCGGTCCCGAGCAGTAAATCTGCTCCCCTCCAATGAGAATGTGATTCTCGTCGTAGTAGCTGATGGGCAGATCTTTGGCAATGTACTCATGTATCCGCCGCTCCACTTCCTCCAAGTCGATGTGGGGTTCCTGTGGGAATTCGACCACAAAACCCCGGCGTACATCACTGTGGATGGTCGGCGGCTCGTACCCCATTTCCTGAAACACAATGGACAGAATATCCTCGGCACTGTGGGCCATTTTCCGGTAAATCAGAGACTCGTAGGCGTACTCCGCCAGTTCCTGCGGAAATGGCCCGAAGACGGTAGGCTTGGTCACCACCACCTCTTCGCCGATCGCGATCAGGCACTCCGCGTTCATGCCCAAGGCTTCGTAAATCAGGTCAAAATGCTCCACTACGACGCGGCAGCCGGCAGCAATCCCCTGCCGAATTGCATCCGCCAGCTCCCACAAGGGAGTAAAAGCCGTTTCGAACCGTACATCAAGATGATAGGTATGATTGGCGAAAAAACCGGCCTGGGCATCAGCCAACAGAGGCAGCGGGCGGACATTGATGCCTTCGTCGTCATTGGTCAATACTAGGCCGGGGAACATGCCGCGCGCGAGGAGCGACTTACCCGCCCCCGAATCGCCAATGATCCCTATCAGGCGGTCTTCTGAACGCAGGTACCGCTGGGATATGAGCATACCCAAGTGCATCAGGCGCCTGCGCCCGCGAGGTGCGTAGTAGACCGCCTGTACCAGAGTGGTGGAATACATCACAGAACCACCTCGCTGTGGCGCGCCGCGTGGCAGTTGATGTTCACGGCCACGGGCAGGCCCGCGATGTGTGTAGGATAGGCCTCCACAAACACCTCCAGTGCAGTCTGAGTCCCACCAAAGCCCATGGGGCCGATACCGGTCTTGTTGATTAGTTCCAGCAGTTCCTCTTCTAGGCGGGCGAGATGCTCCCAGGGATTGCGCCGGCCGATGGGACGGAAAAGGGCCCTCTTGGCCAGAAGGGCTGCCTTCTCCATGGTACCACCTATGCCCACCCCCACAATGATGGGTGGGCATGGATTGCCCCCAGCCTGCGCCACCGTCTGCACAACAAACTCCTTGATACCCTTTTCCCCCTGGGCGGGTTTTAACATCTTCACCGCCGACATGTTCTCACTGCCGAACCCCTTCGGTGCCAGCAGCAGGCGCAGCTGATCGCCTGGGGCCAGCGAGATGTGGATTACCGCGGGAGTGTTGTCCTGAGTGTTCACTCGATCCAAAGGATCCCGCACTATGCTGTTGCGGAAGAAAAAGTCCCGGTAAGCCTGGCGCACGCCCTCGTTGATCGCATCTGTCAACAGCCCGCCGGTGATGTGGACATCCTGGCCCACATCGGCGAAGACGACCACCATACCTGTATCCTGGCAGAGCGCCATTGGTTTACTGCGCGCGAGGGCAGCATTCTCCAACACAGTGTCCAGCACACTTCGGCCCAGTGGCGATGCCTCCTGCTCTTGGGCGCGGCGTAAAGCTCCCTCCACATCCTGAGGGAGGACAGTATTGGCCTCAAGGCACATCTCGCGCACTGCGGCGGCGATCTGTGCATACTCAATCGTGCGCATGCTTCTCCCGTTCCTTCCGCCATTTGAGAAGGGCCAGAGTGCGGTTCATTTCATTGCGACAGATGGCTGCTCCCTCGTCAAATCCCATGCCCGGTTTACACAGCATCTGGCAGGGCTGAGTCGCCAAGGCAATGTGTACTGTCACCTGTGCGGACCGCTCCGTTTCGTTGCACGTGCCGCCCAAGTATGCCCGGACGCCGTGCTCCTTGCAGTACAGTACAGCTTCGATGGTGTTGTTGATGCCGCCCAGGTCGGGAGTCTTGATTTGAATCATGTGGCCCGCCCTGGCCTCTGCGAAGTCCTTCACATCCTGCAGCGTGTTGCACCACTCATCGGCGACAAACTCCACCGGGATCCTCTGTTCATCGGCGTAACGCCGCAGCTCAGCCAGGCCGTCGATCTGCTTCTGCCGGTCGCCCAAATCGATGGGGCCTTCTATTCTCAACCGATGCGGCTTCACCAGCTCCGCCAGTTCGCGGCAGTACTCGGCGATGGCTATCACGTCTTGTCCGAAAGCCTCTCCGATCGTCCCGTAGACATCCACGTGAAAATCGGGGAGATAATCCGGAGCCAGCTTCAGGTGCTGCACTCTGTCCTTCAGCCAGCGCAGGTACTCCTGCAGTTTTTCTCCGCGGGCCCCGAGTTTGGCGACATTGTTGAAGAGCCCATGGGGCAGCACATCGATACCCTTGAGAATCATACGGTCGGCATTGGTAAAGCGGTCGTCCCCAGTTTGGCCGAACAGCGGGATCGGCCCCTCTGCGAGTTTCGTCCCGTACTCCTCACTGATCACTTCCGCCATCGTGAGGCCACGGCTGCGAGCCACCGCGTCCAGCAGGGCCTGGGTTACGCCGTAGCGCACCGCCGTGTGGATAAGTGCTCCGTTCTCCAGGCGGCAGTTATCCACCTCTTCCGCCAGCTCGCGGAAGGTCGTGAGCTCCCTGCCCTGGAGGAGAGGCACCACATACTTCTCCATCACTGGGATATATTCATCAGCCAGGAAAAGCGGATCCCGCCCTCCTGCGCCCGAGTACTGCACTGCAGCGCAGTCTCCGTAGGCCACCTGGCCGTTGTCCAGGACCAGCTGCACCGAGACCGACTCCCCTGCCTGCCGCACTTTCGTAAACCCGGGAGTGACCGCCTCACCCAGGTAAGCGAAACCGTCTTCCCGTATACGGCCCGACTTGATCGCCCGCTGATCGTCAAAGTAGAAACCTGTCAGTCCTTTGGAGAGGATTACATCAACAATCTTCACTACTATCGCCCCTGTTTCAAAATGTCAGCTCAAACAATGGTGCATGCTGCTGCGCACCGTATACGTCTGTTTCGCCCAGTGAACCCGACGGCCGCGGCCGGACGATGGTGATCTTCACAGCCAGCGCCGGTTCAAAATGCACTATCTTCAGCACGTGTTCAACGGGAATCCGGTACAGCTCCGCAATCCTCTCCGGCGTGATGCTCCGCCGTACTTCGTCAAACACCTGTTTATCGGTGAACATCAAGTCGAATGTAAGCTCAAACGGCCCCGCGTTCTTGCTGCGGATTACCGCTGCCACGTCCCGAACGTACCTCATTCTATCACCCGCCATTCCAGTGGGAAGATCCCCGTGGGGTCATCAAGCTCCATGATATGGTGCACGCAGAACTCGAATACCTGGCCCACGGAAAAGTCCGAAGGTGAGTACGGGAACGCGAGGTTCCCGGCCGTAGACTTCCTGCCCGGATAACCGTAGTGCAGCAGTGTCGAACGGGCAATGCCGCAGATGGTATCAGCCACATCCTGACTGGGCGCCACACACTCAATCACAATACCCAACTCATGGGCCGGACTGGGGGCCGGTTCCAGCTCTCCCATGACGCCGTTCTTACCGTAACAGCGGAAATGGAGGAAGTAGTCTCCGATATTCTCGAAGTTGTCCTCCACCCGTTCCCGCACTGCCTGCAGGACAGCATCGATCTGCCCGATCATGATCGGATCTCTTACCCCAGCAATGCAGACAGTCCGGTAACCAACCGCCCTGGCTCCCTCCAACTTGACGGTGTACTGTGGCGAACGAATAAAACGGGTACCGCGGACTTCCACGCATCCCGCAGGCAGTTCGCTGAACTCCGCGGCACTGAGGTCCAGCGTCCCCCCGGGCCCAGGAAGGATGTACGGGTCGCTCTTCTCGTACAGCGTGTGCGCTGCCACCGACAGGGCAGTGCACTTCCGGGCTGGGTTAAGCGGTTCTAGTATGAACGAATCCTTTCCCAGCCGGCCAAACAGGCAGTCACTGCCGCTCCCTGGCGAAGCTGCGATGGCCGCGCATTCCAAGATCTTGCCCATGTGCAGCGCCAACCCGGCGTCAAAACCGCGCATAATGGGAAGCGCAGCAAAAGCGGCAGGGTCATAGGCTCGCCCTGCCAGGATGATGTCTGCCCCCTGTTCCAGGGCGGTAATCATGGGTTCTGCGCCCATCTGTGCCACCAGGTGCACTGCACTGTCCACAGCTTCCGGAGTCAGCTCCGGCACAGGCCCGCACGGTGCTGTACGCCCCTGCTTGATGGCCTCAAGCACGAGTTCCTTTGGTATATCACTGAAGATCACAGCAGTGCGAGCCGACCTACCTTCTTCCGCAAGGATCTCCCGGATGATCTCCCAGTTCCATTCCACATGCGGGCGGGCACCTGAACCGCCCCCCGTCCCGATGATCAGCGGGATGCGGCGATCCAGTGCCGCATTGATCAGCAACCTGAGATCCCTTTTCACCGCCTGGCGTTGGGTGAAGGACTTGCCCGAACCGAGATAATAGGGGCCGGGGTCTGTTGAGCCGCCGTCTACGGCGATGACATGGGGCTCTCTTCTCAGTCCCTCCTCAAATGAAGAGACGGGAAAGCCATAGCCCAAGATGGCCGTCGGCGACAAAACACGGATTTCTTCCATCCTCTCATCTCCTATCGCGGCCTGCCCACCAGCATACCCTTGCCGATGGCATAGATATCATCAATCACAAACTGGAAGCCAGGCGTGCGCTGCTCAAAGCGGGCACGCTCCGCCATTTTCTCTTTGTGGAACTCCTGCACCTCTTTGCTGAAAGGCAGGCTGCCCCAGTTGAGGAAGCGTACCGCTCCTTCATTGTCCCGAGCGGGCATAGTTCGGCCTGCATTGTAAACACTCGGTGCAAAGGGGACATCAATGACTCCCGCCTGAAAGGCCCTGACTGCACCGAGGGCGAAATCGCCATCACCCAGTTCCAGCGTCTTGTCCAGAATCTGGCGGGTTTCAGTCATGATGACCTCCCGCTCTTGTGCCAGCTGAGGGCACTCGGGGAAGGACTGATCCCGCAGCATGTAGATGACCTGCTTCGTGGCTCTCAGCCCCGCCGCATTCGCCTCTTTGGTGGGAATGCCCAGCGCCTCGTGGGGCGTCTTCACGATCACCTTCGTCGCTTTGCTGAGGGCGGCTGCCGCCGCTCCCAGGGCAATCACACCAAACGAACGAGCCTCATCGGTGGGGAAACCACCCATCCACTGGTGCAGTACCGTGGTCAGCTCCACATCAGTAATCCCTGCCCGCTCCAGGTACTCCTGGGCCAGAACAGGCAGAGTCTGGATAGCTGCCACGTCCTGAATGAGGTTGCCGCACTGGCCGTAACCTAAGGTAATGCTCTTCACGCCCTGCTTGGCTGCGAGGACTGCTTCGATTACCGCCACGCTGTGGGAGATGCACGGGGCGACAAGAGTGCCTGTCAGCGGCCCAAAGGGTTCGCGGTTGATGATCACACCTTGCTCAGCGTAGTATCCCACCAGGCGGTCCACGTACTGCCAGGAGCGAATGCTGTCCGCCAGCGGCACCTGTTTGGCATAGGGTATATTATAAGATATTCCGCCGCCTTCAAAGGCCGTGAAGCCCGCCGCCAAAGTGATTTCCGCCAGCAGGCGGGCATCCGGCGTGCCGTGCCTGACCTGGAGCGGCAGGTCCAGCTCAGTGACGAGCGTGCGGCAGTTGGCCACTCCGTGATTGACTGCGGGAAACCCGTTGAGCAGAGAACGGCCGACCCTGCGGCTTTCTTCTAACCCCTTCTGTGCTTCTTCGTAGCGGTTCTGCCGCGTGTACGAATCTATGGTTGTGGGCAGGAGATCCGCTTCGCCCTCTTTGGCCAGATACTGCAGCAGTTCGAGGTGGCCCTTGAGGTCGGCCACCCCCGCTCGCGGCTGAGTCAGAGTGGCCCCGTCGGCTTTTGCCTTCCGCAACCGCAGGGCGAAACTCTTTTCTCCCGGCAGCGCCAGATGAAACTGCACCGCTTCCGCCAAGTCTACCTCGCTGCCCGTAGGCCATGTGCTCAATACTGCCCGGCGCTCTTTTTGCATCTCTTCCCAATCCAGTTTTTCATGGGACAAAAACTCCACCACAGGAAGCCCTCCTTAAGTCAAGCGCTTCAACGAGTGCTCCATCAGCCGGAATGCCACTTGGCTGTACTCCTCCGCAAGCAGGCCTGCTGCCGCAAGGAGGTAGTTCTGATCTAGATAGTATACCGGCTCCACCGGCCTGAGCACAAAGGGATCACTGTTGTCATGCGCCGCACCCTTCAGCATACCGGCAGGGTCAGGACTGTTGATGAACACCCCGCCGGTGGCGATGACCGCCTTAAAGTGGGACAGATCCTTGCCCTCCTGAATCCAGACGGCACCGGTTGGCGTGTACACCTCGGTCAGGCGTCCTGCGTGCCTGGTAACAGCGGTCTTTGTGGCCGCATAACCAAGGGTGAAATCGAACTCTACATCCGCTTCCGTCTGCGGCAGGTACGCGGGATCTGCGGCAATCCTCGCTGCTGCCGCTTGCACTGCTGTGGGGTCCCACTGGAGGTAACCAGCGATCACCTCCGCTCCCACCGCTTCCACCAGCGACAGTGCGCTCACTCTTACCCCCAGATCTCCTTCGACCGTCCGCTTGGCAAAGGGTTCTGGGAGCCCGCGCATAACGGTCCCGGGCCGGCTTGGATGCCCGTTGCCCAGCGAGTGGACATCAGTGGTAGCGCCGCCAACATCTACAATCAAGAGGTCTCCCCAACCGGCAAGAGGCCCTACTCCCTGGCTGAGCAGCGTCCCGGCCCTAAGGACCGCAGCGGGAGTAGGCATAAAAATGCCGTCAATGAGTTCCTCTGCCTTGGACAACCCCTTGGCCTGCACAATTGTCTCCATAAAGACCTGGCGGATCACCTGGCGGGCAGGTTCCACGTCGAGGCGCCCGATTTCCGGCATCACATTGGCGGTAATGTACGTGCTGAAACTGTTTTTCAGGTACCCGGCCACTTCCGCGGCTACACTGCGGTTGCCTGCGATTACCACCGGTATGTGCAGGTTCAGTCCAGCTAAGGCCTTAGCATTGTGGATGATGTTGGTGTGGTTGCCCCCATCAGTGCCTCCTGCCAGCAGGATAATATCCGGCTGCAGCCGGGCGATTTCCTCTAGGTCCGCTTCCGTAAGCTCATAGGAGTAGGTCTTCAGGACCCTGGCCCCCGCCCCCAACGCCGCCTGGCGAGCCGCCTCCGCGGTCAAGTCAGTCACCAGGCCTATAGCCACCATCTGCAGCCCACCGGCGGCACTGGAACAGGCCAGTTTGCGGGCGCGCTGCACATCTGCCCAGGAAACACCGGCGCCCGCCAGCTCCGCCGCCAATCTACCGATGGCTTCCTCGAGGCCTATGTTGACGTTAGCCGGTGTGGTCGGTGCCTGGAAGCGGCCCAAAAAACGCGCTGTGTCAAGATCCACGGCGCTGACTTTGGTGAACGTACTCCCGATGTCGATCAAAATCGCAAGTTGCATAACTTATCCCTCGATGCCCAGATCCTTTTTCAGCTCCGGGATGAAGTCCTCGGGAAGCGTATTCGGTGGGTAGACGCGATCGAAGCCCATGGCTTCGAACTTGGCTTTAGTTTCTTCCCACGGCTGGTTGCCCACCACAAGGTAACCGCCAATATAAAGGCGGATATCACCAATACCCGCTTCAATGAACGCTTCGCGCAAGCCGCGACAGTCGATTTCCGCATGCCCGTACAACGATGATACAAGCACTGCATCAGCTGCAGTTTCCAGAGCTGCTTCTACGAACTCCTTCTGGGAGACTAGCACGCCGAGGTTTACCACATTGAAACCTGCTTCTTTGAGAGCAATCTCCAGGATTTTGTTGCCTACTGCGTGCACATCAGAACCGATAACTCCCAGGACCAGCGTTTTGCCGTTCATTGCAAGTCCCACCCATCACTGACTGCCAGATTTATGCACACCTAAGAGGTTCGCTGCCTGCGCGGAAAAACCTTCCCGCGCTGCTTGATTTCGCAGGAAGGTCGGATGCCAGGCCCGCTTCATAGATCATCCATTCCGCATAGCTGCCGTACCCACGAGAAGGGTCGTTGACAAAGACATGTGTGACGACTCCAATCAGCATACCGTTCTGCACGATGGGGCTTCCTGACATGCCCTGGACAATACCCCCGGTCATCTGGAGAAGCCTGGGGTCCTTTACTTGCACCACCATCCCCTTGTCGCTGGGCCGGCTCTGATTCATGACTTTGATCACTTCCACGGCAAACCGCTCCACACGGTTGCCCGCAACCACGGTATAAATCTCGGCCGGCCCCTCTTTGACCTGATGACTGAAGGCCACGGGAATCGGTTCCACAAAATAAGGATGAGTCGGAATCACGGCCAGAGTTCCAAAGATACCGAAGCGGGAACTGTAGTCGATGGTACCCAACAGCTCCTGCTCGCTGTGGAAGAAGCCCAGTTTCTCTCCGGGTGATCCCCGGGCACCATGGATGACACTGTCAATGGATGCCTCTACAATGCTTCCTTCCGCAATCTGCATCTCCCGGCCCGCGGCATCAGTGATGGGGTGTCCCAAGGCCCCATACCGCCCAGTCTGGGGATCGTAGAACGTGAGGGTGCCCACCCCAGCGGCTGGATCCTCCAGCAGAATGCCTAGAAGATACGTCTCAGCTGCCTGCCCGAAAAGGTCCTGCCGCACCGAGCGGACCGGCTTGATTCTGCGCGTCAAGAGCCTCTGCTGGCGGCGGATCACCAGCGTCAGTTCGCCCATTTGCTGGGCGGCGGCGTTGACCAAGTGGCTTACCTGCTCTGGACGGTGGATGTCCTGGCCGTTAATGGAGACGATAACGTCTCCTGGCTGAATGCCTGCATCGCGGGCCGGATAGTAATCGCGGCCGTCCACGCCTCTGACACTAACGACATCGCGCACCCTTAACCCGTGGGTGCTGAGGAGCACGCCGATGGACTGGCCGCCCGGCATCACCCGTACCAGCGGGACAACGTCCACAACCAGCTCGCTTACGGGCAGCACACCGAACAGGCTCACCTGATACTTCCTGGTCCCCAACTCATCCGCTCGAAAAAAGAACTTCCCTTCCGCGGACGCTTCACTGCCCGCCTCATCGAACAAGCGGAACGGGAGCTGGATATCAAGCAGCAGCTCCGTCCCAGGGAAGATCCTTACCTCTCGTGGTATGCCCGCCCAGGACACCAAAAACGGCGCTCCTACCATCACGAAGGCCGCGCCGCACAGTGCCAGCACCGTCAAAACGATCAAGCACTTTCGCAAGCTCTCCCACCCCTCCAAGCCTCCTCTGCTTGTAGGGTACCCGAGCCTGCGAGGACATATAAAAGGAACTAGATCCCACTCGACCTTTCTAACAGCTCTTTTGCATGGGCGTAGGTGGCGGAATCAATGTCTCCCGTTCCACCCAGCATCCGGATCAGTTCTGCCACCCGTGCGTCGCCATCGAGTTTTCGCGCGCACACTTTGGTGCGGCCGTCCACAGCCGATTTCTCCACGGCGTAATGGTGCGTCCCAAAGCTGGCGATCACCGGCAGGTGAGTGACGCAAAGCACCTGGCAGGCAGAACTCAGGGCGCAGAGCTTCTCGCCCAGCTTGGCAGCTGTCTGGCCGCCGATACCTGTATCGATCTCGTCAAAGACAAGGGTAGGAACGGCGTCAACTTGAGCCAGGCTCACTTTGAGAGCCAGCATCAACCGGGATAGCTCACCACCGGAAGCAGTCCTCGCCAGCGGTTTCAACTCTTCCCCAACGTTCGGGGCGATCATGAACTGGACACGCTCCAATCCTTCCCGCGCGGGCCGCCTGTTAACTTCGGATCCGTTAGGCTCAAAGGCGGCCACGAACCGCGTGCCGCTCATGTTTAAGTCGCTGAGATGAGTTACCACCTTCTGCTCCAGCTCTCGGGCGGTCCTGCGGCGGCATGCACTCACCCGGTGAGCCTGGGCAAGCCAGGCCGACCAGGCACGCTCCAGCTCCTGCTCCAGACGCTGCGCCCGTTCCGCGCTGCTTTCCAGGAACTCCAGTTCTGCCTGGGCCTGCCCGGCGAAACTGAGGATCTCCTCTATCGAATCGCCGTACTTCCGCTTCAGGCTGTCGATGACATCAAGACGCGCCTCCACTTCATCGAGGCGCTGGGGGTTATCTTCCAGCCGATCAAGGTACCCCCAAAGATCGCGGTTCATTTCTTCGATTTGGGCCACGATATCCGCAAGCGCAGATGCCAGCGGAACCAGCTCATCATCCACCGCACTGGCTCGCGCAAGTTCGGCCTGTGCTATATTCAGCTGTCTGGTGAGGGAATCCCCCGGGCCGAGCGGCTGACTGAGGATCGCATGTGCCGTTTCCACCGCCTGCCGCAGCCGGTGCAGATTGGCCAGCCGCTTCCGTTCCGCAAGCAGTTCCTCCTCTTCCCCCACCTTAAGCCGGGCTTCGCTGATCTCTGACACCTGGAACCTCAGCAGATCGATGCGGCGGTTCCTCTCCCGCTCATCCCCGGCAAAACGGGCGAGCTCTGCCTGTAGGGCAGCCCAATTCTCATAGGCACGCGCCAGCTTGTCCAGCTCCATCTTATGCTCCTCGCCGCCGAAGGCATCCAAAAGGGGCAGGTGCCTGCTGGGATCAAGCAGGCTCTGGCTGTCGTGCTGGCCGACAATCTCCACCAAGTGCGGGCCCAGTTGAGCCAGCTGCGAAACGCTCACCAAGCGGCCGTTGATCCGGCAGCGGTTGCGCCCTGCGGCTGACACTTCTCTAGTGATAACCAGTTCATCACCGGCTTCAATGCCCCATTCTTGGATCAGGCCTCTGGCTTCGGCATTGGGTACGGAAAAAACACCTTCCACCGTGCAGGCGTCCGCACCGGTCCTGATCATATCTGTGGACGCTCGCCTGCCCAGCAGCAGGCCCAAGGCGTCGATGATGATTGATTTGCCGGCGCCGGTCTCGCCAGTTAGGACACTGAACCCAGAATAGAATGACAATTCGAGGTCCTCGATGAGGGCAAAATTGCGGATAGCTATTTCTCTCAGCATGCGCTCACCCTTCCATGAGTTCCACAAGCCGATCGTAAATCTGCCCGGCCCTGCCGCGCGGACGGTCAAGGTGTTCCTCACCCTCGGGGCGGACCAACAGCAGGATCACATCATCCCCCGCGATGCTGCCCACCACTTCCGGCCACTGCAGCTCGTCCAGGACCGCAGCAACCGCATGGGCCCCCCCGGGGTAGGTCTTAATCAGGATCACGTTGCCGGCGAAGTCCACAGCCCGGACATAGTCTTCAAAGGCCCGCTTGACGCGCCGGGTGAGGTCTACAGCCACGGTGAGCTGCGGGACAGCATATTTATAGCCGCCTCGGCCGTTCGGAATCTTCGCCAGGCGCAGTTCTTTGATGTCCCGCGATACGGTGGCCTGTGTGCAGCGAAAGCCCGCTTCGCGCAGAAGAGCGAGGAGTTCCTCTTGAGTCTCCACCTCGCGGCTGCGCACGATCTCCAGCAGTTTGGCCTGTCGCAGTTGTCTGTTCTGTTTCACGCCCATAACTCCCCACGCTAGAATCTCTGTTCACGCAGGCGGGAATTGAGGATATCAAAGAAGCCACGCCCACTCACTTTCACAAACTTCGCCGTCACCTGAGCACGCACCAGTTCCACCACATCTTTCGCCCCGAGGGGGATCCCTTCCTGCCCGTCGATGGTGAGCATCACTTCTTCGCCCGGCGAGTTCAGCTCGAGGCGGACATGGGCCTCTGGCCGTGCCACTACCGACCGCGACGCAAGGGTGTGAGGACAGATGGGGGTGATGCACACACACTCCAGCAGTGGTTCGATAATGGGCCCACCCGCCGAAAGCGAGTAAGCAGTGGAACCAGTTGGAGTTGCTACGATGATGCCGTCGGCCTTGTAATCCACCACATGGTGATGGTCAATATATGTACTGATGTTGATCATGCGTGCGAAGGTCCCCCGGGTCACCACGACATCATTGAGGGCCCTGAAGCACGCCATTTCCACACCGGCCCTGAGCAGCCGCCCCTCCATCATCATGCGTTCTTCCACGGCAAAATCGCCGTCCAAGACGCGCTCCAGTGCCGGCTGGAAGTTGTCCGCCTCCAGCTCAGTCAAGAAGCCAAGGTGCCCCATGTTGATCCCCAGCACCGGCCTGCCGAAGCTGGATGCCAGCCGGGCCGCACTCAAGAGTGTGCCATCGCCACCCAGCACCAGCACGATATCCACCAGGCCCATATACCCAGGCCGTCCCATCTTGGGGCACCCCAACACTTGGGCCGTATGGGCATCGGTGAGTGTCTGGGTACCGCGCTCGGCGAAAAACTCCACCAGCTGCTTGGCAAGTTCTACGGCTTCAGGTTTTCCGGTGTGCACCATCATCCCTATTCGCACAGCACTAACTCCTTTACTGGGGTGTCAGTACCTGCCACGCCGCATCGACCACGGCCCCGCAGCGCTCAGACCAATCTGCGGGCGGACGCCCCTTGATAAAATGGGCCAAATACTCTATGTTGCCTTCAGGGCCTGTGATGGGCGAAAAATCCAATCCTGCCAGGCCCACACCGAATGACTGCAGCTCACGGCTGAGCCGGGACAACACTTCCCGGTGCACAGCCGGATCCCGTACTACCCCTTTCTTGCCGACGTGCTCTCTCCCCGCCTCAAACTGCGGTTTGATCAGAGCGACGATTTCGCCGCCTTCCTTGAGGAGCCCCGTCACCACGCCGAAAATCTTGGCCAGCGAGATGAACGACACATCAATCACTGCCAGATCCACTTTCTCCGGGAATGCGCCCGAGTCAACGTGACGGATGTTCGTGCGCTCCATCACTATCACGCGCGGATCCTCTCGCAGCCGCCAGTCAAGTTGGCCGTATCCCACGTCAATGGCGTATACCCGCCGAGCGCCCCGCTGCAGCAGGCAGTCAGTGAACCCGCCTGTGGAGGCCCCCACATCCACGGCTGCCCGGCCCTCCGGGTTAATGCCAAATACTTGCAGTGCCTTCTCCAGCTTTAGGCCGCCCCGGCTGACGTAGGGCAAAGGCTTTCCCTTAACCTCCACGGCGGCATCGGGAGAAACTTGCGCCCCCGCTTTGGTGACCGGCCTGCCGTCTACATATACCAGGCCGGCCATGATGGCTGCCTTGGCCTTTTCCCGCGAGTCCACAAGGTTGTTCATGACCAGCAGTTGATCCAGCCGTACCCGCACTTTCTCAGTCCCCTCTTGCTGCCACCGCAGCGATGTGCCCGTGGACCAGCGCCTGCACGGCGGCAGCGATTCCCTGCGCCGATAAACCGTATTCCTGCCAGAGCAGATCAATGGGGCCCTGTGGCACAAACTCGTCGGGATAGCCGATACGGCTTATCGCGATATCTGGTTCACCCTCTAACAGTTCAAGCACACTGCTGCCAAATCCTCCAGCCAGAACGTTATCCTCCACTGTGACCACATTTCTCGTCAGCTTAGCCAAGCGCAGAATGGTACCGCTGTCCAGCGGCTTCACGCAGCGCACATCCACAACACTGCAGTCAATGTGCGGGTACAACATCTCAGCAGCGGCCAGCGCTTCCTTAACCAGAGGCCCCACTGCCAGGATCACACAATCGCGCCCAGAACGCACCTCAACCGATTTGGTGGCATCATAATCCGGCGGTTGGCCGCGGTTAGGTGCAGCCGTGTGGGCGCGGGGATAGCGGATCGCAACTGGGCCAGGCTGCTTCACCGCCCAGTGCAGCATATCGGCTAGATCTTGACCGCTGCTGGGGGCGAGGACAGTAACACCGGGAATGTGGCGCAAGTAGCTCAGATCAAAGACTCCGTGGTGCGTGGGCCCATCATCGCCGACCACTCCCGCACGGTCCACCGCAAACACCACCGGAAGCTTCTGCAGGCACACATCGTGAAGTACCTGATCGTAAGCACGCTGGAGAAAGGTGGAGTACACGGCAACAACAGGCCTCATCCCAGCCGCCGCCATCCCTGCCGCCAGAGTCACTGCGTGCTGCTCAGCAATACCCACGTCAAAGAAGCGTTCAGGAAACCTCTCCGCAAACTGGCCCAGGCCAGTCCCATCCTTCATGGCCGCCGTTATTGCCGCTATGGAAGGATCAGTATGCGCCAGGGCAGCCAATGTGGAACCGAACACCTCACTGAAGGAAACGGCCTGCTCGGGAACGGACGCGGCTGCCGGCCCGACCCCGTGAAACTTGCTTGGGTTCTCCTCAGCGGGAGCGTAACCTTTGCCTTTTTGCGTATGCACATGGATCAGTACCGGGCCCCGCCGGGCCAGGCCGTCGCGGATGGCCTTGCGCAGCTCCGGGATGTTGTGGCCGTCAAAGGGGCCGGAATACGTGAACCCCAGCTCCTCAAACAGCTGGCCGGGCAGCATGCTTTTCAGGGCCTTCTTCACACTGCGGGTGAGCTTCGCCATAGGCGCACCGACCGCCGGGATGCGCTGAATCATGCTCGCCAGGCCCTCGCGGGCTCGATACAACTTGGGATCGAGACGCAGGCGGCTGAGATAGTCACTCAACGCACCCACGTTTCTGGCAATGGACATGTCATTGTCGTTGAGGATGACTACAATATCTTTGCCCAGAGAACCTATGTGATTGAGGGCCTCGAACGCCATGCCGCCGGTGAGCGCCCCATCGCCCACCACCGCCACTACCGCGTAATCTTCACCCCTCAAATCGCGGGCAACAGCCATGCCCGCGGCGGCCGAAATCGCCGTAGAGCTGTGCCCAGTGCCGAAGTGGTCGTGCTCACTTTCCGAACGACGGGGAAAACCAGAAATCCCCCGCCACTGCCGCAGTGTAGAAAACTGTTGAAAGCGGCCAGTCAGGATCTTGTGCGCGTAGCACTGGTGGCCTACGTCCCAGATAATCCTGTCGCGCGGGCTGTTGAGCACTGAATGCAGAGCAATAGTGAGTTCTACAACTCCCAGGTTCGCTCCAAGATGGCCGCCGTTGCGCTCAACTGTGGAGATGATCAAATGCCGGATCTCATCCGCCAGCTGCACCAGCTCCTCTGGGCTGAGCCTGTGCAGGTCCTCGGGCTTGTTGATCTTGTTAAGCAGCCTGTATATCATCCCGATACCTCTTTTTGACACATTTTCTCCCATTCACAGGGCCTTTTCCCCAGATAAAAAAAAGGAAGTAACGCGGTGACTGTTACTACCAAACCGTTCGTCGTATGCTATGTACGATAAGAAAGAAGGAAAAGGCAAATGGCAGCATTTTGAGTAAAGATTGTGGCTTAGGTCCAGCAGGTTTTCCCAAAGGCCCTCCAGCCCGTCGCCGCGGCTGGCGGTTCCCCCTTTCCGGCCTTTTCGCTTTGTCACCAAAGGCGAGGCTGGATTACCACTTAGTCCACACCGCAATCCTCAAAATGCCATCGCGAACGAAACAGTCTAGGAGTTTTCCTCAACGCCAACCTTCACTGTCTAGCCTCTTTTGCAATATTGGTTTCAAGCGCCCCTATCTTACGATAGCTGACAGTCCCCTCTGGCCACAAGGGTACCCGTCTTCCAAGCACTATCCCCCAATACCGCTCAAGGCAGGCTACGCTGCACACCACACTAAGTACGTCTAAGCTGCAGATGCGTATCGCGTGCAGGTTCAATCCCAAACCGTAAGGCAGCGCTCTCCGCAGCCCCACGCATTTGGGTCTCCGTGGCGGCCGGGTACCCCTACATGCCGTTGCAGGATCCCCTTCCGCCTTAACCCCCAGCAGCAACCCCCGACTGGGCGTCGAAGGCCACCACCAGAGACTTCATCGATGTGCCCTTAACGGATTTTTAGGCCCGTCTTCGGCAGCAAGGTGGCGACTAGAATACTGCGCCATTCGCCTTTTTCGGTGCTATTATACCACAGAAAAGTGAACAGTGGCAAGTGACGACCCCGTCACCGCACCCGGCGCTTGCCCTTGTGGGGCCGCCTGCCGCCGAAGTTGAAACCGAGCTTTTCCAAATAGTACAGCAGTTTACCTACGGTCAGGAGAATATCGCGCGAGCGCGTGATCGCGAAGTTCTTGGCCACTGCCTTGCCCCCCACTGTCAACGCGGCCACCACAGCGATCATCAGTGTGCTGAGGATGGCCTCGGCTATGGGGAAGCCCCGCCGGGCCAGCTGAAAGACAATACTGGCACCGACAGCTCCGCTCAATGTGCCTCCGATATCGCCGACCACGTCGTTGCAGAACACCGACACGTGATCGGCATTGCGCACCAGCCAGATCGCCTGCCGCGCACCGCGCACGCGGTTGGATGCCATGGCATGGAACGGCGTTTCCTCGCCGGCAGCAGCGGCCACACCGATGACATCAAACAGGATACCCATCAAGATAATCAACGCCAACAGCGCCAGGCTGGAAAACAGCGGCAGGACTGCCATCAAACTGTTGCTGCCCAGGTTAAGTAAGATAGAGACAAGAAATGTGATTAGAGTTAGGACCAACACAGTCCGTCTTCGTTCGCCCGATCTGCCCATTTCCCTTCACCGCTTCCGCTCCACGACCGACAGGGCCAGCTCCTCCAACACGGGGCTCGGCATAGGAAGCTCCTTGAGGGCTTCCAAGCACTTGGCGGCGCTGTCGCGCGCTAAGGCCCGCGACTGTTCCAGCCCGAAGAGCCGCGGGTACGTCAGTTTGCCCTGCTCCCGATCCTTGCCCACGCTCTTACCCAGGGCCTTTTCCTCACCAATCTCATCGAGAATGTCATCAGTGATCTGGAACGCAAGGCCAAAATACTCGCCGTAACGCGTCAAGGATTCCAGGTGTCCGGGAGCTGCACCGCCGATCATCCCGCCGCAGCGCAGCGCTGCCCTAAACAGAGCCCCTGTTTTGTGGGTGTGAATGTAACGGAGAAGCGCGATGCCGCTTTCCCCGCTTTCGCCTTTCTGGGGTGCCAGGACATCTGCCACCTGCCCACCCACCATTCCTCGGGACCCGGCCGCCGCAGCCACCTCGTCGATCACGACAGCGGTGGTTTGGGCATCTACTCCGTATTTGCGGGGCATCCGGGCGAGCTCGGCGAATGCTTCAGCCAGCAAAGCATCACCCACCAAGACGGCCACCGCCTCGCCGTAAACCTTATGCACAGTTGGCTTACCCCGGCGGAAGTCGTCGTCGTCCATGCACGGCAGATCATCGTGCACCAAGGAGTAGGCGTGGATCATCTCCAAGGCCACCGCCAGGCCGATCGCCTTACTGCTGTCTCCACCGACGCTTTCACAGGCGGCCAGTGCCATGACGCCCCTCAGGCGCTTGCCACCGCCGAGGACAGCATAGCGCATGGCCTCATGCAAAGGTAAGGGCGGTGTGTCAGCTGGGGGCAGCGCCTGCTCGAGCAACATATCGACCTGACGGGCCTTGTCGGCCAGGAACCCGCTGTTCACTGTGCATCCTCCTCGGCCGTGAAGTCGGTGCGCCTAAGCTCGTCGCCCTCACTGAGTAAGATTTGGATTCTCCCCTCCGCATCATCCAGCTGCTTGCTGCACAGCCTCGCCAACGCCACACCAGCCTCAAAAAGCTTCAACGACTCTTCGAGGGAGAGCTCCCCTGCCTCCAGCTGGCGTACGATCTTTTCCAGCTTGGCCAATGCTTCTTCGAACTTCATCTCGTTCACTGGTCTTCCCCTTTCACCACACTGCACCACAAGCGCCCGCGCTTAAGGCGCACAGATACTTCCCCACCCACCTGCACCTGGTCGAAGCTGGTGACCACACTCCCTGAGCTGTCTTGACAGATGGCATAGCCGCGCGCCAGCGTCGTCAAGGGGCTTAAGGCGTCCAGCTTCGCCACCAGCACATCCCGGGATCGCCGCCCCGCTTCGATCCGCTGGCCAGCAGCACTAACCAGCCGCGTCCACAACTCGTCCACCCGCATCCGCAGGGGACGCAGCCGATCCGCGGGGCGCCGCAGCGCGGCGGAAGCAATCAGCTGTTCCACATACCTGCGCCCATGCCTGATTTTGTCCAGAACCGTCCGCCGCAGGCTGTTCTCCAGATAGCTGAGGTGCTCTACCAGGTCAAGATAGCTCGGTACAGCCAGTTCGGCCGCAGCGGAAGGCGTAGGTGCCCTCACATCGGCGACGAAGTCAGCAATAGTCACGTCTGTCTCATGCCCCACGGCGGAGATAACGGGCTTGGGGCAGCGGAAGATGGCACGCGCTAGTTCTTCATCATTGAAGACCGCCAGATCTTCGAAGGAACCCCCTCCTCGCCCGATGATCACCACGTCAACATCGGGCTGCTGGGCGGCAAGTTCCAGGGCCTGCACTAAAGAAGCAGGGGCCTCTGTGCCTTGGACCAGAGCAGGAACCACCAGGATGTTCACGCCGGGATGGCGCCGCCGAGCCACGCTGATGATATCTCGCACTGCCGCTCCTGTCGGTGATGTGACCACGGCCACGGTTCGGGGCAGGAACGGCAGGGGTTTCTTGTGCGCCTGATCGAACAACCCTTCTTTTTCCAGCTTGCTCTTCAACTGCTCAAAAGCGGCATTGAGCGCGCCCACTCCCGCAGGAAAGAGCCAATCCACGTACAGTTGATAGTCTCCACTGGCCTCGTAGACTCCCACCGCGCCCACAGCCACTACCATATCGCCGTCCTGGGGAATGAAGTTCAAGCGGCGGTTCTTGCCCTTGAACATGACCGCTCTGATGCGGCTGGTTTCATCTTTGAGGGAGAAATACATGTGGCCAGATGTATGATGCTTGAAGTTGGAGACCTCTCCCACAACTGCCACGTTCTGCAGTTCAGGCCTGTCCAGCGCTTCCTTGATTTTCGCCGTTAGTTCACTCACCTGCAGGATGTGCATGGGTTACCTCCAATGAATAAAGCCGGTTGCCCGGCCTCAGTTCTGTCTCTTGCCTTCGTTCTGATCCGCGTCCAGGGCAAAAAGCGCAGCCCCAAGTGCGTTGTCCGTGCTGTAGCGCGGCGAAGCAAAGTACAGCCGCCAGTGCGGCAGCTTCGTACGGAGGATGTCCCGAATAATGCCGTTCGCGGCCACACCACCTACCACGAGAGCATCGCGGCAGTCTACCCCGGCTTCAGCCCACCTGATCCACTTCACGAGCGTGCGCGCTATACACTGCAGGCACCCCAGGGCAACGGCCCCAGCATCGGCCTTACCCACATGATTGAGGAGCGCTGTTAAAGGGCCAGAAAAACTCACCTGCCCCTCTTTGTGCACTGACGGCACCGTAATCGCTGACGCACTCCGCGATGCAAGTTTCTCCAGTTCCGGGCCTGCAGGGAACGGAAGCCCCAGTGCCACACCAATTCGATCCACAAACTGCCCCGCGTGGAGATCTGCGGTTGCTCCCAACAGCGAAATCCTCAAACGGCTGCCGCTCTCTGCAGCTACGTCCATCAGTTCTGTGGTGCCGCCCGAGAGGTGTATCGCCAAAAAGCGCGGCACTTGAGGCATCCCGCTGTCGTACATGCCGCTCAGGAGATGGTTCTCCTGGTGGCTGAGCTCGTAGAAGCGGGCACCAGCCAGCTGTGCGAAAGCCCGCCCGAAACAGGTTCCGGGTACAAAAACAGGCATGTAAGAACCAGGGTGCGGCCTGGGCGCAGTAGTGGCGGCAACGGCCGCAATCTGCCAGTCGCCGCCCATCTGCTCGCGCAGCCCTTCTGCTGCCAGGGGCAGATTCTGAACGTGTTGGAAGACTGCTTCGGACTGTCGCAATCCCTGTTTGCCCCTTGGTACAGTCAAGACCTTCCTGGCCTCGCCGATCACTCTCCCAGCCCCATCAACGGCACACAATGATGTGGTGTAAGCGCTCGTGTCAATCCCGAGGTAGTACTTCATGCAAAGCCACCGCTTCGCACCACGGTCCCCAGAACCCCGTTGATAAAACGGGGGGAATCAGCGTCGCCAAAGGTCTTGGCCAGTTCGATTGCCTCATTCACAGACACCGGCACCGGTACATCGTCACGGAACACAATCTCGTATATCGCCAGCCGCAGGATATTTCGGTCCACCGCGCCAAGGCGGTGCACTTTCCAGTCTTGGGCCACCTCGCTGATCTGCGCATCGAGCGCCGGCAGATCCCGGCAGACCCCTCTCACCACATCCTGCACATAACTTGCGTTGACTTCATCTAATTCGATCTCTTCCAGCCGCTGCTGCAGAGCTTCTTCGAGATCACACTGCCCGAGGTCAATCTGGAATAATGTTTGGAACGCCACCTGGCGTGCCAGCCGTCGACTCAAACGCATCTCACCTCAATTTACGACACACGCGGCTTGGCGGAACCGCCAATTCCCCGCACCAAGACTTCCACTGCCGATACTGCGATACCCATGGTGTGTCCCAAGTAATCCTGCACCTGCCGCTGGACCTCCTCTGCCAGCTGCGGTACATTGAAATCGGGCAGAATCTCCAGCTCAACACGGAGCTGGAGCGGTTCGGTGTGAGCGACCGAAACTTGGGCACTCCTGACACCGTCAATCTCCTGTGCCCTCTTTGCCACGAGGCCCTTAATGGTGCTCACACAGATCCAGACCTTGCCCAGCGCCGCTTGATGGACCACAGCCGGTTCTTTCCTGTCCCGCAGCAGGATCGCGGCCAGGTAGGCAGCGGTCAGGATGAAGATCGCGCCGGTCAAGAGCCCTTCTACCCACCCCGGCGGCATCCACAGCCAACGGAGCGGAAAAGAATAACCCAGGCCGGCTGCTGCAGCCGACAACCCCAGTACCACAAGTACAAGAGCAGTGAAGGCCAGGATGACTTGGTCCAACGCGGTCATCTTACTTCACCCGGGGAGCCGGTGGTTGCTTTGGCGGCGCTGGCTCCTCCGCCTTCTTTTCCTGCGGGAAATGCACCCCCAAGACGTGCAGGTTGACTTCCACCACCCTCAGGCCCGTCATAACTTCTATCGTCCGCTTCACGTTTTCCTGAATCTGCTGTGCTACTTCTGGTATGTTGTAGCCGTACTCGATGATGATGAACAGATCAACCGCGCATTCGGACTGGCCCACCTCAACCTTAACACCCTTGGACAGATTGCGGTGTCCCAGCATCTCGGCAATACCTCCGGCAATGCCGCCGCTCATCCCGGCCACCCCTGGGATCTCGGTCGCGGCTAAGCCGGCAATGATCCCCACCACTTCGTCTGCAATTTTGACGTCGCCTAACTCAGTCCGACGTTCTTGCTCTGCCATTTGAGCACCTCCTTATGCATATTATACCAGAGGAGATCTCACCGTACCACCAACAGCTCAACTTTGTCCGCGGAGCAGCTCGTCCACGAAACGAGTAGAGAACTGTCCGTCCCGAAAACGCTGATCCCTGATAAGCCTACGGTGAAATGGTACAGACGTCTCTATCCCTTCCACCACAAGCTCATCCAGGGCGCGCTCCATGCGGTGAACCGCCTCTTCCCGATCAGTCCCCCAGGTAATGAGCTTGCCAAACATGGAATCATAGTACGGTGGAACCGTGCACCCCTGGTAGACATGGCTGTCCCAGCGCACGCCAAAACCGCCGGGAATCTGCAGGCGGGTAATGGTGCCGGGAGAGTGGCGAGAGTCCTTCCCCACCACTTCTGCAAGGATACGGCACTCCACAGCGTGGCCGTACGGGACAATCCCAGACTGGTCGTAACCCAGGGGTTCGCCGGCGGCAATCCGAAGCTGCTCCTTCACCAGGTCGATACCATATACCATCTCCGTCACTGGATGCTCCACCTGGATGCGCGTGTTCATCTCCATGAAGTAGAAGTTGCCATCGGCATCGAGCAAGAACTCCACGGTACCCACATTGCGATAGCCGACCGCTTTTGCCCCCTGAACCGCGGCCGCCCCGAGGCGTTCACGCAGTTCTTCGTTCACAACAGGGGAGGGACACTCTTCTAGAAGCTTCTGATGGCGGCGCTGCAGCGAACACTCCCGCTCGCCCACATGCACCACATTGCCGAAGTTATCTGCCACGATCTGCACTTCAATGTGACGAGGGCTGACAAAATACTTCTCCAGATAAACCTGATCACTGCCGAAGGCAGCTGCCGCTTCGGCGCGGGCGACCCGGCTCTGCTGCAGGAGCTCATCCTTGCTCATGGCCAGGCGCATCCCCCGGCCCCCGCCTCCGGCCACAGCTTTGATGATGACCGGATAGCCCAGTTCTTCGGCGGTGCGTACCAGTTCGGCGTCGGACTCAATAGGGCCGTCGCTACCGGGAATCACGGGCACACCGGCCTTTGCCATCTCCGCCTTCGCACGGGCCTTGTCCCCCATCAAGGCAATATGTTCGGGGCTCGGCCCGATAAACGTGATGTTGTGCGCCTCACACATCTCGGCAAAAAGGGGCTGTTCACTGAGATAACCGTACCCAGGATGAATGGCATCGGCGCCGTGCACCACTGCAGCAGCAATGATGTTCTGCATGTTCAAGTAGCTCTGTGCTGACGGAGCAGGCCCCACACACACCGCCCGGTCTGCGTACCTAACATGAAGGGAATCCCGGTCGGCCTCTGAGAACACGGCGATACTTTCGATTTTCAGCTCGCGGCAAGCACGGATGATGCGCAGCGCGATTTCGCCCCTGTTAGCAACCAGCACTCTTCGCATCCGCTCTCCACTCCTACTCTGTCAGTTGGACGCGCATGAGAGGCTGTCCATACTCCACAGGTGCACCGTTCTCCACCAGAATCTCCACTACTTTGCCGCGGCATTCTGATTCGATCTCGTTCATCATCTTCATGGCTTCGATGATGAACAACACCTGCCCAGGTTCTACTGTCTCCCCCAGCTTAACGTAGGGTTCGGCGTCGGGAGCTGGAGCACGGTAGAAAGTCCCCACCATGGGCGCTACAACCTCCACCACATTCGCAGGCAGGGTTGGTTTCGCCTCCAGCACAGGCTTTGGCTCCACCGCATGCGCAGGCGGAGCGGAAACCGCAGTGGGCGGTGCTGTCTCTGAAAACTTGCGGATTTTTATGCGAAAGCCGCTCTGCTCTATCTCAAGCTCGGCTATCTGCGCGGTATCTACGATCTGCAGCAGCTCCTTGATCTCTTGCAGGTTCATATGCTCCCTCCAGTGCATGATTTTTACAGGTTTCGACACTGCGCAAGAGAATCCTCTACACGGTCAGCGGTTCGTCCACAATGGTAATGTGCTCCAGCCGGATGCCGGTGAGGCGGTTGACCAGATCACCGATTTGGGCGGCCTCTTCCCTGGTCAAAGTCGCCGGCACGACCACGATTGCCGACCCTTGGTCGAGAACTGCCACTCCGTCGATGTACCCTTTCGCTCGCAGAAGGTTCTCGATTTCCGCCTCACGGGCAGCCGTGGCAAGTAGTTCCTGCAGCTCGGCTTGGGCCGCCACCCTGGCCTCCGCGTCCACCGCTGCATCGGCCGCGATGTTCTGCAGGAGTTCCATCTGCCGGCTGCGCACTCGCTCTCGCTCCATGCGGTACTCACTGAACTTGGCGGGTACTGGCTTCACAGCCGCCAATTCCGCCAACGCCGCGAACTCAGGCGGCTCGCCGTTTTCCAGGCTCACCGCTGCTAGTGCCGCTCCCTCATCCATATCAACAGCAGATGTCATGTTCGCGGCTCCGTCTTCATTTCGGGCCGACGGCGAAGCGGCCATAGGCACAGGGGCCGGCCCCACAGGTTCCGGCGCATCCTGTTCCTCCACGCTGAACACATAGGCCAGCAGAGCAACGGCGGCAGCGAGCACCAGCACATTCCACAACACACGCCTTGCCTTGACCACGTAGAATTTGGCCATTGACATCACCCCTTCAGTCTCTTGGAAGTACTTCTATGCGATACATCTCGATCTGCAGGACGGTCTGCACTGCCTTGGCGATGCTGTAACGGATACCCGGATCGTCAGCGCCATCGGCCACAACCAGTACTCCTCGGATCTGCGGCCAGTCAGTCTGCAGGACAATGGGCTGTTCTGACTGTCCGCTGCGGAGCAGCACCGGTGAGGACGAGTTTCTGATCTGTGTGCCGGCATGTTCCTCAACGGTCTGTTCCTGGGCAATGTGCAGTCGCGTGCCTCGATCTAGTGTGATGAAAACATCCGCCCTTTTCACCCCCGCCACCGCGCTGATGAGCTCGGCCAGGCGCTGTTCCAAGTACCTTGCCTCAGCAGCAAACGCCTCGCCCGGCGGTGCGGCACTGGCCTGGGGTGCGCCAGCAGGGTTCCCGCTCTTCTGGCTCGGCTGGGCTGCGAACAGCCCCACTCCGATCAGCACTGCGAGGGAGAGCCAACTGATCAGCTTTCTCTGATTGTGGGATAGGCGTTCCAGCAGCTTACTCACTCTGTTCCCTCCCCATCGCAACATCTACCGTAACAAGGCCCTCCGAAATCCCCAGATAATGAGCGGCTATTCTGCGGACTTTCGGCTCCAATCCGAGATCGCCCTGCAAGGTTATGTGCGCCTGCATGCTGCCGTCTGGCCGGGGAGAGACCGTCACGTCCACCTCATCAACCCCATCCACGGTCAAGAGAAGGCTCTGCAGCTGCCGGGCAGTGCCTTCGCCCGCGGCTGCCAGCAGCGGCGCGGCCCCAGCGCTCTGCAGACGGCCCGCCGTTTCCAGCCATGCAGCCTCTTCCTCGTGCGCTTGTGGGACAGCGATGGCCTCCCAACTCAACGAAAACAGAGCCAGCACCGGCTGCAGTACGGCCGCCATCAGCGTCAGGCCAAACACGAGTTTGGCGACACCCTTGACACTGTTCTGCTCCGGCAGCAGGTTTTCGGCAACGCCCAGTATGATCACAACAGCAGTAACCGTCTTAAGCCACGACCGCAGTTCCTCCATAGACTCACCTCAGTACGGCCGCCAGGTTGCCCAACCCGACCAGGACCGTAATTACCAGAAAGAACATGAGCCCGGCAGTGAGCAGGGCCGCCAGTACCAGAGTCAGGCTGCTTTCCAAGCTGGCGATGGCCTCCACCACCTCTGCATCCACTATCGGCTGCACCACCGCACTGACCAGCTTGTAGATGAGGACCACCGCCCACAACTTGATTACCGGCACGGCCACGAGGAAGAAGATGACTCCCAGCCCAAAGACGCCCACAGCGTTCTTGATCAAGAGCGAACCGCCGGCCACCACCTCCACCGCATCGGCAAACATACCGCCCACAACCGGCAGAAATGTCTTCGTTAAGAACTTCGCGGCCCTCAGCCCGAGCCCATCAGCAATGGGGGCGATGGCCCCGCGTACCACAACGACGCCGGAGAAAACGGCGAACAAGAGCCCGAGGATAGTAAGGCTTGCCTGCCTGGCCAATGCGGCCAGGCGAGACAGAGGCAGTTCTTCCGAGAAGTGCGCCAGTAACCCCAGCGCTGCTCCGCTGAAGATGAGGGGAAGCAGCACATATCTGACAACGGATGCCACAGTACCAACGACAGCCACCAGCACGGGATGGAAGATCACAGCTGATGTGACACCGCCAGCAGCGGCCAACAGTGATGCCAGAGTAGGCAGTACAGCGTACATGAAGGAAACCATGTTTTCCACAGTATCAGCGGCAAGCGACAGGGCGGAGCGGAAGCTCTGCAGGCCCAAGATGATGACCACCAACAGGCAGATTCCCTTGGCCAGCTGCACAACCGCCGTGCGGCCGAAGGAGCTTGTAAGCCGCGTAAGCAGGGCGGAAAGGGAGGCAACCACCACCAACTGGCGCAGCACCGCAACACTCACAGTGATCTCCCGCATCAACACCCCGAGGAAGCGGCGGAACAACCCGCCCGCAGCGGCCAGCTCACCGCCGCCAGCCAAGATGCTCTCCAGATCGAGACGAGGAAGGTAGCCCTGGAAGTCCGGATCCACCAGCTGACTGTAGTGGTGCAGATTCTCCAACTCCAGCTCTGCCAGCTGCGCGGCAATGGACTCTTCCAGCGGCGTGCACACACCGCGTTCGGATCCCACAACCACGAGCAAGACGGCAAGTGCCAAAGCGGCAGCCACATGAGTGCGCATAGTATCTCACCCGCTAATAGCTGACAAGTTCCAGCAGAGTGGCGAAGATGGCCTGGATGAGCGGGACCGCCATCAGCAGGATCACTACCTTGCCGGCCAGCTCGATGGTGGAAGCGATTGCCTCCTCACCCGCCTCCCTGCTCAGCTGTACCCCGAAGGAAGCTATGTACGCGGCAGCGATCACTTTCAACACAGGGGACAGATACGCTGAGCTGACGCCGCCTGTCCGGGCCATGTCCAGGAACACAGTGATGATCCGGGACAGATGCGGGATCATTGCGAGAGACACAGTGACCATGAACGCCAGTGCGGTGACCACAGCCCAAGCCGGATGTTCTTCGCGCAGCTGGGCCTGGAGGGCTGTGAGGACAATCGCAATGCCGGCAGCGATGGGCAGCCAGAGCATGCTTTCACTCCTTACCAGCGGAAGACAGCTTCAACGTTTTCGAACAGCTGCGCCACCATCTGGACGAGCCAGAGCAGGACAATGATTACCCCGGCCAAGCTCAGCATCTGGGCCTGTTCCTTCCGGTCCGCCTGGGTCAAGAAGATATTGAGAACAGCAACCAAGATCCCAAGGCCGGCGATGCGATATATGGGTGTGAGATCCGTCACAGCCACCGCCCCCCAAAACTTAAGAGATCAGAAGGAGTATGAGCAGGCCGCAAGCAAATCCTAGATAGCCCCACAGTCGGCAGTTGGCCCGCATCTCGTCTTCCGCCTGACGGTGAGCCTCTTCCAACCGCCGCCGGGTTGCCTCCAAATAACGCCTCTGTTCCTCAACGCCGCTGCTTCCCAGGGCCCATCCCAGCTCGGCCAGGTCATCTAGAACGGCAGCAGGGACGCCCCGCTCTCCTAAGTGCGCAAGCCCTGCCTGCCATGCCGTGGAAAACGGCCCGCCCAGGTTAGTGCCGCCGTACTCCTCCACTGCTGCCAAGAACTCCCCAACAGCACCCGGAAACCTTGCTTGGGCTCGGGCGCATATGTCGGGCAGGACCGTCCTGGTGTAGCTGATCTCTGTTTCCAGCAGTTGAAGCAATGCTACCAGTTGTTTGATAACCTCCGTACTGGTGATGTAGCTGTGAGCAACTGTCAAGCCCGCAAGGCCGCACGCGGCCACTATCAGGACGGCACCGATCAACTGCACGTACCCTCACCCCTGTCCAGTTTATCCTATGTGCCTCGGCTCAGACTTAGAACCCTTTCAACGGTACCCGGGCCCCGGCGCCGGGACAGGATCACCGCCAGCTGAAATACTCCGATGCAGTCCGAAACCCAACGCCGCGCCTTGACGTCGGCCGTGGACTCTCCGTGGCAGGTGGCCAGAACCTTAACCCCACAGCGGGCCAGCTCGGCGAGGGCAGCCCCATCATCAGGGTGGCCGATTTCATCGGTAACAACAACCTGAGGAGAGAGGGCCCTCACGGCCACCGCCGCGCCTGCCGCCTTCGGGTAACCGTCCAGGACATCTGTCTGCGGGCCAACATCCAGCTGAGGGACACCACGATAAGATGCAGCTATCTCGGAACGCTCATCGATGATTACTACCTGAAAACCCGCCTCAGAGATGCAGCGGGCGAGGTCCCGCAGCAGTGTTGTCTTGCCGCAGCCGGGAGGTGATATGATCAGCGTAGACAGTACCTGCTGCCCAGCGCGGCACACCGTTCCCAAGAGTGGTTCAGCACACCCAGGCACGGAGCGCGCCAGCCTGATCGTGAGTGAAGAAATGAAGCGGACAGTGCTGATCTTCCCATCAGCCAGGACAGCCCGCCCGCAGAAGCCCACCCGGTGGCCGCCGGGAACGGTGAAGTACCCACGGCGGATCTCTTCCTCCCAGGCGTACCAGGAGTTCTTGGTGATCAGCTGGATCGTGCTGTCGATCTCTCCCGCCGAGACCACGTAGGCGTCCTTCTCCGGTACTCGGCGTCCTTGTTTGTCCAGGAAGTGGTACCCGGCGCTCGTCTTCACTACCAGCGGCTTGTTCACTCTCAGCCGTACTTCTTCCAAATCCTGGTGCGAAGCTTGGCCGAGTATCTCAGCGAGCCGCGGTGCGAGAAAGGTGAGCATCTCCCATCCTCCTTGTACCAACTTGCTCCATTCTATGCACTAGGGGGACGAGTCATGCGCGAAAAAACCGGCACCCTTACAGGTACCGGCTCAACGCAGGGCCGCTCGTTATCCAGCGCTCCTATTCTTCCTTGTCCTCATCGTCACCGCATTCGCAGGCATCGTCCTCATCCAGTTCATCCTCATCGAGTTCAGAACTGTCAAAGACGACGGCTCCGCAGTTCGGGCAGGTGATCTGGACATCGTCGTCGTAGAGGAAGCCTTCCTCAAACTCCACTTCTTCGCCGCATTCGGGGCATTCCATGCTGACCATGTCTTCTTCGTGGCCGCGACAGCACCCGTGCCCTTCATCCTCGTCGTAGAAGTCGTCCTCCAACTGCGCCAGATCCATATCGATCTCGGCCACATAGTCCTCCAGTTCAGAATGGGCCGAACCGAGAGCCTCCAGCTCGTCAGCGATATCATCCAGTGCTGCCAAGATCTTGTCAAACACTGTTCTCAGGCGTTCCTCGCCGAGTTTCGGATCGGCATCCAGCATGCCCCTCAGGTAAGCAACTCTTTCCCTAATCGTCTCCATCAATGCGCCTCCTTCTTGATTGTTAGGCCCGTGAGAGATACTCGCCAGTGCGCGTGTCAATCTTCAACACATCGCCTGTCTCCACGAAGAGAGGTACCTGAATCGTGATACCAGTCTCCAGAGTAGCCGGCTTGGTAGCGCCTGTGGCTGTGTCGCCCTTGAACCCGGGCTCTGTGGACACCACTTTGAGGTTCACCGTGGTCGGCAGGTCTACGCCGATGGCTTGATTCTGATAGAACTGAATGCCGATGGTCATGTTCTCCAACAGGTACTTCGGCGCATCGCCCAGATCTTCAGCCGAGAGAGTCACCTGGTCGAACGTCTCCATGTCCATGAAGACATACTCGCTGCCGGTATTGTATAAGTACTGCATCTGCCGGGTCTCGATATGTGCACGGGCAACGCGTTCTCCAGCCCGGAATGTGACTTCCTGCGTGGTTCCAGTGCGCAGGTTCTTCAGCTTGGTCCGCACGAAGGCGGCTCCCTTACCCGGCTTGACATGGAGGAACTCCACTACCGAGTAGATTTCCCCATCCAGCTCAATTGTTAGGCCTGTTCGCAGATCATTCACAGAAATCATACTTCATTTTCCTCCCAATAAAGGCTTATTCTACCACAAAGAGCTCCTTGAACGTGGACGAAAGAATCTCGCATCCATCTGCGGTCACGAGGACAAGATCCTCGATCCGGACGCCGCCGAAATCGGGCAGGTAGATCCCGGGCTCTACAGTAACGATCATGCCCGGTTCCAACACCGTCTCATCCTTCTGCGACAGCCGCGGGCGTTCATGAATCTCCAGGCCCACACCGTGCCCAAGGCCGTGGCCGAAATACTGCCCGTAGCCGCCCTCGGCGATGATGGATCGGGCCACTGTGTCCACGTCTTTGCCCGTCACCCCAGGCTTAACCGCTTTCAGCGCCTCCAACTGCGCCCGCAGGACTAGGTCATAGATCAGGAGGTGCTGCTCTGTAGGCTCGCCAACCACCACCGTCCGCGTCATATCGGAGCAGTAACCGTCATACACGCAGCCGAAGTCCATCACGACAAAATCGCCGTAGGCAAACAACCTGTTTCCCGGTTCCGCATGGGGAAGCGCTGACCTAGTGCCGGCTGCGACGATGGGCCGGAAGGAAACGCCGCTGGCTCCAGCTTTGCGCATGGCAAACTCCAACTCCAGAGCAATATCACGCTCAGAGACGCCTGCCCGCAGCTGCGGCAGCACCTGAGCAAAGGCATAGTCTGCGATGGATGCCGCCCTGCGGATCTTGTCGATCTCCTCCGGCGTCTTCACCATACGTTCCGCTTCAACAATCCCCTCGGTCTCCACGATCTCAGCGAAGAACGCGCGCCGCCACTTTGCCAGCTCGCTCACAGTCACATGCTGCGCTTCAATGGCAACTGATGCGATCTTCTCGGCTGCAATAAGTTCCGCGACAGATTTCTCCAGCTCATCGAATTGGACGACTTCCCAGCCGGGGCACTGCCCTTTCGCCTGCTCCACATAACGGAAGTCCACGAGTACCGCTCGACGGGCCTCGGAAACCCACACCGCCCCTGCAGAACCTGTGAAACCGCTGAGGAAGCGCCGATTGGGGGGATTGGTCACGAGCACCGCCTGTGCTCCTTTTTCCCTCACCTTAGCCAAAACCCGATCAACAGCCTGATTCATGTGCATCCCCCTCTGCCAAGCCTATCATGGGTTCCGTTTCGCTCTTCGCGCGGAGAATTCCTGCCCCTGCGGCAGGCTTGCATTAAAAAACCCCTTGCAAGGGGTCTACGAGGCGCTGGGCTTGAAAAACAGGGTCACGTTGACCACGTGTCTGCCCCGCTTCAGGCCGACATCTGCGAGCTGGTAATGCTGCAGTTCGGGGTTTTCCTCCCGCAGCCGCCGGACAGTGTCGCGGATCGCTGCGAGGATTTCCACACTGGACTGATACTTCACCGCCGCCTGGTATACATATGCCTGCATGATCCAACCTCCGTGCATACTGGTCTGCTGATTAGAGTATGCACGGAAAGCAGCATGGTTATTCAGAATTATTTCGTTTTTGGCCCAATAAGGCACGGCCGCACCGAAATCTGGGTGCCGGAAGGCACGTAGGCAGTGAGTTCACAGTCGCTCTTCCGCGCTGATACCCATCCAAGGCCGTGGATGAGCAGGTCATGATTGCGCGGCAGCATCACCTGATGTTCTTCCCACTTCTCGATCCGGCAGTGGCCGGCATATTCACTGGTCCACTTGCGGAGATGGCGTTCAGTGGATTTCTCCCAGTTCACCCCAGAGCCGCAGTATCCGATCAGGAGCGCACCGGGCCCGCTTCTGCGGCACAGCACCGCGGCGCGGCCGGGAACGTGCATCAGGTCCCCAGCGGCTGCCGGGTACAGCTTGGAACGCAGCGCCCGGTTGGGAATCAGCTCTCGCGCACAGGAAGGACAGAGCATGTCGCTCAACCGGCCCTCAGGGACGAAGCCGGGAGAATCGGCAAGTTCAATCCCCCCACTTAGGCGCCAGCGCGACCAGGAGACAGTGGTGCCCGGGTATGACGACACGGTGGGCTTCACAGTGTACTGCTGCTTGCGGCCGAACCGCATGCTCAACAGCCGGGCGATGATGTGCGACTTGCCCACGTTTGTTACGCCCGCAATCAGCAGCTTGGGCTGGTTGGCCTCAATCCACTCGGCAAACGAAGCAAAGCCAAAACCGGTCAACGCACTCACAACCAGCACGTCCGCTGTGATCCCCAACTGCTTCAAGCGGCTCTTAACCCAAGTGGTGGCCTCTGCGCCTGTGGACTTCCTCGGCAGCAGGTCCTGCTTATTGGCGACCACAACCAGCGGTTTGCCGTCGAGTACCTCCAGCAGCGGAGACGGCAGGCCCGCCTCAAAATCCAGGAGGTCTACCACCAAGGCGGCGTGGCTGGCCCAGGCTGCTGCTTCCCGCAGTGCACGGTTGGAGGCATCAGCCACCACCGGCCCCAGCTCGTCCTTGTTATAGTGAATGATCCGAAAACAGCGCTGGCAGACCAGGCCCTCCGCTTCTTCCTGCAGCATGTGCGGAGGTATGTATCCGTACTCTTCTGGGTTTTCTGTCTGCAGCTTGGCACCGCATCCTCGACAGTACTTGACCATGTTAGTGCCTCCTCTTCCCGCGAATACCCAGGGCGTTGGGCCCCACCAGCCCCCGCCTGGCCATACTCTTGAACACTCGCTGCTCAAGGCGGCGCATCAGGCGCGTTGTCCCCAACTCCCTCGTACTGAGCGGATTGATGAGAATGGTGAACATCCCCAGCCGGTTGCCGCCGTACACATCGGTAAACAGCTGATCGCCGATGACGGCCACCTCACTTGCCTCCAGGCCCAACTCCTTCAGCGCTCGCCGAAACGCCCTCCCCAGAGGCTTCATGGCCTTGCTGACTCCAGGAATGCCCAGACGGCCGGCAAACGCGTTGACTCGGGCTGCACGGGCATTAGAAACAAGGCACACCTTGAAGCCAGCGCGGCGCGCTTCGGCAACCCAGGTGGCGAACGCGGGCTCGATATCCGCTGCCCCCCAGGGGACAACAGTATTATCCAGGTCAACCAACAGGCCTCTAATATGGCTGCGCTTAAGCAGGCCAAAATCGATGTCCAGGACGCTGGCTAGAACCAGATCGGGCACGAGAAGCCGCATGCATGTCCCTCACTCGGCTGTGATCTCGATTCATTATAACACGATCATTGAGGAGAGAAAAGGAGAGCACCTCCGTTAAGGAGGACTCTCCCCACTTCAGCACATCTCCCCCTGCAGTTTGCTCAGAGCGCGTTTTTCTATGCGGGACACGTAGGACCTGGAGATGCCCAACAAGCGGCTGATCTGCCGCTGTGTCTGCCTTTCCTTATCCCCCAGGCCGTAGCGCAGTTCCAGTACCAAGCGCTCACGCTTGGAAAGGCATGAGAACTTCTCCCACAGCTGCGCTTGGTCGACCTTCATCTGCACGCGATCCACCACGTCATCCTCGTCAGTGCTGAGAATGTCGATCAGACTGATCTCGTTGCCCTCGCGGTCAGAACCAATGGAATCGTAGAGCATCACATCGTGGCGCGAACGCTTGGTCGCCCGCAGCTGCATCAAGACTTCAATTTCACTGACGGCCGGGCGCGGCGGTGCGCAGCAAGGCGCTCCTGAACCTGGGCAAAGGTTTCGGTGTCCACAATGGCCGGGCAAGGGACCATGATCCATTCTTCCCGCGGCCTCAGCCGGATGCCCTGGGGTGTCGATGCCCACTTATTGTGGAAAAACCTCCCCACATATGTCTGGTTGGTGAGGATCTGGCGCACCACCTGCCGGTGCCACTTCTGCGCCCTGCGTTTCGTAGGGATGCCCTGCTTGGTCAAGAAACGAGCGATTCCCGACAGGCCCTTCACCCCGGCTGGCGGGTTGAGGAACAGCGCGAAGATCGCCCGCACAACCTCCGCTTCCTGGGGGTTGATCACCAATGCTTCCCGATCTGGATCATAGTCATAGCCGTAGATCTGAAAGTCGCGCAGGATCTTGCCCTGCTTGGCCTTCTCGCGCCGGCCCCGGCACATCCGCTCTGTGATCTTGGCCTTTTCAAACTCTGAGATTGCCCCCCGCAGCGCATAGAACAGGGTCCCTTCTGGCGTCTTGCTGTAATCGCCGTTCACGAAACGCAACTGTACCCCGTGCCGCTCAAACTCGTCGGTGATCAGGAGTTGGTTGAGGAGCTTGCGAGAAAGACGGTCTGGGTCGAGGCAGATCACTTCCTTGATTTTCCCAGCCCGGACCTGCTGCCGCAGTTCCATAAGTGCTGGCCGGTTGAGGCTGTCGCCAGAAAGGCCCTCATCAGCAAACACAACTGCCGGCCTGTCTCCTGCCAAGGCTCGGCACTCCCTGATCTGGGCCGGGATGCTGTAGCCGTGTCGCGCCTGATCCTCCGTACTCACCCGCACGTAGATTCCGATCAGCCGTGACCCCTCCTTCCTGTGGCAGTCTATGCCCGGTCTGAGCAATCCATGTTATAATAGCACGGGAAGGAGGCTTGTCATGAAAATCGAACTGGCCATATTTGATCTAGATGGAGTATTAGTCGACACCGCTAAGTATCACTACCAAGCGTGGAAGCGCCTCGCCGCAGAGCTGGGGTTCTACTTCAGTGAGAAGGATAACGAACGGCTGAAGGGTGTGAGCAGGATGCGCTCTCTGGAGATCCTGCTGGAAGTGGGGGGAATTGAGAAGAGCGCCGAGGAGAAGGAGCAGCTGGCGGAGAAGAAGAACCGCTGGTATGTGGAGTACATTTCCGCCATGGATGAGTCGGAGATCCTTCCCGGAGCCTTGGACTTCCTGAAAGAAGTAAAGGCGGCCGGGGTGCAGGTTGCGCTCGGATCCGCCAGCAAGAACGCCCGCCTCATCCTCGACCGCCTGCATCTCACGCCGTTCTTTGACTTCATAGTTGACGGAACCTTGGTCTCCAAGGCCAAACCTGATCCGGAAGTGTTCCTGTTGGGGGCTCAGTCTCTCAACGTGGCTCCTGAAAGATGCGTTGTCTTTGAAGATGCCGCGGCCGGTATTGAAGCAGGCAGGAGGGCTGGGATGTTTACGGTGGGCGTCGGAGAAGCGGAGATCTTGCACGAAGCCCACGTCGTAGTCCCCAGTCTAGCAGAAGCGTCTTTTGCCGCCCTCAGCCGTGCCCTGCCGGATCGTCCTTAGGAGGCGATCACGGCGCATTGAAATTTCATTTTCAATGCACCGCGCGGCATAAGTAGCAAGGCGGGTGTTCTTTTGTGGGTCAAATGTGTTGATCGCCTTGATCAGGCCGATGGTCCCGATGGAGATGAGGTCCTCCGTGTCTTCTCCGGAGCCATCGAACTTCTTCACAATGTGTGCCACCAGGCGGAGATTGCGCTCGATCAGGATGTTGCGTGCTTCTTCATCCCCCGCCATCTTCCGAGCCAGCAGCTCCGCCTCTTCCTCCGCACTCAGAGGTTGCGGGAACACACTGCTGTTGGTAATATAGGATGCCAACACGCCGATGCCGTGATAGAGCCAGTAGACAAGGGCCGCCGCCAGCGCCGACATCCAGCCACCTCCCAATATTGCTAGCCTGCTATTGTATGAAGGCGAGGAGGCGGATGTGCCTGTCCAGAGGGCTCTACAGAAAAAGAGCCACGCCCTTTGGCGTGACTCCCATAAGATCCAGCCAGATCAATTGCGGTGTGCTACAGGTTCGATGCTCAGCAGAGCATCAATCTCTTTCTGGACCCATTCTCTGACATCTGTTGTGAGGGAATAGTAGCTCCAGGTGCCTTCGGTTCTGCGCTGCAGCAAGTTTTCTGCATGCATCAGCTTCAAATGGTACGATACCTTGGGCTGGCTCAGGCCCAGTGTCTCAGCGAGTTCGCCTACACACATTTCCCCATTTCTCAACAACAAGATGATTTTGAGGCGGATGGGATCTGACAACAAGTGGAAACGGCGAGCTGAGATCTCAGTCTGTCCCATTTATCTAATCCTCCTGTGCTTAGTCGCGACAAATGCGCGCCTCACCCTTACCCCGATTGTACCCTTCTTCACAAATAAAATCAAGTATAATTGTGAAAAAAAACACTTTCCACGGTACGAAAAAACCTTAGTGAAACACTAAGGTTGAAAACGCTGTTCCAACTTCTTGCGCACATGCACGGCACGAGCCTCATCGGCGATTTCCAGGGACAGGCGGTAGCATTCTTGCGCCAGCTCGGAGTCACCCTGCAGGGCGTACTCATCACCTAAAACCATGATCTTTCTTGCCTTTTTGCGCGGTTCCATCGGCCAATACTTCAATACTTGCAGCTGCCAGCGTCTCCACCAATTAGGCGGGTCGGCGTCCATAGGGACTATCACTCCAACTCTTGCTTTTTTCATTATATTATCACAGCTGCCCCTTCAGATCAAGCGGAACCAGGGGTTGAGCAGGGCGGCCCTCCGAGCCGCCCTGCCCTCCTCACGCAAGTGCCTGTTTTCGGTACAACCGGGCCAGCAGCACCAGTACCACCGTGTAGATGGGGATTGTCACAAGCCGCGCCCCAACGCGTGTGGGCAGGATCAGCCGCGGATCCAACCCGTAGAGCTGAACCAGCCAGAAGGTGTTGAGAGCAACACTGGTGATGAGATCGTTTACCGCCACCATCACGCCCATTTGCTTCCAGGAAAAGCTCCGCGCACCCCTGAGCATTAGGCCGGCGATGAGACCTGTCAGCGCAGCGCTGACTGTAAAACCGGGGAAAAACGGCCCACCAAAAGGGTTCATCAGGTACCCGATCAGGTCTGCAGCCGCCCCAGTCACTGCTCCTGCTGCTGGGCCAAACAGCACGCCCGCCAGCATGATGGGAATCTCCCCGAAGCTGAGCCGGAGCACTGTGTGGCCGCCGATGGGCACGGCAACGGCAAACAGGCGTGTCAGCACAATAGACACTGCGGTAAGCAGGCTGAGGTTTGTGACAGTACGGGTGGTAAACTGCATTGCCGCCACCTACTTGCCGGCCACAGCCAGCGACCGGATGAGAAGGGACGGGCTGCCAATGTTGCCGCCCGCACTGGGGACGCCAAACTCCAGATCGGATCCAATCGCCTCCACATCCTGGAGCAGAGCAAAGAAGTTCCCTGAGATCGTGATCTGGTCCACGGGGCCGGCGATGCGGCCGTCTTGCACACGATACCCATAGGCCCCAAGGGAGAAATCGCCCGAGACAGGATTGGCCCCAGAGTGCAGCCCCTGGAGATCGATAATGATCAACCCATCGTTCAGCTGTGCAACCAGCTCATCGTAGGATATGCCGCCCCGTTCAATGTAGAAGTTGGTAGGTGCGATCCCCACCGGCGACTTGAAAGAGGCGCGATGGGCATTTCCAGTCGTCTCGGCCCCGGCCTTCTTGGCCGTCTTGAGGTTGTGCAGGAAGCTGACCAGCTGGCCTGCGCTGATCACCGTCGTCGGCCTGACCGCCACTCCTTCTGCGTCAAAGGGACGGGAGCCGCCTGCCCAGGGCAGCAGTGGGTTGTCAACCAAGGTCACGTCAGCGGAAGCAATCTGTGCACCAAGTTTGTCGCCCAGCAGTGATAGCCCTTTCTGCACCGCCTCCGCGGAAAACACTCCGGCAAAGGTGGCAAGTAGATCGCGGGCTGCATCGCGGCGCAGGATCACGCGATATGCTCCAGAAGGCACACTATCAGCATTCAGCAGTGAAATTCCCTCTGCTGCCGCCTCACAGGCAAGCTCCTGCGGTTTGAGCTCATTCCAGTCAGTTACACACCTGAACTTGCGCCCCGTTTTCACCTGCCCGCCTTCCTTGGCTACTGCGGATACATAACCGAAGGCCAGATTGCGCCGGAAGCTTTTTTCCAGCCCGCGCGTATTGGCAATGAACACTTCCTCGCTTTGGTAAGCAGTGAGTGCCCAATCCACCAAGCTCACGCGCTTGTCTGCGGCAAGAGCGGCCCGCTCCATTTCAAGCGCAGCATCGATGTAATCCTGGGAAGACAGCTGTGCCAAAGGTTCACTGTAGGTCTCCACCACGGGATACTCCGGTGAACCAGCAAAGAACTCGATCTCGTCATCGGTGTCGATGACCTGCGCGTTGGCCAGCGCTCCCTCGACCAAAAATGTGATAGACTGCTCGTCGACGCTTTCTGTAAAGGCATAGCCTACCTTACCGCCGTACTGAGCGCGAAAGCCAATGCCCATCACGTCGCTCAGACTATAATCATCTACCTCTGACTGGAACACGCGAACTTCCAGCTCCTTCGCGCGCACGGCGTAGATCTCCATGTCGCCAAGGCCAGCAGCGCGTCCCGCTGCGAACAGTTTCTCCTTAAACTCTCTCAGATCCACTTGCTAGTTGCCCCCCTTACGTCCACCTACAGTGATCTCAGAAACCCGAATCGTGGGCTGGCCCACGTCGGCGGGGATGGAGCCGCTGATCGAACCACACATTCCCTGGCCCCGGTCCAGGTTGTTGGCTACCATGTCGATCTTGTGCAGTATCTCGTCGCCCCTCCCGATCAGCGTCGCTCCTCGGACCGGCCTGACGATCTCGCCATTTTCAATCCAGTAACCTTCCATGACGGCAAAGTTGAACTCACCCGTCGTAGGATTGACCGATCCCCCGCCCATCGACTTCGCAAACAACCCCCGTTCAGTGCTGGCGATGATCTCCTCTACGGTGGAGGTTCCGGCATCAATGAACGTGTTGGTCATCCGGGAAGTAGGGGCAAACCGGTAAGACTGCCTGCGAGCATTGCCAGTAGGTTCCATGCCCATACGGCGGCCGTTGAGCTTATCCACCATGTATCCTTTGAGGATGCCCCTTTCGATCAGGACATTGCGCCGCGTAGGCGTCCCCTCGTCGTCGATGTTCTGCGATCCCCAGGCATTGGGGATGCTGCCGTCATCGATGGCTGTGACCAGTTCGCTCGCTACCTTCTGGCCGAGCTTACCGGCAAACACCGAAGTGCCTCTGGCCACGCTGGTGGCTTCCAACCCGTGCCCACAGGCTTCGTGGAAGATCACACCGCCAAACTCGTTGTGAATCACCACTGGGTAACGGCCGCTCGGAGCATAGTCGGCGTGGATCATGGTGGCCGCGATTCTGCCGGCACGTTCGCCCGCGGCCCGAGGATCGATCAGCTCGAACATCTCAAATCCCATATGGCGCCCGGGGCCGTAAAAACCAGACTGCTTCTCGTTTCCCTTGGTAGCAACCGCCTGCACGGAAAGGCGAGTCCTCACTCGTTCATCTTGTTTGCACAGCCCTTCAGAGTTGGCCACCAAGATCCGCTGATGACTGTCGAAGTAGCGCACAGCCACCTGGGTGATAATGGGATCACAGCCCTGAGCACCGGCATGGGCTTCCCGCATCACTTCCACCTTACGGGCCTGAGATACCTCCCCGGGCCTGAGCTTGACTATGTGGGCGTTGGGCACTGGGCAGCAGTCCAGCACCAGCGTATCGCCTAAGGGGCTTCCCGGCAGCGCAGCCGCCGCCTCTTTCGCCACACGCACCAGGTTGGCCTCAGACAGGTCGTTTGTGTAGGCATAGACGCTGTGAGTTCCCTGAAAGATGCGGATTCCAACGCCAAAGTCTCGGCCGGCAACTCCCTCCTCCACCCTGCCGTTGATCATGTTGATGGAGGTAGTAGAAGTGTCTTCGCAGAAGATCTCGGCAAAATCGCCGCCTGTTGTGAGCGCGGCCCTCAGCACGCGCAGGATCGTTTTTTCCGGCAGCAAGCAAATACCCCCTTGTTTTGTGTTATAATCTCACCATCTCAGCGTAGAAAGGCGTGGAAGCTGTGGAACCAAGAGACGTAATCTGGCGGATCATGCGCCACCTCGCGGACTTCCAGGAAATCCTTGAAGAAAGCCTGCGAGAACTGAACCCTAAGCAGCACGGGGATCTTATCTCCAGCATTCACGAATGCGAACAGCTCACCAAAACCCAGGTGAATATCATGAACCGGGCAGCGAGACGCTACTGACAATATCATTAGTATTTCGCTTAATGGAAGGGATTCCCTTTGTCAGACAAGAATTATTGAGCTAGTTACACACAAAGGAGGGACGCCCATGGAGATCAAGCAGCTGTTCCAGGAGATAGCCTCAAGCGCAGGAGTATCTGGGTACGAAGACAAAATCTCTGCCCAGCTCCAAGCGGCATGCCCCTGGGCTGACGAGTTCCGCAGGGATACGTTAGGCAACCTGATCATGCTTAAACGCGGCAAGGCTGAACCCGGCAAGAAGGTACCGCGTGTGATGCTGGCTGCGCACATGGACGAGATTGGACTGATCATCACAAAAATCGAAAAGGATGGGTTCCTCCGCTTCAGTACCATCGGTGGCTTCGACCAAAGGGTACTCTTGGGCCAGGAAGTTACCGTCCACGGCCGCCGCGAACTGAGAGGCGTGATTGGAGCCAAACCGCCGCACATTCAAAAGCCAGATGAGCAGAAGAAGGCCGTCAAGATGGAAGACCTGTTCATCGACATCGGCTTTGACAGTGCCGAAGCCGTGGAGGAGCTGGTTGGCATCGGAGACCTGGCCACCATCAACCAGAAAGCAAGGGCCCTGCAGGGTAGTTTCGTGGCCGGGAAAGCTTTTGATGACCGGGCGGGAGTCGCTGCCATCCTTGAGTGTTTCAAAGCGCTGGACAGCCTCAACTTCTCTGCGGAGGTCTACGGTGTAGCCACGGTTCAGGAAGAAGTGGGGCTAAGGGGCGCTATCACCAGCACATACGGTATTGTGCCTGACATTGGTATCGCCATCGACGTGGGTTTCGGCGACTCACCGGGCCTGCCCGAGTGGCAGACCATCAAGTTGAGCGGCGGCCCCGCCATCGGCCTGGGGCCTCATGTGCACCCCGCGCTCCACAGGCGCATGGTTGATACAGCAAAAGAATGGCGCATCCCGTACTCCATCGATCCATCGCCGTACCCCGGCGGGACCGATGCTTACGCCATCCAAGTGACTCAGGCGGGAATCCCCACAATACTGCTGTCGATTCCCCTCCGGTACATGCATACCCCCATCGAGACCTTGGACTACGATGATGTGAAGAACACCGGCCGGCTCATGGCCTTGTTCATCGCCGGACTGGACAACGAGTTTGTGGAGGGATTAACATGCTTTTGAAACAGCTGACTGAAGCATGCGGTGCCCCCGGCCAGGAAGGCGAAGTGCGCGCACTGATCCGCTCAGAGGTCGCTCCGTATGTAGACGAAGTACGAACTGATGCCCTGGGCAACTTGATTGCGGTCAAGAATCCCACCTCCTCTGGGCCGAAGGTGATGCTGGCAGCACATATGGACGAAGTTGCCCTCATGATCCTGGGCATTGAGAAAAACGGTTACCTGCGCTTCCGCCCCATCGGCGGCATCGATCCCCGAGTGTTGGTGGCCAAGGCCGTACTCGTAGGTGAGAAGAAGATCCCTGGTGTAATCGGCAGCAAGCCCATTCACCTGCAGAAGCCGGAAGAACGAGAGCGCCCCATCTCCATCGACGACCTTCTGATCGACATCGGTGCGAAAAGCCAAGAAGAGGCAGAAAAGCTGGTGAAACTGGGCGACTGCGCCTACTTCGCGACTTCATATGAAGAGTTCGGCCAGGATAAGGTAAAGGCCAAAGCGCTCGATGACCGCGTGGGATGCGCACTTTTGATCGAACTGCTGAAGGACAGCTGGGAATTTCCGCTGTACGCGGCGTTCACAGTTCAGGAAGAAGTGGGCCTGAGGGGAGCGGGCGTGGCCGCGTATCAAGTGCAGCCAGACATTGCATTGGTCTTCGAGGGTACAACTGCCTCAGACGTACCAGAAACAGAACCGCACATGCGCTCTACGAGCGTGGGCAAGGGGCCGGCCCTGACGGTCATGGACCGCTCTGTAATCCCCCATCCCCCGCTTGTGCGGGAGCTGATTGAGCTCGCGCAAAGGCAGGGCATTCCGTACCAGATCCGCCGTTCCAACACCGGCGGCACCGATGCGGGCCAAATCCAGTTGACTGCCGGCGGTACAAAGGCGGCTGTGATTTCTGTGCCTTGTCGTTACATTCACTCGGCAGCGTCTGTCATGAACAAACAGGATTTCACCAATGCCCTGAAACTGGCCAGAGCATATCTCCAAAGTCTCCAAGAAAGGAAGGGCGAGCAATGAAAGACATAATTCGTACGCTGACTGAGGCCTTTGGCCCTTCTGGTTATGAAGGCCCAGTGCGAGACCTTATCGCTGGGATGATCCAAAGCCGTGTCGATGAAATTTCCACCGACGTGATGGGCAACCTGATCGCCGTCAAGCGGGGATCTTCACCCGAGGGCAAGAAAATCATGTTTTCTGCCCATGCCGATGAGATCGGCATCGTGGTGACACATATTGATGACAATGGTTTCTTGCGCTTCACCAACGTAGGCGGCCTGTCCGTTGAGACCTTGATCGGCAACCGTGTGCGTTTTGAGAGCGGCCTTATCGGCGTGATCTACAGAGAGAAAGGCGAGCTGAAAGACCTGGCGCTGGACAAACTCTACATCGATATCGGAGCTGAATCAAAAGAAGATGCTGAGAGTAAGGTCCGCATCGGGGAGTTCGCCATCATCCATCGCGAGTTCACAGACCTAGGCAACCGCATGACTGCCAAGAGCATGGACGACCGCATCGGCTGTGCAATCCTCGTTCAGGCCATCATGGAACTGGGAGACTCACCCCATACCCTTTTCTTCGTGTTTTCTTCACAGGAAGAAGTGGGGCTGCGGGGCGCCCGCACCTCTGCTTACACGATCAACCCCGACCTGGGTATTGCCCTCGACGTCACGCTCACCGGCGATGTGCCTGAAGGGCCGCGGATGGCTGTCGCCTTGGGTAAGGGTGCTGCCATCAAGGTTAAGGATTCGTCCATGATCACCCACCCGAAAGTAAAGTCGTTCCTCGCCAAGCTGGCGGCAGAAGGCGGCATCCCTCACCAGTTTGAAGTCCTGGAACGCGGCGGAACTGATGCCGGCGCCATCCATCTCACCAGAGACGGCATCCTGGCAGGGACGATCTCCATCCCATGCCGCTACGTCCACACCGCTTCGGAGATGGTGGATATGCGGGACGTCCGGGCCTGCGTCGACCTGGTGAAAGCCGTGGCCACTGCAGATCTCACAGCTCTGCTGGAAAACTGAAAAGCCCCCACTGCACACAAACAGCCTGCCGGAAAACCACCGGCAGGCTGTCGTTTTTCTACACCACCAAACCGCTACTTGCTCAGGAGCTCTGCGAGCAGCTCTTTAACCTGTGTCACCTGGTTAGTAATGACACTGTCCACTCCCGCTTCCACCATACGGCGTACATCCCGCGGATCGTCGACTGTATAGGGGTTGACCATAAAACCGTTAGCCTGTGCCTCTTGCACAATGAACGGAACGACAGTCTTGTGGTGCGGGTGCAGAGCAGTGGCGCCGATCCCCTTCGCATATTCCCACGGCTTGTACAGCGCGGCGCTGGTCAAGATCGCCGTGCGCAGATCGGGGTTGACCTGTTTCATGTAGGCAAGGGCATAGTGGTTGAATGACGAGATGATGGTGTTGGGCACCAAGTCATAAGCCACGATCATCTCCGCAACCTTCTCGGTCAGTGTCTGAAAAGCAGCCCCGGCTTTGAGCTCTACGTTGAAGAGCTTGCCGGTGCCCTTAATCAGCTGACAAACCTGATCGAGGGTTGGCAGGCGCTCGCCCTTATACTCCTCGCCAAACCAGCTGCCAGCATCTAGTTCCGCCAACTCAGCATAGGTGTGGTCCTCAACGCGGCCTCTGCCGTTGGTGGTGCGTTCCAGTGTGTCGTCATGGATGACCACTATCTTCCCGTCCTTTGTGATGTGCACATCCAGTTCGAGGCCGTCGGCCCCAGCAGAGAGCCCCAACTCAAATGCGGCCATTGTGTTTTCCGGTGCCTTTCCCGAATACCCGCGATGCGCTAGCACGTACATCTAGAATCGTCACCTTCCTGATAGATTTGTTTATTAAGATCGGTGGCAAGACCCTGCGAAGACCCTGACGGCAGGGCCCATCATCCACACATGATTGTCATTTTCCCAACGAACCTCCAGTTCTCCTCCTGGAAGCTTCACTTTTACCGTCCGTTCCGCTAAGCCCAGCCTAGCGGCCCAAACGGCTGCCGCGCAGGCGCCGGTGCCGCAGCCCAGTGTCGGGCCTGCCCCTCTCTCCCACACCCTCACCTGAAGCTCTGCAGGGCCCGTCACCTGCACAAACTCGATGTTGGCGTGGGCGGGCCACACGGGGTGCTTCTCCAGAGCCGGCCCCCAAGCAGCGATCGGCACCGCCGCTGCATCGTCCACAAACACAACGCCGTGAGGGTTTCCCATGGAGACTGGATGGACCTTCCAGCTGATGCCCGCCGCATCTACAGCCTGCACACCTGCTGCAGGAAGATCCTTTCCTTCAAACTGCGGTTCACCCATGTCGACGGCATAGAGGCCCCCTGCCCGCCTTACTTCCTTCACCCCACTGAGGGTGTTGATCTGAATCGAGCTCCCTGCAGCGTACCCCTCAGCAAACAGATGGTGTGCGACACAGCGGATGGCATTCCCGCACATCTCCGCTTCGCTGCCGTCAGGGTTGAAAATCCGCATTGTATACAGGCCTTGGGCAGTGGTGATCAAGACCAGCCCATCTGCCCCGATCCCGAAGTGACGGCGGCACACATCCCGCGCCAGTTCAGGCGCACCACTCACTCGCTCGCCAGCAAAGTCCTCCACCAGCACAAAATCGTTACCGATACCGTGATACTTCCAAAACTTCATGGCAGCCCCTCCTACCACACCGCCACCGCGCCGTCGGCGCGGGGCTCTGTACCTCCCAAAAGCACGCCGTTCTCGTCCCGCCAGATGATCTGCCCGCGCCCAAAACCACCGCTTGTGACCGGGATCACCACCTTGTGGCCGCGGCGGGCCAACGCCGCCTTGATGTGAGACGGCACCGTCTCCTCCAGCTCCACGGTGTTGCCCTCGATCCACTGCCAACGAGGAGCGTCCAGAGCCGCTTGAGGATTGAGATGGAAATCCACCGCATTCATGACCACCTGCAGGTGCCCCTGCGGCTGCATAAACCCCCCCATCACCCCGAAGGGGCCTATGGGCTGCCCATCCTTGGTTAGAAAGCCTGGAATTATCGTGTGGTAAGTCCGCTTTCCGGGCCGCAGGCAGTTGGGATGGCCGTCATCCAGAGAGAACCCGGCACCCCGGTTCTGTAGAGCAACGCCGGTACCGGGAACTACAATGCCGGACCCAAACCCCATGTAGTTACTCTGGATGAACGACACCATGTTGCCCTCGCCGTCGGCAACTGCAAGGTACACAGTGCCGTGATCTTTGGGAATCACCGCTTCTGGTTCCTGGGCCGAACCGGTAATCCGCTTTCGCAGCGCCGCCAGATACGACGCGTCGAGCAGTGCTTCAGGCTCCACAGGCATCTGAGAGCGCTCGGTGATCACTGCCTTTCCAGCGGTCATAGCCAACTTGAGAGCTTCGATCTGCCTGTGGTATGTCTCCACATCTTCCCGGCCGGCAAACTCCCAGCCGTCCAGGATGCCAAGGGCGACGAGAGCTACCAGCCCCTGCCCGTTGGGGGGCAGCTCCCAGACATCGTACCCGTGGTAGCGCACCGAAATGGGCCTCACCCATTCCGGCTCAAAGACGCTGAGGTCATCGTACCGAAGATACCCGCCGGACTCACGAGCACAGTGGCCGATGCGCTCAGCGACCTCTCCCCGGTAAAAGGCTTCTCCTTCCGTCTCCGCAATCAGCTCCAGTGTGCGGGCATGATCCGGTGAGCACCACATTTCGCCGCACTGCGGTGCCCGCCCATTGGGGGCAAACACCCGGAACCACTCCGCGAACTCCTCACCCTTCCCTGCATACACCCTGCAGGCTGCCTGCCAGTTTGCCGCCAGTACAGGGGTGAGGGGATAATCTTCGGCTGCGTACGTGATTGCTGGCTGGAGCAGTTCCGCAAAGGGCAGCCTGCCGAACCGCTTCCACAGCGCCACCCAGCCTGCCACGGCCCCAGGTACGGTAACCGGAAACCAACCGAAGCGGGGCATCTCTGCGTGCCCCTTCGCCCGCACCAGCTCGGCAGAGAGACGGCGCGGTGCGGGCCCGCTGGCGTTGAGGCCGTAGAGCTGCCCACCCACGGCCACGATCGCGAACGCGTCACTGCCGAGTCCGTTAGATGTGGGCTCCACAACGGTCAGGGCGGCGGCTGTGGCGATGGCGGCATCCACAGCATTGCCTCCCCGTTTCAGCATCTCCAGCCCCGCCTGAGCGGCCAGGGCCTGCGACGTGGCCACCATGCCGCGGCGGGCCACGCTCAGCATACGCCGGGACGGGTACGGATAGTGCAACGGATCAAACAGCATAGCGGCCCTCCTCTTTGATTACTCATCTCCCAAGGAAACCACTGCCCCGAGCACAGTTACTCCCCTGCTCCAAGGCGGATATACTTCCAGCTCCCCCGTCGAAAACGGGCGAAGCACACAACGGCCAACGTGATCAAGTAGGCGATGCAGCCCAACCAGGCACCGATCAGGCGCAGCCGCAGCGTAAACGCAAGCAGGTAAACCGCGGGGATGAACACCAACACGGCTGCACCCACGGCAGCGGCCATGGTAAACCGGGTATCTCCGGCACCATTCAGCGCTCCGCGAAAGACAATGTTGGCGGCATCAAACACCTGGTAAAATGCCATCACCCGCAGAAGCAGCGCTGTCATCCTCAGAACCTCCTGGTCCGTGGTAAACAGTCTGCCCAGGACCGGTGCAAGGCACCAGAAGCTGATGCCCACCAGTCCCATAGTTGCCACTCCCAGGGCGACACCAAAGTAACCCGCAGTCTCGGCAGTCTCTGGTTCGCCGGCGCCGAGATAACGGCCCACCAGAGAGCCGGTAGCTTGCGCCAGAGCAAAGCCAGGCATGAAGGCAAAGGAAGAAACCTGATTGGCGATCTGGCTTGCGGCCAGCTCGACAGTCCCCAGACGGGAGATCAAAGTGAAAAACGTGGAGAAGGCGGCCAGTTCCACTGCATCAGTGATGCCGAGCGGCATGCCCACCTTGACCATCTCCACCAAGTCACGCCATGCGGGCCGGTGCCACTGGCCTAAGTAATACTCGCGCCAGTATCCCCGCACCAGCGCCGCCACCCCCAGGGCTAACTGGGCGAAGACAGCTACGACCGTTCCCCAAGCGGCTCCAGCCACTCCCATCGCCGGAAAACCCAACTTGCCGAAGACCAGCACCCAGTTTGCCGCCACATTGACGGCGGTGGACAGCCAGGCCATCCACATGATGGCCCTTGCATTGCCTACTGCAACTAAGAAACCGCCCACAGCCGCATTGAGCAGCGAAAACGGCAGTTCCACGAAACGAATGTTGACGTAGATGGAAGCCAGGTCCTCCACTTCCGGATGCGGTTTCAAGACAGCGAAGTAAGCACGGACACCCCACGGCAGAAGCGCCACCAGCGGGCTGGCCAACAGAGCGAGCAAGACAAAGTGCTGCAGATACATGCCGCCCTCCCGAGGCCTGCCGCTGCCCACCATGCGGGCGACGTAGGGCAGAGTGCCCTGGACCACACCCCGAAACAGGAGCGAGAACGCCAGGTAGAGAGTACTGGCAACGCCGATGGACCCCACTGCCTCTGTACTGACCCGCCCCATGAACAGCGTGTCCACTATTCCCAGCAGAGTATAAGCCAGATTGGAGAGGACCATGGGGCCCGCGAGCCCCGCAAGCTCCCTGCCCAATTCTCGCGGATCCTTCTTAATCTCAACTCTCATGGGCCTGCTCCTCAGCAAGCATGGCCGCCGTCGTCTTGGCCACCGCCGCTGCCAAGTCATCCAGATCCTCTGAAGTGATCAGGTGGTTGAGACGAATCTGTACGGCTCGCCCCAACAGATCCAGCGTCCTGGGGCAGCTGTCTGCACTGTACTCCACGTTTCCCTTGTCGAAATGCTGGCCCCATGGGAAGCTCCCGCCCCAGGGATCGCGCTTGTTCATGAGAAACTCCCAGTTCACGTACACATGCAGATCACCGCCGGCCGGATCGTAGATCCGCTGGGCAGGAATCCCTTCAGCGGTAATGGCCCGTTCCAGAAAGGCTGCCTGTTCGCAGGTCCTGGCGTAGAACACCAGACTGACGCCCAAGTCCCGCTCGCTGCCGAAAACCGGCGAGAAGTAGATGCCCTGCTGTCCGGCTAGAGCCCTGAGAGCCTGTCCCTTGACGCGGCGGATCTTGTCCAGCAGGGCAGGCATCTTCTGGATCTGCCCCAAAGACAAGGCCGCCTGCAGCTCCGTTAACCGGTAGTTCTGCCCCGCAAAGGCCGGGATCTTCCGCTCCGTGAAACGAAACTGGTACATTGCTCCATCATGGTAGATCACTGCCCGCTGCCACACTTCTTCCGAATCAGTAACCAGCATCCCGCCCTCACCGGTGGTGATCACCTTAGACTGCTGCAGGCTGAAGCAGCCAACGTCACCGAAACTGCCCAGGGGGTTCCCCTTGAAGCTTCCGCCGTTGGCCTGAGCCACATCCTCGATTACTCTGAGATTGTACGTGCGTGCAACAGCGGTGATCCGTTCCATATCGCAGGATATTCCCCGCATGTGCACGGCGATCACCGCCTTGGTGCGAGATGTCACCTTGGCTGCTATGTCCTCGGGATCGATGGTGAGCGAGTCATCGATTTCGCACAGCACAGGTACAGCCCCCACCAGAACCACAGCGCAGGCGGTAGTGATCCACGTGTACGCCGGGATGATGACCTCATCACCTGGGCCCACTCCCACGCCGATCAATGCACAGATGAGAGCTGATGTACCTGAGTTGACGGCCAGGGCATACTTGGTGCCGACGAAGTTGGCATACTCTCTTTCCAGCTGAGCAGTCTCCGATTCTGCAATCCCTTCCGGGACATACCGGAAAACGCGCTTCTTGGCAAGTACCCGCAGGACTCGTTCCTGCTCTTCCCGCCCCAGTTCTTCACCTCCGATGAACTTCGAAACCCAGGGGCGCATGCGTACCGGTTCGCCCCCGTAGAGTGCCAGCTTCAATGTCAGTCCTCCTCCACGTGTCATCACGCCTGCAGGCGGATCGCCGTGGGTACTTCTCCGCCGCGGCAGCCACTTCCTGCCCACTGCCCCTGACGCGAAAAACCGGGAGCAGCTCCCGGTCAGATGAAGCAGTCCAGATCCTGCACTAACGAAGAGAAACGCCCGATATTTTTCACCGCCAGCGCCACCCCCCTACCGAAGCACCGGCGGTCGCTGACAAGGTGGGAGATGGCCACTGTTTCTCCTTCGCCGCCGAACCGTACCTCCTGTTGAGGAAGAACACCGTTCAACCTCACACTGTGAATCGGGATTTCCTGAGGAAGATTCGGCCTGTGCGCGTTGAGCATGGAAGCCAAGCGCTGGGAGGTTCCCGAAGGTATGTCTAATTTTGAGCGTGGGTATGACTCCAACAGCGCCACATCCTGCATCAACCCCGCCACCACATGGGCCGCCATGCGCAGGGCGAGGGCACCGATGGAGAAATTCGAGATGACCGCTCCCCCAAACTGTGCTGCAGCGCAGGCTCTGGCAAAGCCGGCAATGTCATCTTCACTGAAGCCCGTAGTACCGATGATGGGATGGATCCGCCGTTCCAAGCACATATAGAAGTGAGCCTTCGCCGCCGCTGGTGTGGTGAAATCCACGAGGATGTGGGGGGGACGTACGGCACAGAGCTGTGCAAAATCGTGAAAGATCGGGATATCGCGCCTTAGGTCGGGCAACACCACTGACATGGACTTCCCAGCAAGGGACCGGGCCACAACCCCAACTACTTCAATGCCTTCTTCGGCGCTTAGGTAGCGAACGATTTCCCTGCCCGTTCTCCCGGTACCGCCTGCCACCGCGACGCGCACGTGTCCCATTGCTGTCCATCCCCCCGCACCTTCTTTCAACCTGATCCTATGTGCAGGCCTACCTAGTTATGCATGCTGGGCCATGTTTCCGTCCTGCCGCAGATTCCTGACCTGGGCACAGGCCTCCGCCGTCAGTGGGCGGTCGAAACTGCGCAGCCCCGCCAGCCTGAAACCGTGAATGCGAGCCAAGCGTCCCATGTACTGTATGAACTCAATGTTGAGATCCGCTCCCAGGCTGGCATTTTCATAGCGCTGCTCCAACGCCAGCATCATCGTCTCGGACATGCAGGCATAGGCCTGCCCTTCAGCAAAGCCGAAGTTCCATCCCAAGCTGGGGCGGTTGGGCACTTCCACTACGCCGCCGTCAATCACGAGCACATCTGGACGCTGTCGGGCCACGTCGCGGCTGACATTGGCCGGGCGTGACATGTCGCACACCACGGCTCCCCACTTCAGCATATCTGGCTGAATGAGCGCCTCGGGGCTGCTGGTGGCAGCAACCACCACGTCTGCGCTGGGGAGGTGTGTGAATGCATCTGTTGTGAGGACAATGGGAAGCCCCTCCTCAAGCAGGCGTTCAGAAGCCTCCAACCACGTACTGAACTCTGCATCCTGTTCCGGCAGGCCCTGAAGCTGACTGAGATAGTCACCGATGGTGCCCGGGGCAAAAGCCCGCCCCTGCCGCAGGCTGCCGCACAGGTGCTGCAAGATCTGCACAACCACCCTCTGTAGGCGGTATCTGCTCTTCGCGGGATTACTGGGGTTCCCAATCAGAATCATCCGGTGCACATGTTCCGCCAGCAGCGTAGACAAGGCCTTCCCGATGGCTCCTCCCGCTCCGACCACAGCCGCAGTGCTCCGTTCCAGCGGCATCCCTACCTGGGCGGCGGCGGTAGTGACGGCTTCCACTCCGGAAAACACTGTGTAGCTGTTGCCAGTGGTGAGGGCAACATCCACGTGAGGAAGCAGTGAGCGGCCGCCCATTGTCACCACAGAGGTATAGGCACCCAGCCCCACCAGTTTTGCTCCCCGTTCAACAGCCAGGTTCACAGCAGCTTTGATCTCTTCAATGGCTTGTGCTTTGGGCATGGCCAGGAGTTCGTCGGCTGTGCGGGGCACGCAGATGAAATCACCATAGGCGGCAGCGCCGGTGCTGCTCACAACGCGTGTGCTGCCCACCACAAAAGGCTCCACCATATTGTTCCAACGGGAGCTCAGGTCTTGGAGCTGTTCATCAGAGAACACGGCAAGGCTGGCATCGAAGTCACTGTAGTTCGACAGGTCCACAGGATGGACCAGAAAAGCAAAACGCCCGTCTCCCTGCTGCGGCACCGGTTCCGGCTGCACATTGGTAATGGCGCCCGCCGGTGAGGCCGGCTGCGCCGCCGGCGGCTTCCAGCCGATGAGATGGCCGAGCAGATGGGCCGTACTGCGTTGGGCGAGCATGCGCGCCGCCCGATCCACCGCTTCCGCAATGCGGCCGATCTGCTGTTCGGTGATGATAAGCGGGGGTTCAATGCGGATGACGCTGGCTCCATTCAGCGTGGGAGCCACCCGCACGCGTTCCGTGTTGAGAAGATAGGAAGCCACGAGCGGAGTGAGAAACTCCTGTTCCGCCGCGACTCCCAGCAGGCTGTGCGGATAGAGATCCTTGTCGCTGCCGAAATCTACTCCCAGCATCAGCCCGCGGCCGCGGATACCCCTGATGACACTGGGATAGCGTTCCGCCACCTCCACGAGCATACTTTTCAGGAGGCCTCCCTTGGCCCTCACGTCACGGATCAGCGCCCCACCGTTTTCTGTGAGGATCTCCATCACTTTGAGGCCAACCCGGCATCCCAACGTGTTTCCGGCAAAAGTGGAGGAATGCTTGAAACCGAACTCCTCAGTGTACACGTCCGCGGTGCACAGGACAGCCCCGATGGGCAGCAAGCCGCCTCCCAGCGCCTTTGCAATCAGCATCACGTCGGGCGTGACACCCTCCTCCTCACAGGCAAAGAGGCTGCCGGTGCGCCCCAGGCCTGTTTGAATCTCGTCGAAGATGGTGACGACACCGTACTGGGCACAGATGTCCTTCACCTGGCGCAGATACCCTGGGGGCGGTTCCACAATGCCCCCTTCGCCCTGGATCGGCTCTACAATGAACGCTGCCGTCTCTTCCCCGTGTTTCTCCAGGTACTCCCGCAGCGCATCAGCATCACCGTAGCGCACATAGGCGAACCCAGGCAGAGGCGCGCCAAAGGCCCGCTGATACGATGGGTTGCCGGTAGCGGAAAGAGCGCCCAGTGTCTTGCCGTGAAAACTGTTCCTGGTTGACAGTATCCCCATCCTACCCGTCTTCGCGCGGCTGAGCTTGAGTGCGGCTTCCACCGCCTCCGCTCCGCTGTTGACAAATGTCACGTAGGCCATACCCGGGGGCGCAGACTTCACCAACACCTCGGCAAGGGCGCCTGCCGCTTCCAACAGCGAGGGTTGGATGAAGCTGGGTTCCATGCGCTCCTGCACATCCCGTAGAGCTTCCCAGATGCGCGGGGGATTGTAACCGAAAGGCAGAGCCCCGTAGGCTGCAATACAGTCCAAGTATTCGATACCATCTGCGTCGTACAGAAGGCAGCCGCTTCCCCGCACAAAGCGCTTATCCAGCCCCACTTGCACTAGACGCCTGCCCAGATGCGGGTTGATGTACTCGAGATACGGATGCATGATACCCCCCCTTGAGCTTATGTACACATATTTGTGCACATGCCTTATTATACCAGCTGCCTGAGGGAATTACAATTGCGCAGTGTGGACACAGTCTGGAAAATGAGCTATGATCTGCTTAGGCTAGATTATGGGAAACGAGGGGAAACTATCTTGGAGATTATCTGCCGCCCGCTGGCACCGTCTGAGTTTGATTTGGCCCTCGCGGTACGGATGACCGTCTTCGTGGAGGAGCAGAAAGTGCCTGCGGAAGAAGAGCATGATCAACTGGATGCGGAAGCGGCCCACTTTGGCGCCTTTCTTGACGGTAAGATCATAGGCACGGGAAGAGTCGTGGCGCAGGGAACTGCCGCCAAAATCGGCCGCGTGGCAGTGCTCCGCGAATACAGAGGCATGGGTGTCGGCTCTCGCCTCATGAAAACTATGTTGGCGTGGGCGCAAAGCCGCGGCTTTCAAGAGGCGGTCCTGGGCGCACAGTTGCAGGCCATCGGGTTCTACGAACGTCTTGGCTTTGTCGCTGAAGGGGATGTTTTCGATGACGCCGGTATACCACACCGCCTCATGCGCCGATCCTTGCCGTAAGGGGAAGTAGCAATGCGGAAAAAACGCTTCCTGACTGCGTTTCTGCTCTGTGCGGCCCTGCTGGGGGCATGGGCGCAGGCCAGAGCTCAAGTTCAGGTGTTTATCCAGCCGGAGAGCGGGTTTTTGCGAGTCGAGGGCGACATCTCCATCACCCCCACCTCTTCGCGTTTTTTTCTCCGATTGTTCCCCAACGCTCAGATCACAGCACTGTGGACGGAGGGCATCGCCGACTACACCGTTGATCGCGGCCTACTTGGCACGCTGGTAACGGTAACCCTGAACGAGTACGGCAGCACGATGACACTGTCTTTGGGCTACGAGGGTTTCTTGGATTTCGGCGAGCAGGATCCTATCGTCTTAGGCCGGGACGCGCTGTGGTACCCGGAGTTCTCCATCCCCACTGCGGAACCGTCGTTTAACCTCAGCCTGTGGGGAGAATGGCATGCGTTGGCCAGCCCGGAAGGAGGCTACCCTGTGGTGGTCCTGACGCGCGACCCTGAACTGCAGTGGGACACCGCCTTGTCCGGGCGCCAAGTGCAGCACCTGGACAGAAGCAATGTAACGCAGCCTCCATTCTTGGCTCTGCCCCTTCCGGAAGAGGAGCCAGAAGAAGTGCCAAGAGAGGTGCTCGATGCAGAGCAGGCGCCAGAACCAGCACCTCAGCCGGCAGCACCGCAGCCTCAAGTGGCGCTCACGCTGGTATCTGATGCGCGCTACGATGAAGTGAGTAATCTGGTACTCCTGCTGGATCGAGCGATTGCGGAGCGCGATACTGCCGGGCTTAAGGAGCTTATCAGCCCCGCCCTGCAGGCGGACGGCCTTGTGGACTATCTGGCAGCTGCGCCGGTACCGCTGCTGCCTCTGGCCAGCCAGATCCGAGAGCTGGTAGTGCAGGGCCAGGAAAGTTTTGCAGCCGCTACCATGTTCAGCCGCGGCGTGCCTGTGTACGACACGGAAATGCAGTGGAACCTGGACGAGAGCGGCCGCTGGGTGCTGGCCAAGTTCCGCATGCATCCCCACGTGCCCACCGCACCGGACACACTGGCAAGTTCTATTCGGCAGTTTGTGGAGGAGCTCCAGGCGGCAGCGGCCGCGGGCAGCGCTGCTGCAATCGAAGAGAGTCTGGCCGTCAGCGACGCGGCAGAGCGGAAGATGGCCTTGGATTTCCTCCTTGGCCTCAACACCGATGAGCCTTGGGAATTGTTCGTGACATCCCCACAGCAGCCACAAGTGCTCGTCCTCGTAAAGCATACGCCCCGCACCCATGTGGCCCTGGAGCTCGAGCTGGTTCCTGGGCCCACTGGATGGCAGATCGCCGCCTTCAAGGCCCTGCCTGTGGACTAGGATGCGCGGGTGAAAAGAGAGCCGCCAGGGACTTCTGCAGTCCGCTGGCGGCTGCTGCATTTGCGGGTAGATTCCTCACGGGTAGATTCCCCGCAGCTTGATCGCCTGTGCCACCCGCTCGATGGCAATGAGATAGGCGGCAGTACGAAGGTCAACCTCCTCTGCTTGCGCCCGGTCATAGACCTGGTTGAAGGCGGTTACCATCCTGCGCTCCAGTTCAGCGGCCACCTGCTTCTCAGTCCAGCTCAGGCTCTGCAGGCCCTGGACCCATTCGAAGTAGGATACAGTCACGCCGCCGGCATTGGCCAAGATGTCCGGAATGATAATCGTCCCTTTACTGCGCAGGATCTCATCTGCCTCATTGGTAGTGGGGCCGTTGGCACCTTCCGCAATGATCTTCGCCTGGATGCGGTGGGCGTTGCCCGCATGGATCTGGTTCTCCAGCGCGGCCGGCACCAGAATATCCACGGGGACCTCCAAGGCCGCCTCTCTCGGGATTCTCTCCGCGGGGCCTTGATAGTCCATGATGCTCCCTGTCCTCGCTGCCACCGCCTTGATGGCTCGGCAGTCCAGCCCGTCCTCATTGTACAGAGCGCCGTGCACGTCACTCACAGCCACAACCCTGCAGCCCAAGTCCTGCAGAAAAACAGCGGCGTGAGAACCGACGTTGCCGAATCCCTGGACGGCAGCGGAAGCCCCTTCCAGCCGCAACCCAATGCGTTTGGCCAGCTCCATGACGGTGTAGATACAGCCGCGGCCGGTGGCATCGACCCGGCCCACTGAACCGCCGATTTCGATCGGCTTTCCAGTAACAACCGACGGAACCGAATACCCCATATGCATGCTGTAAGTGTCCATCACCCAGGCCATGATCTGCGGGTTCGTGTTCACATCAGGCGCGGGGATATCTTTCTCCGGGCCGATGATGATACTGATTTCGCTGGTGAAGCGCCTGGTCAGCCGCTCCAGCTCACCAATGGAGAGTTTCGTGGGGTCGACTACTACCCCTCCCTTGGCCCCGCCGTAGGGAATGTCCACTACCGCACACTTCCAAGTCATGTTCATGGCCAGGGCAACCACCTCATCCATGGTCACCTCTGGATGGAAGCGGATCCCTCCCTTGGCCGGGCCCCGAGCTAAGTTGTGCTGCACTCGATAGCCGTCAAAAACCTGAATACTGCCATCATCCATCCTCACCGGCACAGAAACACTGAGGATGCGCTGTGGCTTGCTGATCACGTTGCGGATCGACTGGTCGAGCCCCAAACGATCAGCGGCCCGGTTCATAACCTCCAGCGTCACTGCCAGCATGCTCTTCTGGCCGGAACTGCTGTTGTTCCCCTGAAGCATGGATTCAACCTCCTTGTGCAGTCTGCCTTAGAATCCAACACCGCCGCTCACGAAGACACCGGCAAACCTCTGGCTGTCGTGTGGTTCACGAAGGTTGCTCACCCGCACGCCTCCCCGAAAGACGCCCAAGAGGAGGTTCAGCTGCAGGCCCAGTTCCACCTCCCGCCAACTTGCTGAGGATAAGGAGTGCGTTCCAAAAACGTGGGACAGATGGGGGCCGTATTCAGCCCGGGCAAAGAGCTCGACGCTGGGCAAGAACTGTTTCCGCAGTTCTCCACTGACGCGGAGGCCGCGGTAAAGGTTGCAAGTATACTCGGCTCCTTCTGCCGTCCCAACATACCCCACATCACCTACGCCCGCACGGACAGCGAGCTTCATGTCGTCCGTCAGCCGCCACGCTGTGCCCAGGGACACCAAGGCATCGCTTACCGCAAACACAGCCTGGCCTGCATCTCCCGCCGGCATCTTTTTCAGATAAAGGCCTGCCAGCCGTTCAAACCCGGCGCTTCCCAGAACACGGAGGCTGAGGCTGACATCAGCGATCCCCAGGCTCAGCAGCGTGATACCGGCACCTGCTCCTCCCAACTCACCCGTGTAAAGATCCGAATCCACCGAATTAAGATAGAGCAGTTCCCCGCTGAGCCCAAAGGCATCGGCGCTCACAGGCAGCATCAGCAACAGCAGTATGGCAGTGACTATCGTTTTCCGCACAGCAAGCCCCCCCCTCAACCGTTGACAACCCTTGGTTGTACCGCCCTCTTATTCCTCCACAACATCAGGCAGTACAGGGCCCAACAGCAGAGAAACCCTGCAGCGACGCGCGGTGCCAGCAGCAAGATGACGGGTACCCCCACCGCCGCAAAAAGAGCCGTATCTTCAACAAGAGCATGGCACAGGGCAATGAAAACCCCGATCAACCGCACTTCTCGTGGGCTGACCCTACCTTCATCGATATAAGAGATGATGACACCCGAGCCGAAGGCCAGGCCGAAAAAGACGGCTACCACCACTGGGAAGGCGCCTTCTTCACTCAAGCCCACCCACCGGAACAGCCCAGACGCAGCGCGATTGATCCGCTCCAAGATGCCGCTGGCACCGGCTGCTTCGAGGATGATCATCAAAGGAATGACAATACGGGCAACGGACCACACGCCGAGCAGGCCCTGAATCAGCCCCTCCCACAGCACCGCCATCACAGTACCCTCCCAGCAATGAAGCCTGCCGCCAGCGACACGCCCACCCGGAGCGGCAGAACGGCCGAGATAGGGGTCCCGGCTCGCCTACTCACCGCGATTTCTACCAACAACGAGTGAGCAAAGCCGAGCATGATGGCAAGGACAGCCACTTCCCTCGGAGCAAGGTTGAGAGCCAGAATGCTGCCTACTGCGGCATAGAGGTTGACGAAGTACCCGCTGATAAGCACCAACGCTGCGTCTGCAGACAGGCCGAACACTCTCATGAGGGGCGCACCGACTGCGGACACCTCCGCCAGTACACCGCTTTCCTTGAGCACAGTGACTACGATAGTGCTCGGCACGATGATTTTGGCCAACTCGAGCGTAGTCTTGATACCCTTGACAGCGCCGCGTTTGATCACAGCTGCGTTAACTTGCTGCGCCACTTGCGTCATCTCCTGTGGTTATATTTTACACTCATAACAAATTTTCCTGCTGAAGCAGCTTGCGCATGTCAGCGGGAAGCGGTACCCTCAGTTCCACGCTTTCTCCACTGCGGGGATGAACGAAGCTCAGCCTCCAAGCGTGGAGAGCCTGCCGCGCTATTACTGGCGAAGGCGTGCCGTAAAGGGGATCGCCCACGAGCGGGTGCCCAATCGAGGCCATGTGTACCCGAATCTGATGAGTGCGGCCTGTGCCCAGGCTCACCGCGGCCAAAGACCAGTCCGCTCCGCGGCGCACCACCCGGTACTCCGTATACGCCGGCCTGCCCTGAGGCCTGCAGCCGCGACGAATGCCGCCTTCTTCCAGCCGTCCGATCGGCAGGGTGATGGTGCCGGCATCTTGCTCTATGCGCCCCACGACTACAGCTAGGTACTCCCGGCGCAGCTCGCCCCTCTGGCGCTGGCGCACCAAGTGATCGAGGGAATACGCTTCCTTAGCAATGAGGATTAAACCGGAGGTGTCTTTATCGAGGCGATGAACCAAGCGCACCTTGGCCGCCAAATCGCGCTGAGCGAAGTACGAAGCTATGCCGTTGGCCAGGGTGCCTTGTCGATAGCTGCCCGTGGGATGGACGGGGATGCCCGGTGGTTTGTTCACAGCGAGGAGGAAATCGTCTTCATAAACAATATCGAGGGGCATCTCTTCCCCCACCAGAGCGGTTCCTTCTTCGTTGAACACAATCTCAATCACATCACCAGCACACACGCGGCGGGTGATGAAGTCACGCCTGCCGTTGAGGAATACCCCTCCCCCATTCTTCATGCGCCGGAGCATGCCCCGGCTCAGGTTCAGCCGGCCGTAGATTATCTCTTTGATCATCATGCCCTCTTCATGAGGCAGGACAGTAGTTACGAGGCGGTTCCGTACTGGTTCAGACATAGATCATCTTCACGGTCATGCCGCCGTCAATGGTGAGATTAGTGCCCGTGATGAACCCCGCTTCCGGAGAGGCCAGGTACAGGCAGGCGTGGGCAATATCGGCAGGTACACCCGCCCTGCCCACCAGGTGCTGGCTGTGGTCCTCAGGAGTAAGAATCTCATTGGGGTTGGTCACAATCCACCCTGGGCTGATGCAGTTCACCCTGATGCCGTACTGCCCGAGCGATGCAGCAAGGCCATGGGTCAGAGCAACTATGCCACCCTTCGAGGCAGAGTAGGCCTCCGTGTTGGGCTCAGACATGAAAGCACGCGTGGACGCAATGTTGATGATGCTTGCCCTTCCCTGCTTCAGAGCCGGCAGCAGGTATTTTACAGTCAGCACCGCCCCCCGCAGGTTGGTGTTGAGCACCAAATCCCATTCGGAGACCGTCAGCTGTTCCAAGGGCTTCGTAATCCCGATACCCGCGTTGTTCACCAAAACATGCACCGGCCCCAGTTTCTCCACGGCTTGGGCAAACGCTTCGATATCCTCAGGGTGGGAGATGTCTGCTCCATATGTGAAAAACGCTCCCTCCCCGGAGCTGCGCTGCAGCCCGGGTGGGAAGTCTTTGTCCAATGCCACCACCCGGTCTCCCTTGCTGAGAAACGCCTGGCAGATGGACGCGCCGATGCCGCGCTTCCCACCGGTAACCACTACTGTACGCTTATCCACGGCTTACCCTCCTTGTCTTTACCCACAGTGCCACTATCGTTCCCAACAGGATCAGGGCGAACACGCTGGTTGCCACCACTACCACGGTGGCTCCGGGCGGAGCCCCGAGATAGTAAGATATGTAGAGGCCTGTTACCGCGGAAAACAAGCCGATGGCAGCTGCAGTGGCCATCAGAGGCACTATCCGCTTTGTGAGTAGGGAACCGGCCGCGGCGGGGGTGATCAGCAGTGATACCACCAGCACCACGCCCACCGCCTGAATAGAGATGACGATGGCAGCCGCCACATTCACCAGCAGGATGCTCTGGACAAGCGTGACGGGAAAACCCGCCGCTTCCGCTCCCACCGGGTCAAAGGAAACCATCACAAAACGGGGGAAGAATGCCAGCATGACGAGGAGTATAACTGCAGCCGCACAGGCAATCAGGTAGATCTCCTGGGGCTGAATAGCCATCACTGAACCAAGGAGCAGGCTGTTCAAGTCACCAGCAAACCCCGGCATTGCAGACAGCACAATCACGCCCACCGCAAAAAAACCTGTGAACAAAATGGCCAACGCCGTGTCATTCCGCACGCGGCTGACCCGGGTCAGCAGGACGACGCCCAAAGCGGTCACCAAGGCAAAGGCCAAGGCACCCGCATAGAGATTGGCGCCCAACAGCAGAGCGATTGCACTCCCTGTAAAGGCTGTGTGGGCGATGGCATCTCCCATGAAAGCCAACCCTTTCAGCACGACGAACGTGCCCACGATAGCAGCGATGACAGCAATGATGCCTGTTCCCAGAAAGGCTCTGGCCATAAAGGAGAACCGGAACGGTTCCACCAGGGTCTCAATGCTCATGGATGACCACCTCGCCAGTATCCCTGATTGATGGGAAATGCCGGGAAAAGAGAGCAGTGAGCAGCTCTCCAGTCATAACTTCCCGGGGAGGCCCCACCGCCACAACCTCGTTTTTCAGTGCCAGTACCTGGTCAAAGCATTCTGTCAGGCAGTCCAAGTCGTGCGTGGCGATCACGATTGTCCGCCCCTCTTCTCGGAGATCGATCAATGTTTCTGCCAGTTCATGCTGGGCACGAGCATCAAGGCCGGTGTTAGGCTCATCAAGCAGGATTATATCAGCTTCTTGGGCCACAGCACGGGCCAGGAAGACGCGCTGCCGCTGCCCACCACTCAGCGAACCTATCTGTGTATTCGCCAGGGGTTCTATGCCAAACTGGGCAAGCGCGGCACGCACGCGCTCGCGGTCGCGCCCGTCCAACCGCCCCCACAGTCCCCGCCGCAGCCAGCGGCCCTGCATGACCACGTCCCAAACTGTGATGGGAAAGCTCCAATCCACTTCCTCTCCCTGCGCCAGATAAGCAATGCGCCGCCGCACCGCCTGCGGATGCCGGCCGAAGACTCTCACTTCACCCGCAGCCGGTGCCACCAAACCCACCAGCGTCTTGAGCAGTGTGGACTTTCCGCCGCCGTTGGGCCCGATCACAGCTGCCAGAGAGCCCGGCGCAAGCCTCCAGCTCACGTCCCGGATCACCGGGACTGGGCCGTACCCAGCAGCCAGTTTGTGAACTGCTATTGCATATGCTGTTGCGGAACCGCTCATCGCAAGGCCTCCACCAGCACGCGGCCGTTGTGCCGCATCATATCGATATACGTCGGAATTTCCTCTGTTAAGGTCGCACTGTACAAGAACCGCACCTCGCCCCCCAGTTCCGCGGCAACTGCCTGCATGTAGCGGGTGCCCCCTGAAAACTGGGGCTCGGCGAAGACGATCCTTCTCGGCCTGTCCGCCAGCAGATTAGCCAGGGCGGCCATGTCCCGGGCTGTGGGTTCGCGGTCTGGATGAGCAACCAAGAACTCTACGGCAGTGAAACCGTAACGCTGAGCAAAATAGGCAAAAGCGTTGTGGTAGGTCACCAAGAGGCGGTTCTCGGCCGGGATTTCCGCCAGCGCCGCCAGCAGCCACCGATCTAGTTCCCACAGCTGTTCTACATACGAATCGGCTCTCTCGCGATACTCTTGGGCGTGCTCAGGATCGAGCGTCATCAGCGCCTGAACAATCCTCTCCACATAGTGGACAGCATTGGGCACACTCAACCAGAAGTGAGGGTCTCCGCTTTCATGGTGCACGCTGTGGCTCGGCCCCGGAAGGGGCTCCAACCCTTCGGCAAGCTCAATCACGGGAAGCCCGGCAGGAGCAGCACTGGCCACAAAACCCTGCAGCCACTCCTCATAGCCGGCACCGTTCACGAACAGCACATCGGCAGCAGCCAAGCTGCGCGCATCGTGCGGAGTAGGCTCCCACGAGTGCGGGTCAGCCGTGGCTGGAACCAGCGATCTCACTTCCACCCTGCCTCCGCCCACCTGGCGGACAAAATCTGCGATCACGGCGAACGATGCCGCCGCCTTGAGCGGGCTCCCTGCCGCAGCGGCTGCCGCTCCCAACACCAGCCAGACAGCGGTTGTCAGCAGTACTATGCGTTTTATCAGCTCCACCCCCCGGTAATACTATATCACTCCTGGTTGGGCCCGTAAACCGCCCAGGCCGCTGCCCGATGGCAGCGGCCCAGTGACCAAACAAGGCTGGCTGATCACTTGATCAGCTTCCGCACCACCGCTGCGGCAGGCCGCAGGCCGGCCACAACCAGGACCGCCACTGCGGCACAGGTGCCCAGCCGGCCGCCTACACCCGGCAGGCAGTCCCGCGCAGCGTACATGAGCAGGCCACAGAGTGCACTGCAGGCGGCCACGCCCGGGCTGCCGGGCAAGATGTCCCAACCAGACATCGCAGCGTAGGAGGCGCAGGCACAGACAGCGGCCAGGTATGCACCCTCCCGGTGGAGAGGCGGCAGCAGCAGGCCTGCTGCCAGAGCGACGGCGGCCGATGCCTGTACGCTCGACCAGCGCAGCCACTTTCTGGCGGCAAAGCTGCCCAGCCCGGCAGCAGCACCGCTGAGCACACTCAGCAGCACCATCAGGAGCTCACTCCCCACAACAGCAGTGTCAAGAGCACGGCAGCGGCAGCCATGGTTCCCAGCCGGCCGCCCACGCCTTCGAAGATGCCGTGCACCGCCTCGTAGATGCATCCGGCCAGGAAACCAGCGAACACTACCAAGCCCAAACTTGGCAGTACAGCCGGTGAACTCATGCCCACAAACGCCCCTGCATACGCCGGCAGATCAAGACTCCGTCCCCGCAAGAAAAACGCAGCGCCCAGGCCCACCGCGCCTGAGGCGGCGACCACGCCCAAGAGCGTCTCCTGTGCCAAGATATATGTGGCGGCTGCTCCCCCTGCTGCCGCCAGCCCGGACAGCACAAAGGCGGCGCACGGCCCAGGGCACCGCTCCGGCCGGTAGGACTCTTTGATACCAAAGGCCGCCAGGATGACGCACAGTACCGCACAGGCCCAGTTAAGGCCTGGTGCACGGACAGTGTACTGCCACAGGCCCACAGAAGCCGGGATGAGCATTACCAACCCTCGCCAGTTCAACGGCCTTACCCACCCTTACTACGGAAGATAACTTGTCAGACACACTCCAGCGCTGGACAGCTCATACCAATCCAGGCAGGCCGGTATGAGAGCACTCTGCCCCCTGCGAAGTCCAAGGCGGCCGCCGTCCCATTCCACCACAGCTTGTCCTGTGATGGCCGTCAAAATGTGGAACCGGCCGCTGAGAGGGACACGAACGCGTTCAAGCGCTGCTGGGCTCACGTCCATTCTGAAGTACCTCTCGCAGCGCGCTTTCTGATAGTCCAAAGAGCGAGCTTCACTGGAGAAGTCGATCACGTCCAGCGCTTTCTCGATGTGCAGCTCTCTCCCCCGTCCCTTCTCATCTACCCTATCCCAATCATAGACCCGATAGGTCGTGTCGGAGTTCTGCTGAATCTCCGCTACTACCACTCCTCGGAGCAGGGCGTGGACCATACCGGCAGAAATGGGGAACACATCCCCCGGCTGCACCTCCACGCGGTTCAGGCACTCCACTACAGCTGGCCCTCCAGCCTTGAGTGCGCGAGCAAAATCGTCCTTGGTTACACCGGGTTTGGTGCCCCAGATGATGGCACCGCCCGGCTCGCTGTGCACCACATACCAAAGCTCAGTCTTACCTAGTTCGTCCCCCTCGTGTGCGGCGGCATAGGTATCGTCAGGATGAACCTGAACCGAAAGGTCATCTGCCGCATCAATGAACTTGAACAACAGAGGGAACTTGTCCAGCGTCGCAGTGTCCCCTAAAAGCTCCGAGCCATACATGTGCAGGACCTCGGCGATGGTGCGCCCGGCCAGCGCGCCCTGATCGACCACGCTCATCCCGTGGGCGTGAGCGGCAACATCCCAGCTCTCCCCGATCATGCCCGGGGGCAGATCTCGGCCAAACAGCTGGGCGAGCTTCCGGCCGCCCCAGATCTTCTCCTTGTAGATCGGATGAAAGGTCAATGGATAGAGCTTGGGCTTACTGCTTTCCAAGGTTTTCACCACCCAAGCGTTTCAGCAGCGCCTGCCGCTTTTCCTCGAAGCCCGGCTTGCCCAGAAGGGCGAACATGTTGGACTTGTAGGCCTCAACTCCCGGCTGATCGAACGGGTTGACCCCCAGCAAATAGCCGCTGATGCCGCACGCCTTCTCGAAGAAGTAGATCAGTGCACCGAGGTAGAACGGAGTCAGCTCAGGCACCCGCAGGACCAAGTTGGGGACACCGCCGTCGGCATGGGCGAGCAAAGTCCCTTGGAAAGCCTGATAATTCACATACGACATGCCTGTACCAGCCAGATAGTTGAGCCCGTCTATATCTTCCCAACCTCCTGGGATCTGGACGTCCGCGCGCGGACGATCAACCCACACTACAGTCTCCAGCAGGTTCCGCATCCCGTCCTGGATATACTGGCCCAGGGAATGCAGATCAGTGGAGAAGATCACGCTTGAGGGATACAGCCCGCGCTGATCTTTGCCTTCGCTCTCGCCGTAGAGCTGTTTCCACCATTCAGCAAAATACTGCAGCGCCGGCTCATAGCTGACCAGTATTTCCACCAGCTTGCCCTTGCGGTGCAGGATATTACGGAGAGCTGCATAGCGGTAGGCATCGTTGCTGTCAAGTTCCGGCTTGCCGTACCACTCGCGAGCCGCGGCTGCCCCCGCCATCAAGCGGTCGATGTCGGTCCCCGCCACCGCTATCGGCAGCAGGCCCACGGCCGTGAGGACAGAGTACCGCCCACCAACATCGTCTGGAATCACAAAACGTTCATAGCCCTCTGCCGCTGCAAGGTTGAGCAGTGCGCCCTTGGCTTTGTCAGTAGTGGCATAGATCCGCCGGCGCGCCCCTTCCCTGCCGTACCGCTTCTCCAACAGCTCGCGAAAGATCCGGAAAGCAATGGCAGGTTCTGTGGTGGTACCAGACTTGGAGATGACGTTCACAGAGAAGTCTCGATCACCGATCAGCTCGATCAGATCGTTAATATACGTGCCGCTGATGGCGTTGCCGGCGAACACTATCTGAGGAGTTCCCCTCTTCTCCTCAGGCAGCAGGTTATAGAACGAATGGGACAGCGCCTCGATAACAGCCCGGGCTCCTAGATACGAGCCGCCGATCCCGATCACAACCAGGACGTCAGAATCCGCTTGAATGCGCGCCGCCGCTTCTTTGATCCGGCGGAACTCATCTCGATCGTAATTCACTGGCAGGTCGACCCAACCCAAAAAGCTGCTCCCTGCGCCGGTACCCTGGTGAAGCCGATCATGGGCCAGGCGGACTTCCGGCGCGAGCCGGCGGATTTCCTCTTCTTTCACAAAAGGAAGCGCATGTGTATAGTCAAAACGCAGTTGCTCCAACACTGAGACTCCTTTCCTTGCTGAATGAATTACTCTATGAACTACGACAGGACGAGCAAAATCACCTTCCCCCACCGCGGCCAATCGGTTATAATGTAGTCAACCGAGGTGATGGGCATGCAGTATGTTGCAGTAATTGGTGCAATGGACGTGGAAGTCACAGGTCTGCGAGAGAGGCTGCAGGATGTGCAGGCCGTACCAAACTCGCTGGGTATTTCCCTCTGGAGCGGTGCCTGCGGGGGAACCCCTGTCCTGCTAGCACAGTGCGGCATCGGTAAAGTAAATGCGGCCCTCTGCACACAGTACCTGGTTGACCATTTTCCTGTCTCGGCCGTGATCAACAGCGGTGTAGCGGGTGCCCTTCATCCCGGTGTGAAGATAGGCGACTTGATTGTCTCCGAAGCCGCCATGTACCATGATTTTGATGTCCGGTACTTCAACTATCCACGCGGTGTCATTCCCCAGCTGGCCACAAGCCGTTTCCCCGCGGATGAACGGCTCACCAAGCTGGCGATGGAGCACAGCAGGCGTGTGATGGGCGCCGCGCGTGTGCACTGTGGTTTGATCGTCTCAGGGGATCAGTTTGTGGCGGCCGGCAGCAGCAAGCGGGACATCCTCAGCTGGTTCCCTGATGCGCTGTGCGTGGAGATGGAAGGGAGCGCCGTTGCTCACGCCGCCTTCCTGAACAGAGTGCCGTTTGTCATCTTGCGCGCAGTATCAGATCAGGCTGGTGACACAGCCCCTGCGGAATTCGATGCATACCTGGCAGAAGTCATCCCTGCCCTCAATACGGTTGTGACGGGGATGGTTACTGAGCTTTAAGGCTCGCTTTGCTCACCGCCACGCCAGGCGATGAACTTAAGAATCGCTGTGCTTAAGGCCTGAGCCACGTTCTGCCGGAAGCCCTCGTCGAGGAGCTTCTGCAGATCCTGCTCGTTCGTGATGAAGCCGATCTCCACCAGCAGCACCGGTGGTTTCGCTTTGAGGAGCAGCAGGTTGTTTCTGGGCACCACGTAATCGTGGTTCAGCTCCTGCACTCGCTCCAGTTCCTCCAAGGTGATCTGAGCGTATATCCGATCAATGTACGAACCCTCCATATAGAAGACGATTGCTCCGTGCTCAGATTTGGACCGCGCTGCGTTAGTATGAACGCTCATGCCCACATGAGCCTGGTTCATAAGCTGGAAACGGCCGAGGAGATCTCGTCTGTGCCGAGTGCCGTTCTCGACGAGATGGCTGACGTCACGGTCGCTGTCTCTGGTCAGTCCCACTTTCAGCCCTGCCCTTTCCAAGATGTCGCGCATCCGCAGTACAATGTCGAGAGTAAAATGCTTTTCATAGATCTCATCTCTGCCGATGCCGCCCGGATCGATACCCCCGTGTCCCGGATCGAGCATCACGTCGTAGAGGATGTTGCTGGGCAGTGCGTTGAGAGTATAGACGGCCAGCGGCAGTGATCCGTAATAAATGAGGGCGGCTGCCCCAATCAATAAAACAGCGCCGGCCAAGATCCAGCGGCGCGTTATTATGAAGATGTACGGGCGCGGCATAAACGCTCCTCCTCTATCGAAACCTATTGTATCTATACTCTCGATGCTGGGTAACTAGAATCAAGGAGGGATAGGAATGAAGATTCTCGGGTTTGTCCTGGCACTGTTGTTAGTTTTCTCCCAAGGCGCAGCGGCCAAGTCTCCAGATGCCTTGCTCAGTGACGCTGTGATGGTCCTGCGAGACATTGCAGCGCAGCCAGATAACGCCCCGCTTAAGTATCTACTGCGCAACGCCCACGGTGTGGCAATTTTCCCCGATGTGATTCGGGTGGGCCTGGGGCTCGGCGGGAGATACGGAGAAGGCCTGCTGTTAAGGCGTGATCCGGAGACAGGCCTGTGGTACGGCCCTTACTTCATCGACATCAAGGGCCTGTCGTATGGAATTCAGGTGGGAATCCAGTCCACGAGCCTGGTGCTGGTAATCACCAATGAGCGGGGGATCAGCAACCTGAGAGACGGCACGGTGACCTTGGGCGGAAGCTTGTCGGTCGCAGCGGGGCCGGTCGGGCGTTCTGCAGAAGCAGGCACAGATATCGAGCTCACAGCTTCGATCTACAGCTATTCCATGAGCCGCGGCATCTTCGCCGGGTTGTCCTTGGAAGGAGCCGTCATCAGCAACAACACCGGTACAAACCGCCTGTACTGGCAGGAGGAACTCACACCAGAGGAGATCCTGGCGCGACAGGCAGATACCCCTGGAGTCCTGTCCTTGGTAGAAGAGATTCTGGATATAGTTGAGTGAAGATAGCTGAGCAAGAAGAATCCCGGGAGCGTCCACAAACTCCCGGGATTTTTTGCGTTTCTTTCTCGCTCATTACTTCTGCTGCTTGGCCCACGAATCACGCAGCAGTACCGTGCGGTTGAACACCAGATGCTCTGCAGTCGTATCCGGGTCTACGCAGAAATACCCGATCCGTTCAAACTGGAAGCGGTCAAAGGGCTTGGCAGTGCGCATGCGTGGCTCTACCCTGGCATCAGTGATGATCTCCAGCGAGTTGGGGTTGAGGTTGTCCATGATGTCCCCTTCCTCTGGATCCTCCTTGGCGAAGAGATGGTCGTACAGGCGCACTTCAGCTGGAAGCGAGTGTTCCGCCGACACCCAGTGGATGGTGCCTTTCACCTTCCGGCCATCAGGTGCGGAACCTCCTTTTGTCTCCGGGTCATAGGTGCAGTGTATCTCAACGATACTCCCGTCGGAGTCTTTCACCACATCAGTGCACTTGATGAAGTAGGCGAAGCGCAGCCGCACTTCCCGCCCGGGGGCCAGGCGGAAGAACCCCTTGGGTGGATCTTCAGCAAAGTCATCCTGCTCGATGAAAATCTCCCGCGCGAACGGTATCTGCCGGGTCCCGGCGGCAGGGTCCTGTGGGTTATTCACAGCCTCCAGGTACTCTACCTGCCCTTCAGGGTAGTTGGTGATGACTACCTTCAGCGGCCGCAGCACGGCCATCGTCCGCTCAGCTCGCTGATTGAGATCTTCGCGCAGGCAGTGCTCGAGCAGTCCGTAATCCACCACGCTGTTGGCCTTGGCCACGCCGATGCGCTCGCAGAAGTCGCGGATGGCCTCCGGCGTATAACCTCTCCGCCTCAGCCCCGAGATAGTGGGCAGGCGTGGGTCATCCCAGCCGCGCACCACGCCCGCTTCCACCAGCTGCAGCAGCTTCCGTTTGCTCATCACCGTGTATGTGAGGTTGAGGCGGGCAAACTCAATCTGCTGAGGATGCGGGCCGTCAAAGACCTGATCGAGGATCCAGTCGTACAGCGGCCGGTTGTTCTCAAACTCCAGCGTACAGATGGAGTGAGTTATACCCTCCAAGGCATCAGACAGGCAGTGCGTAAAGTCATACATCGGATAGATGCACCATTTGTCTCCGGTGCGGGGGTGGCTCACGTGCCGGATGCGGTACAGGATGGGGTCCCGCATTACCACGTTGGGCGACGCCATGTCAATCTTGGCGCGCAGCACGTGCTCGCCGTCGGCAAACTCTCCCCGGCGCATCCGTTCGAACAGCTCCAGGTTTTCCTCCACGGAGCGGTTCCGGTATGGGCTCTCCTTACCGGGCTCCGTGAGGGTACCGCGGTACTCCCGGATCTCATCCTGGCTGAGGCTGTCCACGTACGCTTTACCCTGCTTGATCAGATCAACCGCATACTCGTAGAGTTTATCGAAGTAGTCGGAAGCGTAGTAAAGGTGTTCACCCCAGTCGAAACCGAGCCAGCGCACATCCTCCTTGATGCTGTCCATGTACTTCTTGTAGTCCCGGGTCGGGTTTGTGTCATCAAAACGCAGGTGGCATCGGCCCCCGTAGTCTCTGGCCAGGCCAAAGTTGAGGCAGATGGACTTGGCGTGCCCGATGTGCAGGTACCCATTGGGCTCCGGTGGAAACCGGGTGACAATCGTATTATGTTTGCCGGAAGCAAGATCAGCGTCGATGATCTCCCGGATAAAGTTAGAACGGGCCGTGTTATTATCCATGAGCTGTATCAACTCCTCAAGCTAGTGTACTCTCCACTTCATCACCGGGAACCTGCCAGTTGGTATGGAATGTCCCCGGGCGGTCGATGCGCTGGTAAGTATGGGCCCCGAAATAGTCCCGCTGCGCCTGGACCAAATTGGTCCACAGCTGGGAAGTGCGGAGGCTGTCAAAATAAGCCAGGGCCGAAGCAAAGGCCGGTACCGGCAGCCCGTGCTCCACAGCGGCGCTTACCACCTGCCGCCACTGCCGCTCCGCCCCTGCCACTGCCTGGGCGAAGTAGGGCGCAAACAACAGGTTTTCCAGGTTCGGGTCGGCATCGTAGACTTTCTTGATGCGGTGCAGGAACTGGGCACGGATGATGCACCCGCCGCGCCAGATCATGGCCAGCACGCCCAGTCTCAAGTTCCACCCGTACTCGGCAGAAGCCCTGCGCATCAGGTCAAATCCTTGAGCATAAGCGCAGATCTTGGAAGCAAAGAGCGCCGAGCGGATCGCAGCCAAGAACGGCTGCCTGTCCACAACTGCGCGGCTCTCGGCAGCCCCGAATATGGCCTGCGCCTTTTCCCGCTGGCTGTGGGCACCGGAGATGATGCGGGCGGAAACAGCCTCGGCAATGGTCGGCGCCGCCACTCCCAGGTCCAAGGCCACTTGACTGGTCCACTTGCCGGTCCCTTTTTGCCCTGCGGCATCGGATATCAGCTCCACCAAGGGCTTTCCCGTCTCCGCATCCAGCTTGCCCAGGATGCGTTCGGTGATCTCAATCAGATAGCTCTCGAGCTCACCTTGGTTCCATTCCGCGAATACGGCCTGCATCTCCTTGGCGGTCATGCCCAGAAGGTTCTTCATCAGGAAGTAGGCCTCGGCAATCAGCTGCATATCAGCATACTCAATGCCGTTGTGGACCATCTTGACAAAATGCCCGGCCCCATCAGGCCCGATCCACTCACAGCAGGGATCACCGTCCACGTGCGCTGCGATAGCCTGGAAGATGGGCTGGATCTCAGGCCATGCCTCTTGGGCGCCACCCGGCATAATGCTGGGCCCGTGCAGGGCGCCCTCCTCGCCTCCAGAAACACCTGCACCCACAAACAGGATGCCGTGTTCCCTCATCTGCTGCACGCGGCGAGTGGTGTCGGTGTAGAGAGAGTTGCCTCCGTCGATGACGATGTCGCCGGGTTCTAGGTACTTCACCAATTCTTGCAGGATATCGTCCACCGGCCTGCCCGCTTTCACCATGAGCATGATCCGCCGCGGCCGCTTCAGCACCTGGGCTAACTCCTGGAGCGAATATGTACCGATTACCGGAAGCCCCCTCGCCCGGCCGTCCAGGAAGGCCCTTACCTTCTCTGTCGTGCGGTTGAACACGGCGGTGGTGAAACCCTTCCCCGCCATGTTCAGCACAAGGTTTTCTCCCATCACCGCCAGCCCGATCAGTCCTACATCTGCTTTACTCATGCGTTCTATCCTCCCTGCTGCTGATAATCCTATCGATGAGCGGTTCTAAGATGCTCTGTCTGTCGTGCAGCCAGGCCAACACTGCCATGTTCTCAGCGGCACGGTTGTCCAGCCCTAGGTCAAAAAAGTAAGCCGCAAACAGCACCTGAATCATGTAAGCTACATATACAAAGGCATACCCTTCCCATCGCGTTAGAGGATACGCCGCCGTGTAACTGCGGATCAGTTCCTGTACGAACAAGTCCCAGCATTCTCTCACTGGTTCCTCAAAGCAGCTGGAAAGCACCGCCGTGGCGCAGTAGCACAAGTCAAAAATGCGCGCCTCCGTCCTGGCCATGGTGAAATCCAGCATGCCCACCACCTCATCTCCAACAAAAATGACGTTGCCGGGATGCGCGTCCCTGTGGATGAGCTGGCGGGGCAGCCCGTCATAGAGGTTGGCACACTCTGAGATGCTCTCGCCGATGTCCTCCAGGCGGTTGCGGAGATCACCGCTGATTCCCCTCCGCACCGTGGGCCAAGCCCATGAGATCACCTCAGTATACAGATTCTGGGAAGGGAACTCATCGGCCCGAGGGTAATCTGCCATGGCCGCATGGAGCCTGGCCAGAAAGGCTCCGAGGGCCTTTGCTTTTTCCAGGTCAGTGGGAGCAACCTCATTTCCCGGTGACCCCTCCACGTACGGGTAGAGGACATACACCTCGCCGCCGTAGTGAGCCCAGGGCACATTGTCCTGGCTGAGTATGGGCGGCAGAACGGGAAGCCCTCGCTCCTTCAGCCATGTCAGGAGGTTATACTCCTCCCACACTGTGGCGTGATCAGCTCGGCGTTTGAGAGTGTATGCTTCGCTCCCATACTCCACGCGCCACACTTTGGCAGTGAGCTGCTGCAGAGGTGCTTCAGCAAACTGTTGACCCCATTTTGCAAGGACAGCACGCATTGCAATCCCCCTAATCTGCAAGGTGGCGAGGCGGTTGGCCAAGCTTTGTATGCAGAGCTTCTTCTCGTTTCTTCACGATCCTGTTCGCGATATCCTCCACAGCGTGCATAATCCACATGTAGGTGAGTGTACCCGGCTCATAATTAGCCTCGCCGAAGGCATGTACTCTACCTTGACGCTGAAGTTCTACCGCTTGCGCAAACCCCTGAGGGGACCGGCTCTCATAGACGGCAAATGTCCGGCCGCCATTCTGGTTGACCAGAGAGAAAACCGGCACATCGCTGGGCCCGTCGGCGATGTAGATCATGTTCTGGAAAGGAATACGCCGGTCTTCACGGGGTATGTTGCTGTTCACGTCGATCTCCGGGAACTTGTTCACGCCTTTGTTGATCTCAAAGATAGCCCTCGTCTTGGTGGTGTTGTCCAAGACATAGCCAATATCCTGGATGACAAGCGGCCCCGGGAGGGGCTCAGCCTCCTCATTACTGAGGAAACCGGGGCCTGGGAGGTACTCCACAAACTCACAGCCCCAAACACCGTCCACATACGGCGCTATGGCGCTGCCCAAGATCATCTGCCGGAGCCCAGTACTGACAATGTAGTGTTCCACGCGAATATCGTGCCTTTGATACACCGGATTATTACTGATGCGCTCCTTCACAGCCGGGAAAAACTCGGGCAGGCCTGGGTAGAACTTCAGCTCCCTTCCTAGTTCCCTCAAGAGAGCATTGTTCAACCCCGGAAACCTCCCGGACCGCACATAACTGAGGATGTGGTTCAGATAGATGCTGTCGTGAGATACCAGCTCCGCGCCAAAGCGGCGCAGGTAGCCCGGCAGCGCCTGCACCTCTCGCCAGAACGTCTGCCCATCGATGCCGAAATGGCGAAACAAAGGCTCCTGCATGTAGCCTGGGATCAGAGTCTTGTCGAAGTCCCAGATCACAGCAATTTCAGTCTGGCGAAACACATCCGGCGTCATAGTCTTCCTCCTCAGCGAGACACACTGTCAGGGGATCGCCAAGGCTGATGCCTGCCAGATCCACACGGCATCCCCTGGCAAACACCCTTACGCCCTGTGCATGCGCGCAGCGCAGCGCCTTTGCAAAGGCAGGATCAATGTGATCAGCAGGGCCAAACCATCGAGCATCGGCACGCTGCGCCACAAACAGCACCGCCGTTTCAAACTCGCCTTCTTGCTGCAGCGACGCCAACTCCAGGACGTGCCTGCGGCCGCGAGCAGTAACGGCATCGGGAAACAGCGCCCGGTGGTTGTGCACCAACGTTACACTCTTCACTTCCAACAGCAGGCGCCTGCCATCGGCGCGCTGGAGGAGAAAGTCCCAGCGCGACGAGGAGTGCGCATACTCACCGCGTACCAGCTCCCACTGGTCAAACTCGGGCAGAGCGTGGGCAGCGAGAGCCTTTCCCACCAATGAGTTCACCAACACGGACTGCAGAGATACCAGGCACTTACTCTCCGGGTCTTGAGCCAAGACAGCAGACCACTGCGTCCTCCGGTTGGGATTGCGGCTCTGGCTCAACCAAAGCGGAGCCCCTGGGAACAGCAGCTCCCGCAGCCGCCCAGGGTCAGCCAAGTGCGCTTCTATCACTTCCCCATTCTCTACCAACGCACATCGAAGCAGAAAACGGTTGGGGCGGGCAAGGAATACCGCCTGGTGAAGGGGGCCGAATGACACCCGTACCATCGTCAACGCGCCTTGGCTGCCACCTCTTCAGCAAGCCTGCGGATGAAGTCCGTGAACGGCATTGGCCCCAGATCGCCCTCTTTGCGTGAGCGGACACTTACGGTGCCTTCACTGGCTTCCCGTTCACCCACGATCAAGAGGTACGGTATGCGCTCCAACCGGCCCTCCCTGATCTTGTACCCGATCTTCTCATCGCGCTTGTCCGCCTCGGCGCGGAAACCAGCTTGCCGCAGCTCGGTGACCAGCTTGTCTGCATATTCGGCCTGATTGTCGCTGATCGGCAGTATCCGTGCCTGCACAGGCGCCAGCCAAGTAGGCAGCGCTCCTGCGCACTTCTCAATCAGCATGGCAAGGGTGCGCTCGTAGCAACCCACTGAAGTGCGGTGAATCACGAGCGGCCGCTTCTTGGCGCCGTCCTTGTCCACATAGTACAGATCAAACCGCTCAGGGAGTGCAAAGTCGATTTGGACAGTGATAATCGTATCTTCCTTGCCGTGCACGTTACGGGCCTGGATGTCCAGCTTGGGCCCGTAGAACGCGGCCTCGCCTTCGGCCTCTTCGTATTCCAGGCCGAGCCTGTCCAGAATCGCTTTCATACTGCGCTGTGCGTGCTCCCAAGCCTCAGGTTGATCGATGTACTTGCTCTTGTTGTTTGGATCCCACTTGGAGAACCTGAACCAGATGTCCTCGCTCAAGCCGAGGATGTTCAGGAAATAGTGAATGAGGTCCAGCACGCCGCGGAACTCCTCTTCCAGCTGTTCCGGCATGCAGATGATGTGCCCCTCAGAGATCGTGAACTGCCGCACTCTGATCAAACCGTGCATTTCCCCAGAGGCTTCGTTCCGGAATAAGGTCGAGGTCTCGCTGTAGCGCAGCGGCAGATCGCGGTAGCTGCGCAGCTTAGACTTGTAGATCATAAACTGGAATGGACACGTCATGGGCCTCAGAGCCATGACTTCCTCGCCCTTGCCTTCATCGCCGATGATGAACATGCCGTCGCGATAGTGTTCCCAGTGGCCCGAAATCTCGTACAGGTCTTTCTTGGCCATGAACGGCGTCTTGGTAATCAGATAACCCCGGCGCTCCTCTTCATCCTCCACAAAACGCTGCAAGATCTGAAGCACTTTGGCGCCCTTGGGCATCAGCAGCGGCAGGCCCTGCCCGATGACATCGACAGTGGTGAACAGCTCCAGCTCGCGGCCGAGCTTGTTGTGGTCGCGCTGTTTGGCCTCCTCCAGCCTGGCCAAGTGCTCGTCCAACTCACTTTTCTTGGGGAACGATGTGCCGTAAATCCGCTGCAGCATCTTGTTCTTCTCACTGCCCCGCCAATAGGCCCCGGCTGCCTGCAGCAGCTTAAACGCCTTCACCTTACCCGTGGAGGACAGATGGGGGCCGGCACAGAGATCGACGAACTCGCCCTGCTTGTAGAAGGTGATCACCGCATCGTCAGGAAGCTCTTTGATCAGCTCCACCTTGTACGGCTGAGCACGTTCCTCCATAAACGCAATGGCTTCTTCCCGCGGCAGGGAGAAAGACTGGATCGGATAATCCGCTTCCACGATCCGTGCCATCTCCGCCTCAATCTGCTCCAGATCCTCGGGAGTGAAAGGCCTGGGCACATCAAAGTCATAGTAGAAACCATCAGCAATGGCCGGCCCGATCCCCAGTTTGGCCTCGGGGAACAGACGCATCACTGCCTGGGCCAGAATGTGCGAACTCGTATGCCGGAATGCATCTCTGCCGGCGGCATCGGCGAAGGTTAGGATACGAACCTGGGCATCACTTGTAATAGGGAAGCTCAGATCACGTACTTCGCCGTCTACCTCACCGACCAGCGCCTCCTTCTCCAGCTTCTTGCTGATATGTGCAGCTACCTCTTGCACAGTAATACCAGGAGCAAACTCCAGGGTTGCCCCGTCCTTGAGGGTGACTCTTATAGACATCCAAAAATCCTCCTTGGTAAGCTGTGGAGAATCGTCGATTATCCTCTAATATTCCCGCAAACGGGCCATAATCCTGCGCAACCATAGGAATTCATTCGCGGGCGGCGAATTCCTGGGAACGAAAGGATGATGGATTTGCGTATCGAACTGCCCGGTGAAATCGTCAAGCTGTGCCGCACTCTGCACGAGGCGGGCTTCCAAAGCTACGTTGTGGGCGGTGCCCTCAGAGATGCCCTCTTGGGTGAAAAGCCCCAAGATTGGGACATCACCACCGACGCGCTGCCCGAACAGGTGGAAGAGATCTTTCCCCATACCATACCAACTGGCAAGGAGTTCGGCACTATCACCGTGCTCTGCGAAGGCAGCCCCGTTGAAGTTACCACGATGCGTCAGGAGACGGGCTACAGTGATCATCGCCATCCCGATTCTGTCCGCTTCACAGACGACATTAACCTCGACCTAAGCCGGCGTGATTTCACCATCAACGCCATGGCCTACGCCCCCATCACCCAGCGGTTCGTGGATCCGTACCGGGGCCGCGCTCACCTCAGGCGGCGCCTGTTAGTATGCGTGGGTGAGCCCGTGGACAGGTTCAGGGAAGACCCTCTGCGCATGCTCCGCCTCATCCGCTTCCAGGGAGTCCTGGGCTTCGCACCTGATAAGAGAACGGCCCGCAGCATTATGCCGGAGCTGATTCGGTTAGTCAGCCCTGAGCGCATCGGGCAAGAACTGGCCAAGCTACTGCTGGGAACGCACCTCATGCCCGCATTTGAGCTGTTCTACCTGAGTGGGCTCCTCCAAGAGATAATCCCAGAACTGGCGGCCTGTGCCGGAGTCTCTCAGGGAGAACGCCATCCCTTCGATGTCTTAGGGCACTCAATCATGGCGGCGCAGTATGCCCCTACTGAGCCCCACCTCCGCTGGGCCGCCCTTCTCCACGACGTGGGGAAGCCCGTCGCGCTCTCTGCCTCCCACGGCGCGAACTTCCACGGCCACGAGGAGCTGGGCGCACAGATTGCAGAGCAGGCCCTCCGCCGCCTGCGGTACAGCAATCACCTAATCGCCAAGGTGGTGCATCTCATCCGCCATCACATGTACCCCATGCAGCCTGATATGTCGGACCGGGCGGTTCGCCGCATGCTGGCGACGGTGGGCAGAGAGCACATTTACGACCTGATCGCCCTCAGGCAGGCGGACATAGCCGGCATGTACCACAACCCCGTCCAGGCGCTCCGCTTTGTGGAGGGGGTCAAGAGCCGTGTGAAGGAGGTGCTGTCTCATGACGCCCCTCTCACCAGCTCCCAGCTGGCCGTAGACGGACATGACCTCATGCAGGAACTGGGGATCGCCCCTGGGCCCACGGTGGGCAGGCTGCTCCAGCAGCTGCTGGAATTGGTTATCGATAACCCCGGCCGCAACAATCGGGACGAGCTGCTTGCTGCCGCCCGGAAGTTTCTCGCGCAGGATCAAAGGTCATAACCACAAATTCCATGGGCCCTCCCGATGCCTGGCGGGCAAACCGCCCCAGTTCGCGAAAGCCCGCCCGCTGATAAACCTTGATCGCCCTCAGGTTGCCGGCAACAGCAGTCAGGCGAAAACGCTCCGCTCCAAAGTGCATCCTGGCAAAAGCCATGCCACAGGTTAGAAACCCCAACCCGTAACCTTGGCCGCACAGGTCTGGGCGCAGGCCGAGGCCGATATCGAGGAACGAAGTGTCGCGGTAATAGCGCTCACTGTCGCGATGCTTGACGCGGGCGGCCTGTCCGAAACAGTAAAACCCAACCAATCTTCCTTCCCGCCTTACACTGAAATACGGGCCGGTCAGGAACTCGATGATGGCCAGGGGCGAACCCCGAAGATTATACATAGTATAGGGTGGTTCATACTCCCAGTCGGCTATGGCCGCTGCATCTAGTTCGGAGACAATCCCCACTTCGTAGACAATACCCCTGTACGGATCCATAAACTCCACGGTATCCATGGATGAATCACCAACCCCTGCGCCTCAGGCAAGACTCTACTACTCGGCGGCGCACTCATTATAGCACTCTGCATCCCCAGTGACAAGGGAACCGGTACAGTGCAGCGCGGGCCCGCCCAACTCTTGCCAGCTACCTGCCGAAGTGTTAGAATTTAACCAGCCAAGCAAGGAGGGATTCCATGACTGCTGGAGCTGTGTTGTTCGCCTTAGGCTTGACGATGCTGGCTGGCCTCTCTACAGGAATAGGAAGCGCACTGGCGTTCTACACCAAGCGGACCAACGAGAAGTTCCTCTCTGCCGCACTTGGCTTTTCCGCCGGCGTGATGATCTACGTTTCTCTGGTAGAGATCTTCGCCAAAGCTCAGAACTCTCTCGAACTGGTCTACGGGCCCACCAAGGGATCCTGGATCACTACACTCGGTTTCTTTGCCGGCATCGGTATTATCGCACTGATTGACCACTTCGTGCCCAGCGAGGAAAACCCACACGAGATGCGCGATGTGGGAGAAATGGCTGCCACTGCCGAGGAAAAGGAGCGTTCCAAGAACGACGCCTTGATGCGGATGGGCCTTTTCTCTGCCCTCGCCATCACCATCCACAACTTTCCTGAGGGCTTGGCCACCTTTGTGGGAGCACTGCACGAGCCCGCCTTGGGCGTCAGCATCGCGGTGGCCATCGCCATTCACAACATCCCCGAAGGCATCGCCGTCTCGGTGCCCATCTATTTCGCCACCGGCAGCAGGCGCAAGGCATTCCGCTATTCGTTCTTGTCGGGGCTGACAGAGCCGTTGGGGGCAGTGGTAGGGTTCTTCCTCCTGCGCAGTTTTATCAGCGACGCCATGTTCGGCATCGTGTTCGCACTGGTAGCAGGCATTATGGTCTACATCTCCCTCGATGAGCTCCTGCCTACCGCCGAGAAGTACGGTGAACATCATGTTGCTATCTACGGGCTGATAGCAGGAATGGGAGTCATGGCGCTGAGCTTGCTGCTCCTAGCATAAGAAAAAGCCGAGGTTATGCCTCGGCTTTTTTTAGTGAACAAGCCCAATCTTGGTCAGCGGCCAATAACGAAAAACGGCACGCCCCACCACGTCGTCTGTGTTTAGGAATCCCACGGTCCCGCGACTGTCATTGCTGCGGGGCCGATTGTCGCCCATCACCCACAGGTGGCCTTCTGGGACCACGAAGGGGCCGAAGTTGGGGTATGTGGCAGCGGAAACATACGGCTCGTCCAGCGGTGTGCCGTTAACATAGACTGTTCCCCCTCTGGCCTCGACTACGTCCCCTTCCACCGCTATCACCCGCTTGATAAACTGGGCATTGGGGACATTCAGGACAATGATTTCTCCTCGCCGGGGGTCGCGGAAACGGTACGACACCTTTTCCACGATCAAGCGCTGCCCGTGTTCCAGCGTCGGCAGCATGCTGATGCCGTCCACTACGTAACTCTGCGCCACAAAAGTTATGATCAAGAACGCCAGGATACCGGCCTTAACGAAAGCTTCTACCCACTCCCGCAGCTGCGATTTCTCCTGTTTCACGATATAACTTCCACCTCTCTAGCTCGACCGTTGCGATCTGCAGACGTCTCACCGTTCGGATCAGGGGCCTTGATCTCCACGAACTTCACCGCCATGCCCGGTTTAAGCTGTATCCGCCGCTGGTCCGCCCGGAGATTGGCCCGGGTGAAGAAGTAGTCACCGCCTTCAGCCCGTATGAACCCATAATTAGAAACAAACCTCTTGATAACCCCAGTCTTGCGGCGAGGTTCTGCACTGACTGCTATGGGGCGCATCCAATAGACCGGCGGCGTCTTTTCATTGCTGCGCACTTCAAACAGTTCAGGATAGGAACGGAGAATGTCCAGGAGGTTAGTATAATTGTAGCTTCTTGGGTCGAAGTCAGGATACTCCCGGCGGATCGCCTGGCCTAAATTGGCCAACAGCAGCCACCCATCACTGTCAGAGTCGGAAGCTTCGTAGCCTGCCATCACTATCTCCTCCACAGGGACCTCGCCGGGCGAATCTGGCCTTGTGGGGACGCTCCCGGTACTCGGCGTAGTCAGTGACAGGTTCTCCAGATAGATAAAGCGGTTGCAGGACCTCACCAAGATGCTCTTGGTGCCTTGGCGCCCGATCCCCATCACGTACATCCCGTGTTCTCTCAAGCGCAGGGCAAGGCTGTAGTAATCGCTGTCGCTGGAAACGATGCAAAAAGCGTTTACAGGTGTGCGGTTGGTAGAGACGAGTTCGATGGCATCCATGATCAGAGCCCCGTCGGTGGCGTTTTGCCCGTAGCGGAACTGCTGCACGGGCCTGATGGGATGGGTGCGCAGGAGCTCTTTCCAACCGCCCATGTGAGGGTCGGTCCAGTCTCCGTAGACACGGCAGACGATGATCTCACCTGCCCTGTTGATTTCTGCCATCACCGCGGGCAGATAGCGCGGTGACATGTTCTCTCCGTCCACAAGCACAGCAAAGCGGTGCCCAGACATAACATCTTCCTCTCGGTGTAAATTACTCAATGTTCGGCCTCCGGATCGATCAGATCGGTTAAGATCACCCGGGCAGGCGCCGCTTCTACGCCGAGGATCTTTAGAGGAGCTGCGATCATAAGGTACTCGCCGGCAGGGACATGCCCGAGCCGCAGGCCTTCGATGATGATCACGCCGGCTCCCAGCAGTATACGGTGTGTGTCATGCTCCGGCTGATCGCGCTCCACGCCTAAGGCATCTATCCCTACGCCTGCCACTCCAATGTCCACCAGCGCCTGCGCCGCCGCACCGGAGATATAGACGAAATCCCGCTCCAAGATGGGCTCCGTGGAATTGAGTGTCTTCAACAGCACAAAATCTCCGCGAGCAATGCCGTGGCCGGAGAGATGCTCCGGCCGGATCACTTCTTCGATATCGGACAGATCAACCACTCTTGCCCTGCGGATCAGCTGCTCGATGGGGATCTGATCCAATGTCTTCCCTTCCGGCACGAAATGAAGGGGCGCGTCGATGTGGGTGCCAGTGTGAGCGTCCATCACGAGACGGGTCTCCCGCGCACCTCTGCCGTTCTCGAAATCCCTGGTCGTGACCAGCTGCGGGCGCTTGTCTTCTTTGCCCTTCCATACTGGCATCTCAGCATGAACCGGCATGGAGATATCCCAGATTCTCATGTCGTTCCCTCATTTCGTACAAAGTACAGCCACTTGCGTCCATCTCGGGCCAACAGCAGGTCGCTTTCAGGCGGGCCCCAAAAGCCGCTGGGGTAGATGGGGATGTTCGGATCACCCTGCCACCACTGAGCGATTTGATCCACAAAACGCCATGAATACTCCACTTCGTCCCAGCGCGTGAACAGCGTAGAATCGCCCCGCATCACGTCATATAACAGTCTTTCGTAAGCCTCGGGAGAATTCAGGCCATTGGCGCAGTTGTGGCAGAAATCCATGGAGACTGGGACAATCAGGCTGTTGGTGCCCATCTGCTTGGCATTGAACCGCAGGTACACCCCTTCGTCAGGATGCACCCGGATCACCAAGATGTTGGAGTCAAGCCGAGCATCTTGGAAATAGAGGACACCGGGCAGTTTCTTGAACTGGATGACGATCTCCGAGTACTTGCGCATCAATCGTTTGCCCGTGCGCAGATAGAACGGCACGCCCGCCCAGCGGAAATTGTCGATGGTGGCCTTAAGAGCCACAAAGGTTTCCACCAGCGAGTGCGGTGATACCCGTTCCTCTTCGCGGTACGCCCGCAGCTGTCCGGCAGGGTCGCGGCCGTACTGGCCCCGCACAACGTCAGTGGGCGCCACTTTCAGGGAGCGCAGTACCTTGACCTTTTCATCGCGAATGGATTCTGTGTCCAGCGCAACAGGCGGCTCCATGGCGATCAGAGCCAAGAGCTGGAGCATATGGTTCTGCACCATATCTCGGAGGGCACCGGCCTGCTCATAGTACGGCCCCCGCCCTTCGACGCCTACGGTTTCCGTCAGGCTGATCTGGACGTGATCAATGTACCTGTTGTTCCACAAGGGTTCAAACAGAGTGTTGGCAAACCGGATGACCATGATATTCTGGGCCATCTCCTTGCCCAGATAGTGATCGATCCGGTAGATGTTCTCCTCTTGGAAGGTGCGGCGCACTTCGTTGTTGAGCTCAATGGCGGTGGGCAGATTCTGACCAAAAGGCTTCTCTACCACAACCCGCTGCCAGCTCCCCTGCTGCGCGGCCATGCCGTGCAGATGGAGCTGCCTGGCAATGAGGGCGAAGTACTCCGGCGCCACCGCGAGGAAGTAGACCCGGTTCCCCAGCGTGCCGCAAGCTTCATCCTTTTGGTCCAGATACTCCTTGAGAGGGCCGTAGCCATCTAAGTCGTTAAAGTCCAACCTGTAATAGCTGAACATCTGCAGAAAGGCGTCCAGATTGGCGCCTTCGGAATAGGGTGTCCGGGAAAACTGCTCGATTGAGCGGACAACATCCTCGCGCAGCTGCTCGGGAGTCTTGGGCCTGCGCCCTATGGACACCACTGCAAACCGCTCCGGCAAGAGTTTTTCTCGCCACAACTGGTACAGCGCCGGGTACAGCTTGCGGTGCGTCAGGTCCCCGGTCGCACCGAAGATCACAAGTATAGATGGTTCTGGTTTCCTGGCGACACTAGCAGTCTGCATCTGACCCACCTTCTTCTGGAACTCTCCCTCCCCGGCCGCAACAGATGCTATACCCGAATACCACCGCTGCCCAGCTCCTGGCCGAGGGCGCCGTAACGGGCGAAGTTTTTCTGGAAGGCAGCGGCAAGCTCTCGGGCCTTCGCCTCGTACCCCTCCGGATCTGGCCAAGTGCTGCGCGGATCGAGGATGGCTGCCGGTACACCGGGGCAGGCCGTAGGCACAGTTAACCCAAAGAAAGGATCGACGCGATGTTCCACTTCCGCCAGGGCACCTGACAGTGCCGCTTTTACGATGGCCCTGGTGTAAGCGATAGAAATGCGCCTGCCAACGCCGTAGGGCCCGCCGGACCATCCTGTGTTGATGAGGTATACTCTGGCGCCGTGTTTGGCTACCAAGTCGCGCAGCATCTCGCCGTACGCCTTAGGATGTAGCGGCAGGAACGGTTCGCCAAAGCAGGCAGAGAAAGTGGCCTGGGGCTCGGTGATCCCCCGTTCTGTGCCCGCCAGCTTGCTGGTGTATCCAGAAAGGAAATGGTAGATAATCTGATCCGCGTTGAGGATACTTACGGGCGGCAGAACACTAAAAGCATCAGCGGTAAGGAAAATCACAGCTGTGGGATGGCCCGCCCTGCTCTCCTCCACCCTGCCCGGAATGTGCTCCAGCGGATAGGCCGCCCGCGTGTTTTCCGTCAGAGAATCGTCGGCAAAGTCGGGGGTCCGCGTTCTTGGATCCACCACCACGTTCTCCATCACCGCTCCAAACCTGATGGCATCCCAGATCTGAGGCTCGTCCTTCTGGGAAAGATTGATACACTTTGCGTAGCAGCCGCCTTCGAAGTTGAAGATACCATTCTCGGACCAGCCGTGCTCATCATCGCCGATCAGGCGGCGCTCCGGATCGGTAGACAGTGTAGTCTTTCCCGTACCCGAGAGGCCAAAAAACAGTGCACTGTCTCCTCCGGGGCCCACATTGGCTGAGCAGTGCATAGACAGAATCCCCTTCTGGGGCAGCAGGAAGTTCATCACGGAGAAAATCGATTTCTTGATCTCTCCTGCATAGGCGGTCCCACCGATCAAGACAACCCGTTCGGCAAAGGAGATGACAATAAAGGCCTCAGAGTTGGTACCCATCTGATCGGGGTCAACCTTCAGCCCAGGCACAGCGATGACAGTGAACTGAGGGGTGAACCCGTGAAGGCTTTCTCCCTGCGGACGGACAAACAGCTGCCTGGCAAACAGATTCTGCCACGCATACTCATTGACTACCTGTATCGGCATGGAGTAAGCAGGATCTGCGCCGACAAATCCGCGGAACACAAACAGCTGGCCCTTTTCTTCCAGATAATCGAGGACGCAGCTGTACAGTCTGCGGAACACATCCTCTTCCATGGGTACGTTGACATTTCCCCATGCCACAGTGTCAGCGGTTACATGATCCCTGACGATAAACTTATCCTTGGGAGAGCGGCCGGTATACTTGCCCGTCTGAACAGACAGCGCCCCGTTGGCCGCCAGCATTCCCTCTCCACGTCTCAGAGCAAACTCAACAAGCTGTGCCGTGGACAGATCCTTCAAGACAGCAGGCCGCTGCAAGATCTCATCCAGTCTTGCGGCTAGAGTATCAGTCACTGGTCAGCCTCCTTTGTTGACGTTTAGTTCATCTCCTTTGTAGTTCTGCAATTAGTTCTCAATTCCTCGTCGAATTCCTCTAGCGCCAGGCGAAATCGACCCGGAGCGCCTCCCACCGCGGGTCCGATTCGAGAAAGCTGAGCAATGCTCTCAGCTGCCCTTCAATGTGTTTCGGGTCGGAACCGCACACGGCGGCCCCAATCGTGGCGCGGCGCCACAGATCTTGGCCCGCTAGTTCCACAATGGAGGCGTTAAAACGCTGCTGGGCCCGCTGAATATTGCTCTTGACGATACTGCGCTTGTCTTTGAGGGACGTGGAAGCAGGAATATGGAAATCTACAACCAGGCATCCCACATACACACCGATCACTCCCGCAGTGCTTTCTCGATGGTGCCGCCTCCCAGGCACACTTCGTCACGGTAAAACACCACCGCCTGTCCCGGCGTGATGGCCCTCTGGGGCCGGTGAAACTCCACAGTGCACCCCTGCTCGGTCAAGGCTACCGTCACTGCCTGGTCCGGCTGCCGGTACCGGAACTTGGCTGTGCATTCAAACCGTGCTGCCGGCGGTTCCCCCGCTACCCAGCTCAGGCCGCTCGCTTCCAGCCCGTGAGAGTACAGCGCTGGGTGCTCTCTGCCCTGGGCAACTATCAGTGTGTTGGTCTCAAGGTCTTTGCCCACAACGAACCAGGGTTCACCCGCGCCACCTATTCCCAGGCCCTTGCGCTGGCCGAGGGTATGGTACATCAGGCCGTCGTGGTAGCCCTTGAGTTCCCCATCCACAGACCTGATCTCTCCCGGCTGGGCTGGGAGGTACTTGCTGAGGAACTCCTTGAAATCCTTCTCGCCGATAAAGCAGATCCCGGTGCTGTCCTTTTTCTGCGCCGTGGCCAGGCCTGCCTCGGCGGCAATCCTGCGCACTTCACCCTTTGTCAAGTGGCCGATGGGGAACAGAGTCTTGGCCAGCTGCCTTTGCCCGAGGGTATAGAGGAAGTATGACTGGTCCTTATTCCGGTCCGCTCCTCTCAGGAGTTCGTAAGCCCCTCTTTCCTGCCTGATCCGGGCATAATGGCCGGTGGCCAAGTAGTCCGCCTCCAGCTGCATGGCCTTTTCCAGGAAAGCCTTGAACTTGATCTCCTTATTGCACATCACGTCGGGGTTGGGGGTGCGCCCCCGCCGGTATTCTTCTAGAAAATACGTGAAGACCTTATCCCAATACTCTTTTTCGAAGTTGACTGTATAGTATGGGATGCCGATCTGTGCGCACACGCGCCGCACATCATCGTAATCTCGTTCTGCTGTGCACACACCCGTTTCGTCGGTGTCGTCCCAGTTCTTCATGAACACGCCAACTACCTCATAACCTGCTTTCTTCAGCAGCAGAGCAGCGACCGACGAGTCCACGCCTCCTGACATCCCGACTACCACGCGTTCCTTCATCTGGCAGCATCCTCCTCTATTCCTGAGGAATAAAGAATTGCATTTTTGTGTGTCAAATGTTAGTATTGTGTTATACCACCATATAAGGAATGGATCCTTATGGTTGATCTCAAGGCGTCGTTTTTCTTGAGCGGCGGCCGCACTGGCTGCCTTCTCCTCCACGGTTTCACCAGCACGCCGGCGGAACTCCGCCCTCTGGGTGAAGCTCTCCACCGCGCCGGTTATACCGTGCATGCGCCCCTTCTTCCGGGCCACGGCACAGTGCCGGAGGATCTCCTCAACGTAAAGTACGAAGACTGGATCGAGGGAGCGCAGCAGGGGCTCAACCGCTTAAAACAGACATGCAGCAGTGTCGTGGTGATCGGCCATTCCATGGGCGGGCTTCTGGCGCTGCAGATGGCTGCCCGCAACCGCGTAAGCGCCGTGGTGACCATCGCTGCCGCGCTCAAGATAGCAAACCCTTTACTGTGCCTGGCGTGGTTGGTGAAGTACTTCCGGCCGTACATTGGACCGGAACCCAAGCAGCGTCCTCCTGAAGTTCAGCAGTACCTGCTCCACTACACCCGGTTTCCCACCGCGGCGGCTGCGGAGGTGTACAGCCTGGCCTCACACACCCGCGCAATCTTGCCGCACATCACTGCACCCGCCCTGATCATCCAGACGCGAGATGATCAGACGGTGAAACCAGAAAGCGCCGCCGTAATCTACGCCAAGATATCCTCCCGCCGTAAAGAGTGTTTCTGGATGAAGGAGGGAACTCACAACGTCCCTGCTGTTCCCCCCTACAATCAAGAGTTGTTTTCCAAGATCCTGGAGTTCCTGGCCGGGGAGAACATTCACCGGACCTGGGAATGGGTATCGCCGGCAAACTGACTGTAGTAGAGATCGGCGTAGAACCCATTCTGCTTCAGCAGCTGTGCGTGGGTGCCCTGCTCCACGATCTGTCCGTGGTTGACAACCAAGATCCAGTCGGCTCCATGAATCGTCGACAGGCGGTGGGCAATCACGAAACTGGTCCTGCCGGCCATCAGCTCTGCCATCGCTCTTTGAATCAACAGTTCTGTGCGTGTATCCACCGAGCTTGTGGCTTCATCCAGGATCAGAATCGGCGGATCGGCCAGAAACGCCCGGGCTATGGTGAGCAGCTGGCGCTGGCCCTGGGAAATGTTGGTGCCATCTTCATTGAGGATTGTATCATAGCCGTCGGGCAGTGTCCGTATGAAGCGGTCCGCGTGGGCCGCTTTAGCCGCTGCCACTATCTCCGCCTCGCTGGCCCCTTCCCTGCCGTAAGCGATGTTCTCCCGAATCGTACCGTGGAACAGCCACGTATCCTGCAGAACCATGCCGAAGGCACGCCTGAGGCTGCCCCGAGTAACCTCGACGATATTCTTCCCATCGATGGTGATTTCGCCCTCCTGGACATCGTAGAAGCGCATCAGCAGGTTGACTAACGTGGTTTTGCCTGCACCAGTCGGCCCAACAATGGCGATGGTCTGGCCGGGCCGAGCCTCTATGCTGACGTTTTTCAACACAGGCGCGGCCGGATCGTAGCCGAACGTAACGTTGCGGAACTCCACGTGCCCGGCAGGTTTTGCTAGGACGTGCGCATCTGCCTTGTCGGCAGGCTCTTCGGGCTGGTCCAGCAGTTCAAACACGCGCTCCGCCGCTGCCACAGCAGCCTGAAGCATGTTGAGGATGTTAGCCGCCTGCGTGATGGGCATCGTAAAGGAACGGGAATACTGGATGAAGGCCTGGATGTCACCGATTGCCAACCTGCCCCGCAGTGCCAGCAGGCCGCCGGCGACACTGATCGCCACGTATCCGAGGTTTCCTACAAACCCCACCAGCGGCATCACAATGCCTGACACAAACTGGGCTTTCCAGCTGTGCTCGTAAAGCTTGTCATTGAGCTCGCTGAACTTCTGCATCGACTCGTCTTCCAGGCTGTAGGCCTTTACCACCGCGTGCCCTGAGTACATTTCCTCCACATGGCCGTTGAGAAGGCCCAGCCACTGCTGCTGGCCCGCAAAGAACCGGTGGGAACGAGCCACCACCAGCACGCTGATGAGCGCGCTCAGAGGAAGCATGGCGATGGTGATTAAGGTCATGAACGGGCTGATGCGCAGCATCATGACCAACACTCCCACCAAGGTGACCGCGGAAGTTACCAGCTGCGTGACTCCCTGCTGCAGCGTTTGGCTCACTGTGTCCACGTCATTTGTGACGCGGCTGAGTGTATCTCCATGAGGTGTGCTGTCGTAATAGCGTAAAGGAAGCCTGGCCAGCTTGAGGTTAATGTCCTGGCGAAACGCGTAGACCACTCGTTGGGTGACACCGGCCATAATGTACTGCTGCAGGTAGACAAACAGTGTACTGGCCGCGTACAGCCCCACCAGCACCGCAAGGACACGCCCCAGCGCCGCAAAGTCAATCGCCGCGCCGGGAACACCCCTGGCCTTGTCCATCACGCCTTGGAAAAGAATCGTCGTAGCGTTCCCCAACACTCGGGGAGCGACTATACTGAAGACCGTACTGATTATCGCAAAACCAAAGACCATGGTCATCGCGATGCCGTGCGGCTGTAAATAGCGCAGCAGTCGTCGGACCGTACCGCGAAAGTCTTTGGCGCGCTGTGTCGGCATGCCCATCCTACCTGGGCCTGGACCTGGCCTCATGCCAGCGCCTCCTCTCCGAGCTGTGATACCACTATCTCCCGGTACACGGGACAGCTCTTCAGCAGTTCCTGATGAGTGCCTTTGCCCACGATGCGGCCCGAATCCAGGACCAGGATCTGGTGGGCATGCATGATAGTACTCACCCTCTGCGCCACCACGATTACTGTGCGGTCCTTTGCCACGCGCCCCAGCGCCGCCCTGAGCTTCGCATCTGTCTTGTAGTCCAAAGCAGAAAAGGAATCATCAAGCAGGTAGATGTCGGGCTGACGCACAACGGCACGGGCAATCGCCAGCCTCTGTTTCTGGCCCCCGGACACATTAGTCCCACCCTGGCTTATGGGTGCCTCAAACTGGCCCTCCTTCTCCAAGATGAAGTCCAGGGCTTGAGCTATCTCCGCTGCGGACCGCAGGTCTGCTTCGCTCGCGTCCTGCCGCCCTGCTCGGATATTGGAAGCAATGGTACCGGAAAAGAGCACGGCCTTTTGCGGCACATACCCCAAACGCGCCCTCAACTCCTTCAGGGGCATCTCTCGAATATCTACGCCATCGATCCGGATACTGCCCTGCTCTGGGTCATAGAAGCGGGGAATCAGGTTCAGCAGGGTCGACTTACCCGAGCCAGTCCCGCCAATGATAGCAGTCATCTGGCCGGGCTGTGCAGTAAACGAGATATCGGCCAGAACCGGCGCTTCGGCCCCTGGATAGGTAAATGTGACGTCTCTGAACTCAACAACCCCTTTGCGCTCCTTGGGCACCACTGGGTGCTCAGGGTCAGAAATGTGGGGCTCTGTCTCTAGCACTTCGTTGAGGCGCTCAGCTGATGCTGCGGCCCGCGGCAGCATGACGAAGACCATGGACATCATGACCAAGGACATCAGGATGTGCATGGAATACTGGATGAAAGCCATCATATCCCCCACGGCCATTGCTCCCATGTCGATCCGCCTGCTGCCAAACCAGACGATCCCCACTGTAGTCAGGTTCAGGATCAAGCTGAGCAAAGGCATAAGAAGAGCCATTGTGCGGCTCACTCGCAGGGTGATCGCTGTCAGATCGCGGTTAGCCTGGGCGAAACGTTCTTGCTCATAGGCACCCCGATCAAAAGCGCGGATTACCCGCACTCCGGTGAGCTGCTCGCGCACAACACGGTTGAGCTGGTCCAGTTTCTGCTGGATCCGGCGGAACAGCGGCATCACCGAACGAGCTACCAGCGCAATTGTCACCGCCAAGAGCGGCAGGATGGCAAAAAGCATGCCCGCCAGCTTAGGTTCTTTGGCCAGAACCATCACTACACCGCCAACAGCCATCATGGGTGCGCGAGCCGCTACACGGGTCAACGTAAGGAATACATGTTGGATCTGCTGCACATCGTTGGTGGTACGGGTAATGAGCGATGCTGTCCCCAGGGTGTTGAACTCCTGGAGGGAAAAAGACTCAACACGGGCAAACACCGCGCGGCGCATATCCCGTCCCACAGCAGAAGACACCCGCGCTTCCACGTACGCTCCACCGATTGCCAACAGGGTGCCAGCAAAAGCCACCAGGAGCATCTTGCCCCCTACTCTCCAGACAAGCGCGATATTGCCTTGGGCAACGCCCTGGTCAACGATCTGAGACATCAAGTTCGGCAGCATCAGTTCAGCAATGGCCTGCAGAAATACGGCAGCCACCACGCAGATGACAGCCGCCGCGTATGGTCTGAGAAATCGCGTCAGTTTCCACATTCTCGTTTCCTCATCTCATTAAACTGCTGTACTCGGTGGATTAAGCGGATCAGCGCCTGCGCATCATCCGCTCCCAAGAAATCAACCAATTGGCTCATGTGTTCTTCAAACAGACGGCGGCCCATCTTAACATGATCCAGCCCCGCAGCCGTCAGCTCCACCAACACCACCCGCCGGTCCTCTTCGCCCTGCCGGCGCGTAACCAAGCCTTTCGCCTCCAGCGAGTTGACAAGCGCTGTCACCGTGGGGCGGGCGATCTTGAGCACTTCGCCCAACTCAGAAGGCTGCAGCCCCGTCGGGCCGCCGCAGCGGTACAATGCCATCAGGAGGCTCATCTCACTGGGGGTAACAGGAAGCCCCACGTCTGGCTTCCAGTGGCTCTTCCTCAGTGTCTCCAGAGCGTCGATCAGTTCCATGACTAGATCAGATCCACTGTTCACCGTTCCACCTCGATAGTTTTGGTTGCAAACAGTTAAACAACGAAATTATTGTCCTCCAAAGGGAGCATCTGTGTCAAGAAGAAAACACCGCAGGTTGCCTGCGGTACCACACCCCAAGCGCGCAAAGGGCCCTCAGCGGGCCCCCAGACACGGTCAGTCGAGGATGACTTTGTGGTAAATCTTCTTGCCTTTGCGGACAATCAGTTCGCCGCCGTTGAAATCGGCTTCGGTGACAACCCTTGTGATATCCGCGACCCGTTCTTCTCCCAGCTGGATGCCTCCCTGCTGTACCAGGCGCCGCCCCTCACTGCGTGATGAAGCCAGCCCGGCCTCTGTCAACAGAGTGAGGATGTCCATTCCGTCTGCAAGCTTGGTACGAGGGATGATTGTCTGCGGCATGTGCTCGCTGGTACCCGCCCCGCCGAAAAGCGCTCGGGCCGCCTCGCGTGCCTTCACCGCTTCTTCTTCACCGTGCACAAGCTTGGTGACTTCGTAGGCTAGGACTTCCTTGGCCTGGTTGATTTCGGCCCCTTCCAGCCGCCCCAACCGGCGCACCTCATCCATGGGCAGCAGGGTAAGCAGCGCCAGGCAGTTCTCCACGTCCTGATCATCCACGTTGCGCAGGTATTGGTAGAAGTCATACGGCGATGTCCGCTCTGCATCAAGCCACACCGTGCCTGCCTCCGTCTTGCCCATCTTCTTACCGGTACTGGTAGTCAGAAGCTTGAGAGTCAGTGCATACACAGGAGTGTTCTCTTCCCGGCGCACCAGCTCATACCCGCCCAAGATGTTCGACCACTGGTCGTTTCCTCCCATCTGCAGCCGGCAGTTGTAGCGGCGGAAGAGTTCCAGGAAGTCATATGACTGCATCAGCATGTAGCTGAATTCGAGGAACGTCAAACCCGTCTCCAGCCTGGTCTTGTAGCATTCAGCCGCCAGCATCCGGCTGACTGTAAAGTGCCGGCCGATGTTGCGCGCGAACTCCAAAAAGCTCATATCGCGGAACCATTCCAAGTTGTTGACCACAAGCACATCTCCGCTTTCCAGATCCAGAAACCGGCCGAACTGCTGCTTGAAAGCCTCCACATTGGCGGCGATGTCTTCCTTTGAGAGCATCTTGCGCATGTCGGTCTTGCCTGTGGGATCGCCCACCATCGTGGTAGCCCCTCCCAACAACACGATCGGCCTGTGGCCGGCCCGCTGCATGTGGATCATGGCCATGATCGGGATCAGGTGACCAAGTGTGAGGCTGTTGGCAGTCGCATCAAAACCGATGTAGAACGTCACTTGTTCTTTCCCCAACAGCTCCCGCAGTTCCTCAGGATAAGTGCACTGTTCCACGAACCCCCGCTCGTGGAGAATATCAAAGACATTGGCCATATGCACACCTCCAAGACTCCTAGCAAAAAGGTTCTCCCGTCTGCCAGAGGACGAGAGAACCCATACTGCTATCTGCATGATACCACAGGCACAAGCCCATGTCAACGCAGTTTGACCTCTGTTTCAGCCCGGCGGCAAAAGCACTTTTCTATTTCCTGCTTCGCTTGATCCGCCGCATAGAGCAGGGCTTCCATTCGGCGCTGCGCCTCAGCCACGAACTCCTGGTCCATGATCCCGGGCAGGTTGACCCGCACATTATAAGCCGCACCCTGAACCGCAGCCCAGCTCAGCTGCCCCGCTACACACGCATCACTGGCCAAGCGGGCCGTCCCATGCTCAGCCACTACCTGGACCAGCTGAAGGAGCTCTACACCGAGCTCCATCACTTCCAGCGGTACCGCGGCTGCGTGAGTGTAGGCCAGCTGAACGGCCCGCGCCCGCCTAGACCTTTCTTCGTGTGTCGCCTTCGGCATCCTGAGAGCTTTGAGGACCTGAGCAAAGGCTTCCGCATCCTGCTGCACCAGATGGCTGAGCTTGGCGGTGAGAACTTCCGCCTGCGCTTGCGCCGCCTGCAGTTCCGGCTTCTCTCCCTGCCGAACACTGATTCTGGCCACCATTTGGATCAGGCACCCAGCAGCGGCACCAGCGAGAGCCGAAGCGCTTCCTCCACCTGGTACAGCCTGATCAGATGCGAGCTCTGCCAAAAACTCATGCACCGTTAAGTCCAGAAGCATCACATATCTCCCTTCTCCTGCTCTGTCTGGCCTATGGTATTCTGTTCTACCCCAAACGCAATATTTCCTTTCCATTATAGATGCACATCTTAAACTAAAGCCGCCATGCGAAAATAAGTATTGCATTTTGCCTCACACCGGATTACTATAATGTTAGATATTTTCAGTCTGCAAAAAAGTTGGTGGCTAAATGTCCCAGAAGGGCTTCAGCAGTACTCGCCTGCTGCGTTCTTTAAACGTCAAGATCGTGCTTCAGACTCTGTACAGGCGCGGTAAGTGCTCCCGCTCTCAGCTCGGCCGTCTTACTCATATGAGCCCAGCCACTATCACCCGCATCACCACCGAGCTGCTGGAACAGGGGATCGTATACGAAGGAACGCAAGCCAAATCCACCGGCGGGCGCAAGCCTGTCTATCTCCACCTCGACTACACAAAGCTGTACATTGTGAGCGTCCAGCTGATCCGCGACCGGACTGAGGCAGCTGTCCTCAATCTCAAGGGAGACCTTCTGCTCAAACGCGACATCAAGCCGGAGGCCTTCACGCCGCACGGGCTCCTATCTGAAGTCTATCTGGAAATCGAGGACATCCTGACTCGCAGCGCCATTAACAGGGATCACATCCTGGGGGTGGGCGTGGCCATATCAGGCGTCGTAGACAGCACGCGCGGACTGATGGTCAAGTCAGTTAACCTGGATTGGGAGAATGTCCCAGTAGCAGATATGCTCGGCGGTATGCTATCTCTGCCTGTATATGTGGCCAACGACGCCAATGCCGCTGCCCTCGCCGAACTGTGGTTCGGCCAGTGCCGGGACTGCGACAGCTTCCTCTATCTGAAGACGGATACGGGTGCCGGCGTGGGCCTAGTAATCCAGCGCCAGTTGGTGAGCGGCCACCGCTGGTTGGCAGGTGAAATCGGCCACCTGCCGGTGATCCCTGACGGACGCCGATGCCGCTGCGGCCAGCAGGGCTGCCTCGAGGCCTATGTATACCTCAGCGATGTCCTAGATCGCTACAGAGCTGCATCGGGGCGGGCCGTCACCAAAGAAGAGTTCCTGTACATGGCCCAGTCCGGAGACGGCCGCGCCTGTGCTCTCGTTGCCGAGACCGCACAAGCCATCGCACAGGCAGTCTCCTCATGGGGTGTGTTGCTGGACCTAGACAGGGTTGTGATCGGCGGTATGTGGGGACAGATGGAAGAACAGGTGATCCGTCCTGTGTATGAGCATTACAGAAGGGTTTTGACCACCAGCGGCCTCGAACGCGACATCTGCATCAGCGGTTCCAGCCTGAGCGACGACAACGATCTGTTCGGCGCCGCGGGGATTGTGATTCATTCGTGGCTCAGCCCTGAGCTTGCTGCCATACGGGGAGGTGAGGCTCAGCGCGATCAGTGACACCGTTTGTCGGGAAGGAAAGGCTCAGCAAAGAGAATTCTTGGGAGGGAACAGAATGAAACGGAGTTTGCTGTTGCTGGTAAGTGTTTTCATGCTTCTGCTGTCTGTGACACCGGTGCTTCACGCTCAGGAAGAAGAGACAATCACGCTCACAGTCCTTAACTACTTCGATCTTACGTCTCCAAACGCATCCCGTGAGATCGAAGAAGTGTGGAACGAGTTCGAGAGACGGCATCCCAACATCAAGGTGATCCGGGAGGATCTGTTCAACGAGCCGTTCCATCACAAGACCGAGGCTTATGCTGCCGCCGGCACGCTGCCTGACATCGTCTACATGTGGCCAGGTGGGCGTTCCACCACACTGCACACTAAGAAATTGGTGAAAGACCTGACCCCCTTCATCGATGAGGTACGGGATCAGTTCTCGGAAGCCGCACTCCAACCTCAGGCAGGCGGCTATCTGGCCATGATCCCCACCACCATTACCGCCAGCCATGCTATGTACGTCAATAAGGGCCTCCTCGACGAGCTCGGCCTTAAGATCCCCGAGACATACGAAGAGCTGGTGGCGATGGTGCCGATCTTGAAAGAGAAGGGGCTTGATGTCGTGCTGATGGGTGCCCAGGATGACTGGGTCATTCAGTCCTGCCTGTTCAGCATGATCGTCGGCCGCTTAGTTGGCGATGCCAAGATGGATGAAATTATCGCCGGCAAAGCCAAGTTTACCGACCCCGAGTTTGTGGGTGCTTTGGAGTTCTACAAGCGGCTCTACGACGACGGAGTCCTGAGCCGCAAGATCATGAACATTACCTACGGTGAAGTCAACGGCCTGTTTGCCGCAGGCATGGCTCCGTTCTTGATCGACGGCGACTGGAAAACCGGCAACTTCTTGACCGATCCAGAGACCGGCGAAGCATTGATCCCAGTTGACAAGCAGCCCAATTTCGTGATCACTGTTTTCCCGGCCATCCCCGGCGAGATCGTGCACAAGTCTTCCTCGACGGTTGCCGGTGTAGGATACGGAATGAACGCGAACATCCCCGCCGGTTCCGCCAAGGAAAAGGCCGCATGGGAACTCCTCAAGTGGTTGAACAGCAAGGAAGTCCAGACCCTGCGCCTGGAGACCGCTGGCACCACTCCCAGCCGCGTCGATGTCACCAGCGACAATCTAGAGCCGCTTGTAAGAGAACGTCTAGCATTCTACGGCAAGATCGAAGTGGGCACGTACGTGCTGGATAACGTGCTTGCCGGCGACGTGTACGGCCCGCTCAACGTAGGCCTGCAGGAAATCGGCCTCGGTTTGGCGACCCCCATGGAAGTGGCCGAACGGGTGCAAGCTGCGTTCGACGAATGGTTTGCCGCTCAGCAGCAGTAGATCTGACCAGCGAGGTGCGGGCTCGTTCCGCACCTCGCCTCCCCAGAAGGAGGCCCGCACATGAAACGCAGTCAGCTGCGCGCAGAAGAGCGCCGCGCTTATTGGCTTTTGGTCCTACCAGGTGTGCTGATTTACTGGTCTGTGGTGGCCTTCCCCACAGTTTTCTCTCTGGTTTTGAGCCTGACGAATTACAACGGAGGCCGGATCTTCGGCGGACAGGGGGTCAGCTTTGTAGGGCTGCAGCACTACGTGCGGATGTTCAGGGATCAATACTTTTGGATCTCCCTCAAGAACAATATCTACATCATGCTGGTTTCGCTCTTCGGCCAGATCCCGTTGGGCTTTATCTTCGCGTATGTCATTCACCGCCGCCTGGTGAAGCAGGGAGACTTCTTCCAGACCATGATCTACCTGCCGTCTGTGATATCCACCGTGGTTATCGGTATCCTCTGGCAGTCCTTCTTCTCACCATACGGCCCGTTTACAGAACTGATGCAAAAGTTCATTCCCCATTGGGAAAACGAGCTTTTTTACGATCCGAAGAAGGCGATTCTGCCGGTCTTATTCGTGATCTTGTGGATGTACACAGGGACATATCTCATCATCTTCTTAGCCAACCTGCAGAAAATCGATCCTTCTCTGATCGAAGCAGCGCGCATTGACGGCGCCACAGAGTGGCAGGTACTGACCAAGATTATCGTGCCGTGCCTGTCGGGGGTGATCGTGACCACCGCCATCCTGGCGATTTCGGGATCGCTGAAAAGCTTCGATCTGGTTTTCGCCATGACCGCTGGTAACCCGGCCAGGCGCACATCGGTCCTATCACTCTACATGTACGACAACGCCTTCCGGGGAGCTCCTAATTATCCCCGCGCCAACGCCATCTCGGTGTTCATGGTGCTCCTCAGCCTGATCCTAATCTGGATCGTGCAGCGCACAGAGGCCCGGTTTGGAGGTAGAGAGTGATGAAAACGCGAAACGACTTTCACCCCGCGCTGCGCGCGTTTGTCTATGCGGTCATGATCTTATTCACGGTGATGACCATCGCACCCTTGGCCTGGCTGCTGATCAGTTCGTTCAAGACCACCACTGAGTTTCAGCTGAACCGTCTCGGTTGGCCTCAAAACCCAACGCTGTTTAACTACGGCAGCGCCTGGCGGCTGGGCAAATTCGGTACTCTGTTCTTGAACAGCCTGTTTTTCACCATCACCTCCACCGCAGCAATCATCGTGCTGTCTGTTTCGGCGGGGTTTGCCTTCGCCAAGCTGAGATCGAAAGCCACGCCCATCTTGCACGGAAGCTTTGTCATCGGCATCCTTCTCACCATTCAATCCATCATGGTGCCGCTGTTCCTGCTTGTGAACGCAGTTGGCCTGTACAACACACGCATCGGTGTCCTGATCCCATATATCGGGATGGGCATGCCCATCGGCATTTATCTCTGTACGGAGTTTATCAAGGGAATACCCGATTCAGTGGTAGAGTCGGCCCGCATAGACGGCGCGGGTTATTTCCGGATTTTGAGCACCATCATCTGGCCGATGGCCAAACCAGTCGCCATCACCCTCGCCATCCTCAACATCGCCGGTGTCTGGAATGAGTTTATGCTGATCAACATCCTCGTTTCCTCGGAGAGCCTGCGTACGCTGCCCGTGGGTATCCTGCGTTTCTCGTCGGCCCTGTCATCAGACTACGGCCGCCAGTTCGCGGCCTTGGTCATCGGCATGCTGCCCATGGTGATTTTCTATCTCATTTTCCGCAAGCAGATCACAGCAGGAGTGTCCGCGGGCGCGGTGAAAGGTTAACCCACGACCCTTTCCCTCAGAGAGGAAAAATGGTAAGCTGAGGGTAACGATGGGGAGAAAGGAGCACGTGGGAATGGAAAAACTGAAGATAAACGTGGGCGAAAAGGGCTACGTCTTGCTGAAGGATTGGATGGGAACGGACTTGTCCCCCGTCAATGACGCTAAAGTCAGTTTCGATAAAGAAGCTTCGGAGTTGGGGCCTAAGGAGATCCGCCTCATTAACTACTTGGCGGAACACGAACATACATCACCGTTTCGCCACTCGGTGCTCAAATTTGAAGTCTATGCACCCCTCATGGTGGCGCGCCAGTGGTGGAAGCACATCATCGGCAGCGAGCACGGTGAACCTTTTGACCGACTGACTGCCTGGAACGAATCCTCGCGGCGGTATATCACCGAGGAACCGGTGTTCCTGGTTCCCGCTGCCTGCGAGTGGCGGTCAGCTCCCGAAAACCGCAAGCAGGGCAGCGGCGACAATCTCCCAGAGGAAGTAGGCAGAGTGTATACAGAAAAGCTGCAGGCGCATGTTGAGGCCAGCATTGCGCTCTACGAGGAGGCCATGGCCGCTGGAATTTGTGCGGAACAGGCCAGGTTGTTCCTCCCCGCCTACGGTATGTACGTGCGCTGGGTGTGGACAGCCAGCCTGCAGGCTGTTGCTCACTTCCTGAGACTGCGCCTGGACGAACACGCCCAGAAAGAGATCCGAGATTATGCCGCAGCAGTGAAGCAACTGGCGATGGAGAAGTTCCCCGTCTCGCTGCAGGCACTTCTGGAAAACCGCCCGTAAGAAAAGGCCGCACACAGCGGCCTTTTTTATGCCGTCACCTGGCGCAGCCCCTTCGGCAGATGATTCTTGAGCGTCCCCGCGACCGCTTTAGCCCAGCCGAGCCCGAAACCGTCCACGGCCACCAAATACCAGCCATCTGGGCCGTCCCAGGGCAGAGCTTCACCCCGCAGATAAGCAGCCAACTGTGGGGAGCCGCTCCCAAAGCTCGCCAGGTGCACCGCGTCCGCGGTGTGGAGGCTGTGCGCCAGCGCGTGGGCAGGCTCAAAGCGGTTCTTCTTGAACGTGCCCACGTGCAGCCCAGGCATAACCACCCGCAGCCCGTTCAGCTCTGGAGCCTCCGACGGCACTGCATAGAGGCGGTCGCCGACGACTGCCGGCGTCCCCAGCGGAGCCTTCCGCACCAGTCCCGCTACAGCCTGTTTGAGATCAAGTGCGCGCCCAGCGCCTGTGAAGGGGCGGCACCTGGCTCGCTCACGGTTCCCCTGCTTGCGCAGGACGGCGACAAAATGGCCTTCGCCCCTTACTTTGTGCGGCCAAAGCCTCATCGTACAGGACAACTCCTCAGGGCCGCTTACCCATTCCGGCCGCCCGCGCTCAATCCCGTGCTGAACTAGGGCCTGCTCCAGCACAAAGTCTCGATGCTGTGACAGGAAGCGCTTGATGACACCTTCGTTCTCTTCCGGTGCGAACGTGCATGTGGAATAGACCAGGCGCCCGCCCGGCCGCAGCATTCTCGGAACGGATTCCAATATGCTGAGCTGGCGCTCTGCACAGCTTGCCACGTGGGCCGGGCTCCATTCGGCCGCCGCCTCAGGGTTCTTGCGGAACATCCCCTCGCCTGAACAGGGTGCGTCCACGAGGATGCGATCCATGCACTCGTGAAAATGACGGGCAAGCCGCTCCGGCTGTTCATTGGTGACCACAGCATTGGTGATCCCCAAGCGCTCTATGTTCTGAACAAGAGCCTGCGCTCGGCCCCGGTGGACCTCATTGGCGATAAGCAGCCCCTTCCCCTTCATCAACGCCGCGATATGCGTTGTCTTTCCTCCGGGAGCGGCGGCAAGATCCAGCACCCATTCACCCGGCTGTGGATCCAGGTACTCCGCAACAGCCATGGCACTGGGCTCCTGGATGTAGTAAAGGCCAGCCGCGTGATAGGGATGCTTCCCCGGCCGCGCCGGCTCTGAATAGTAAAACCCAGCGCTGCACCACGCCACTGGCTCCAGCTGCCACGGCGCCAGCGTCAAAAAGGCGTCAACAGAAACACGCAGCGTATTGACGCGCAGGGCGTGCCAGCTCGCCCCCTCCAGGCTTTCCACAAAGTGCGGGTACTCATCCCCCAGCAGAGAGCGCATGCGTTCCAGGAAGGCGTGTGGTAGTTTCTCCATGGTTCTCAATCATCTCTTCTTCTCGAAATCCTTGTAAAGCAAACTGGGCTGGATGTCGGTGTTGTTTTGGTACTTGCCGCTGGCATAGGGCTCGTAATCGCCGAGGATCGTATGGTAGTAAATCTGGCAGATTTCCACATCGGGATACACCCTGATGGGATGAACACAAAAGATCTCCAGAGTCCAGTAGCCGGCGAATCCCACATCACCAAAGCCCGCGGTGACGTGGATCACCATGCCCAGGCGGCCGATGGACGACCGCCCTTCCAGTATGGGTATGAACCCAGTTGTTTTCGTGTATTCCTTGGTGCGTCCTAGATACAGGCGGTTGGGCTCCAGCACCAGCCCTTCCGGGGGAATCGTAATCCGCCGTACTGGGTTAGGAGCTTTCATGTCCAGCACGGGAGTGTCGTACACCAACAGCTCATCGTGCAGTGTCAAGTTGTAGCTGTTGGGGTTCAGCTTGCTCCGGTCAAAAGGTTCGATGATAATCTCCTTGCCCAAATGGCGTAAGATCTCCAGGCCCGATAGGATCATAGCTCTCCTCCTAGTTCATCTCGTCCTGCTGCTCCGGGACAGGATCCATATGGATGACCATCTTCACGCCCAGTTCCGCTTCGATGCGTCGCTCAATGGCATCGATCTCATCGTGGACTTCCACAAAACTCGCGTTTTCGTCAACTTCTGCGTGCACGGATGCCATAATGCGCCCCGGCCCGTAATCGTGAATCCGGAGATCGTGCATGCCCCGGATTCCCTTCCCCTGCATCACCAAGGCACTGATTCTCGCCACCAGTCCTGGGTCGGCAGAAACCCCCACCAGCAGGTTGGCCGACTCCTTGGCCGTGCTGAAGCCGGTGTACATGATCAGGAGCGACATCCCCACGCCCAAGAGGCCGTCGATAACGTGGCTGCCCACCGCCTGTCCTATCAAGGCCCCGATCAGCACCGCGGCCGTGGCCAGTGCGTCGTTCAGGCTGTCCGCAGCCACCGCCCGGTTGAGGCTGGAATCGATGCTATCCCCTACCCTGCGGTTGTAACGAAACAGCCACAGCTTAAGCAGTATGGACAGGCACAACGTGCCCACAGCGGCGGCGGAGAGCTCCACCGGTTCCGGATGCAGTACTTTGCCGGCAGAGCTCTGCAGCAGTTCAAAGCCTACTGAGAAGATAATAAACGAAACGATCAACGCCGCCACGTATTCGGCGCGGCCGTGTCCGTAGGGATGCTCCTTATCAGGCGGCGCACTGCTGATCTTCGCACCGAGGACAGCCACCACGGCAGATCCTAGGTCAGTCAAGTTGTTAAAAGCATCGGAGATCACGGCGATACTGTTCGCCACCAGCCCCACCACGAGCTTAGAAGCAAACAACAGCAGATTGACCACAATACCAAGGACACCCGCGTGCACCGCGTATTTTTCTCTGACATCATTCCCAACCGGATCTTGGGGAAGACCGCCCACCCATCCCATCCCTTTCCTCTCCACTAGGGAAGCTCATTCCCAGCAGCTCGGTAGATTTCGTACCACTGATCCCGTGACAGCGACACCCGCCGCGCCTGACAGAGAGCCTTCAGCCGCCCCGGGTCCGTCGTACCGGTAACAACCTGCATCTGTGCCGGGTGGCGCAGAATCCACGCCACCGCCACCGCTGCTGGTGCCACGTTCTGTTCTGCTGCAAGTCGGGCTAAGGTTCTGTTGAGATCAGCATAAGCGGGTTCGTCGAGGAATAGTCCTGCGAAAAAGCCGAACTGCAGCGGTGACCAAGCCTGGATGGTAATATCGTTCAGACGGCAGTAGTCCAGAATGCTGCCATCGCGGTCGAGGGCTTTGTCATTCCCCATATTGACGTTCAAGCCAGCGTCGATCATGCTCGTGTGAGCCGGCCCGAACTGCAGCTGGTTGAAATGAATTTTCTGCGGCAGCCACTTCTGTAAAAGTGCGATCTGCATCGAGTTGTGGTTGCTGACGCCAAACCAGCGGACCTTTCCCTGTACCTCCAGGGCCGTGAACGCCTCCGCCACTTCTTCCGGCTCCATCAGGGCATCGGGGCGGTGCAGCAGCAGTACATCGATGTAGTCGGTCTGCAGGCGCTTCAGGCTGCCCTCAACGGAGCGGAGAATGTGCTCCTTTGAAAAATCATACATGCCGGAGCGGATGCCGCACTTTGTCTGCAGGACAATCGTCTCCCGCAGCCCCGGGTTCTGCGCCAAGACCTCTCCAAAGAGCTCTTCACACCGGCCGCCCCCATAGATGTCGGCGTGGTCAAAGAAGTTGATACCTTCCGCCAATACCGCTTCGACCAGCCTGCGGACAGCAGTTGGTTCCAGTTCAGCAATCCGCATACATCCTAGAATGATGCGGGATTCCACAGGGTTCATTCCCTTCATCCTCCTCCCCGTTCCCACAGACTTCGCCGGTAAGTAGAATTTTCCTGTTTGTGCCCGGCGTCACGGCAGGAATAACGGACAAGCACGAGCAAACCTCGGGGAGCACCCAAATTCACAATAGGGAGATGACCGAATAGAAGAGGGGAGCGTTCCCAGAAGAGCCGCTCCCCTCTTTCATTCCCTCTCCACATCAGTCGTCCACACCGAAGTATTCCACTTTGCTGCTCAGCTTCTGCGGCTTGCTGTCGCCGTGTTTGACCATGCTCATCGTGATCAGGGCCAATAGGGCGAACAATGCGGCATACGGAAACAGTGTCCAGTAACCAACGTGTTCCAGGAACGCGCCGGACAGTATAGGCGTGATGATCTGCCCGGACATGGAAAAAGTGTAGTAATACCCGGTAAACTTTCCCACGTCGGAGCCTTTTGCCATCTCCACAACCATGGGGTATGAGTTGACATTGATCAGTGCCCAGGCCACACCGATAACGATCAGCAGTACGTCCAAAAGGGGATTGTACGACCTAAAGCCGAAGGCCGCCGCGAAGCAAGCCATCAGCAGTGAAACACCAACCATAATGGTGCGTTTGCGGCCGATGTACGAAGCGATAATACCGGCGGGGATGAATGTGAGTGTGGCCGCAGCGGTAGCCAGAAGCAGCTTACTGGCGAAGCTTCCGCCGGCCATGCCCAGTACCGTCTGGGCATACTTCGACCAAGCCGTCGTGACGGCGTTGTAGGCCATGAACCACAGGAAGACCGAAGCCAAGATGAACAACAGGCTGCGGCGTACATCTGGCGGCAGCTGCCCGCCGCTCTGCTCTGCATCACCTGGCTCATCCCCATGCCCGTGCTGCCGCTCCATCTCCGCTACCAGCTCATTCTCCTTGATAGTTACGAACAACACAACTACGGCCACCACCATCAGCCCGGCGACGATGGCGAAGATGGGCAGATAGTCCGGCTTCCCCACATCTGGTATCAGCAGTGACATGGCCACCAGCGAGATCATGCCGCCCACTGCCCCCATCAAGTTGATCACTCCATTGGCCTTCGACCGCAGCGGCTTGGGAGTGACATCAGGCATGAGTGCGACAGCCGGAGAACGATATGTACTCATTGCAACCAGGGTGAGGAACAACGCCGCAACGAACAGCGGAAAGTTCACTGCGTTGTCGGCAATCGGAATCATGATCATAGAGATCACCGCTGCCGCCGTGCCGCCGAGGATAAAGGGCATCCGTTTGCCGATGGGCGTGCGGACACGGTCCGAAAGAGCTCCGAACAAAGGCAACATGAACAAAGCCAAGATGTTGTCCAGGGCCATGACCACTCCCGCAGCGGTGTCACCCACCGCAAAGGTATTCTTCAGAATGAGCGGAATCAAGCCGTCATACATGGACCAGAAAGCAGAGATAGATAGAAACGCCAATCCCACGAAAAACGTCCGTTTGTAGTTGAGCTGCATCCCCCTGCCGCTGTGTGAGTGTTCCCCAGCGGCCCTCACTCCTTTCCACCAGTCTCGAATTCCGAAGTCTCGAATTCCAAATAGTACCACGTTACTTCTCTATTCGCCCTTTCCCTTTGAAAACCTACTTTTCACCCCAAAAATCCACCTAATGCGGAAATCGATGCCGTTCTCGAATCATCATACGAAAAATCTCACAAAGAAAGAAGGAGAATGCGTTTTTACACTGAATAGTAAGCAAATAATTACCTACGACCCTGGCGCCGGGTTGGAAACCGCAAAAAGAGGAGGTAGTTCGTAGTGAAGAGAGTTGTTGTGCTGGCCGTTGTTCTCGTCATGCTCTTGGGTGTTGGTGCCGCCTCCGCCAACTGGAAAATCGGCATCCTCACCGGCACTGTGACTCAGAACGAAGAGGAGTACCGCATGGCCGAGCAAATGCAGAAGGAGTTCGGCCCGGACCGGATCATTATCGCCACCTATCCTGACCGCTTTATGCAGGAGCAGGAGACAACCATCAGCAACATGATGGAAATGGCTGCTGACCCGAACGTCAAAGCCATCATCATGGTCCAAGCTGTGCCTGGTGCTGCGGCTGCCGTGGACCGGGTGCGGGAATTCCGTCCGGATATCTTGATCATCCTCGGCTCGCCGCAGGAAGACCCGATGGTAGTCGCCTCTAAGGCGGACATCGTCCTCAACACCGACGATATCGGACGCGGGCCGCAGATCGCCGAACAGGCTTACGCCATGGGCGCAAAGGTGCTCGTGCACTACTCGTTCCCACGCCACATGTCTGTGGAGACCCTTGCCCAGCGGCGCGAGCTGATGAAGAAGAGGGCTGAGGAACTGGGCATGCTGTTCGTCGACGAGGATGCCCCCGACCCAACCAGTGATGCTGGCGTGGCTGGAACCCAGATGTTCATCAGCGAAGACGTACCGCGCAAGATCGCTCAGTACGGCCCCGATACAGCTGTCTTCGGCACCAACTGCGCGATGCAGGAGCCGCTGATTGCTCAAACCATTGCTAACGGCGGTATCTTCCCCGTGCAGTGCTGCCCCAGCCCGTATCATGCTCTTCCCGCAGCGCTGGGCATCGAGGTTCCTGAGGACAAGAAGGGCGACTTGGATTGGATTCTGGCGGCCATCAACGAAAAGGTCGTAGAGAAGGGCGCTGCCGGCCGGGTAGCCACTTGGCCTGTTCCGGTTAACATGATGTTCATCCAAGCTGGCACCTACTATGCCAAGGAGTGGATCGAGGGCAAGATTACTTCCAAGAACGACAAGGCCGAGCTGATGCGGATTATGGCCGACATCGCAGGCCGTCCTGTGGATCTGAGTGAGTTCCCTGGAACCAGCAACTACTATCTCTACCTGTCTGACCATGTGGTTTTCCAGTAAACCAGTTCTGAAGGCAAGCAAGGCAGGGCTGCTCTGAGGCAGCCCTGCCGGTTATCCACGATGGAAGAAGGTGCATGCATGGCCGTTGAACCCGTCTTGCGCATGAAGGGCATCAGCAAGTCCTATTACGGCACCAAAGTACTTGACAACATCAACCTCACGCTCATGCCCGGAGAAGTTCACGGCATTGTGGGTGAAAATGGTGCAGGCAAATCGACGCTCATGAACATCCTGTTCGGGATGAGTGTGATTCACAGCACAGGAGGATTTGAGGGGTCCATCGAAATCGACGGGCAACCAGTGGAGATCAGAAGCCCGCTCCAAGCCATGTCCTTGGGCATCGGCATGGTGCACCAGGAGTTTATGCTGCTTCCCAGCTATTCTGTGGCGGAGAACATCAAGTTAAACCGAGAAGTACTGAGGCCGACGCTGGCCAGCCGGATTTTTGGCCCCAGGCTGCAGTCCTTGGATTACAGCCGCATGTACGCGGATGCGCGCAAGGCCCTGCAGCGTCTCAACATCGGCATCGATGAGTACGCAACAATCGCCGGCCTCCCTGTTGGCTACATGCAGTTCACCGAGATTGCGCGAGAGCTGGACAAAGAACACTTGCGCATTCTCGTGTTTGATGAACCAACAGCGGTGCTGGCTGAGTCCGAGGCGGAGCATCTGCTGCGTGCCATCAAGGAGATCGCAGCCTCGGGGATCGCGGTGCTGTTCATCACCCACCGGTTGAGCGAGATCATGGAAGTCTGCGATAACATCACTGTGCTCCGCGACGGCCGTCAGGTGGTGACAAAAGCACGGAAGGATACGAACGTGATTGAACTGGCGGAGCTCATGGTGGGACGAAGCATGGATTTCCGGGCCCACAAGCGGAAAGAATCCCACAACAGCCGACCAATCCTTGAGATCAGAGGGCTGTCCGTGGACATGCCCGGTGAGCGCGTGCGTCGGGTTGATCTGACAGTCTATGAAGGTGAAATCCTGGGTATCGGTGGTTTGGCCGGCCAGGGCAAGATCGGCATCGCCAACGGCATCATGGGGCTGTACCCAGCAGCAGGCGAAGTGAGAGTAGCAGGAACCTTGCTGGAGCTCAATAACCCGAAGGCGGCCATCGCCGCCGGCCTGGCGTTCATGTCTGAGGACCGCCGTGGAGTGGGCCTGCTCCTCGACTCTTCGATCGAGTTGAATATCGCCAGCGGTGCGATGTTTGGTACAGGCAGGTTTGTGAAGACATGGGGGCCTTTTTCCCAGGTCGACCAGGAAGCGGTGCGGGCGAACGCGGAGAAGTATATTTCAGAGCTGGATATCCGCTGTACCGGGCCCCAGCAGGCTGTCCGCCAACTCAGCGGCGGCAACCAGCAGAAAGTGTGCATCGCCCGGGCCCTGACCATGAACCCGAAGATCCTTCTGGTGTCGGAGCCCACGCGCGGCATCGATGTGGGAGCCAAGCAGCTGGTGTTGGATACCCTGCGCCGCCTCAATGACGAACTGGGTATGACCATCGTAGTCACCTCCAGCGAGCTGGCAGAGCTGCGGAGTATCTGCACACGCATCGCCATCGTCACTGACGGCCGCGTAGCAGGCATCCTGCGGCCAGATGATCCTGATGCGAAGTTCGGCCTGCTCATGGCAGGGCAGCCCATCAGTAAGGGGGCGTGACAGATGAAAGCAAAGGGCATTCTCAAAGATATGGATCTGGCAAGGTTGATTATCGCGGCCTTCTTTGTCCTGCTGTGCGTCGCCGCCATCGCTTTAAAACTGAATGCTGCCGAACTGATTACCTCCAGCTTGACCCGCATGGGCATGTGGGGTGTGCTGGTGCTGGCAATGCTGCCGGCGATTTTGGCAGGAACCGGCCCCAACTTCGGTGTTTCTTTGGGTATTGTCTGCGGGCTTCTTGGCGGGCTTCTCGCTCTGGAGCTGGCCTACCGGCTGGAGGGAGCCGTCTATTTCTCGCCTTGGGCCCTGTTCCTCACTGCGATGATCTTCTCCCTTCCCTTCGCCCTGCTGATGGGCATCGGCTATGGGTGGATCCTTAATCGCGTCAAAGGTTCAGAGATGATGATCGCCACTTATGTCGGGTTCTCCATCGTCTCCATCATGAAACTAGCTTGGGTGTTCCTGCCGTTCAAGAGCCCAGAGATGGCGTGGCCCATCGGCCGCGGCGTGCGTGTCCAGATCGCGCTGGAGAACAGGGGCCTAGCGCAGCTTCTCAACAACTTCCTCGCGTTCCGCATTGGTGCGGTGACAATTCCCACGGGGCTGCTCCTCACGGTCGCCCTGGCGCTGTTCTTGATGTGGCTGTTCCTGCGCAGCCGAACGGGGATGGCCCTCGCGGCCGCCGGAAGCAATCCCCGCTTTGCGGAAGCGTGCGGCATTAATGTAGACCGGCAGCGCATTGTCGGTACGGTATTGTCCACTGTGTTGGGTGCATGGGGAATCTTGATCTACTCCCAGAGTTACGGATTTCTGCAACTCTACGAGGGGCCGATGTTCATGCCCTTTGTGGCGGTGGCAGCAATCCTGATCGGAGGCGCCTCAGTGAAAAAGGCTACGATTGCCCACGTTGTCATCGGTACAGTGCTGTTCTTGGGCATCCAAGTCGTGGCGGTCCCGGTGGCAAATGCCTTCACTGCAGAGTGGTCGAGCATGGGGGAGATCAGCCGCAAGATCATCCAGAACGGTGTGATCCTCTACGCGCTGACCCAGGCAGGAGGTGAGTAGGCCGTGGAAAGCCGTGCACTGACTATCTCAGAAGGCCTGAAGGAGAAGAGCTTCTCATCTGTACGCAGTTTCTTGGTCCGCAACATGGTGACCATCATGTTCCTGGTGTTGAGCGCGGCAGGGTACAAGCTGTCGGGCATGACACCGTTCCTGTTCCTCATGGACATCGTTGCCCGTATCTCCCGCAACGCCTTCTTGGTTCTGGCCCTGATTATCCCCGTCATGGCCGGCATGGGCCTGAACTTCTCAATCGTGCTGGGAGCCATGGCTGCGCAAGCGATAGTGATTTTCGTCACCCACTGGGGTGTCTCAGGGTTGCCTGGTATTCTGCTCTCTATGGTTCTGGTGACACCTCTGGCAGTGATCCTCGGCTACCTAACAGGTAACTTGTTCAACCGTACTAAAGGGCAGGAGATGATCGCCGGATTGATCCTGGGTTATTTCGCCCAAGGAGTGTATGAGCTGATCTTCCTCCAGTTGGTGGGTGGGATCATCCCGATGAAGAACCCTGCCATCATCATGAGCAGCGGTGTGGGAGTGCGCACCACCATCGACCTCACAAATGGCCTCAAGTACGGGTTAGACTGGCCCGGATCCTACTGGGGGAATGACCTCCTGCTCCGCCCCACTCTGCCCTGGACCATCATCGGCATGGCCTGCGCGCTGGCAGTGGGCATACTGGCCTACCAGCTGCGCGCCGAGCAACGCAAGCGGCTCTCTGCGCCTAAGCTTGTGCTGGCCGGTGCAGCGCTGGCTGCGGCCTGTTGGTGGAGTGCCAGGCAGGTTCAGATGGGAAGCCAGATCAACTGGATCCGCGTGCCGCTCCTCACCTGGATGGTGATCGCCGCCGCTTGCGTCGGGCTCCATTATTTCAGCCGCACCAAGCTGGGCCAAGATATGCGCAGTGTGGGACAAGACCGTCACGTGGCAGCGGTGGCCGGTATCGATGTGGACCGAGTGCGGAGGATCGCTATTATCCTGTCGATGGTTATGGCCGCTTGGGGCCACATCATCTTCCTGCAGAATATCGGCACGTTCAGTACCTACGGCAGTCACGAGCAGGTCGGGCTGTACTCCGCAGCTGCCCTGTTGATCGGCGGGGCTACTGTGGCGAAGGCGACGATCGGCCAGGCGCTCCTGGGAACAGTTCTTTTCCACACGCTCTTCATTGTGGCTCCCGCGGCTGGCCGTCAGCTGTTCGGCGATGCCCAGATCGGAGAGTACTTCCGGGTCTTTGTCGCTTACGGGATCATCGGCGTCACTCTCGCAATGCACGCCTGGAAGCAGATCCTCCAGCGTCGATCCCTCAGCTAGTAGTAGGGCGCCAAAGACAGCAAGAAGCCGCTGGGAGCACTGCGAAATAGTGCTCCCAGCGGCTGCCTTTGTCCTAGAAGTAGACTGGCTCCGGCCCGCCGAAAAAGTATCCCTGCAGCATATCGCACCCCAGTTCTCGCAGCAGTTGGTCCTGGGACGAGGTCTCCACGCCCTCCGCCACAACCGTCAGTCCCATCCGGTGTGCCAGTTCGATCACGGAGCTCACGATCACTCTGTCCTTCTCCACGGTTTCGACCGTTCTGATAAAGCTCCGATCGAGTTTCACCATATCGATGGGCAGTGCGCGGAGATAGTGAAGCGAAGAATAGCCCGTGCCGAAGTCATCGAGGGCTATGCGGTAGCCCCGCTCGTGCAGGCGGTACAGCGTTTCCAAGGTCTGCCCCGCATTGATCAAAAGGGCCGTTTCGGTGATCTCAAGCTCCACATAACCTGGTTCCACTTCATAGGTTTCTGTGAGATAGTCGAGATAACCACCCAAGTCATTGGCGAGCAGCCCCCGGGCCGAGAGGTTGATGGATACAAACCAACCGCTCCGTTCGATCCGTGACCACACAGCAAACTGCCGGTATACCGTCTCTAAGATCCAGCGCTCCAAGTCCATCATCTGCCGGGACTGCTCTACCACGGGGATGAACTCACCGGGAGGAACCAACCCTCTCTGGGGATGATTCCAGCGCAGCAGGGCTTCGCGCCCGGCGATCTTGCCTGTGGCCGCACTGATGATCGGTTGATAGTACATCTCAAACTGAACCTCTGCCAGGGCCTTGCGGATCTGCTTGACGTTATCCACATACATATAGGCGTAATTCTCCATCGCTGTCTGGTAGATCTGGTACTGATCCTTGCCGTTGGCCTTAGCGTAGTAGAGGGCCGTATTCGCCCTGCGCAGCAAGTCATCAAAACTGGTGCCGTGGGGGCCGTAAAGAGCCACGCCGATGCTGAGCGTGACGTGCATCCCCGAATCTCCCAGGAAAGCCATGGAGCGAACCTTCTCCAGCAGCCTCTCTAGCTCTTGCTCCAGATCATCGATGTCAAACAACAAGATCGTAAACTGGTCTGAGTCGAGCTTGGCGACATAATGCTGCTGCCCGTAGCAGCTGCTGAAAAGGGCAGCGATCTCCTGAATCAGGCGGTCACCTACATCGTAACCCATGACGCTGTTGACATAGCTCACATCGTCGACGTCCACAAACAAGAACACCATTCCCTCGCGCTTGAGGGAGTCAAAATCTCGCCGAAGCTTGGTGCGGTTGGGCAACCTGGTCAACTCATCGAAATAAGCCAGACGATAGAGGAGCCTTTCCTGTTCAATCTCGTTGGTGATGTCCGTATGGCTGCCGGCAACACTTGCTATGGACCCATCGGGAGCACGATCGGCAATGCCGCGGCTCTTGACCCAGAGATACGAACCGTCTCGGGTGCGCAGGCGGTATGTGTTTTCATAGTCATCACATGCGCCCTCCAAGAAGCTCACAAACGTGGCCACCGCCTGCTGGACATCATCAGGATGGAGGAGGCTCTGCCACGACTCCAGCGAGTACACATCTTGTGAAAGATCAAAATCAAACCGCTCCCGGTCTCGCTGAGACACTAAGTAGCGGTCAGAACTGACATTGTAGATCCAAAGGCCATCGGCTGCTCCTTCGACTGCGAGACGGTAACCCTGGAGTGTCGTGGGGGCCTGCTGCCAACAGTGCGCAGCGGCCTCTTTCTGTTCCTGTCCCTGACGTGTCCTCGTCTCATCCATCCGGCCCGAACTCCTCCCAGATACAGGCGTGATTACAAGCAAATCCATTCTGTTACTTCGCCCTCCGCAGGAGAATTCCTGTTCAGAGAAACCGATGCACGCTATATCGGGAAACTTTACATAAAACGAGGGATTCCCTTGCTGACCGCCCACTTTCAGTGTAAACTAGAACCAGTATGACTGTTAGGAGGTGGCGCAGAATGAGAAAAGCGCGAGTGGTGACTGCTGGACACGAGGACATTGCCAGGAACTTCATTCGGCGTTGGCCCCTTACGGGAGGAGCGGCGTAGTCAAGCGTACCCCTGTCAGCGCAGCTTAAAGGCCAACGCCAACCACGTGAAGGAGAGTTGGCCTGATGTATGTGAACGCAGAAGAAGTGCTGCCCGCAGAGCTGCTGGCAGAGATCCGGCAGTACGTCCAGGGCGCGGCGCTGTACATCCCCAAGCAAGGTGACAAGGCCGGTTGGGGCGAGAAAAATGGCACCCGAAACCTTTTGCGGCAGCGTAATCTGGAGATCGCCTCTCGCCACCGCCGCGGCGAGTCAATCGCTCGGCTCATGGAAGAGTATCACTTGGGGTATGACAGCATCAAGAAGATCGTGAGACAGTATCGGAAAGAACATTTGTGAGCTGAAGTCTTCCTCCTGTTCCCCTGCATCCATGCTATAATCCAAGTGGTGCAGGATCCGGCATCAGACTCTCTTGAAAGGGGGATGATCAATATGATCACTGCGAGGTGGTACAGCGCTTGAGCCGACACCAGGCTCAAGCTGCTGTAGTCGAGAAAGGGTGCGTTCCGCAAGGAAGGCACCCTTTCTGTTTACTCTACGGTTACACTCTTGGCCAGGTTGCGAGGTTTGTCGACATCACATCCCCGAGCAGCAGCCGCGTAGTACGCCATCAGCTGCATAGGCAGAGCGGTAAGCAGCGGGGCCAGTGCAGGGTGAGTCGGCGGTATCAGCAGAACCTCATCTGCTGCCTCGGAAAAATCCCGCTGTCGGTCCATCGCAATCAAGAAGACCTCACCGTCCCTTGCCTTTACTTCCTTAAGGTTGTTCAGGACTTTGTCAACAAGATGAGGTTGCGTGGCGAGGGCAACTGCGGGCACGCCCGGCTCAATTAACGCTAGGGTGCCGTGCTTGAGTTCCCCGGCAGGCAGAGCCTCGGCATGAACGTAAGCTATCTCCTTCAGCTTCAGCTGCCCCTCCATCGCAGAAGCGAGATCCAATCCCCGCCCCAGGAAGAAAGCACTGCGCACATGGGCAAGGCGCCGCCGTGCGTACTGCTTCACCTGTTCTTCGCAGGTTTGCAGGACGGAAGCCATCTGCTCTGGTATCTCCAACAGCCGCCGGAGCAGCTCGAGGCTACGAGCCACTCCTGATCCTTGCTGCAAGTAAGCTGTGGCCAAACACAGGCAGCACAGTTGCGCCGTATATGCCTTTGTGGAGGCAACAGCGATCTCGGGGCCAGCGTGGGTGTACATAACGGCATCCGCTTCCCGTGCCAAGGTGGAGCCGACCACGTTGGTAATGACAAGGATGCGCGCCCCTGCCCGCTTAGCTTTACGCACAGCGCCCAGCGTATCTGCTGTTTCCCCAGACTGGCTGATCGCAATGGCGAGTGTGTGGTTGTCCACGCGGACGCTTTTGTAGCGGTACTCAGATGCCAGCTCTGCGCAGGCCTGAAAGCCTGTGTACTCATTGAGCAGGTAAGCGCCGTACAGAGCAGCATGGTACGCAGTGCCGCAGGCGATGAGGTGTACATCTGAAACTCCCTGCAAAATCCCAGCCGGTATCTCGTCTTCCAAACATAGGGCCCCTCCCGCCCCCAGCCTTCCTGAAAGAGTCTGCCGGACCGCTCGGGGCTGCTCGTGGATCTCCTTGAGCATGAAGTGGGCGTAGCCCTCCTTTTCTGCTTGCACGGGATCCCATTCGATGCGAACACGCCGCGGCTGCTGCTGTTCACCGTGCTGGTTGAACAAAACCACAGCTTCCCTCGTTATCCTAGCTGCCTGCCCGTCATCTAGTACGTAGGCGGTACGGGTGAACTCCAAAAGTGCCGGGATATCAGAAGCGAGGTAATACTCTCCCTCCCCCACTCCGATCACCAACGGTGAATCCTGTCGCACCGCGATCAGCTCATCGGGGTGACGGCTGCAGACAACGGCCAGCGCGTAGGAACCCCTAAGCCGAGCGACGGCCGCCTGCACAGCGCTCAGAAGATCTCCCTCATAGTGCTTCTCAATCAGGTGGCTGATGACTTCCGTGTCGGTTTCAGAACGGAAAATGTGCCCTTCCGCTTCCAGCTCTTTTCTGAGCTCAAGGTAATTCTCTATAATACCGTTATGCACGACCGCGATCTGCTGCGAGCAGTCGCAGTGAGGATGCGCGTTTTCCCGTGAGGGCCGGCCGTGGGTCGCCCACCGCGTGTGGCCGATTCCCAGTGTGCCCTGGGAGAAACTGCCGCCAAGCAGGGCTTCCAAGTCAGTGATCTTGCCCTGTGCCTTGTAGATGCGCAGTTGTCCGTCCACAGTGGCAATGCCAGCGGAGTCATATCCCCGGTATTCCAGCTTTTTTAAGCCGCGCAGCAACAATGGGACTGCAGCGGTTCTACCAACGTAGCCTACTATACCACACATAGTTCTGCCTCCGGCATTTGGAATCCTCATGCACTGCCGCGGGACGGCTCACACTGGCTCCTGCGAAAGACAGCCAGAACGCGCCCCCAAGCATTGCGAATGTGTACTTCGCCCACCTCTCTGGCTGAGGCCGGGTCACCCGCGGCCACAGCATCCAACAGTTGGCGATGCTCCGCAACCATTTCGTGCAGCAACTCAGGTTCGTAGAACAACGCTATCCGAAATCGAGTAATCTGTTCGAATAGAGTGTCGAGAAACCTCTGCAGCCACTCGTTATCAGAAGCTTGGTGGATGGTGCGATGAAAGGCGCTGTCTAGGTCAATGCACCGCTGCATGTCGCCGCGGTGGGCAGCCTCTTCAATCTGCTCTTGGTACCACTTCAGTTTCGCGGCCGCAGCCTCGTCCATGCGTGCCGTTGCTAAGCTGGCGGCCAGTCCCTCCAGCTCCAGCCGAACCTGGAACACCGCATCGATTTCCCTCTCCGACCTAATGCCGGCTACATAGGCACCCCGCCGCGGGGCGATCACCACGAGGCCCTCAGCGGAAAGCATCCGTAGGGCCTCCCGGACCGGCGTACGGCTTACGTTCAGCTGCTCCGCTACGTACCCTTCGGCAACTGTATCGCCAGGCTGCAGATAGCCGGTGAGAACGGCCTTGCGCAGTACGGCATAGACCTGTTCCCGCAGAGGACGGTAGCTGTACGGGTCGATCGGCGGCAGTCTCTTCACCATATCACCCCCCGGATTCACATTAATATGTTCGCTCCCGCGTACCTGTGCACATTAAGGACGTATACCGGTATATTTCGCACTGGACGGTCAACGGCCGGCCTTTCTCCGACTATAGTAATCCATGAATTCTGCCCCGGAGGTGAAAGACGCATGCTGGGAACGCCAGGCAAGACTCGTTCAGATGTGCTGTCCCTGGTAGAGAAGCACGACGTCCGCTTCGTTGAACTCCAGTTCACGGACGTCCTTGGAATGATCAAGAGCGTCAGCCTGCCTATCAGTCAGATTGAAGAAGCCCTTGATGGCAAGATCATGTTCGATGGTTCCTCCATCGAAGGTTTCGCCCGCATTCAAGAATCAGACATGTACCTTCGGCCCGACTATGATACCTTCACCATTCTGCCGTGGCTGACGAAAGATGGGACCGTGGCTAGGCTGATTTGCGATGTGTACACTCCTGAGGGAGTGCCCTTCGCGGGGTGCCCCCGCACCGTCTTGAAGAAGGTGGCTGCCGACGCCCAGGAACAAGGGTTCGAACTGTATGCTGGGCCGGAGCAAGAGTTTTTCCTGCTCGAAACGGATGCCAAAGGCCGCCCCATCCTGACGCAGCATGATGCGGCAGGCTACTTTGACTTGGCCCCCATCGACCGCGGGCTTGATGCGAGGCGTGAGATGGTCATTGCTTTACAGCAGATGGGCTATGAAGTGGAAGCATCCCACCACGAAGTAGCCCCCGGCCAGCACGAGATTGATTTCAAATATGACAGTGCCCTCCGGGCCGCAGACAACATCGTGACCTTCCGCATGGTGGCCAAGGCGATCGCGGCACGATGCGGCCTGTATGCCTCATTCCTGCCGAAGCCTTTTCATGGGTTGAATGGTTCTGGGATGCATACACACATGTCCGTGTTCCAAAACGGCCGCAACGTCTTCTACGACCCAGCAGGCCCAAACGGCCTCAGTGAGACGGCCCTCCATTTCATTGGCGGCCTCCTCTACCACGCCCGCGGGTTCACTGCGGTGACTAATCCCCTGATCAACTCCTACAAGCGGCTGATCCCTGGGTACGAAGCACCAGTCTATGTGTGCTGGTCCAGTGCAAACCGCAGCGCCTTGGTGCGTGTCCCGGCTGCGACAGGGAACGCCACGCGAGTTGAGCTGCGAAACCCTGACCCGGCGGTAAACCCCTACTTGGCTCTCGCCGTCGTGTTTGCAGCGGGCCTCGACGGCATTGCCAAGAGAATTGAGCCGCCGCCAGAGTGCCTGCGCAACGTCTTTGCCATGAGCGAACGAGAAAAGGCACAGGAAGGTATTGTAAGCTTACCAGGAAGCCTGCGTGAGGCCCTCGGCCTCATGGAAAAGGACGGCCTCGTGAGAAGCACTTTAGGAGAACACATCTATGGTGCTTTTGTACGGGCGAAAACCGCAGAGTGGAACGAGTATCGGCAGCAAGTCACCACTTGGGAGCTGGAGCGCTACCTTCCGCTCTACTAGCACAAGGCGGTGTGCCCAGGATGCAGGCACACCGCCTCTCGCTTTTACACACGTATATTCACGTTGTAGTCTGTCAACCAGCTGTTCAGCTGCAGCAGATAGCCACACAGCTGATCTTTCCGCATCAACTGGCCGAACCACGGCGCATCAAACTCATTGGTTGAGGAAACTAACTGCGTCAAAAAGCCAACGTCAATGAGCTCGTTGAGAGGGGCAGATTCGTCAGCAACAACTCGCAACAGGCTTGATCGCACAAGTTCACCATAAGTGGGGTCAAACGTTCTGGGGAAGGGGTTCTTCGGGCGCAAGCGGACAGACTCAGGCAGTATGCCGCGCAACGCTTCCCGCAGTACTCCTTTGCGCTGCCCACCCACATTTTTCATCTGCCAGGGTATGTTGAAAGCATATTCCACAAGGCGGTGGTCACAGAACGGGACCCGCACCTCCAGCCCCACAGCCATGCTCATGCGATCCTTCCGGTCCAGGAGAGTGGGCATCCACCTCGTCAAGTTGAGGTAGAACAGGCTGCGCGTCCGCCTCTCTTCCTCTGGTTCACCCGGCAAATGTTGTACTTCGGCAAGGGCTTCGGCAAGCCGCTCCTGGACATACGCCTCGGGACGAAGCCGTTCCCTCAGCCAAGGAGCCATTATGCTCGTGCGCAGGGCGACATTGGGCGACCATGGGAAGCAACGGGTGACGTCCGTACCGTAAAACCATGGATAGCCGCCGAACACCTCGTCTGCGCATTCACCAGAAAGAGCTACGGTGAACCGTTTCTTGACTTCTACTGACAGCAGGTATAACGAAGCATCAATGTCTGCCATGCCAGGGAGGTCGCGAGCGTGCATTGCGGTTCGCAGCGCAGATGCCAGCTCGTCGCTCGTCAACAGCACACTGTGGTGCGACGTCCGGAGTTCCTCCGCTGTCTTCTCCGCCCAGGCCGTATCGGTCTCCGGCTGAAAGCTGGTGGGGACGAAGTGATCGGCGCTGCCTGCGAAGTCCAGGGCGAATGAGGCAATCCGCTCTTTCCGTTCCCTCTTCAGGTGAGCACCGGCAATCGCTGTGATGGCGCTTGAGTCAAGCCCGCCGGACAGGAACGTGCAGAGGGGGACATCCGAGACAAGCTGGCGCTGAACTGCATCTTCCAGCAGCCACCGCACATGTGCGACTGTTTCCGGTAGGGACTCACGGTGCTCACACGGTTTCAGCCGCCAATAGCAGTGCTGTCTCAATCCCGACTCCCTGCTGTACCAGGCGTACCATCCCGGGCGCAGTTCGTGAATCCCTCGGAACACTCCATGGCCGGGCGTTCGCACCGGGCCCACGGCAAACAGTTCCAGCAGCCCATCTGGGCCAACTTCCGCCTTCATCATCGGATGAGCTATAATGGCCTTCTGCTCCGATCCGAACAACAGGCCGTGAGGCAGCGGCGCAAAGAAGAGGGGCTTTACGCCCAGCCGATCACGGGCTAGAAACAGTTGGCGGTCCTGAGGTATCCACACCGCGAAAGCGTAAATCCCATTTAGGCGCTGCAAGCATTCCTCTTGCCATTCAATGAAAGCGCACAGAAGTGTCTCTGTATCGGAGTACCCTGAAAAGACATAACCCAAGGAGCGCAGTTCACTGCGGAGCTCAGGCGAGTTGTAGAGCTCGCCGTTGTACACAAGGACATACTCCTTCCCGTGCTCGCAGCGAACCATGGGCTGTTTTCCTCCAGCTGGGTCCACCACAACCAGGCGGCGCTGAGCAAACCCGGCATGGCAATCGGCCCATATCCCCTGCTCGTCCGGCCCCCTGTGGGCGAGGACTGCAGCCATCTTCTTGAGTGTTCCCGCAGACTTCGACACATCATGTTCCCAGTCAATCCAACCGGCTATTCCACACATACTATCACCTCTGGTGTGGGCTTCCGCGGCTAAGATATTCCCAAGCACCGCCGGTTGCTATGACTGTAAGAGAAGTGTGCCGGTATACAAAAAGGAACCATCCACGTGGATGGATCCCCTCAGTTTACCTCAGCCCGTAAGTCTCGTTTACATCCTGCACAAAGATGATGCCGTTTCCGGGTTTGTCGATTTCTAACTCGTCGCGGATTGCCACCACGATATCTCGCGTGGCGCTTCGTTCGCTGATAATCAACACGACTTCTTTTTCCGGCTCAATCTCCATGTTCAGGAACTTGGCATGCTCGTGAACGCCGGAACCACGGGCGTTGATGATCGTCCCGCCGCGAGCTCCCGCCTCGCGAGCCACATCCATAACCTGCTCTCCCTTTCCTCGGTCCACAATAACGAAAATGGCATTATGCATGGTGTTGCGTGCACCTCCGCCAGCAGCGCTTTCTTCGTACTCGTATCTGCCCGAACCCAGGTATGCCGAGACTGGCGTCGTAAAGGCAATACCATGGTTAGGCTTGTCAAACCGCAGAGCTTTGTCAAGTTCCTGCAGTGCCGCCCGCCCCTTGGCTTTCTCTGCCACCATCAGCACGATTTCTTTCCTGACATCGCTGAGCTCCAAGAGGCGTAAGAATCGGTTTTCTGCGGTCCCCTTACCCAGAAAAACGGTTCCGCCCGGCACGCCGCTCTCTCTCGCAATCTGCAGGACCTTGCTGCCTACCCCAAAGTTGACTATCACGCAGATCAGCTCAAACTCGCCATTAGTTGAACTAACTTGCACTGTGTTCCACTCCCTCTTTTTTCGAACGAGCCCGGAAAATCAGTCCAAGGCCTTGCAGGGTGATGATCGGCGCCATTGCCACCAGGGAGATCATTCCAAACCCATCGGAAAGCATGTTCGCCCCCTCAAAAGCGCTGGCGGCGCCTTGCGTGAAGGCCAGGATGAATGTCGCCGTCATGGGGCCGGTGGCCACACCTCCAGCGTCAAAGGCAATGCCCACAAACAGCTTGGGGACGAAGAACATCATGCTTAACGCCACTATGTAGCCCGGCAGGAGATAGTGCCACAACCTGATGCCCGGTACGAGAATACGGATGACTGAAAGGGCCACGGCGCTCCCCACTCCCACGGAAAGCGCAGCCGAAACTGCCTTCCGCTTTACATAACCCGCTGTTACCTCCTCAATCTGGTGCGTGAGCACGAAAACAGCGGGTTCTGCCAGGATGGTCACAAAGCCCAGGGCAAAACCGGTCACAATCAGAGGAAGCTTGTTCTCCATCTGGGCCAGGCGGTAGCCGATCTCACTGCCGACCTCCATGAAGCCGCCGTTGACACCGTCAAGAAAGAGAAAGAGGCCGATAAACGCATAGGCGAATCCTTTCAGCATCCTGTGGTAAGGCTTGGCGCCGAGCTTGAACAAAAACTTCTGGAGGACGATCAGCCCTACGACAAGAGGCGCCATGCTGACGACGCTCTCCCACAGTGCTGAGGGCGCCAAGTTGAGAAACGGCTGTAAAACGGACTTACCACCCATTCGCACGGCTTCCAGCCGAGCCGTGGCATATTCCCTCGTGCCAGAAAACAGGCTCAGCACCAAGACCGAGAGAATAGCGCCTACGGAAGCGATCGCCACCAAACCAAAGCTGTCTTTCTCCGAAGCCTTGCTGTCTTTGCGTAATCCCGCAACACCGACAGACAGGGCCAGGATAAAGGGGACTGCCAGGATTCCAGTCGTGGCTCCCGAAGCGTCAAAGGCGATGGCCAAGAACTCAGGAGAAGCAAACAGCGACATGATGAAGACCACTACGTAACACGCAAACAGCCATTTGTACAGAGGTATGCTCCAAAAAATGCGGACAAAACCCAGAGCAACAAGAAGGGCTAGGCCGATTGAGACTACCAACAGGAGTTCGGCACTGCTGATCTGACCCAATGTCACGAGATCAACTTGGTTGGCAAGAACCAACAGTCCCGGCTCAGCAAGAGAGATGAAAAATGCCATCATGAAACCGACGCCCAGAACGATCCACAGGTTGTTAGTCTTTACCAAAGAACTGCCGGTGAGAGTCCCCATCGGAGTCACGCCGATGTCCACACCCACAAGGAATAGTGACAATCCAAGGATGACCAGGACCGCTCCCACAAGAAACCGTAGAAGCGTGAGAGCCTGCAGCGGAACGAGGCTGAAATGCAGGACCAGTACAATCACCACGATAGGAATGACAGCCGACAGGTTCTCCTTCAGCCTTTCAACGAGGATATTCAATAGACACCACTCCCCACAGCATCAGGCCTGATAATCGCACCGCAGCGAGCTAACCGAACGAGTGGGCCGGCATATCCGCCCAGTGAAGCCCTACACTCTCAGCAGGCCCCTAAACCCGCGCGAACTGTAGAAGGAGCCTGCGCTGTTGTGATAAGCAAACACACGGCCGTAGCGAAAATCACCGAAGAGTGCTCCACCCTTCTGCCGCACATCTGCCGGCGTCTTCAACCAGCTGGAAGTCTTTGTATCGAACGGGCCCAATCGCTGCAGGGCCTTGTACTGGCCTTCATCCAGCAGTTCGATACCCATCGCCGTCGCGACGTCTACCGCATTACCCTGAGGAAAGATGCCTTTCCACTCTCGCTCATCCTGCCCGGCTCGGTCATAACACAGGTTTCGCCGCCCGAGTGGGCTTTCCGGGGAGCAGTCACAGAAAATGTACCTGCCTTCTTCATCCCGGCCGATCACGTCCGGTTCCCCACCCGTTTCCTCCATGGCCTGCAGTACTCGAAGCTTCCCCGGATCAGCACAAAGCCTGGACTGCACCTCTTCCCAGGATATACCTGGGTGCCGTTCAGTATGCTTTTCAAAACGCTCCTGCAGTCGTGCCAGCAGATCCGTATACACCTCAATCCCCTCCACCCTTGTGCGCCTTCTTGAAGCGGTACATCTGATCGTCGGCATCCTGAAGCATCTCCTGGAAATGGGACGGCTCACCTTTCTGGGAGATGCTGTACCCGTAAGAAACGGTAGGCAAGGAACTCTCCTCCTCCCTGGCTGCTGCGAGTGCACGCACCATCGACGCAAGATGTTCTTCCACACGGTAGGGGTCTGTCTCCCGGCCGATGATGTAGAACTCATCGCCCCCACATCGATAACACGTGCAGTCACGTCCAAACTCGTTCCTCACCACTTCGGCCACGGTCCTGATCACCGCGTCCCCGTGGGCATGCCCGTGGGTGTCGTTCACTTGCTTAAAGTCATCTATGTCCAGGACGATGATGGAGAACCCATCCGCCTCCCCCATGCTGTGAGCCGCCTTGTCGAAAGCAGCCCGGTTGTAAAGGCCCGTCAGGGAATCGAAACTGCTGTCAAACTCAGATACTAGAAGGAAGTACAAAAACAAGGCCAATGTGACACAGTGCCACGATGCGTAGGCAAAAGGATAAAGGACCTGGAGGCTGGTGCCGATGCACGCAAACAACAACAGCACTGCGATGCGGGTACCCAAACGATAGCTGAACCGCTTGCCTGCTTCAAGGGTAGTGACAGCAAGGACGAGGAGATTCAGGCAGTATACGGCCACGAACATATAGAAGTGGCTGCCGCGTGAATAATGGTTGGCTGCATCTATATAGAAGACGGAACCGGTCACAGGAGAAAGCCCCGTCGCCACTCCGTTGAGGAGCGTGGGAACGATGAGCAGATTGTACCGCCTGAGAACACCACTGTCAAACATGAACGACACAGCCAGCGGCACCAATGGTGTTAAGGAGAAACCTATGAGGTTGCAGGCCTGATTGAGGAACCGGAACTCTGCACCGGCCTGCGCCGCCACGATAGTGCCGACTTCAGCCACAATAATTACTACAGTCAACAGAATACCTATCAGCAGCGGCGTCTTCCGCCGGCTCTGCACAGCGGTGCTGGAGGACAGCAGCCACGCCAGGCAGAGAAGGGCGGCAATGTCGATGATGTGGGTTGCCACGTTGTGCACGTCCATGTTTTCCTCCTACAGGGCCCATCTCCTGATAAACTAGCGCTGGGCTGCCGCTGCAGATCGTGTCAGCAGCACCACCGCTTCCACGTGGCTCGAGCGGTTCAGATTGATGTCTTGAACTATTTTGAAAACTATCTGTTTGCGGAAACATATCTACGAACTTTCGACACTTTCTTCAAAAACCATCTGTTATCGGAAACATATCCACCGCATTTTAGCATAAATTTAAATCTTCAAGGAAATTCTCCTACTGTTCCATGATGTTTCTATATAGCTGATTATCAACATATAAAGTACCCATTATATAATCTATAACCAACCTTTGGGCATTATTTGTAAATCATCTTATTTATACTTGATTTTTTTAATCCTGTATTTAATAGTGTTTTTATATTAAATCCTGATTTTCCGTAGCTTAATCTATACCAATAGTAGTTTATATATTCAATTATTCCGAATAAAAATAACCCAATAGCAATAATCAAATCTTTATTGCTGCTTTTAATGATAGGTATTATCATACTTAGCGC